>Ga0182749_1000856_pt1 | contig 25609 bp, 23 predicted proteins | sample eDN3rd37CKraftMG_FD_128875 | JGI IMG/M metagenome (GOLD analysis project Ga0182749, IMG submission 128875) | Enriched Miracle-Growth compost microbial communities from Emeryville, California, USA - eDNA 3rd pass 37_C Kraft MG (version 2) (version 2) ...
CTCGTGCGGCGCTTCGGCGACCTCGACATCGCGGAGGAGACCGCGGCGGAGGCCTTCGCGGTCGCGGTGGAGCGCTGGCCGGCGGACGGCATCCCGCCGCGCCCGGGCGCGTGGATCACCACGACCGCGCACCGCAAGGCGATCGACCGGCTGCGGCGCGAGGCGCGCCGGGACGAGCTGCAGCAGGAGGCGTGGAGGCTCGTGGACGATTCCCCCGCCGAGGACGTCGGCGCCGTCGAGGACGACCGCCTGCGGCTCGTGTTCACGTGCTGCCATCCCGCGCTGCCCATGGAGGCGCGCATCGCGCTGACGCTGCGGATCGTCGGCGGCCTCACCGCCGGGGAGATCGCGCGGGCGTTCCTCGTGCAGGAGAGCACGATGCGCCAGCGGCTGACCCGCGCCAAGGCCCGCCTCGCCACGGCGCGGGTCCCGTTCCGGCTGCCGGGCGCGGACGACCTCCCCGAGCGCGCCGCCGGCGTGCTCGCCGTGCTGTACCTCATCTTCAACGAGGGGTACCTCGCCTCGACCGCCGACGCGGATCCGCTCCGGCCCGATCTGACCGCCGAGGCGATCCGGCTCACGCGCCTCGTGCGCGACCTGTTCCTGGTCGGCTCCGCCGAGCGCGCCGAGGCGACGGGCCTGCTGGCGCTGCAGCTGCTCACCGAGGCCCGCGCGGCGGCGCGCGTCTCGCCGGACGGCGAGCTCATCCGCCTCGACGCGCAGGACCGCGCTCTGTGGGACCGGGCGCTCGTCGACGAGGGGCTCGCCCTCGTCGACGAGCGCGCCCGTGCGGCGGGGCGCGGCGAGGCGCGCCTGGACCGGTACCAGCTGCTCGCGGCGATCAACGCCGCGCACGTCTGCGCGGCCCGCGCCCAGGACACCGACTGGGCCCAGATCGTGCGCCTGTACGAGGAGCTCGAGCGCGTCGACCCGAGTCCGCTCGTGACGCTCGGCCGCGCGGTGGCCGTCTCGGAGGCCGAATCCGCCGAAGCCGGACTCGCCGTGCTCGCGCCGCTCGCCGAGACGCTCGACGGCCACCACGGCTTCCACACCACCCGCGCGGAGCTCCTGCGCGCCGTCGGCCGCGAGGCCGAGGCGCGCGCCGCATTCGACCGCGCCATCGACCTCGCCGGCAACGCCGCGGAGGTCGCCCATCTCGTCTCGCGCCGCGCCGACCCCGCGGCATCTGTCCCAGGCGGCCGCCATCCCGGCGCCGCCCGTTCCCCACAAGGAGAATCCGCATGACCCAGCAGTTCCTCGTCCTCCACCTCACCGATCCGACCGGGAGCGAGATCCCGCAGGAGGATGATCGGCGCATGCTCGACTCGTGGGTCGAGGAGGGGGAGAAAGCCGGAGCGCTCACCCTCGGCGCCCCCGTCGCCGGGGGCGACCAGGCGAAGTCCGTCGTGGTCCGCGACGGCCGCACCATCGTCACCGACGGCCCCTTCCCCGAGTTCAAGGAATGGTTCGCCGGCTACGACATCCTCGAGGCGGAGAGCATCGACGAGGCGGCGGCGTACATGGCCAAGCACCCGTCGGCGGTGCTCGGCCGCATCCTCATCCTGCCGACGGTCTCGCTGCCGTGGGAGGACGACGCCTGACGCTCAGTCCTCGCCGCGCGGCCCGTCCGGGTCGCCGGCGGGGGCCTCCGGCGCTCCCGTGTCCTCGGGCCCGCCCACGACGGGCGGCGCCGCCGCGATGTGCGAGATCGATCGCCACACCAGGGCGAGCGTGATCGCGGCGCCGCCGAAGGCGAACCACCAGGGTGCGGTCAGGCCCCACGTCTGCGCGATGACGCCGCCGAGGAACTGGCCGATCACGAGTCCGCCGAACACCCCGACCATGTTGACCGAGGCGATGCGGCCCTGCAGCTGCAGCGGCACCAGCCGCTGGCGGACCGTGGTGGAGATCGTGCCCCACACGAATGCGTAGGCGCCGAATCCGAACATGATGATGAAGGCGACCACGCCGTCGGTCGTGAGCGCGAAGGCGAGGTGCATGAGCACCTCGAGGGACAGGCACACGCGCATGAGCGTGGAGAACGACACGTGCCGCTCGAGCCACCCGAACGACGCCGTGGCGAGCAGGCCTCCGAGCGCCGACGCGGTCGTGAGCGCCCCGAACCCGACGGGCCCCATCCCGAGGTGCTCGGTCGCGTAGAGCACGAGGATGCTCCACGGCGCCGCCCACGTGACGTTGAACACCAGGATGATGAGCACGAGCGTCCGCACCGGCGGGTGCGCGCGCAGCCAGCGCAGCCCCTCGCGGATGGGGTGCGGCTTCACGCCGGCGGGCGCGTCGTCGCGCGGCGGCACCGGTGTGCGCGCGAGCCGCGAGATGAGCACGACGGCGAGGCTCACGCACACGATCTGGACGAGGAACGGCCAGAACGACCCGACCGCGAACAGGAAGGCGCCCAGCGGGGGCCCCGCCAGCTGGTTGCCGACGAGGAAGCCCGCCTGCAGTCGCGCATTGCCGATGCCGAGATCGCCCGGTCGCACGAGCATCGGCAGAAGGGTGCTCCCCGCCGTGTCGGCGAACACCTCCGCCGTGCCGTAGAGGAACGACACCGCCAGCACGATCCACACCGTGGCGTGCCCGGTCACGAGGAACGCGACGAGGGCGAGGACCACGACGGCCCGCGAGGCGTTCGCGATCATGACGAGCCGGCGACGGTCGTGGTGATCCGCGATGGATCCGGCGAGCAGGCCGAACAGCACCCACGGGAGGAACTGCATCATGGCCCCGGCCGCGACCAGCAGGGGGGACGACGTCAATGACGCGATGAGCAGGGGCGCCGCCGACAGCGCGATGCCGTCGCCGATGTTGCTCGTCCACGACGAGGCGAGCAACCAGCGGAAGTCCCGGCCCAGGCGGCGGGGTGCGATGAGCTCTCCGAGCGTGGGCATCCCGACATCCTAGGACGGACGCCGGACCCGATCACGTCGTCGAGGGATGCTCCTTCGGCTTCTGCACGAAGAGGGTCTCGGTCTGCTCGAGCTCCATGCCCTTCGTCTCCGGCACGCGCCAGAACACGTACACGAACGACAGCAGGGCGAACAGCGCGTACATGCCGTACGTGAGGGGGAGCGACCACGACGACATCGCCGGGAACGACACCGTGATGAGGAAGTTGGCGATCCACTGGGCGCCCGCCGCGACGCCGAGCGCCTTGCCGCGGATGCGGCTCGGGAAGATCTCGCCGAGGAGCACCCACACGAGCGGACCCCACGACGCGCCGAAGCCGACCACGAAGATGTTCGCGGCGATGAGGGCGATCGGGCCCCACGGCGCGTCGAGCGTGACGGCGCCCGACGAATCGGTCGTCGCCGTCGTGAACGCGATGGCCATGGTCGCCAGCGACACGGTCATCAGGACGGATCCGGTCAGCAGGATCGGCTTCCGGCCGACGCGGTCGACGAGGAAGATCGCGATGAGCGTCACGAGCACGTTCGTGATGGAGGTCACGACGCTGATGCCCAGTGACGAGCTCTCGTCGAACCCGACGGACTGCCACAGGCTCGTCGAGTAGTAGAAGATCACGTTGATGCCGACGAACTGCTGGAAGACGGACAGGATGATGCCGACCCACACGATCGGCTGCAGCCCGAGCGCCTTGCCCCGGATCGAGACGCCGGCGTTCTGGCGGTCCGACTCGATGGCGTGCGTGAGCTCGTTCATCGTCTTGTCGAGATCCGCCGGCGGGACCAGGCGCGCGAAGATCTCCCGCGCCTCGTCGCCGCGTCCCTGGGCGATGAGGTAGCGCGGGGATTCCGGCACGGTGAACGCCAGGATGCCGTAGACGGCGGCGGGGACGGCCCCGACCAGGAACATCCAGCGCCACGCGTCCAGGCCGAACCAGAGCGGGGAGTCCGCACTCCCGGCCGACCACGCGAGCACGGCGTCGCTGAGGAGGGCCACGAAGATGCCGAACGTGATCGCGAGCTGCTGCAGCGAGGCGAGACCGCCGCGGATCTGGCGCGGCGCGACCTCGGCGATGTACGCCGGGGCCACGACGGAGGCGATGCCGATGCCGAGGCCGCCGATCACGCGCCACAGACCGAGATCCCACACCGCGAACGCGAGGCCGGACCCGACCGAGCTCACGAAGAACATGATCGCGCCGATGAACATGACGCGCAGGCGCCCCCAGCGGTCGGCGAGGTTGCCGGCCAGGATGGCGCCGGCGGCGCAGCCGAGCAGTGCGATCGCGACGATGAAGCCGGTCACGAAGGCGTTGAGGCCGAAGTCGCTCTGGATGGAGTCGACCGCGCCGTTGATGACCGACGAGTCGAAGCCGAAGAGGAAGCCGCCGACGGCTGCCGCAACGGAGAGGCCGATCGCTCGTCGGCCGTACGGGCTACGGAGCGAGAACGCGTCCGCCGGGATGCTTCCGGTGCTGTTCACAGACGTCACACTAGCCACACCGGGGCCCCGAGCGGCAGGGGGTGTTCCTCCTGGATACAGTGAATCCATGCCCGTGACCCTGCTCGGCGCCGCCGAGATCCGCGCGCTCGCCGGAGAACTCGACGTGACGCCGACCAAGAAGCTCGGCCAGAACTTCGTCGTCGACGCCAACACCGTCCGCAAGATCGTCCAGGTCGCGGGCGTCGCCGCCGGCGACCGGGTCGTCGAGGTCGGTCCGGGTCTCGGCTCCCTGACGCTCGCCGTCCTGGAGACCGGCGCGACGGTCGTCGCGGTCGAGATCGACCACCGTCTCGCGGCGCGCCTGCCGGCGACGGCGGCCGCCCACGGCGTCCCCGACGGCGCGCTGGAGGTCGTGGATGCCGATGCCCTGCGCATCACCGAGCTCCCCGGCGATCCCGAGGTGCTCGTGGCCAACCTGCCGTACAACGTGTCGGTCCCCGTGCTGCTGCACTTCCTCGAGACGTTCCCTGCGCTGCGCCGCGGCGTCGTGATGGTGCAGGCGGAGGTGGGGGAGCGGCTCGCGGCTCCTCCCGGCTCCAAGGTCTACGGCGCCCCCAGCGTCAAGGCGGCCTGGTACGGTCCGTGGCGCCTGGCCGGCACGGTGTCGCGGCAGGTGTTCTGGCCCGTGCCGAACGTCGACTCGGTGCTCGTGTCCTTCACGCGCGACCCGGAGCCGCGCGGCGACGAGGACGAGCGCCGGCGGACGTTCGCGATCGTCGATGCCGCCTTCCAGCAGCGGCGCAAGATGCTGCGCCAGGCGCTCTCGCAGGTGCTCGGCGGATCGGCGGCGTCCGCCTCGGCCGTGCTCGAGGCCGCCGGCGTCGCGCCGACGGCGCGCGGCGAGGAGCTCGGCATCGACGACTTCGTGGCGATCGCGCGCGCGGCCCGCTGAGCCGCCGCGTCCTCCCGTCGCACGGGAGGTTTTCAGCGGATGTCCACCGTGGCGTCGCCGACCTCACGAAACATGCCTGTAACATTTCAGCCGTCCGTCGTCCGGCCCCGAGCCGGGCGAAGCGCCCGGCGGACGGGGGGAGATGACATGCGCGCCGCGGAGTACCCGGCACCCGAGCGGACCCTGCTGCACATCAGCGACACGCACCTGCGTGCGCACGGATCGAGGCTGTTCGACAGCATCGACTCGGCGCAGCGGCTGGAGCGCGTGATCCTCGCGATCGAGGCCTCCGGCATCCGTCCCGACGCCCTCGTGTTCACGGGCGACCTCGCCGATCTGGGCGAGGCCGACGCGTATGCGGCGATCCGCGGCCTGGTCGAGCCCCTGGCCGAGCGTCTGGGCGCGCGCGTGCTGTGGGTCATGGGCAACCACGACGAGCGCGGCGCGTTCCGCGCGCACCTGCTCGACGAGCTCGGCGAGGACGACCGCCCCATCGACCGGGTCGACGAGCTCGACGGCCTGCGCATCGTGACGCTGGACACCTCCGTGCCCGGGCACCACCACGGCGAGCTGCGCGACGAGCAGCTCGCGTGGCTGCAGGAGGTGCTGGCCACGCCCGCGCCGCTGGGGACGATCCTGGCGATGCACCACCCGCCCGTGCCCAGCGTCCTGCCGCTCGCGTCGAGCGTCGAGCTGCGCGACCAGCGCCGGCTCGCCCCGATCCTGCGCGGATCGGATGTGCGCGCCATCATCGCCGGTCACCTGCACTACTCGACCTTCGCGACCTTCGCGGGGATTCCGGTGTCGGTGGCCTCGGCGACCTGCTACACGCAGGACCTCACCGTCCCCGCCGGCGGGACGCGTCCGCACGACGGCGCCCAGGGCTTCAACCTCGTGCACGTGTACGACGAGACGGTCGTGCACTCGGTCGTGTCGGTGGACGCGTCGCTCCCGCTCGAGCACATCGACGCGGAGGAGGCGCGCCGCCGTCTCGTCGTCGCCGGCGTGACGCCCTCGCTCAGCCGCGCCCGGCGGGATGCTCCGACCGAGCCGCTTCCCGTCCTGCGCTGACGTCCGCCCGCTCCCACGGCGCCCGCACGGGGAACATCCGCTCCAGCGCGCCGCGCACGGCCTCCGTGCGGACCTGCTCCGGCACCTCGGTCTCTCCGCCGTCGTTGAGGCAGAACATGTCGATGTCGTCGCGCCGGGACAGCCGCTCCATCTGTCGCAGCGCCTTGAGGGTCGTCGTCTGCACGTAGCGCACGCGCGGCGTGCGGGTGGTGACGGCCCGGCCGGTCATGAGCGCGAAGTAGTGGTACAGGCTGTTGGTCACCGATACATCGGTCGCCGCGCGGAAGCGCGACGCCGCCGTGCGGGCGACGTCCTCGGCGAACTCGCGCTCGAGCTCGGCCATGACGCTGCGCCGCAGCGGTGTGGCGCAGTGCTCGAGGTCGCGCACGATCGTGCGCCCGAAACGACGGGCGAGGAGGTCCCGGTTGACGCGGAGGGCGTTGTCGTGACCGCTGCGGGGCAGGCGCGTGGGCCCCGCTCCGATGCGGACGTCGGACTCGACGAACTTCGTGATCCCGGCTGACGTGAAGAACATGCCGGGGTCCACGAGCCGCCCGAAGAACATGTCGTCGTTCGAGTAGAGGAAGTGCTCCGCCAGCCCCGGGATGCGGTGCAGCTGCGATTCCACCGCGTGCGAGTTGTGCGTCGGCAGCACCGAGGGGTCGGCGAAGAACTCCTCGCTGCGCACGATCGTGACGCGCGGGTGGTCGAGCAGCCAGGCGGGGGCGGGGGAGTCGGTCGCGATGAAGATGCGGCGCACCCACGGCGCGTACATGTGCACGCTGCGCAGCGCGTAGCGCAACTCGTCCACGTGCCGGTAGCGGGCGGGGCCGTCGTCGCCGTCGCCGACGATGTACTTCTTCTGCTGCGCCGCGCGCCGGCGCTGGAACTCGCTCGACGAGCCGTCCACCCACGAGAAGACGATGTCGACGTCCTCGGTGAACTCGTCCGGCTGCGGATCGAACATGCCCGCGAACGTGTGCCACGTGCGGCCGTACCGCTCGACGGTGGTCGCGGCGAGGTCCTCGACGGGCGTGACGCGCCGCGTGAGCACGTTCGCGCGCGGAGCGGTCGCCTCGACCTCGTCGAACCGCCAGAACTCGAGCCGCACCGCGTACGAGGGTCCGTACCGCAGGCCGCCCGAGCGTGTCATGCGCGGACGGTAGACGCGCACGGTCGAGGGCTCCGGGCCGGGGCCGTCGGCGTCCACCGCGAGCGCGGCGGGGCGGCCGCGCATCTTGACGTAGAAGGGCTCGGTCTCGCCGAGATCGCGCAGTGCGCGCATCGCGGCATCCCGCTGGGCGACGTCGACGACGAGCGCGGGGACGGCGAAATCGTGCCGGATCAGGCGCACCCGCACGCCCGCCGTCTCGAGGGCGTCGGCGACCGTCAGCAGATCGCTCGTGCGGGCCTGGTGGGGCGGGACGGAGTCGTGCACCAGGTAGAGGGTGCCGGCGTCCAGGGTCACATCGTGTCGGGCGAGCAGGCGAGACCAGACGTCCTGCCGCGCGGACAGAGCTGAGAGTGTCGTCATATGCTTCTCCTCCGGTGCCGGGTGCGACGCGTCGAAGAAGGCTATGCACGGATCGTTTCGTCGACGTTTCACGCCCCGATCGTGACGAGATTCTACTTCGGCCGCACAGGGCTTCTTCGCGGAGGGGAACGGTGATATGCACCGCATCGCCGCGCTAGGGTCGAACGGTGACCGATGAACCTCGCTTCCGCACCGACATCCCGGACATCCACCGTCCGTACACGGCGGATGCCGACCGCTACACGACCACCGGCTACCGCCAGGTGGGCACCTCGGGGCTCTACCTCCCGCCGATCTCGCTCGGCCTGTGGTGGAACTTCGGCGACAACATCCCGCTCGACGATCAGCGCCGGCTGCTGCGCCACGCGTTCGACCGCGGCATCACGCACTTCGACCTCGCGAACAACTACGGACCGCCCTACGGCTCGGCCGAGAAGAACTTCGGCCGCATCTTCGCCGAGGACTTCCGCCCGTACCGCGACGAGCTCATCATCTCGTCGAAGGCCGGCTGGGACATGTGGCCCGGTCCCTACGGCGACCTCGGGAGCCGCAAGTACATCCTCGCCAGCGCCGACCAGTCCCTCACGCGGATGGGCCTGGACTACGTCGACATCTTCTACTCGCACCGCGTCGACCCCGTCACGCCCATCGAGGAGACGATCGGGGCGCTGGACACCCTCGTGCGCCAGGGCAAGGCCCTGTACGTCGGCATCTCGTCGTACAGCGCCGAGCGGACGGCCACGGCGAAGGCCGTCGCCCGCAGCCTCGGCACGCCGCTCGTGATCCACCAGCCGGCGTACTCGATCCTCAACCGCTGGATCGAGGACGGCCTGACCGGCGTGCTGCGCCAAGAGGGGATGGGCGCCATCGCGTTCACCCCGCTCGCGCAGGGCCTGCTGACGGACAAGTACCTCGGCGACGGGCCGGTCGAGCGCGCGCAGCAGCGCTGGTCGCTGCCGCAGGGCCAGCTGTCCGAGAAGGGACTGGCGACCCTGCGCGGGCTCAACGACATCGCGAAGGAGCGCGGCCAGAGCCTCGCGCAGTTCGCGATCCAGTGGGTGCTGCGCGACCCGGTGGTCGCCTCGGCGCTCATCGGCGCCTCGCGTCCGGAGCAGCTCGACGAGAACCTCGCCGCCCTCGACGGCCCGGCCTTCACGCCCGAGGAGCTCCAGGAGGTCGACGGCCTGTCCGACTCGATCGACGTGGACCTCTGGGCGGAGTCGACGCAGGCATAGGGCATGGTCCTGTCCGCCCTCGACGGCCCGGTGCACGTGCGCGCACCGGGCAAGCTCAACCTGTTCTTCCAGGTGGGCGATCGGCAGGAGGACGGCTACCACGACGTCGCGTCCGCCTATCAGGCGGTCTCGCTGTACGAGGAGGTGTGGGCGACCCCGGCCGCCGACTTCTCCCTCGCCGTCACCGGGACGGTCGATCTCTCCTCGGTGCCCGAGGACGACCGCAACCTCGCGCTGCGCGCGGCCCGCGCCGTCGCCGCGCACATCGGGCACGACGGCGGCGTCCACCTCGAGATCGTCAAGCACGTGCCGGTCGCGGGCGGGATGGGCGGCGGCTCGGCGGATGCCGCGGCGGCCCTCGTGGCGTGCGACGCGCTGTGGGACGCCGACCTGGGCTCGGCGCAGCTGCACCGGCTGGCCGCGCGTCTGGGTGCCGACGTGCCGTTCGCGCTCATGGGCGGCACCGCGGTGGGCACCGGGCGCGGGGACCGGCTGAGCCCCGCGCTCGCGCGCGCCCGCTTCGACTGGGTGGTCGTCCTCGACGACGGCGGGCTGTCCACCCCGGAGGTGTACGCGCGGCTGGACGAGATCCGCGAACGCAGCGCCCCCGACATCGCCCCGCCCGCGCGCGCACCGGAGGTGGACCCCGGCGTGCTGCAGGCCCTGCGGTCGGGCGACCCCGTCGCGCTCGCGGAGCATCTGCGCAACGACCTCCAGGTCGCCGCCCTGAGCCTGGACCCCGCGCTGCGCGACGTCCTCGAGACCGGCGAGCAGGCAGGCGCGCTGGGCGCCCTCGTGTCCGGCTCGGGGCCGACGGTCGCGTTCCTCGCCGGAAGCGCCGAGGACGCCCTCGAGCTGCAGATCTCGCTCACCGCCGCCGGCCGCACGGCGCTGCACGTGCACGGCCCCGTGCGCGGCGCCCACATCGTCCCCTGACCGACGTCCCGCAGGAGCATCCATGCCCGTCGACAACGACACCCACGGCGCGGTCGCGCCCGACCCCGTCTTCACCGAGCGCCTCGCCGCGCAGGGCCTCGTCGCCCGCGTGGTCCCCGTCTCCGACGGGCGGGCCTTCGCGGGCTGGATCCAGGCCGTCGCGCGGGGCTTCCTCGACGGCGAGCGCTCGCCCGAGGAGGTCGCGGCGGCGCGGGAGCGGCTCGGCTACCGCCGTAAGACCGGCGTGTTCGACGAGTCCGGTCCGATGCCCGACGTCCCCGTCGCGACGTTCGCGTCGTGGGTCGACGAGCTGACCGTCCCCGGCGGCGCCGTCCTCCCGGCCTGCGCGATCTCGTCGGTGACCGTCTCGCCGACGCACCGGCGCCGGGGCCTGGCCCGCGCCATGATGGAGCACGAGCTGCGCCTCGCGGCGGGCGAAGGCGTCCCGCTGGCGATGCTCACCGTCAGCGAGTCCACGCTGTACGGCCGCTACGGGTTCGGCCCCGCCGCGGCCGCCGCGAACTGGACGATCGACACGACCCGCGCCGGATGGACCGGCCCGATCCCGGGCGGACGGGTCGACTTCATCCCGCGCGAGGAATGGCGCCGTCTGGCCGCCGAGCTGCACGAGCGCATCCGCACGAGCTCACCCGGCGAGATCGGCATGCCGGGCGGCCACTGGGACCGGTTCGCCGGCACGCGGCCCGATGTCAAGGATGCGGGTGCGCGTCGCGCCGTGCGCTACGCCGACGAGGCCGGGGAGGTGCGGGGACTGGCCCTGTACACGGTCTCCGAGAACCACGACGACTACGCGCGGTCGAGGGCCCGCGTCTCGCTCCTGCTCGCCGAGACGCCGGACGCGTACGCCGCGCTGTGGCGCTTCCTGCTCGAGCTGGACCTCATCGGCGAGGTGACGGCGTCCGAGCTCGCCGTCGACGAGGCGCTCCTGTGGATGATCGCCGACCAGCGGGCCGCGACGGTCACGGTGCGCGATCACCAGTACGTCCGCATCCTCGACGTGCCCGCGGCGCTGTCGGCCCGACGCTATGCCGCATCCGGACGCCTGGTGCTCGACGTCTCGGATCCGCTCGGACACGCTGAGGGCCGCTGGCTGCTCGAGGTGGACGCGAGCGGCCGCGGCCGCGTCTCGAGGGCGGGGGAGACGCCCGCGGACGCCGTCGTCGTGGAGCTCGGGGTCACCGAGCTGTCGACGGCGTACCTCGGCGGGGTGTCGCTGGAGACCCTCGCGCTCGCAGGACGGGTGCGGACGACGGATGCCGCGACGGCGGCGCGGATGCTCGGGTGGCACCGCGCCCCGCGGCTCAGCTTCTGGTACTGAGCGGGAACACCGCGGCCGCGGGCCGCGTTGCGGGAAGGACGGGCACCGCGGCCCGCCATGAGAGGAAGACATGAAGGCAGTGCTCAACGGCGACGTGATCGCCGAGGCCCCGAAGGACGATCTCATCTCGATCGAGGGGAACTGGTACTTCCCGCCGCAGGCGGTGCGTCCGGGCGTCCTCGAGGAGAGCCCGACCCCGTACACGTGCCCGTGGAAGGGGGAGTGCCAGTACTACACCGTGCAGGGTCTGCAGGATCGCGCGTGGGCGTATCCCACGCCGTATCGGTCGGCGATCGAGCGGGTCGGCAAGGACTTCTCCGGCTACGTGGCCTTCTGGAAGGACGTCACGGTCGTCGACTGACCGTGCGCATTACCCCGCGTTGCACCGCGGGATCAAGGGCGGCCCGTGTGTCGGCTCCCACCGGTAGCGTGGAGGCCAGCCGTCCGATCGTCGGCCTTCGGAGGGAGCAGGGACCGTGATCGAGTTCTCCGGGGTGTCCAAGGTGTTCCCCGACGGTACGGCGGCGGTGCGGGACTTCTCGCTGGAGATCCCGTCGCACAAGACGACCGTCTTCGTCGGGTCGTCCGGCTGCGGCAAGACCACGCTGCTGCGCATGATCAACCGCATGGTGGATCCCACCGCGGGGGTCATCTCGATCGACGGCGAGGACATCGCGTCCCGGCCCGAGGTGAAGCTGCGCCGCAGCATCGGCTACGTCATGCAGAACTCGGGACTCCTGCCGCACTTCACCGTCGTGGACAACATCGCCACGGTCCCGGTGCTCAACGGCGTCAAGAAGAAGGACGCCCGCGCGCACGCCGTCGAGCTCATGACGACGGTGGGGCTCGATCCGGCCATCGGCGACCGCTACCCGAGCCAGCTCTCCGGCGGGCAGCAGCAGCGCGTGGGCGTCGCCCGCGGGCTCGCCGCAGACCCCAACATCCTCCTCATGGACGAGCCGTTCGGCGCCGTCGACCCGATCGTGCGCGCGGAGCTCCAGCAGGAGCTCATCCGGCTGCAGACCGAGATGGGCAAGACCGTCGTGTTCGTGACGCACGACATCGACGAGGCGTTCCTGCTCGGCGACCAGGTCGTGATCCTGCAGAAGGGCGCGCAGGTGGCGCAGGTGGGCACACCGAGCGAGATCATCGAGAACCCCGCCGACGCGTTCGTGGAGAGCTTCATCGGCGCGGAGAAGGGCAAGCGCGCCCTCCACCTCAAGTCGACGTCGCACGGCACGGTCGTCGTCGACGGCGACGGACGCACCCAGGGAGCCCTCGTCGACGAGGACGTCCGGTCCGGGGAGGACGGCGCGGCGTGACCTGGATCATCGACAATCTCGGGTTGATCTGGCAGCTCACGCTGGTCCATCTCCAGCAGAGCGTCATCGCGATCGCCATCGCGTTCGTCATCTCCGTCCCGCTGGGATGGTTCGCATGGCGCTACCGGCTCGTGCGCGGCACGCTCATCACCCTCACGGGGCTGCTCTACACGATCCCGTCGCTCGCGCTGCTCATCCTCCTGCCGACGGCGCTGGGCTACAGCATCCTCAGCGAGGCCAACCTCATCGTCGCGCTCATCATCTACGGCGTCGCGCTCCTCGTGCGCGCCGTCGCCGACGGACTGGACTCCGTCGACGCCGACACGCGTCTCGCGGCCACCGCGATGGGGTACGGCGCCTTCCGCCGGTTCTGGGCCGTCGACTTCCCGCTCGCGGGGCCGGTCATCCTCGCGGGACTGCGGGTCACATCGGTCTCGACGATCGCGCTCGCCACGGTCGGCATCCTCGTCGGCGTGACGAATCTCGGCTATCTGTTCACGAACGGCTACCAGCGCCGCATCATCGAGGAGATCTTCTCCGGGGTCGTCGCGGTCGTGGTCCTCGCGCTCGTGATCGACGTCGTGCTGGTGCTCATCGGCCGCGTCCTCATGCCGTGGGCGCGCCGGCCCCGCCGCATCTCGCGCCGCGCGCGCCTCGCGATCGAGACGGGGGCGACGGCATGAACCTCTTCCTCGACGCCATCGCGTGGCTGTTCGCCGGCGCACCGGGCGCGGGTCTCGACCCGATCCCGGTGGCTCTCGCGCAGCACCTCGCCTACACGTTCGTGTCGGTGCTCATCGCCGCGCTCATCGCGATCCCGATCGGGTGGGCCATCGGGCACAGCGGGAAGGGGCGCGACATCGCGGTCGCCGTCTCGGGCGCCGCACGCGCCGTCCCGTCCTTCGGTCTGCTCCTGCTCCTCGTTCTGCTGCTGGGCGTCCTGCACAAGCCCGAGGCCGCGATCATCACCTTCGTGCTCCTGGGAGTGCCGTCGATCCTCGCCGGCGCCTACACCGGGTTCGAGGCGATCGACCGTCGCGTGATCGACGCGGGGCGCTCGATGGGGATGACCGGCTGGCAGGTGCTGTGGCGCATCGAGGTGCCCCTGGGCCTGCCGCTGCTGGTCGCGGGGCTCCGGTCGGCCGTGCTGCAGGTCGTCGCCACCGTGACGCTGGCGGCGTACGTGAATCTCGGCGGACTCGGGCAGTACATCATCACCGGGCTTCCCCTGCGCAAGCTCGACTGGGTGCTCGGCGGGGCGATCCTCGTCGCCGTGCTCGCGCTCGTCCTCGACGGCGTCTTCGCGATCCTCCAGCGCCTGTCCGTCTCGCGCGGCGTGTCCGGCCGGTCGCGCGTGCGGCGCCGCGGTCGCGCCCTCGCGCCGATCACCCCCCTCGCCTCCTGAAACCCCCACAGAAAGAGAAACCATGTTCACAGCACGCAAGAAGACGCGCCTGGTCGCGGCGACAGCCGCGGTCGTGGGCGCGGCCCTCGCCCTCGCGGGCTGCGCGTCGAGCAATCCGCTCGACACGCCCACCTCGACCGGTTCGGGCGACGGCGAGACGATCGTCGTCGGCTCGCAGGCGTACTACTCGAACGAGATCATCGCCGAGATCTACGCGCAGGCGCTCGAGAACGCGGGGCACACCGTCAAGCGCCAGTTCCAGATCGGCCAGCGCGACGCGTACATCCCGTCGATCGAATCGGGCGACATCACGCTGTTCCCCGAGTACAGCGGCAACCTGCTGCAGTTCTTCGACGCCGACACGACGGCGCGCACGCCCGACGACGTCTACGCCGCGCTCGAGGACGCCCTGCCCTCGAACCTCACGGTCCTCGACCAGGCCGAGGCGAGCGATCAGGACTCGTACACCGTCACGAGCGCGTTCGCCGAGGCGAACGGCCTCACCACGATCGCCGATCTCGCGAACGTGAGCGAGCCGCTCACCCTGGGCGGGCCGCCGGAGCTCGCCGAGCGTCCCTACGGCCCGAAGGGCCTCAAGGAGACCTACGGCGTCGACGTGGCGTTCAAGGGGACGGGCGACACGACCGTCGAGGAGCTCGTCGCCGGCACGATCAACGTCGCGAACGTCTTCACCGCCGACCCGCGCATCGAGACCGACGAGCTGACCGTCCTCGAGGACCCCAAGGGCCTCTTCCTGGCGTCGAACGTCGTGCCGCTGGTCAACAAGGACGTCGCCGCCGAGATCGCGGACGTCATCAACCCGATCCAGGCCAAGCTCACCGCCGCCGGGCTCGTGGCGCTCAACGTGCAGAGCACGGTCGACAAGAAGTCGTCCGCCGAGATCGCCACGCAGTGGCTGAAGGACAACGGGCTGGGCTGACCGGTTCCGTGCTCGAAGGGGTCGTCGCGCACGCGTGGCGGCCCCTTCGCCGTCGGCGGTCGTGCCGCGGCGCGCCGCGCTGCCGGCCGCCGGTCAGATGTCGCTGAAGTCGTTACCGGGCACGCCGATCTGGCTCACCACGCCGTTCTCGACGATGATCGCGACGTACACGACCCCGGTCTCGCCGGGGCGCTCGAGCGACTCGGTGCCCGGCTCCTCCCGCGTGTCGAGCTGGAGGACGGCGTACCCGGACTCGTCGTCGACGTAGCCCTCCTCGGCGCCGGCGGCGATCGCCTGGTCGCGCGTCGCGCCGACTGTCAGTCCCTCCTCGGTGCGCAGCGCGAGACCGCTCGACTCCGCCGCCGTGAACGTCACCCAGCCGCCGCGACCGTCGGTCAGCGGCATGACGCGGATGCCCGTCCAATCGTGGAAGTCGAAGCCGTAGCCCTCGTCCGTGCTCACCGTCGCGGGCCCGCCCAGTGCGTCCTCGAAGAAGCCGATCACGTCCCCGACGCGCACCGACACCGTCTCCAGGACGGCGTCCCCGGCATCCAGGAGTCGCAGCTCGTCGAGCGTCATGACGATCGCCGCCGGTGCGCGGTCGGCCGTCGGAGTGGCGACCGCGTCGGCCGTGGGGTCGGGAGCCGGCGCCGTGCAGCCCGCGAGTGCGAGCGCGACGAGGGCCGCGGCGGCGAGGACGAGGCGGCGCATGCCCCGACCCTAGCGGCCGGGGACAGGGAGCGGAGGCCGGGTGTGCACGAGCTCGACGGCGTCGTACACGGCGTCGTCGATGCGGCGCGGAGACAGGGCGTCGCCGATGAGCACGACAGGCCGCCCGCCCAGCGCGACCGAGAGCGCCTCGGCGTCGAGGCCGTCCGGGCGCACCGACGCGCGCGGCTCGACCGCCACGACCGCGTCGATCCCTTCGATCGCGGCGGTCTCGCCGGTCAGGATGTCGACGAGGCCCAGCGGCTCGAGGGCCGCGACGCGGTGCGCGGTGCGGCGGCGGAAGCCGCCGTGCGCGCCCAGGCGCTCCAGCAGCAGCGGCCGGTCGTACCCGGTGCCCACGTGCGGGAAGACGGTCTCGAACGGCGTCACGAGCTCGAGGGCGTCGACCGCGGCGAGGAGGCTGAGCACGACCCCCGCCGCGTACGTCGTCCCGTCGCCGTCGACGACCGCGATGCGGCCGCCGAGCGCGGCCGGGTCGCGCAGCGCGGTGAACGCGTCGATCGTGCCCTCCGGCATCCCGCCCTCGTACGCGCCGCCCAGGGCGAGGGTCGTGCGCGCGGGCGAGACGGCGCCGGTCGCCACGACCACGGCATCCGCGCCGCTCGCGCGCAGCAGCGCGGCGTCCGCCTCGACGCCGAGGCGCACGTCGACCCCGCTCGCGGCGAGGTCGCGCTCGAGGTCGCGCACGAGCGATCCGACGCTCTCCCGCCCGGGCACGCGGCATGCGAGACGCAGCTGTCCGCCGAGCTTGTCCGCCTTCTCGAACAGGGTCACCGCGGCGCCCGCACGGGCGAGCTCCACGGCGGCCTGCATCCCCGCCGGACCGCCTCCCACGACCGCCCAGCGCTCGCCGGCCGCGGACGGAGGCGGAACGTCGCGGTCGGCCTCACGGCCCGCGCGGGGGTTCACGGTGCACGACACCGGGAGCCCGCGGCTGCCGCGGCCGAGACATCCCTGGTTCAGCCGGATGCAGTGGCGGATGCCGGACTCATCGCCGTCGCGGAGCTTCGACGCGAGGTCCGGGTCCGCGATCTGAGCGCGCGTGAGGGCGACCATGTCCGCGATGCCCGACGTGAGGACCTCCTCGGCCTCCTCGACGGAGCGAGCCGAGCCGACGCCGAAGACGGGGATGTCCGGATTGTCCTTCTTGACCTCGGCGACCCGTTCGCGCAGCCACGCCGCGGGCATGGGGGAGGAGGGGAAGACGTAGTGGACGTTGTGGTAGCCGCCCGCGGCGAGATCCAGGAAGTCGATGCGGTGCTCGGCTCGCAGCCGTGCGATGACCTCGCGCATCGCGGCGCCGTCGAGGCCGGCGGGGTGGAACTCGTCCGCGACGATGCGGATGCCCACGGGGTAGTCGTCGCCGACCGCGGCGCGCACGGCGGCGAGGACCTCGCGCGGGAACCGCGTGCGTCCCTCGAGGTCGCCGCCGTAGGCATCCGTCCGCGCGTTGTAGAGCGGCGAGAGGAACTGGTGCAGGAGGTACCCATGCGCCATGTGCACCTCGATGCCGTCGAATCCGCCCTCGCGCGCATACGCGGCGGAGCGCGCCCACCCGTCGGTGAAGGAGCGGATGTCGGCGACGGCGGCCTCTGTCGTGGCGAAGCCCGTCGAGGGGGAGATCATGCGCGAAGGCGCGTACACGGGGCGCGGGCCGTCCGGTCCGTCGGGCATCGCCTGTGCGCCGTGGTGGTTCAGCTGCACGAACACGCGGGCGCCGGCGTCGCGGATGGCGTCGGTCATGCGCCGGTCGGCGGCGACCGACTCGGGGCGGAACGCGTCCTCGAAGCCGCGGATCGACGCGGACGGGTGCACGAACTGGTTGCCCGCGATGAACAGGCCGCAGCCGCCGCGGGCGCGCCGCACGAAGTACGCGGTCTCGCGCTCGGACTCGACGCGGTCGGAGTAGAGCTTGGAGTGCGCCGTCTGCATGATGCGGTTGGGGATGCGCACGCCCGCGATGTCGAGCGGCTGGAACAGGGCGGTGGTCATCCGAGTGCCTCTCCGAGCTCGAGCCAGCGGTCCTCGAGCTGCGTCATCTCGCCGGTGAGGGCGTCGCGCTCGGCCTGGAGCGCCATGAGCGCGGGATAGTCGTCGTGCGCCTCGGCCAGCCGCACGTCGAGCGACGCGAGCGACGCGGCGAGCTTCTCGAGCCGGCGGTCGATGGCGGACAGCTCCTTCTCCGCGGCGCGCCGCTCGGCTCCGGCCAGCGCGGGCGCGCCGGCGGGGGAGGAGGACGTGGCGGGCGCGCCCGTGCTCGGGGCGGCCGCGCGCAGGGACCGCTGCTCCGCGCGCAGGCGCAGGTACTCGTCGACACCGCCGGGCAGGTGCCGCAGCCGTCCGTCGAAGATCGCGTACTGCTGGTCCGTGACGCGCTCGAGGAGGTACCGGTCGTGGGAGACGACCAGGAGCGTGCCGGGCCACGAGTCGAGGAGGTCCTCGAGGGCCGCGAGCATGTCCGTGTCGAGGTCGTTGCTCGGCTCGTCGAGGATGAGCACGTTGGGCTCGCCGAGGAGCACGAGCAGGAGCTGGAGACGCCGCTTCTGCCCGCCGGAGAGGGCTCGCACGGGGGTCGACAGCTCGGAGGAGCGGAACCCGAGGCGCTCGAGCAGCTGGGCCGGGGTGAGCTCCTTGCCGCCGGCGACGTAGGTGGTCTTCTGCTGCGCGAGGACCTCGCGCACGCGCAGATCCGCGACCTCCTCGAGCTCGGTGAGCCGCTGACTGAGCACCGCGACGCGGACCGTGACGCCGCGCTTGACGCGTCCGGCGGTGGGCGAGACGGTCCCGGCGACGAGGCCCAGGAGGGTCGACTTGCCGGCGCCGTTCGGCCCGAGGATGCCGGTGCGCTCGCCCGGGGCGATCCGCCACTCGACATCGTGCAGGACCTCGCGCTCGCCGTACGAGACGCCGGCGTCGAGGAGGTCGACGACGTCCTTGCCCAGGCGCGCGGTGGCGAGCTTGGTGAGCTCGACGCCGTCGCGCGGCGCCGGCTCGTCCTCGATCAGCTGCGCCGCGGCATCCAGGCGGAACTTGGGCTTGGAGGTGCGCGCGGGCGCTCCGCGGCGCAGCCACGCGAGCTCCTTGCGCAGGAGGTTGCGGCGCTTCTCCTCGGCCACGGCGGCCTGACGCTGGCGCTCGACGCGCTGCAGGATGTACGCCGCGTACCCGCCCTCGAACGGCTCGACCTCGGCGTCGTGCACCTCCCACATGCGGGTGCACACCGCGTCCAGGAACCAGCGGTCGTGGGTCACGAGCAGGAGCGCTCCGGAGGACGCCGTCCAGCGGTCGCGGACGTGCCCGGCCAGCCACGCGATGCCCTCGACGTCGAGGTGGTTCGTCGGCTCGTCGAGGGCCAGCACGTCCCAGTCGCCCACGAGGAGGCGCGCGAGAGACACGCGGCGCCGCTGGCCGCCGGAGAGCCCCGCGACGGGTGCCGTGATGTCGAGGTCGCCCAGCAGCCCGTCGAGCACGTCGCGGACGCGCGCGTCGCCGAGCCATTCGTGCTCAGGGCGGTCACCGACGACGGCGTCGCGGATGCTGCCCGGCTCGGGGAGGTCGTCGTCCTGCGACAGCATGCCGACCCGCAGCCCCCCGCGGCGCGTGACGCGTCCGGCATCCGGCTCGAGCCTTCCCGTGAGCACCTTCATCAGCGTGGACTTGCCGTCGCCGTTGCGGCCCACGATGCCGATGCGGTCGCCTTCCGCGACGCCCACCGTCACGTCGTCGAGGACGACTTTCGCCGGGAACTCGACATGGAGATGCTCTCCGCCCAGCAGGTGCGCCATCCCTCCAGCCTAAGCGCCGGGGCGCGGCCGCCCCGCCGCGCACGTTGCGTCGCGCGCACGGCGTCGGCGTGGGGTGGAACGGGGGACGCCGGTCAGGCGGCGGTGTCGCGCTCCATCGCCGCCAGCACGTCGCGCAGGACCCGCGTGGTGGTCGCCAGGTCCGCGGCGGGGATGCCGGCCAGAACGGAGGAGAGCCGATCCTCGAGGTCGGCGCGGACGCGGTCGAGCCGGTCGTCTGCCCGCGCCGTGTGGTGGACGAGGACGCGCGTGCCGTCGACGTGCTCGCGGCGGACGAAGCCCAGTGCCTCGAGGCGCCGCAGGGTCGTGCTGAGGTTGCTGCGCTGCATCCGCGTCCCGGCGGCGATCGCGCTCGGCGCGCTGGCGCCGTGCAGGTGCACCCACCGCAGCACGCGGATCTCGCCCGTGGTGAGCGGCTCGATGTCCGGGTCGCGGAAGAGCCCGTCGGCCTCGAGCTCGCGCGCCATCGTGAGGACGGCGTCGGCGAGGTCGGCGCCCGGGCGACCGTCGTCCCAGTAGTCGATCACGTCTCCCAGCATACGGTTATGCGGTCAAAGCGCTTATGTGGCTATAACTAGAATCGGGGGCGATGACCTCAGCATTGGACACCGGCTCGCGCCCGGCCGTGCGGGTGCGCGGCGCCCTGCTCGCGGCCCTCGCGCTGCTCTCCGCGATCGCCCCGTTCTCCACGGACCTCTACCTGTCTGCGTTCCCGATCATGACGCGCGAGCTGGGCACCACGCCGACCGGCGTGCAGCTCACCCTCACGGCGTTCCTCATCGGCGTCGCGATCGGGCAGATCGTGCTCGGTCCGCTGTCGGACCGCATCGGCCGCAAGCCCCCGCTGCTGGGCAGTGCCATCGTGCTCGTCGTCGCGAGCGCCGTCACCGTCTTCGCCCCCGACATCACGGTGCTCATCGTCGCGCGCCTCGTGCAGGGCGCGGCGGGCGCCGCGGGGATGGTGCTCAGTCGCGCCATCATCGCCGACCTCGCGAAGGGCGCCGCGGCGGCGCGGGCCATGAGCCTCATGATGCTGATCGGCGGCTTGGCGCCGGTGGCGGCGCCGCTCCTGGGCAGCCTGCTGCTGGACCCGCTCGGGTGGCGCGGCGTGCTCGGGGTCGTCCTCGCCCTCACCGTGGCGATCCTCCTCGTCGTGATCTTCGTCGTGCCCGAGACGCACGCCCCGAGGCCGCGCCTGGACGGACCCCGTCCGTGGGTGCGCATGTTCGGCGACCGCGTCTACCTCGGATGGGCGGCCACCTTCGCATTCGGCTTCGCGACGCTCATGGCCTACATCTCGGCATCGCCGTTCGTCTACCAGGAGGTCATCGGCCTGGACACCATCCCGTACGGGCTGAGCTTCGCCGCCAACTCCGTCGGTCTCGCCGCGATGGGGGCGCTGTCGGCCAAGATCGTCACGCGCGTCGGGCCGCAGCGGATCGCCTTCACCGGCGTGCTCCTCCTGTTCGGCGCGGGCGCCGCGACGCTCGTCATCGCGCTCGTCCCGGCGATCCCGGACATCCTCCTCATGGTGTCGATGTTCGTCGTGGTCTCCTCGGTGGGCCTGGTCATGGGCAACGCCAGCGCGCTCGCGATCGGCGCCGTCCCGCTCGCGACGGGTGCCGCCTCCGCCGTCATGGGGATGGTGCAGTTCATCCTCGGCGCGGTCGTGTCGCCGCTCGTGTCGCTCGACGGCGGGCAGAGCGCCGTCCCGGTCGGGATCGTGATGACCTCGTCCGCGGCGGTCGCGGTGCTCGCGTGCCTGGCCGCGGGCGGCGTCAGGAGTCGAAGCCGAGGCTGAGCTTGCGCAGGAGCGCGGCCAGACGGTCGCGGTCCGAGCGGGAGAGGCTGTCCAGCAGGATCGCCTCGGCGTCCACGAGGCGCGTGATCGCGGCGTCCACGCGGATGCGGCCCTCGGGGGTGAGGGTCACGAGGATGCTGCGCCCGTCGCCGGGATCGGCCTCGCGACGCACGAGCCGCCGCGCCACGAGGCGGTCGATGCGGTTGGTCATCGTGCCGCTGGAGACGAGCGTCTGCTGCAGGAGCTGCTTGGGGCTGAGCTGATACGGATCGCCGGCGCGGCGCAGCGCCGACAGGACATCCCACTCCCACGACTCGAGGTCGCTGCGCTTGAACGCCTCACGGCGGGCGCGGTCGAGGTGGCGCGACAGGCGGTCGACGCGGGAGAGCACCTCGAGCGGGGAGAAGTCCAGATCGGGGCGCTGCGCGCTCCACGCGTCGACGATCCGGTCGACTTCGTCGTTCTCGCGAGGCATGCTCACATTCTGGCAGTGCGCGCACCCGCGCTCCGCGCGGCCCGGCGCTCCGCCCGCCCACTCCTCGCCTCATCCACCGCGAGACGCGCCTTCTGCGCTGAGACGCGCCGTGCGCGCAGGCGTCTGGGCGCGGAGGGTGCGTCTCGCCGAGAGGGGAAGCGCACCGGCGCCGCCGCCACCGCCGCGCCGATCGCAGTGCGGTGAGTCTCCGTCCGCGACGGGGCGCGCCCAGGACCGCATGGCAGACTTGAGACGCGGTCCGGGCGCTGCCCGCGCGCCGCGTTCCGCCGTGGTGTAACGGCAGCACGACAGCCTTTGGAGCTGTGAGGCCCAGGTTCGAATCCTGGCGGCGGAGCATGACCGATACGCAACTCGCCATCGTGATCCTGGCCGCCGGCCAGGGCACGCGCATGAAGTCGTCGCTGCCGAAGGTGCTGCACCCCATCGCGGGGCGGCCCCTCGTCGGCCATGTCGTCGCGACCGCGCGCGCGCTGAGCGCCCAGTACGTCCGGGTGGTCGTCCGGCACGAGCGCGACCGGGTCGCCGAGGCCGTCCAGGATGACGGCGCCGACCTCGAGGTCGTCGACCAGGACGAGATCCCCGGCACCGGCCGTGCGGTGGAGGTCGCCCTCGAGCGCATCCCCTCCGAGTTCGGCGGCGATGTGCTCGTGCTCAGCGGTGACGTGCCGCTGCTCGAGGCGGACGCGCTGCGCGCGCTCATCGAGACGCACCGCGCCTCGGGCGCCGCGGCCACCGTGCTGAGCGCGCAGATGAGCGACCCGACCGGCTACGGCCGTGTCATCCGGGGAGCCGACGGCACCGTCGAGCGGATCGTCGAGCAGAAGGACGCCTCCCCCGACGAGGCCGCGGTCGACGAGATCAACGCGGGGGTCTACGTCTTCCGTGCGGCGCCCCTGCGCACCCACATCCGCCGGCTCACCACCGCCAACGCCCAGGGAGAGCGGTACCTCACCGACGTCATCGGCCTGCTCCGCGGCGAGGGCGAGACCGTGGCGGCATCCGTCGCGCCGGATCCGCGTGTCGCGCTCGGCGTCAACGACCGCGTCCAGCTCGCGGAGGCCGCCGCCATCCTCAACGCCCGCATCGTGCGGCGCTGGCAGCTCGAGGGCGTCACGATCCTCGACCCCGCCACCACCTGGATCGACGAGGACGTCGTGCTCGCCCGCGACGTCACGATCCTCCCGAACACGCAGGTGCTGCGGGCCAGCACCGTCGCCTCGGGCGCGGTCATCGGGCCAGACACCACCCTGGTCGGCTGCGAGGTCGGTGAGGATGCCACGGTCAAGCGCACGGACGCGACGCTCGCCGTCATCGGCGCGCGCGCCACTGTCGGACCGTGGTCGTACCTGCGTCCGGGCACGTACCTCGGGGCGGATGGCAAGATCGGCACGTTCGTCGAGACGAAGAACTCGACGATCGGCGAGCGCAGCAAGGTCCCGCACCTGTCGTACGTGGGGGACACGACGATCGGCACGGGCGTCAACCTCGGGGCCGGCGCGATCACCGCGAACTACGACGATCTCGCCAAGCACCGCACCGAGATCGGCGACGAGGTGCACACCGGGTCGCACAACGTGTTCGTCGCGCCCGTTAGGATCGGAGATGGCGCGAAGACCGGTGCCGGGGCAGTCATCCGCAAGGATGTCCCGCCCGGTGCTCTGGCTCTGAGCGTCGCCCCTCAGCGCAATGTCGAGGGATGGGTCGAGAAGAACCGGCAGGGAACCGAGGCCGCGCGGGTCGCGGCCGCTGCCCGGGGCGCAGAGAAAGCGGACGATGGGTCGCAAGAACAAGACGATTGATCTGGATCGCGACCACGGGATCGCTCCCGGCCTCGTGGCCAACACCAAGAAGCGACTGGTCGTCGCCTCGGGGCGCTCCAACATGGCGCTGTCGGAGGAGGTGGCCGAGGCGCTGGGCACCGAGCTCGTGCCGACGGAGTACCGCACCTTCGCGTCGGGGGAGATCCTCACGCGCTTCGAGGTCTCCATCCGCGGGTGCGACGTCTTCCTGATCCAGTCGTTCGGCCCGCCGGTCAACGAGTGGATGATGGAGATGCTCATCATGCTCGACGCGGCAAAGCGCGCCTCCGCCAAGCGGATCACGGTCGTCGCCCCGTACTACCCGTACTCCCGGCAGGACAAGAAGGGCCGCGGGCGCGAGCCGATCAGCGCGCGCCTCGTCGCCGATCTCCTCAAGACCGCCGGCGCCGACCGGGTCATGAGCGTCGACCTGCACGCGGCGCAGATCCAGGGCTTCTTCGACGGCCCCGTCGACCACCTGTTCGCCAAGCCGGTGCTGCTCGAGTACTTCCAGCGCACGCTGTCGGCCGAGGACCGCGCCAAGCTCACGGTCGTCTCGCCCGACACCGGCCGCGTCCGCGTCGCCGACCAGTGGTCCGACAGCCTGGGGGCGCCTCTGGCGATCATCCACAAGCGCCGCGACCCGAACGTCGCCAACCAGGTGACGGTCAACGAGATCGTCGGTCACGTCGCCGGCCGCGTGTGCCTGCTCGTCGACGACATGATCGACACCGGCGGCACGATCGTGAAGGCGGCGCAGGCGCTGAAGGCCAACGGCGCCGAGCGCGTCATCGTCGCCGCCACGCACGCGGTGTTCAGCGACCCGGCCACCCAGCGCCTCCAGGACTCCGCGATCGACGAGGTCGTCGTCACCGACACGATCCCGATCCCGGCCGCCAAGCAGTTCGACGCGCTGACGATCCTGCCGATCGCGCCGCTGCTCGCCCGCGCGATCCGCGAGGTCTTCGAGGACGGCTCGGTGACGAGCATGTTCGACGGCGCGGCCTGACCCGCCTCCGGCGTGCCGCGCCCGCTCCATGCGCGCGGATATTCATAGCCTGCTCCCAGGCAGAACCGGCGCGCCCGCAGATCCGTGTCTCTAGCGTGGAGACTGTCCGACGGCCGACGCCCCTCAGGAGAAACCCATGATCCGCGCCACCGCCATTGACCGCACCGCCCGCACCGGCGCCGCCCTCGTCGGCGTCGCCGGGGCCCTCGCCCTCGCCGGCTGCGCGGGCGGCACGACGAGCGGAGGCGGTGCCCCGGCCGGCGGCGGGACGGACGCGTCGTACGCCGACGGCACATACACCGCCGAGGGCACCTACTCGACCCCCGAGTCGGTCGAGACCGTCCTGGTGACCGTCACCCTCGAGGACGACAGGATCACGGATGTCGAGGTCGTCGGCGATCCGCAGAAGGCCGAGTCCCGGCTCTACCAGGGTCGATTCATCGGCGGGATCGCGGCCGAGGTCGTCGGCAAGGACATCGACGAGATCCAGGTGAGCCGCGTCGCCGGATCCTCCCTCACGAGCGGCGGATTCAACGCCGCGATCGCCGAGATCAAGCAGCAGGCCGCGGAATAGGCCGTGCCCTCGGACGCCTCGCCGGAAGCACCGCGCGCCGCGGCGCCCGCCGTGTGGCGCTTCGAGGCGATCGGCACGACCTGGGAGATCGAGACGACGGTCGCGCCGCCCGCCGCCACACGCCGCGACGTCGAGGCGTGCATCGACGCGTTCGACCGGACGTGGTCGCGGTTCCGGGACGACTCGCTCGTCTCTGCGCTCGCCGAGCGCGGGGGAGATGTCCCCGCACCGCCCGACGCCGCGGACATGCTCGAGGCCTACGCGGCGCTCTCCGCAGCCACGGACGGTGCCGTGAA
>Ga0182749_1000859_pt1 | contig 25583 bp, 23 predicted proteins | sample eDN3rd37CKraftMG_FD_128875 | JGI IMG/M metagenome (GOLD analysis project Ga0182749, IMG submission 128875) | Enriched Miracle-Growth compost microbial communities from Emeryville, California, USA - eDNA 3rd pass 37_C Kraft MG (version 2) (version 2) ...
CAACGCGTGGTGGAACCCGTCGCCGACGTGAGGACCGTGCGGGAGAAGGCGCATCGTGACGTTGGGCGATCGAAGCACGCTATCGCTCGACGTCGAAAGCGGGGAATCTCAACAGCCTGCTAGGTAAGCCAAAAACAGCCACCGAGACCAGAATCCAGGTCCACCAAACTCCAGGCACGGCGTTTTTCCTCCAATTCGCAACGACATACCTGCGCGATAACAATGCGAAGTCGGACGATGGTTTCCGCGAGCTTTCGGCTGCGGCACTATAGGTCCACTGTGCGTTGAGCCACTTGGCCTGCCAATATGAAAATGCTTGGCCCATCTTGCGCGAGGTGAAGGTCGCGAATGCGTCCGGCATACACTTCCGAAATGTCATCGAGCGACGGCAACGGCGCCCGCATGACGGCTTTCAGCTTCTTGCGTGCCGAGCTCGGATTGGCTTGGAGCCAGCCCAGAAACCACCTGTGGCGCACCCTCCATCAGGACGCTCGTCGACCGGTCCTTGACAGTGAAACGCCTGGAGAGGCGGATTGATCGGCTTCCGCCGACGAAAAGATCAGCCGTCGGCGCGCCGAAGCCTGGCGGTCGAGCTTTCGCGCGTTCTCAGTCGATGAACGTCGCGCCCGCCATGTAAGGCCGAAGCACTTCGGGAATCGAGATCGATCCGTCGGCGTTCTGGTAATTCTCCATCACGGCGATCAGCGCACGGCCGACGGCGACGCCGGAGCCGTTGAGCGTGTGCACGAACTCGGGCTTGCCGGTGTCCGGATTGCGCCAGCGCGCCTGCATGCGCCGCGCCTGGAAATCCGTGCAGTTCGAGCACGAGGAGATTTCACGGTACGCGTTCTGGGATGGTAGCCAGACTTCGAGATCGTAGGTCTTCGCCGCCGCGAAGCCCATGTCGCCGGTGCAGAGCAGCACGCGCCGGTACGGCAAGCCGAGCTTCTCGAGCACGACTTCGGCGCAGCGCGTCATGCGCTCGTGCTCGTCCGCGCTTTCGGACGGTTTGGTGATGCTGACCAGCTCGACTTTCTCGAACTGGTGCTGGCGGATCATGCCGCGCACGTCCTTGCCGTAGCTGCCGGCCTCCGCGCGGAAGCACGGCGTGTGTGCGGTCAGGCGCTGCGGCAGCGTGTCGGCCTCGACGATGCTGTCGCGGACCATGTTGGTGAGCGACACTTCGGCGGTGGGGATCAGGTAGCGTTTCGTCTCGCCGACCTCGGTCGCGAAGAGGTCTTCTTCGAATTTCGGCAGCTGCCCCGTGCCCTGCATCGTCTCCGGATTGACCAGCAGCGGCACGTTGCATTCGAGATAGCCGTGCTCGTTCGTGTGCAGGTCGAGCATGAACTGCGCAAGCGCACGGTGCAGCCGCGCCAGCTCGCCGCGCAGCACGGTAAAGCGCGCGCCGGAGAGCTTCGAGCCGGTCTCCCCGTCGAGCCAGCCCTTGCGCGCGCCGAGCTCGACGTGATCCTTGACCGGAAAGTCGAATGCGCGCGGCGTGCCCCGGCGATGGTGCTCGACGTTCTGCGTCTCGTCGCTGCCGCGCGGCACCGATGCGTCGGGCAGGTTCGGGATGCCGAGCGCGAACTCCGCGAGCTTCGCCTGGATCTCCGCGAGGTGGTGCTCGTTCGCCTTCAGCGTGTCGCCGATGCCGGCGACTTCGGCCAGCAGCGCGGAGGCATCCTCGCCCTTCCCTTTCGCGATGCCGATCGCCTTCGAGCGCGTGTTGCGCAGGTTCTGCAGTTCCTGCGTCTCGGTCTGCACGCGCTTGCGCTCGGCTTCGAGCGCCTCGATGGCGCTCTTGTCGAGATCGAAGCCGCGCGTGGCGAGGCGTTCGGCGACGGCATCCAGTTGGCCGCGCAGCAGGGCCGGATCGAGCATGAGAGCAATCCGTAAACGACGAAAGGCGCGGATTATGGCCGCGCCTTCGTCCCTGCTGCAACGCAGCGGCGCTTTATCTGCGGCCGAGCCACCAGGCGATCACGGCACCGCCGAGCAGCCAGCCGATGCCTTCCTCGATGAGCCCGGCGGCGATGAAATCGCCGGGAAACCGGTACCACGTCCACAGGGGCACGACGTTCGCGAGCCAGCCGAACACCCCGAGCGCGACGGCGCCGATCACGCGGCCGCCGAAAGTCCAAGTCGTGGCCGCGAGCACCCAGGCGACGAGCAGCGCGGCGAGGAACATCGTGATGAACTGCTTGACGAGCTGCGGCGTCATGTTCATCGGATCGGCCGGCGGCGTGTTCACGACGGCGAAGACGTATGGATTCTTCTGCGACTTTTCCGCCCAGGCTTTCATGACGGCCTCGTCGCCCATCTTCGCGGGATCGACACTGGGCAGATAGTAGGCACCTGGCGTCGGCAGCCCCGTCGATGCTGCCTGCAGTACGGCGTCCTCGTTCTGCGGCTGGCGGAATCCCATCTCGCCGATCGGCAGGACCGTGTGCGCGAGTGCCTGCCAGATGAAGATCACGACGGCGCCGATCAGCGCCGCGACTGCGATACGCATGGAGCACCTCCTTCCCGGGTGGAGCGCGGACGTTACGCCCGCGCCGACGCCGGCGGCAAGCTGCAACGCCGCGAGAGCCTTGCCGCGATGCGCGAGTCAATCCTCGGCAGCGGAATTTTCGGCGCCCGGCAGGACCCAGACGCGCAGCAGCACGGCGGCGGCACCCGCGCAGGCGGAGCCGAATGCGAAGGCCGCGAGCGGCGACCACGCCGACCAGATCCAGCCGAACAGCATCGACGCAGGCAGCAGGACGACGCCCGTGACGAGGTTGTACCAGCCGAACGCGGAGCCCCTGCGTTCCGCCGGCACGAGATCGGCGACCAGCGCTTTCGAAGTGCCTTCGAGCGCGGCCGTCACCGCGCCATAGCCCGCGAAGGCGACCCAGAGAGCCCAGTCCGCGCTCGGCAGGAGCCCGATCGCCAGATACGCCACCGCGTAGGCCGACCACGCCAGCGCGAGCATGCGCGCGCGCCCGAAGCGGTCAGACAGCGCCGACAGCGGCGTGGAAAGAAACGCGGCGACGGCGGAGTACATCGCCCACATCAGCGTCACTCGGGTGGCGCCGGCGCCGAGCTCGTTCGCGCGCAGCAGGAGGAACATGTTCGATGAATCGCCGAGCGTGAAGAGCGCGAGCACGACGAGATAGCGGCGGTATGTCGCCGGAATGCCGACGAGCGTCGCACGGAAAGGCTCGCCGGCGGGCACGCGCGTCGTCTCTGGCTCGCGCACGGCGAACGCGAGCAGCAGCACCATCGTCGCCGGCACGGCGGCGAGCAGAAACACGTCGCGCACGCCGACGCCTGCAGCCAGCAATGCCGCCGCCGCCAGTGGGCCGATCATGGCGCCGAAGTTGTCCATCGCACGGTGGAAGCCGTAGGCAAGGCCGCGCTGCCCCGGCCCCACGCTGTGGCTGATCAGCGCGTCGCGCGGCGCCGTGCGCAACCCCTTGCCGACGCGATCGGCAAAACGGCAGGCGAGCACACCGATCCAGCTCGTCGTGAGGCCGACCAGCGGCCGCGCATAGCCTGCGATGCCGTAGCCGGCGATCACCCATGCGCGCGTCCTGCCGGTGCGGTCGACGAGTGCGCCGGTAAGCAGCTTGATGACGCTCGACACGGCCTCGGCGATGCCCTCGATCACGCCGAGCGCCTTCGGTCCGGCCATCAGCACCGAGGCGAGATAGATCGGCACCAGCGGATAGATCATGTCGCTGGCGGCGTCGTTGAGCAGGCTGATTGCGCCGAGCAGCCAGATCGTGCGCGGCAGCGCGGCCACGCTCCGCAGCAGCGAGGGTCGCGCAGTTGCCGTTTCGACACGGCTATGCACGAGCCATCTCCTCTTCGCCGGCGGAAAAGCGTTGGCGCAACGACGGTGAGACGCACGCGAGATTCATTGTCTGTTCCGTCGCGAAGACCCTGCGCGCCGAAAAGGCGGAACGCGCCACTCCGGTATGCTTGCGCATCGCCCTCCCCCGCACGCAAAAAAAAAAAAAAAACGCGAACGCCCCGGCTACTTCTTCCCCAGCGCGGCCTTGCGCGCCGCGCGCAATGCTTCGAGCTTGTCGCGAAACTGCCCTTCGAGCCCGCGTTCGGTCGGCGTGTAGAACTCGGCGCCGAGCAACTCGTCCGGCAGGCACTGCTGGTCCAGCGCGACGCCGCCTTCGACATCGTGATCGTACCGGTAGTCCCGCCCGTAGCCGAGATCCTTCATCAGCTTCGTCGGCGCGTTGCGCAGGTGCAGCGGCACCTCAAGCGTACCGGTCCGGCGCACGGCGTCTTTCGCCTGGCCGAACGCCCGGTACGCCGCATTGCTCTTCGGCGCGACGGAGAGATAGAGCGCAAGCTCGGCGAGACCGAGCTCGCCCTCGGGGCTGCCGAGCCGGTCATAGGTATCCCACGCGTCGAGCGCCATGCGCCAGGCGCGCGGATCGGCAAGGCCGATGTCCTCGACCGCCATGCGCGCCATGCGCCGCGCGAGATAGAGCGGATCGGCGCCGCCGTCGAGCATGCGCGTCAGCCAGTACAGCGCGGCGTCGGGATCGGACGAGCGCACCGACTTGTGCAGCGCCGAGATCTGGTCGTAGAACTGCTCGCCGCCCTTGTCGAAACGGCGCGTGCGATCGGCGAGCACCTGCGCGAGCGTCGCCTCTCCGACCTGGCCGTTCTCGGCGATCTCGGCGGCGATCTCGAGAAACGTCAGCGCGCGTCGCACGTCGCCGTCGGCGGCCTGCGCCATCTGCGCGAGCGCATCGTCGTCGACGCGGATGGCGCGCGCGCCGAGGCCACGCTCGGCATCGGCCAGTGCTCGCTTCAGCGCAGCGACGATCGCTTCCGGCGATACCGCGTCCATCACGTGCACCCGGCAGCGCGAAAGCAGCGCGGAATTCAGCTCAAAGGACGGATTCTCCGTCGTCGCGCCGACGAACACGATCACGCCCTTCTCGATGTGCGGCAGGAACGCGTCCTGCTGCACCTTGTTGAAGCGGTGCACCTCGTCGACGAAGAGCACGGTGCGGATGCCTTGCGCGAAATCGGTCGCGGCGTCGGCAAGCGCCTCGCGCACTTCGGGCAATCCGGTCAGCACCGCCGAGATCGCGCGGAATTTCGCATCGGCGTATTTCGCGAGCAGAAGCGCGAGCGTCGTCTTGCCGCAGCCGGGCGGACCCCAGAGGATCATCGAATGCACGTGGCCGGCTTCGATCGCGCGTCGGAGCGGCGTGTCCCTGCCGAGCAGGCGCTCCTGGCCGACGATCTCGTCGAGCGTCCTCGGTCGCATGCGCTCGGCGAGCGGCTTCAGCGCCTCGGGCTCGGCGAACAGCGGCGCGGTCGGAGTCGGCTTGCGGCGCGGCATCGGTGCATCATATGCCAGGCCCCCGCCCGGAACGCCATGCCATGATCGAGTACCGCATCGCGACGCCGGAAGACGCGACTGCGATCGCGTCGATCTATGCGCCCTACGTGCGCGAGACCGTCGTCTCGTTCGAGACGGAGGCGCCGGACGCGGACGAGATCGCCGGGCGCATCTGCAGGATCGGTGCGCAGTATCCCTGGCTCGTGGCGATTGCCGACCGCCGCGTCGTCGGCTATGCGTACGCCTGCGAGAACCGCTCCCGCCTCGCCTATCGATGGAGCGTCGAGACGGCGGTCTATCTCTTAGCATCGGCGCAACGCCAGGGCATCGGAAGCGCGCTGTACCGACGCCTGTTCGCGCTGCTGCGCGCGCAGGGCTACGTCAATGCGTTCGCCGGCATCTCGTTGCCGAATCCGGCCAGCGTCGGCCTGCACGAAACACTCGGCTTCAGGCCGGTGGGCGTGTATCGCAATGTCGGCTACAAGCTCGGCGCGTGGCGCGACGTCGGCTGGTGGCAGCTCGTGCTACGCGAACCTCCGCGCGAGCCGGCGGAGCCGGTCGCGATCGTCGATCTCGACCACTCAGAGATCGAAGCCGTGCTCGAAGGCCGCGCCGCAGCGGTGGCCTGACGTTCGTCGATCGGAGCTTGCGACGGGCCGAAAACCGGGACTTCGCGCCGTCGCCGGCAATGCGCGCAGTTTCCGCTCAGTCCCGAATCGGATGGATCTCCGCTCCGGGGTCCATGTCGCCGATCACGTCGACGCCTTTCGGCGGCGTGAACCTGAACATGTCCGGCGCGAGGCGCGGATTGCGCTTCCAGTCGCTGAAGCGGATCTCGGTGGTGTTGCCGAGCTGATCCTTGAACAGCATGCGCTCGAGCGCACCCGCCGAGAAGCCCAGCTCGGCGTACTCGAACTCGGGCTCCTTCGCCTGTGGCACGAGCTTGAGCCAGAGCAGGCCGTCCCGCTCGCCGGACTCGCTCGCGCCGAACTGCGAATCGAGCTGCGAGAGATCGGTCAGCACGGTCAACGGGCTGTGCGCCTCCTCCAAGCTCTGGCTGCGGACGCTGACCTGCTGCAGGTCGGGCTCGTAGACCCAGACGCGCGTGCCGTCGGCGACGATCGTCTGCTCATAGGGATCGGTAGTCTCCCAGCGGAACTGACGCGGCGCCATCAACGCCATCGTCCCGCGCGATTCGTCGCCGCGCTCGCCGTTCGCGTCGGTGACGGACTGGCTGAAGCGCGCGGTGACGGACTTCAGATCTTTCGAGAACGCTTCCATGCGTGAGCGCGCGGTGTCGGCGTGGGCGAGCGTCGCGGCGAAGAGCGTTGCAATGAGCAATAAGGTTCGCATGAGGATCGGCGATGAGAGATGGCGCATTATCGCCGAGGAAACTGAACGGATCGGAGTGCTCTTCGGTCCGGTGGGCTGAAGTCCGCCCTATGAGTTCTGCTTCGGATCGGCGAAGGCGCGGTGAGACCCGATTCCGCTAGTCGGCCGGCGGCGGTGGCGCGAGCACGGTGCGGTTCCCGTTCGTTTCGGGAGGCGTGACGATGCCCTGCTGCTCCATGAGCTCGATGAGCCGGGCGGCACGGTTGTAGCCGATCTTGAGGCGGCGCTGCACGCCGGAGATCGAGGCGCGCCGCGATTCGGTGACGATACGGACGGCCTGGTCATACAGCTCGTCGTAATCCTCGCTGCCCTCGCCGGCCGCGTCCTCCGGCAGGCCGGACTCGCCGATGACCTTGCCGTTGCCGAGCGGCTGCACTTCCTCGAGAACGCCTTCGATGTAGTCGGGCTCGCCCTGCGTCTTGAGCCACTCGACGACCTTGTGCACTTCGTGGTCGTCGACGAACGCGCCGTGCACGCGCTCGGGCGCCGCGGTGCCAGGCGGGAGATAGAGCATGTCGCCGTGGCCGAGCAGCGTCTCGGCACCGGACTGGTCGAGGATCGTGCGCGAGTCGATCTTGCTCGACACCTGGAACGCGATGCGCGTCGGAATGTTCGCCTTGATGAGGCCCGTGATCACGTCGACGGACGGGCGCTGCGTGGCGAGGATCAGGTGCACGCCGGCCGCGCGCGCCTTCTGCGCGAGCCGCGCGATCAGCTCCTCGACCTTCTTGCCGACGATCATCATCATGTCGGCGAATTCGTCGATGATGACGACGATGTACGGCAGCGCAGACAGCGGCTCCGCGGTCAGGTTCGGCTGCGAGGCATCGGGGCGGAACAGCGGATCGAGCAGCGGCTGCCCGGCGTCCTCGGCGTCCTTGACCTTCTTGTTGAAGCCGGCGAGGTTGCGCACGCCGACTGCGGCCATCAGCTTGTAGCGGCGCTCCATCTCGGCGACGCACCAGCGCAGCGCGTTCGCCGCTTCCTTCATGTCGGTGACGACCGGCGCGAGCAAATGCGGGATGCCCTGGTAGACCGAAAGCTCCAGCATCTTCGGGTCGATCATGATCATGCGCACGTCACGCGCGCTCGCCTTGTAGAGCAGGCTCAGGACCATCGCGTTGAGCGCGACCGACTTGCCGGAACCCGTCGTGCCTGCCACCAGCAGGTGCGGCATCTTGGCGAGATCCACGACCGTCGGCCGCCCGCCGATGTCCTTGCCGAGCGCGAGCGCAAGCGGCGACTTGATGGCGTCGTACTTGTCCGAGCGCAGGATCTCGGAGAGATAGACCATTTCCCGGTTCGAGTTCGGAATCTCGATGCCGATCACCGATTTACCCGGGATCACGTCGACGACGCGCACGCTCGGCACGGAAAGGCCGCGCGCGATGTCCTTGTCGAGCGTCGAAATCTGGCTGCCCTTGACGCCGGGCGCCGGCTGCATCTCGAAGCGCGTGATGACGGGGCCGGGATAGACGCCGACCACCTGCGCATCGATGCGGAAATCCTTGAGCTTGAGCTCGACCTGTCGCGACAGCGCTTCGAGCGTTTCCTCCGAATAGCCCTTCACTTGCTGCTTCGGCTCGTCCAAGAGCGACAGCGGCGGCAGCTCGCCTTCGGCGGCGGCGCCCGAGAACAGCGGAATCTGCGTCTCGCGCTGCGCGCGCTCGCTCTTCTCGATCGGTGCGATGACGGGCTCGATCCGGATCGGCTCGCGCTTCGCCTGCCGCGTCGTCTCGACCTTGCGCACGACTTCGCGCTCGATGCGCGCCTCGCGCGCCGCGCTCCAGTCGTCGGTGCGCTTCCAGCGGCTGCCGAGCCACGCGGCGCCGGCGTAGAGGCCGCGCCCTATCGTGTCCATCAGCCGGAACCACGAAAGCCCCGTCGCGAGCGTGATCGCGACAAGAAACAGCGCGAGCAGGAACAGGCTCGCGCCTAGAAATCCGAACGTCTTCATCAGTCCGCCGCCGACGAGCTGGCCGAGGATGCCGCCCTCGCCCGCCGGCAGCACCGTCGGCGCGGTCATGTGCAGATGCGCCAGCCCCGAGCCCGCGATGAAGAATGCGACGAAGCCGATCAGGCGCAACGTCGGCTCCAGCGGCGAGCGCTCCACGGTCGACGCGCCACGCAGGATCACCGCGCCGACCCCGAGCAGCAGCAGCGGCAGCGCATACGCGACGCCGCCGAGCAGGTAGAACGCGAGATCCGCGATCCACGCGCCGAAGGCGCCGCCGAAATTCCGGATGTGATCGGGCTCGCCGACGTGCGACCAGCCGGGATCCTTGGGGCTGTAGCTCAGGAGGCACGCCAGCAGGTAGATCGCCAGCGGAAGCAGGAGAAGGAAGGCGGCCTCGCGCAGGCGTTTCTGCCAGTGCTCGTCGAGGCGGGGTGTCGGTTTCCTGGCTTTGGGTTCGCGCGCCACCCGGGCAATTTACCTGAAAAGATTTCGATAAACTATTGTTTTGGCGCCTTTATCAGGGGCCTGTTGTCATCCGCCGTCCCGGCCGACGCCGGGCCCATTCTGCTCTGGAGCGAGGCAGGAGCAAAACAGAGCCGGGCCTCCCTGGGACGACGGTGGAGCGTGTGCGTGGGCGGTCGTATCAGCCCTTCAGCGCCGGGTGCACGATCTTGCCGCCTTCGACATTGATGCCTTTGCGCAGCGGCTCGAACTTGCGCCAGTTCTTGTCCGAAGCGAGCCGCGTCACGTACGGCAGGATCGCGGCGCAGATCGCCTCCGACGACGTCTTCGGCACCGCGCCCGGCATGTTCGTCACGCAGAAATGCGTCACGCCGTCGACCTCGTAGGTCGGGTTGGCATAGGTGGTGGGCTTCGAGGTTTCGAAGCAGCCGCCCTGGTCGATCGAGATGTCGACGAGCACGCTGCCGGGCTCCATCGACTTGACCATCTGGCGCGTGACGACGTGCGGCGCCTTCGCGCTCGGGATCAGCACGGCGCCGATCACGAGATCGGCATCGCGCACTTCGCGTGCGACGTATTCCTCATACGGATAGAGCGCCGTCACGTTCGGGCCGAGGTTCATCATCTGCGCGAGGCGGTCCTGGCGCTTGTCGAACACGACGACGTTCGCGCCGCCTGCGGCCGCGAGCGCCGCCGAATTGCCGCCGGCCGCCCCCGCGCCGAGCACGACGACCTTGCCGCGCTCGGTCGACGGCAGGCCGCCGAGCAGCTTGCCCTTTCCGCCCGCCGGCTGGTGCAGGAGATGCGTGCCGATCTGCACGGCGATGCGGCCCGCGATGATCGACATCGGCGCGAGCAGCGGCAGCGAGCCGTCGGCTTCCTCGACGCTCTCGAACGCGACGCCGGTGAGACCGATGTCGAGCAGCGCCTTGGTCAGCTTCGGCTCCGGCGCGAGGTGCAGGTAGCAGAAGAGGAGATGATCCTTGCGCAGGAGCTTCAAGTCGCCCGCGATCGGCTCCTTGACCTTGACGATGAGCTGGCCGACTTCGTAGAGCTTCTTCGCGCTCGGCACGATCTTGACGCCGACGCGCGTGTATTCCTCATCGGAGAATCCGCTTTTCTGACCGGCGCCGGCCTGGACGTACACCTCGTGCCCGCGGCGCACGAGATCGGCGCAGGCGGCCGGCACGAGCGCGACGCGGCCCTCGAGAGTCTTGGTTTCCGCAGGAACACCGATACGCATCTAGAGCATCCTCGCAAATTCGCGGAACGTGTCCGCCATCGCCGCGACGTCGCGGCCGCCTGAATCCGGTCGCCTCGGCGGCGCCCCTTGAAGCGCGCCCGCATCCGCCTCATTCTCCGCGTTCCCGCGCCTGCGCGCCGCGCCGCGGCAGCCGCAGAAATCGGAACGGAGTCGCCGGCAGGAATCGCGCCGGCGTCGGAAAAATGTCACGAAAAAGCCGCCTCGAAAGCGGCGCGGATTATACATGACGACCATCACGCACTCGCGCCTGATCATTCTCGGCTCCGGCCCCGCCGGCTACACCGCCGCCATCTACGCGGCGCGCGCGAACTTGAAGCCGACGCTGATCACCGGCCTCGCCCAGGGCGGCCAGCTCATGACGACGACCGACGTCGACAACTGGCCGGGCGATGTCGAGGGCGTGCAGGGCCCCGAGCTCATGAAACGCATGGCCGAGCACGCGGAGCGCTTCGAGACGCAGATGGTGTTCGACCACATCCACAGCGTCGACCTGTCCAGCCGCCCGTTTCGGCTCAGGGGCGACAGCGGCCAGTACAGCTGCGATGCGCTGATCATCGCGACCGGCGCGACCGCGAAGTATCTCGGGCTCGCTTCGGAAGAGAAGTACCGCGGCCGAGGCGTCTCCGCCTGCGCCACCTGCGACGGCTTCTTCTTCCGCGACCAGGACGTCGCCGTGGTCGGAGGCGGCAACACGGCCGTCGAGGAAGCGCTCTACCTTTCCAACATCTGCCGCAAGGTCACGCTGATCCATCGCCGCGACAAGCTGCGTGCCGAGAAGATCATGCAGGACAAGCTGTTTGAGAAGGCGAGCGCCGGCAAGATCGACATCGTCTGGAACAGCGCCGTCGCCGAAGTGCTGGGCGATGACAACGGCGTGACGGGCGTCAAGCTCAGGAACCTGGTCGATTCCAGCATGCGCGATCTACCGGTCCAGGGCCTCTTCGTCGCGATCGGCCACACGCCGAACACGGGTATCTTCGAAGGCCAGCTCGACATGCACAACGGCTACATCAGGATCCGCAGCGGCCTCGAAGGCGGCGCGACCGCGACCAGCGTGCCCGGCGTGTTCGCCGCCGGCGACGTGGCCGATCAGGTCTACCGCCAGGCCGTGACCTCCGCCGGCTTCGGCTGCATGGCGGCGCTGGATGCGGAGAAGTTTCTAGACTCGGGCGCGTGAGGCAACGCCACGCGCGGTCGTTCCGGCGAACGCCGGAATCCATTTGATTTTCGCAACGTGTACGCACGCCGCGCCAACAATGGGTCCTGGCTTTCGCCGGGACGACGAATATGGCGCGCGTGAACCTCGCCGTCCGCTTCCACGCCACGCTCGAGGACATCGATGCCCCGGCGTGGAACGCGCTCCTACCCGACGACAACCCGTTCGTCGATCACGCCTTCCTCGCCGGCCTCGAGCGGCACGGCTGTGTCAGGCCCGCGCATGGCTGGCAGCCGTATCACCTTGGCCTTTACGAAGGCGACCGGCTCGTCGCCGCGGCGCCGCTCTATCTCAAGGGCAATTCCCACGGCGAGTTCGTGTTCGACTGGTCCTGGGCCGGCGCCTACGAGCGGCACGGGCTCGCCTACTATCCGAAGCTCCTCTGCGCGGTGCCCTATTCGCCGGTGACCGGACCGCGCCTCCTCGCCGGCCGCGGGTCGAACGCGGCGGCGCTGCGCGCAATGCTGATCGAGACGATGCGCAGCGAGTCGCGCCGCCTTGGCCTCTCGTCCGCTCATCTCAATTTCGCGTCGGCCGAGGACGCCGACGCATTCGAGGACGCCGACTGGCTGCCGCGCTTCGACTGGCAGTTCCACTGGCGGAACGAAGGCTGGCGCGACTTCGACGATTTTCTCGACGCGCTGACGCACAAGAAACGCAAGAACATCCGCCAGGAGCGTGCGCGCGCCGCGCGCGCGGGCGTGTCCTGCGAAATCCGCCATGGCGACGAGCTCAGCGAGGCCGAGTGGCGCGCGCTGCACGGCTTCTATCTCGCGACCTTCGACGACAAGGGCAACTTTCCCGCTCTTACGCTCGATTTCTTCCGCCACCTCGGGCGTGCGATGCCACGCCGCGTCCTCGCCGTGCTGTGCCGCCGAGGCGGCCGGCTGATCGCCGGCGCGCTGCTGCTGCGCAGCGCGACGACGCTGTACGGCCGCTACTGGGGATCGAGCGAGCACGTCGAAGCCCTGCACTTCGAAGCGTGCTACTACCAGGGCATCGAATACTGCCTGCGCGAAGGTCTGGTCTGCTTCGAGCCCGGCGCGCAGGGCGAGCACAAGCTGGCGCGCGGCTTCCTGCCGACGAAGACCCGCTCGTTCCACTGGATCGCCGATCCGCGCTTTCGTGCCGTGATCGCCGACGCGCTCACGCGCGAGCGGCGCGCAATGCTCGAATACGGCGAGGAGCTGCTCGAACATTCACCGTACAGGAGCCGGGATTGGGGATTGCACATGGGGATTAGGAATTAGGGCAGGACGAATGTCGGACACTTGACGCACCCGCCTTGCGAATCCCAAATCCCGAATCCCCAATCCCGGCTTACCGAATGATCCGCATTCCGTTCCTCGATCCGCTGCGGCCGGACGAATTTCCTCCGGTCTCCGACGCGCTGCGCGATCCGGACGGGCTGCTCGCAGGCGGCGGCGATCTCAGGCCCGAGCGACTGCTGGCCGCGTATCGCCGCGGCATCTTTCCGTGGTATTCGCGCGGCCAGCCGATCCTCTGGTGGTCGCCCGACCCGCGCACGGTCTACGCGACCGACCGCATGCACGTGCCGCGCCGGCTCGCCCGCTGGCTGCGCAAATGCCGATGGACGCTGCGCGCCGACACGGCCTTCGAAGCGGTAGTGCGCGCCTGCGCGGCACCGCGCGCGAAGCAGCGCGGCACGTGGATCGACCGGTCGATACGCCTCGCCTATCAGCAGCTGCACGAGCTCGGCCACGCGCATTCGGTGGAGGCCTGGGACGGCGAGACGCTGGCCGGCGGCATCTACGGCGTCTCGATCGGAAAGATGTTTTTCGGCGAATCGATGTTCAGCGCGAGCGAGAACGGATCGAAAGTCGCGCTGCTCGGCCTTGCCCGCGCGCTTCGCGGCTGGGGATTTCCGCTGATCGACGCGCAAGTCGCATCGCCGCATCTCTTCACGCTCGGTGCTTTCGAGATGCCGCGCGAGGCGTTCTGCGCGCGCGTTGCGGCGTTGACGGCGCAGCCCGGCAACGACGCTTCGTGGCGCGAGTCGTTTCCGGAAATCCGGCCTGCCGACCTCGCCTGCTAGGTCCACGTCGCGGTGGCCAGATGTGCCGCCGAAGCGGATTCAAGCGGCTTTCGGCGCGCTCGCGCGCGCGCCGAGGCCGCCTTCCGCACCGTTTCGCTTCCCGCGCCTGCCCGATCGTGGCAGAATCGCGCGCCGCTTCGGCCGCACCCTACGCCAAAGGAACAATGTCAAAAGACGACGTCATCGAGATGGAGGGCACGATCCTCGAGACCCTTCCGAACACGATGTTCCGCGTGAAGCTCGAGAACGGTCACGTGGTCACGGCACACATCTCGGGCCGCATGCGCAAGAACTACATCCGCATCCTGACCGGCGACAAGGTCAAGGTCGAGATGACGCCATACGACCTCACCAAGGGTCGCATCACGTACCGCATGAAGTGATATCCCGGCGCGGCGATTCGCGCTCGCGCGTTCCTTCCCTCCCGATCATCCTGGTTCCGCGCCCTGGCCGGCATGCGCGGCACCGTGCATTGCCGCGGATTGCGCGCTACGCGAGGCGCTCTCTTGCCCGCCTCGGCGCACATTCATACGGCTCACCGTGAGCTGAGAAAACGCGAACGCGGATTTTAGGGGATCCGAATGTCGTCCTCGCGCGCTGATGGCAGGTTCGCCGCTCCCGATGATCCGCTCACCGAAGGAGCCCGATTCATGACCGCGACGACGCCCTCTTCCCGCTTCTGCCTCCTGGTGCCGCTGGCGGCAGCCGCCTTGGCTGCCTCGCAGCTCGGACGGGCGGGAGAGCAGCCCTGGCCCGAGCAGAAGATCGTCGCCAGCGATGGCGCGCCCGGCAACAATTTCGGCTATTCGCTCGCGATCTTCGGCGATACCGCCGCAGTGAGCTCGTATCAAGCGGTCATCGACGGCCAGTTCGCGCAGGGCGCCGTTTACGTCTACGACGCGACCGGCGGCATCTGGAGCGAGACGCAAAAGCTCATCGCCAGCGACGGCACCGCGTTCGCGCAGTTCGGCGAAGCCGTCGCACTCGACGGCGAGACGCTGCTGGTCAGCGCGAACGGCATGGACGGGTTTGCCGGCGCGGTGTACGTCTTCACGCGCACGGATGCCGGCTGGACCGAAACGCAGAAACTCACCTCCAGCGACGCGGCGGGCCTCGACAACTTCGGCTGGTCGGTCGCGATCTCCGGCACGACGGCATTGATCGGCGCACCGTACGCCGACATCGACGGCGCCAGCGATCAGGGCGCGGCCTACGTGTTCACGAACATCGAGGGCACCTGGACCGAAACCGGCAAGCTCGTTGCCAGCGACGGCACGACCATGGACAACTTCGGCCGCGCCGTCGCGATCGAAGGCGCGACCTTGCTCGTCGGCTCCGTCAACGCGAGCGTCGATGACCGCGTCGGACAGGGCGCAGCCTACGTGTTCGAGCTTTCCGGCGGCGTGTGGAGCGAGTCGCAGAAACTCGTCGCGAGCGACGGAGTCGAATTCGACAACTTCGGGCAGGCGGTCGCCCTCTCCGGCACGACCGCGCTGATCGGCTCGCCGCTGGCGGAGAAAGCCTACGTCTTCGAGCGCGACTCAACCGGCTGGAACGAAGCGGCGACGCTCGCCGCCAGTGACGGACCCGACGCGAGCCGCTACTTCGGCTATGCGCTCGATCTCGACGGCAATCGTGCCGTCGTGGGGGCGTTCGACGCCGACGTCGACGGCAACACGTTCCAGGGCGCGGCCTATGTCTTCGACGCGACCGACGCTGGCTGGACCGAGACGCAGAAGCTGGTCGCCAGCGACGGCGCCGCATACGAGAATTTCGGTATCGCGGTCGGCGTATCCGGGCGCAACGTGCTGGCCGGTGCGTATTACGCGAGCGTCGACGGCAGGCCCGCACAAGGCGCGGCCTACGTGTATGCGGATCCGTCGAGCGGCGGCGACACGATCTTCAACGACGGCTTCGACGGCGCAGCCGCAGATCCGCGGAACCCTTAGGTTCGGCGCTCTGCGCAAGACGCGGGATGGACGTGAGCGGGCCGCGACGGAGGCCCGCTCAAGAGGTGGTCATTCGACAACCGCAGGCAGCTTTTCGGCCGACTCGCATTCGACCGCGAGCTTGCCGTCCTTGACGACGAGCCGGACCTTGCCGCCGTCGGCAAGCTTGCCGAACAGGAGCTCGTCGGCCAGCGCACGCTTCACGTTCTCCTGGATCACGCGTGCCATCGGGCGGGCGCCCATCTGCGGATCAAAGCCGTGCTCGGCGAGCCAGCGCCGCGCGTCGGCGTCCACACTGAGCGAGACGTGCTTCTCCTGCAACTGCATCTCGAGCTCGATCAGGAACTTGTCGACGACGCGCAGGATGTGCTCGAAGTCGAGCGCATTGAACTGGATCACCGCGTCGAGACGGTTGCGGAACTCCGGCGTGAACGAGCGGCGGATCACCTCCATCGCGTCGGTCGCGTGGTTCTGCTCGACGAAGCCGATCGTGCGGCGTGCCGCGGCTTGTGCACCGGCGTTCGTCGTCATGACGACGATGACGTTCTTGAAGTTGGCCTCGCGGCCGTTCGTGTCCGTCAGCGCGCCGCGATCCATGATCTGGAGCAGCACGTTGTAGACGTCCGGGTGCGCCTTCTCGATCTCGTCGAGCAGCAGCACGCAGTGCGGGTGCTTGACGATCTGCTCGGTGAGCAGGCCGCCCTGGTCGAAGCCGACGTAGCCCGGAGGCGCGCCGATCAGGCGCGATACCGAGTGCGCTTCCATGTACTCGGACATGTCGAAGCGGACGAGCTCGATGCCGAGCTGCAGGGCGAGCTGGCGCGTGACCTCGGTCTTGCCGACACCGGTCGGGCCCGCGAGCAGGAAGCAGCCGATCGGCTTCTGCGGATTGCCGAGTCCCGAGCGCGCCATCTTGATCGCGCTCGCGAGCGCGTCGATGGCGGCATCCTGGCCGAAGACCACCATCTTGAGGTTGCGGTCGAGATTCTTCAGCACGTCGCGATCGGACACCGACACCTGCTTGGGCGGGATCCGCGCCATGCGCGCGACGATGTACTCGATCTCCGGCACGTCGACGGTGCCGGTGCGCTGATCCTCCGGCAGCAGGCGCTGGCGCGCACCGGCCTCGTCGATGACGTCGATCGCCTTGTCCGGCAGCAGCCTGTCGGCGATGTGCTTGACCGAGAGGTCGACAGCCGCCTTCAGCGCGTCGTTGGTGTATTCGACCTTGTGGTGCTCCTCGAAGCGCGCCTTCAGGCCCTTCAGGATCTCGACGCTGTCGGCGATGGTCGGCTCGACCACGTCGATCTTCTGGAAGCGCCGCGCGAGCGCGCGGTCCTTCTCGAAAACACCGCGGAATTCCTGGAACGTCGTCGAGCCGATGCAGCGGATCTCGCCCGAGGCGAGCATCGGCTTGATCAGGTTCGAGGCGTCCATCGTGCCACCCGAAGCCGAGCCGGCGCCGATGATCGTGTGGATCTCATCGATGAAGAGGATCGCGCCCGGCTCCTTCTTGAGCTGGCCGATGACGGCCTTGAGACGCTTCTCGAAATCACCGCGGTACTTCGTGCCGGCGACGAGCGCACCGAGGTCGAGCGCCCAGATCGTGCAGTCCTTCAGCACGGTCGGGACGTTGCCTTCGACGATGCGCTTGGCGAGGCCCTCCGCGAGCGCGGTCTTGCCGACGCCGGCCTCGCCGACGTACAGCGGATTGTTCTTGCGCCGGCGGCAGAGCACTTGAATCGTCCGCTCGATTTCCTCGTTGCGGCCGATCAAGGGATCGATCTTGCCCTGGCGCGCGAGTTCGTTGAGGTTGTTCGCGAACTCGGTCAGCGGATTGCCGCGCGGCTCCTCGCCGCCCTCGGCTTCGCGGCCGGCGTCGCCCTGCCCGGGCTGGCCCGACTCCTGGCCGATCTTGGCGATGCCGTGCGAGATGTAGTTGACGACGTCGAGGCGAGAGACTTCCTGCTGGCCGAGGAAATACACGGCGTGCGAGTCCTTCTCGCCGAAGATGGCGACCAGCACGTTCGCGCCGGTGACTTCCTTCCGGCCCGACGACTGCACGTGGTAGACCGCGCGCTGGAGCACGCGCTGGAAGCCGAGCGTCGGCTGCGTGTCGCGCTCGTCGTTCGGCGGCAGGACGGGCACCGTCTCGGTGATGATCGAGCGCAGGTCGCGCCCGAGCTTGCCGATGTCGGCATTGCAGGCGCGCAACACGGCGGCTGCGGAAGGATTTTCCAGCAGCGCGAGCAACAGGTGCTCGACAGTCATGAACTCATGACGCTGCTCCCGGGCTTCCTTGTAGCACTGGCCGATGGTGAGCTCGAGGTCTTTGCTGAACATTCCTTACGTCTCCGCAGATCCTGCCTTGCAAGATTGGGGCCGGTCAGGCTTTTTCCATGGTGCAAAGCAGGGGGTGCTGATGAGTCCGGGAAAATTCGTTGACCTGGGTGACCTTGGTCTCCGCCACCTCCCGCGTGAAGACCCCGCAGACCCCCTTGCCGCGGGTGTGGACGTGGAGCATGACCTGCGTGGCCCGCTCCCGATCCATGTTGAAGAAGGTCTCGAGCACCACCACGACGAAATCCATGGGGGTGAAATCGTCGTTGAGCAGAATGACCTGATAGAGGGGCGGTCGCTCGACTTCGGGCCGGGCCTCCTCCAGGACGAGGCCGGGGCCGTGTTCGCTGCGCCGGTCGGTTTGCTGGGTCATAAGCCTCTGGTTCTGGCGATTCGCCTTCAGTATAGCTCCGAGGTCCGGAGGGTTTGAGCCGACCATCCTGGCCTTTGCAAACATTGAATCAGCGCCCCCGTGAACGGCAGCCGCCACGAGCGGCTCCTGTAGACTTCCTTTCATGACACTCTCGGGCATGAACGTCTCCGACATGAAGCGGGACTCCACGATCGATGCCGCGGTCGCCGCGGACGAGGCTATATGGCGGCCGCACGTGACCGTCGCAACCGTCGTGCCGCGCGACGGGCGCTTCCTGCTGGTCGAGGAGGACGTCCGCGGCCGCGTCGTGCTGAACCAGCCGGCCGGGCATCTCGATCCCGACGAGCCGCTCCAGGCCGCCGCCGTGCGCGAAACCTTGGAAGAGACCGGCTGGGACATCGAGCTCGACTGCCTGCTGTGCGTGCAGCAGTGGCAGAACTCCGAATCGGGCCGCCACTTCGTGCGCTTCACCTTCGCCGGCCGGCCGCTGCGCCATCACCCGGAGCGCGCGCTGGACGACGGCATCCTGCGCGCGATCTGGCTGAGCCGCGAGGAAATCGCCGCAGAATCCGAGCGACTGCGCAGCCCGATGGTGCTGGCGAGCGTGGATGACTGGCTCGCAGGCCATCGCCTGCCGCTCGACGCGATCCGTTACCTTAGCGCCCATCCCTGAGCGCAGGAGCGCAGAGCGGTTTCGCCGGCTGCACGTCTGATCGAAAAGCAGAGATAGGAACGTTGCTGAAACCGGAGGTCATCGTCGGCATGTCGGGCGGCGTCGATTCATCCGTCGCCGCGCTGCTGCTTCGGCGCGAGGGCGTGCCGATCGCGGGCATGTTCATGCAGAACTGGGAAGAGGACGACCGCAACGGCCCGTGCCGCGCCGACGAGGACCGCAAGGACGCGCTCGCCGTGTCCGCGCGGCTGGGCATTCCGCTGCACATGCGCAACTTCGCCGCCGAGTACTGGGACCAGGTGTTCGCGCACTTCCTCGACGAGTACCGCGCCGGCCGCACGCCGAACCCGGATGTGCTGTGCAACCGCGAGATCAAGTTCCGCACGTTCCTCGACCACGCGCGCGCGCTCGGCGCCGACAAGATCGCGACCGGCCATTACGCGCGCGTCGATCGCGTCGACGGGCGCTGGCGCCTGCTGCGCGCGCGCGACCGGGCGAAGGACCAGAGCTATTTCCTGCACGCGCTCGGGCAGGACGCGCTGTCGGCGACGCTGTTCCCGATCGGCGATCTCGAAAAGGCCACGGTCCGCGCGCTCGCGCGCGACGCCCGGTTGCCGACGCACGCGAAAAAGGACTCGACCGGCATCTGCTTCATCGGCGAGCGCGATTTTCGCGCGTTCCTCTCCGGCTACATCCCGGCACAGTCCGGCGAGATCCGGACGCCGGAAGGCGCCACCGTCGGCGAGCACGTCGGCGTGTTCTTCTACACGCTGGGGCAGCGCAGCGGCCTCGGCATCGGCGGACGCGCTGAAGGTGCCGGCGAGCCCTGGTACGTCGTCGGCAAGGACGTGGCGCGCAACGTCCTCATAGCAGCGCAGGGCCATGAGAACGAATGGCTGCAATCGCGCCGCCTCATCGCCCGGGAGCTGACCTGGATCGCCGGCGAGCCGCCTGCCACGGAATTCCGCTGCACCGCCAAGACGCGCTACCGGCAGGTCGATCAGGCCTGCGAAGTCCACATCACGGGCTCCGAATGCGAAGTCGCGTTCGACGAGCCCCAGCGCGCCGTCACGCCGGGCCAGTCCGTCGTCTTCTACGACGGCGACGTCTGCCTCGGCGGCGGCGTCATCGAGAGAAGCGACGCACCGTTCGGAGGCTGGCACGATGCCTGCGCGTGAAGCGCGCGTGATCGCGCTCGCCGGCGTGTTCCAGGCCTGCCGCCTGGTCCACGATCTCGCCACGCGCGGCAGCGTCGACGCTGCCAGCAGCGAAGCCAGCCTCGCCAGCATTTTCCGCATCGACGCCGACAGCGCCGCCGACGTGTTCGGCGGCCTCTCCGGCGTGCGCATGGGACTGGAACAGCTGATCGCGCAACTCGACGACGGCGCCCGCGAGCTTGCGCTGACGCAACTCGTGCTGAGCGTGACCCGCCTCGCCCGCCGCCTCGAGCGGCTGCCCGCCATGCGCGACGCCCTGCGCAGCGGCATCGAATCGATCCAGCGCCAGATTCCGCACGTCGGCGTCAATCACGCCGGCGTGCAGGCGCGCCTGGCCGAACTTTACTGCGAGACGCTCTCGCGCGTGCGCCCGCGCATCGTCGTGCACGGCAACCCCGCGCATCTCGGCAATCCGCGCGACGTCGAGCAGATCCGCGCCATGCTCCTCGCCGCCGTGCGCGCGGCCGTGCTCTGGCACCAGGTGGGCGGCGGCCAGTTCCGCCTGCTGCTGCGACGACGCGAGTACGCCATGCTGGCGAGAGGATTGCTGGCGCGGTGCACGCTCGACCGCGGGTGAATTCGAGCTCAGGGCGGATTCGCCGTTGCCGATTGCGAGTCGCTTGCGATTCTCGATATGACGCGAACGTCGTGGCTGTGGCTCCCTTCGGGCGAAAACGGGCTCGGCTCGGTTTGGTCTTTTTCGACCTCGTCGTTCCCGCGGAAGCGGGAACCCAGTGCCTTTCGCTTTTCGTTTAGCGCCCGAGATATAAACTGATCCGCGTCCCTGCCGGTCTTGCCGGCCATCCTGGCCGGCGCGTGACTTTCTCTTGCTCGTGCAAGAGAAAGTCACCAAAGAGAACACGCCCTCGGTGACGCGCCGGCACTGCGCGCCGGTGCGCTGCGGCGGCCGGGGTTTTTGCCGACAGGCCTTCCCTAGCCTGTGGCAAATTGCGGCGCGATCCCTCGCGCCGCCCGCGCGCTGAGCGCGGCCTCTTCCGTCCGCCCTCCGCCGCGTCACAGAGGGGACCCAAAGCAAAAGCGTTTGTTCTTCCCGGGTTCCCTCTCGGCAGCGGCGAGCCGGCGGAGGATCAGCCCGAAGGGGCACGCAGGATGCGCGTGCGTTCGCTGTCAGTACAGGGACGTACGGTCAGCGAACCGCAGCACGCTCGCGCAGTCGTTTGGGCACGGGTGCCCAAACGACCGCGGCCGCGAGGGTGCCCTTTCTCTTGGTGACTTCTCTTTGGGCAAGCAAAGAGAAGTCACTCGTCGGCCACGGAGGGCCGACGAAAAAACACAAGGACTTGAGCCGGCCCCAGCGACAACGCAACAAACCAAAAACAAAGGCGCTGGACCCCCGCTCCCGCGGGACCGACGAGCAAGGAGGTCTTACGCCCCCTGCGCCCGCAACGCAGCAATGCGCTCCGGAATCGGCGGATGGCTCATGAACAGCCGCGCGATGCCGCGCTCGCCGGTGATGCCGAATGCCTGGATCGCCTTCGGCAGCGTCGACTGGCCGTCATCGCCCCCAAGCCTCTGCAGGGCCGAGATCATCGAATCGCGCCCGGCCAGGCGCGCGCCGCCGGCGTCGGCGCGGAACTCGCGCCAGCGCGAGAACCACATGACGATCAGCGAGGCGAGCAGGCCCAGCACGATCTGCAGCACGATCACGATGCCGAAGTACGCGAAGCCGCCGCCCGAGTCGCGGTTGCCGCTGATCGCGCGGTCGATCAGCGTGCCGAGCACGCGCGCAAGGAAGATGACGAAGGTGTTGAGCACGCCCTGGATCAGGGCCATCGTCACCATGTCGCCGTTCGCGACGTGGGTGATCTCATGACCCAGCACGGCATCGACCTGCTGGCGGTCCATCGATTGCAGAAGGCCGGTCGAGACGGCGACCAGCGCGTGATTCCTGCTCATGCCGGTCGCGAACGCGTTCATCTCGGGCCCTTCGTAGACCGCGACTTCGGGCATGCCGATGCCGGCCTTGTCGGCGTGCCGGCGCACGGCGTCGACAAGCCAGGCCTCGGTGGGGTTGCGCGGCTCGGTGATGACGCGCGCGCGGACCGACATCTTCGCGATCCACTTCGACATCGCGAGCGAGATGAACGAGCCGCCCATGCCCATGACGGCCGCCAGGACCAGCAGCGCCTGCAGATCGAGGCCGCCGCGGCGGTACGCGTAGACGTCCAGCCCCGTCAGCTTGACGACGAGGGTCAGGAGCAGCATGACGGCAAGGTTGGTCGCGATGAAGAGAACGATGCGCAGCATGGTCAGCCTCGGGACTTGAACGATGCGATCCGGATATGGGTGCGCCCGACCGCAATCTGAAGGGTAACGCGGCGCTCCGCAACCGGCGAGCGTCCGCTGGGACCGTGCCGCCTCTTCGTGGTTCAATCTCGACTCGCAAGCAGGTCCCGTCCGCGTCCGCATCATGGATCGATCCGCCCTCCCCGTTCGCGGCCGCTTCGCGCCTTCGCCGACGGGGCGTCTTCATTTCGGCTCGCTGGTCGCGGCGCTCGGCAGCTGGCTGTTCGCGCGCGCGGCGAAAGGCAGCTGGATCGTGCGCATCGAGGATCTCGATCCGCCGCGCGAGGTGGCCGGCGCCGATACCGACATCCTGACGACGCTGGCGGCGTTCGGCCTGACCTCGGACGAGCCGCCGATCCATCAGAGCCGCCGCACCGCGGCGTACGAAGACGCGCTGGCGCGCCTGCAGGCGGGCGGCTCGGTCTACCCCTGCTGGTGCAGCCGCAGCGATCTCGCGCCGTTCGGCGGCATCCATCCGCCCGCGTGCGTCGCGCCGCGCGACCGCGCGCGCGATCCCGCCTGGCGCGTGCGCGTGCCCGCGCGCACGCTCGCGTTCGAGGACGCGATCCAGGGCACGATCGCGCAGGATCTCGCGCGGGAGGTCGGCGATTTCGTCGTGAAGCGCGCCGACGGCTGGTTTGCCTATCAGCTGGCGGTCGTCGTCGACGATGCCTGGCAGGGCATCACGAATGTCGTGCGCGGAGCCGATCTCGCCGACTCGACGCCGCGGCAGATCTTCCTGCAGGAATTGCTCGGGCTTCCGCGCGTCCGCTACGCTCATCTGCCGCTGGTGCTCGATGCGGAGGGGCGCAAACTGAGCAAGCACGAGGGAGCGCTCGCTGTCGATGCGGCCGATCCGCTGCCGGCGCTCCGCGCGGCGCTCGCGTTTCTGGGACAGCGGGTCGTCGACGCGCGCAGCGTCGCCGCGACGCTGGAGGCTGCGCTCTGCGAGTTCGACCCGCGCCGCATTCCGGCGAAGCCAAGCGCACCCGCACCGTTTGCGGCGCTGCGGAAGGAACTTTCATGAACCGGCGGGCACAATCGAGCCGGCACCATCGATGAGGGCCCGTTCGAGGCCCGCACATCCCAAGGAGAACCCGAAAATGACGACGCGCGTGGCATTGGTAACCGGCGGCACCGGCGGAATCGGCACGGCGATCTGCCGCGAGCTTGCCCGGCAGGGGCACAAGGTCGCCACGAATTACCGCGACGACGCCAAAGCCAAGGCGTGGCAGGACGCGCAGCGCGCCGCCGGCTTCGACTTCACGATCGTCAAGGGCGACGTCTCCGATCCGGAATCGGCGGAGAAGATGGTGCGCGAAGTCGAATCGAAGGTCGGGCCGATAGACATCCTGATCAACAATGCCGGCATCACGCGCGACACGACGTTCCACAAGATGAACGCGCTGCAGTGGCAGGAGGTCATCAACACGAACCTCAACTCCTGCTTCAACGTGACGCGGCCCGTCATCGACGGCATGCGGGCCCGGAAGTGGGGCCGCATCGTGCAGATCAGCTCCATCAACGGACAGAAGGGCCAGTACGGACAGGCCAACTACGCGGCGGCCAAGGCCGGCATGCACGGCTTCACGATCTCGCTGGCCCAGGAGAACGCGAAATTCGGCATCACCGTCAACACCGTCTCGCCAGGCTACGTCGGCACCGACATGGTCATGGCCGTACCGGAGGAGGTGCGCGCGAAGATCGTGGCGCAGATCCCGCTGGGGCGCCTCGGCGAGCCCGAGGAAATCGCCTACGCGGTCGGCTTCTTCGTCGGCGAGCAGGCGCGCTGGATTACCGGAGCGAACCTCGCGATCAACGGCGGGCAGTACATGGGGTGGTAGGTACAGAGCCGGGATTGGGGATTCGGGATTAGGGATTCGGCAAAGCTCGCTCTGCCGGATTTCGAGTCGCGAATCCTCGTCTCGCCGCCTTCCCGAATCCCAATCCCGAATCCCCAATCCCGGCTTTACTGGTGCGCCACAGCATATTCTGCTAGCGTTGCCGCATGGCACAAGTGCGCACCATCAAGAAGTACCCGAACCGGCGGCTCTACGACACCGAGATTTCGAGCTACATCACGCTCGAAGAGGTACGCCAGCTCGTCCTCGACAACGAGGAATTCGAGGTGCGCGACGCCAAGACCGGCGAGGATCTCACCCGCTCCGTGCTGTTGCAGATCATCGCCGAGCACGAGGAGCGCGGGCAGCCGATGTTCACGACGCACCTGCTCTCGCAGATCATCCGGTTCTACGGCGACTCGCTGCAGGGGTTCATGGGCAGCTACCTCGAGAAGAGCCTGCAGATCTTCCTCGACCAGCAGCAGCAGTTCCGCAGCCAGCTCAACAACATCCTCGGCCAGACGCCGTGGTCGATGCTCAACGACCTGACCGAGCGCAACATGGACCTGTGGAAGTCGCTCCAGCAGGGCTTCTTGAACGCCGCCGCGAACAGCGTACGGAACGGCACATTCGAACAGCCGCGGCCGAAGAAAGAGACGAAGTCCTGAGCCCTCGCGGGCCGCGCCGTCCCTTTGACAAGCCCCATTCGCGTTTTTAACATCCGCGCGCTTGTGCGCCGCAGCAGCATGCTGCGCCGCACGTCCTGTCGCACTGCACGAGTCGATTCATGAGCAAACGCGTCGCCGTGGTGACCGGGGGCATCGGCGGCCTCGGCACCGAAATCTGCAGGTATCTCGCCCGCTCCGGCCGCAAGGTCGTCGCAGCGGACCTCGCCTCCCGCACCGAGCGCGTCGAGGCGTTCCGGGCCGAGATGGCCGAGTTCGGCGACGACGTCGTCTTCGAGCCGCTCGACGTCGCCGATTTCAAGGCCTGCGCCGAACTCGTGCGCAAGGTCGAAGGCGATTACGGCCCGGTCGCGATCCTGGTCAACGCGGCCGGCATCACGCGCGACGTCTCGCTGCGCAAGATGACGCCGGAGCAGTGGATCGACGTGCTCAAGGTCAATCTGGACGGCGTATTCAACATGTGCCGCAACGTCGTCGACGGCATG
>Ga0182749_1000861_pt1 | contig 25576 bp, 25 predicted proteins | sample eDN3rd37CKraftMG_FD_128875 | JGI IMG/M metagenome (GOLD analysis project Ga0182749, IMG submission 128875) | Enriched Miracle-Growth compost microbial communities from Emeryville, California, USA - eDNA 3rd pass 37_C Kraft MG (version 2) (version 2) ...
CAAAGTGGTCCGTGGCTTCTCGTTCTTCGGTGTGTCGTTCGTCTACGTGATTTTCGAAGACGGTACCGACATCTACTGGGCGCGTTCGCGCGTGCTGGAATTTCTCAACGGCGCGGCGTCACGCTTACCATCGGGCGTGACGCCCACCATCGGGCCGGACGCGACGGGCGTCGGTTGGGTCTACCAATATGCGGTGATGTCGAAGGAGTTGAACCTCGCGGATACGCGCGCCATCCAGGATTGGAATCTGAAATTCGCCTTGGCGAAGGCTGAAGGCGTGGCCGAGGTCGCCAGCGTTGGTGGCTTCGTCAAGCAATACAATGTTGTTCTCGATCCGCAGCGGATGCGTGATCTCGGCATTTCCATGCAGAAGATGCGCGACGCGATCCGCGCCAGCAATGCCGACGTCGGCGGCCGCACCGTCGAGCTGTCGGAATTCGAATATGTCATCCGCGGCAAGGGCTATCTGAAAGACATCAACGACCTTGGCAACATCGTCCTGAAGACGAACAATGGCACGCCGGTGCTGCTCAAGGACGTCGCCCGCGTTGAACTTGGTCCAGACGAACGCCGCGGCATCACCGAACTGAACGGCGAGGGAGAGGTCACGAGCGGCATCGTCCTGCAGCGCTTCGGCGTCAACGCCCTCGACGTCATCAACAACGTCAAGAAGCGCTTTCAGGAGATCGCCAGCAGCCTGCCGAAATCCGTCGAGATCGTCCCAATCTACGATCGATCCACCTTGATCAACCGCGCCATCGATACCCTCAAGCACACGTTGTTCGAGGAAAGCATCGTCGTCGCGCTGGTCTGCATCATATTCCTACTGCATGTCAGGAGCGCCCTGGTGGCGATCCTGATGCTGCCGGTCGGCGTGCTGATGGCATTCGGCGCGATGAAACTGCTGGGACTCGGCTCTAATATCATGAGCCTTGGCGGCATCGCGATCGCAATTGGCGCGATGGTGGACGCCGCCATCGTCATGATCGAGAATGCCCACAAGCATCTCGAACGAGGCGAGCCGGGCCGCTCGCGGATCGGCATCCTGATCGACGCGGCCACCGAGGTCGGTCCCGCACTGTTCTTCAGCCTGTTGATCATTACCGTCTCGTTCATGCCGATCTTCACGCTGGAATCGCAGGAGGGGCGTCTCTTCAGTCCGCTTGCCTTCACCAAGACGTTTTCGATGGCGGCGGCCGCGCTTTTGTCGGTGACGCTGGTGCCTGCGCTGATGGTGATCTTCGTGCGCGGTCGGATTGTTCCGGAGCACAAGAATCCGATCAATCGGTTCCTGATCTGGATTTACCGACCGGTAATCAAGGGCGTGTTGCGCGCCAAGACGCTGGTGGTTCTGCTCGCCGTTGCGGTGCTTGTGGTCACCGTTTGGCCCGCAAGGCAGCTTGGCACCGAGTTCATGCCCAACCTCAACGAGGGCACGTTGCTCTACATGCCGACCACCTTGCCCGGCATCTCGGTTACGAAAGCGGCCGAACTGCTCCAAACCCAGGATCGGATCATCCGGTCTTTTCCGGAAGTTGAATCGGTGTTCGGCAAGGCCGGACGGGCTTCCACCGCAACCGACCCGGCTCCTTCAGAAATGTTCGAGACCGTGATCAACCTCAAGCCCAAGGAGCAATGGCCGCCGGGCGCGACGATCGACAGCCTCACAGCGGAGATGGACAAAGCGTTGCAGTTCCCGGGTGTCTCCAATGCCTGGACCATGCCGATCAAGGCGCGCATCGACATGTTGTCGACCGGAATCCGGACACCGGTGGGCGTCAAAGTGATCGGTCCCGATCTGGTCGGGATCGACAAGCTGGCGAAACAGGTCGAGCGGGTTCTGAAGGCGGTGCCGGGCACATCGTCGGCTTATGCCGAGCGCAGCATCGGCGGATACTATCTCGACATCGCGCCCGATCGGATGGCGCTGGCGCGTTACGGCATCATGATCCAGGACGTGCAGGATGTGATCGCGACCGCACTCGGCGGTCAGACGGTGACCACGACTGTCGAGGGCCGTCAGCGCTTCACCGTCAATATGCGATATCCCCGGGATCTCCGCGACAATCCCCGAAAGATCGCGTCTGACGTCCTGGTGCCAATGCCGCAGGGCGGCGCCGTGCCGCTCGGCGAGGTCGCCAAGATCACGTTGGATCGCGGGCCGACCTCAATCCGGACGGAGAACGGGCAACTCGCGACGTATGTTTACGTCGACATTCGCGACCGCGATCTCGGCGGCTACGTCGCCGACGCGCAGAGGGCCGTTCAGGCCAGCATCGCGTTTCCCCCGGGCTACTACGTGGTCTGGAGCGGCCAGTACGAGTATCTCGAGCGTGCCACCGCGCGGTTGAAAATCGTCGTACCGGTGACGCTGCTGATCATCTTTCTGCTGCTGTACCTCAACTTCCGCTCCATCACCGAAACCATGATCGTCATGCTGTCGCTGCCGTTCGCCTTGGTGGGCGGCCTGTGGCTGATGTGGTGGCTCGGCTTCAACCTGTCCGTCGCCGTTGCCGTTGGTTTCATCGCGCTGGCAGGCGTCGCCGCCGAAACCGGGGTGGTGATGCTGATCTATCTCAATCAGGCCTTTGATGAGGTCAAACTGCAATGCACGCTCAAGGACCGGAAGGTTACGCGTCGAGACCTCTATGACGCGATCATGGAAGGCGCGGTCGAGCGGGTGCGGCCGAAGATGATGACGGTCGTCGCCATCATGGCGGGCCTGCTGCCTATCATGTGGAGCACCGGCACCGGTTCCGAAATCATGCAGCGGATCGCGGTGCCGATGATCGGTGGCATGATCTCGTCGACGTTGCTGACGCTGATCGTGATCCCGGCGATCTTCGGCTTGGTCAAGGGATTCCGACTTCCGAACAGCGGCAGCGGCGATCCATCTGCAACGCCTTCGACTTCTGCAAAGAGAGTAACGCAGCATATTCCGGAACCAGCCAAATGAGGTGAGCCATGATGAACGGAATGATGCCCGGGATGATGTGGGGTATGGCGCTGGTCGGGCTACTGGTCATCGTCGTGCTGATCCTGACCGCGGCGGCGCTCGTCAAGTATCTGTTGTCCGGACGCAAAGGAGACCGATCATGAGAAAATTCGGGATCGCGGTACTGTTCACCGTCGCATCGCTGACGCCGGCTCTCGCCGAACAGGGCGATGCCGCACGCGGTCAGCGCGACTTCAGAGCCTGCGCGCCGTGCCACTCGCTCGAACCCGGCCGCAATATGACTGGGCCAAGTCTGGCTGACCTCTGGGGACGGAAGGCCGGGTCGTTGCCGAGTTTCGACCGTTATTCCGATGCGCTTAAGTCATCGGGAATCATCTGGGACGATCGTGCGCTCGACGGATGGTTGACCGATCCAAAGCGGATGGTGCCGGACAACGACATGCCGTTCGACGGCATCAAGGACCCCGGTACCCGCGCAGACCTGTTGGCGTTCCTCAAGGAGGCCACCAAGCCGGGAGCCGCACCCACGCAATCCGTGCAGACGCAGATGAAGGGCATGGGTGGAATGATGGGCGGAGGCCGCGACCCAAATCTGAAGAAAATCGAGCCCGCCAAGCAGGTCAAAGCCATTACCTACTGCCACGACACCTACCGCGTGACGACGGCCGACGGCAAGACGCGCGCGTTCTGGGAACGCAACCTGCGTTTCATGACCGACACGAGCAGTGATGGGCCGGAGAAAGATGCGCCCGCAATCATGCCTGCGGGAATGATGGGGGATCGTGCGGCAGTGATCTTCGCCGCACCTGATGAGATCGGCAAATTCATTCGGGAACAGTGTTGACGGCGTAGCTTCCACGCCGTGAGGCACCGATTCTAGCCGTACCATGTGCCATGCTGCGTCCGACGTCTTCGCAGGCTTGCATGCAACGTTGGCAGGCTCGGCGCAAACACGGCGCTCTTGCCGAACGAATCCATTCCGCGCCGCCAACGTAAGGGTAGTTCCGCCCCGTTCATGGCTACAAACAAGACCGTGACCTCTTGATCCAACGAGGTGGCATTCGCCGCGCGCGACTTTCAACCCGCGCTCAATGATGGCTCCAAGCCGTTGGAATGCGCTGATTCATTCAGCCGCAGCATGGTGGTCGACTCGGCGGATATATCGTTCAAGGGCTTGAGCGATCCGCCAATAAGACGACAGCGGAAGATCCAGTAACGCGAAGGCGTTGTCCGGCGAGATGGCAGATCCAACGTCTCGAGTCTTAAAGCGCCCGATCGAGACTCATGCGTTTTGCGAGCGTTTCGGCTGCTTCCTTCCGCTCGCTGTAGCGATCGGTGAGATATCCGGATACGCCCCGCGTCAGCAGCGTGAACTTCATAAGCTCTTCCATGACGTCGACGATCCGATCATAGTAGGGTGACGGCTTCATGCGCCCGGCCTCATCGAATTGTTCATAGGCCTTGGCGACCGACGACTGGTTGGGGATCGTGATCATGCGCATCCATCGGCCGAGGACGCGAAGCTGGTTGACGGCATTGAACGATTGAGAACCGCCGCAGACCTGCATGATGGCCAGCGTTTTGCCTTGCGTCGGTCGTACTGCGCCGATCGATAATGGAATCCAGTCAATCTGCGCCTTCATGATGCCGGTCATCGCACCGTGGCGCTCCGGACTGCACCAGACCTGACCTTCCGACCACGCCGACAGTTCGCGAAGTTCCTGAACCTTCTCGTGGGTCGCCGGGGCGTCGTCCGGAAGGGGAAGGCCGGCGGGGTCGAAAATCCTGGTTTCCGCACCGAAGGTTTGAAGAAGACGAGCGGCTTCCACCGTGGCGAAACGGCTGAACGACCGCTCGCGCAACGATCCGTACAGGAGAAGAATGCGCGGATGGTGCGTCGGCATGGGGTGATGCAGTGATCCGGGATCCGGATGGACGAAGGCTTCGTCGTTGATGTTCGGCAAATCTTGCATTTCAGTCCGCATTGATGATTTCACCGTCTTCCTTTACGAACCGTCCGATGTTCGGTTTCGGGAGAATGGACACCACTTCTTCGGAAGGACGACACAGCTTGACGCCCTTGGATGTTACGACGATAGGGCGATTGATCAGAAACGGATGAGCAACCATGAAGTCGATCAAATCGTCGTCGCTCCACTTTGAATCTGCCAGTCCGAGAGCGTCGTACGGCGTACCCTCTATTCGGAGCAGGTCACGAGGATAGATACCCATTTGGGTAATCAACTCGACCAGTTTTTCGCGTGACGGCGGTTGCTTTAGGTATTCGATGATGTCCGGTTCGACGCCGCTTTGACGGATCATTGCCAAAGTGTTGCGGGACGTCCCGCAATCCGGATTGTGATAGATGATGACGCTCATGAGCGAACTTCGGCGCTTTTGATCTGTTCGGGTTGGCGCGATTCGTACCAACCGCGAGACATCCGCACGATCTTCACGACCGAAAGCATCACGGGCACTTCGACGAGCACGCCAACGACGGTGGCGAGCGCCGCTCCGGAATTGACCCCGAACAGGCTGATGGCGGCCGCCACGGCGAGTTCGAAGAAATTGCTGGCGCCGATCAGCGCGGCGGGTGCGGCCACGCACCACGCCACTCCGAAATGCCGACTGAGCAAATAGGCGAGACCTGCGTTGAAGTAGACCTGAATCAGGATCGGGATCGCGAGAATGGCGATGATGATGGGTTGTGCAACGATCTGCTCGCCCTGGAAGGCAAACAGCAGGATCAGGGTGGCGAGGAGGGCGATCAGGGACAGCGGCTGGAGTCGGCTCAGGGTCCGGGTGAATGCAGCCGAGCCGGAGTTGAGGAGTGCGCGCCGCCAGACCTGCGCGATGACGACAGGAACCACGATATAGAGGACCACGGACAGCAGCAGCGTTTCCCACGGCACGGTGATTGAAGCCACGCCGAGGAGCAGGCCGACCAGTGGCGCGAACAGGAACACCATTAGGACGTCATTCAAGGCGACCTGGCCAAGGGTGTAATGGGGTTCGCCGCCCACGAGATTGGACCAGACGAACACCATCGCCGTACAGGGCGCTGCCGCCAGCAAGATCAATCCGGCGATGTAAGACTGAATCTGGTCGGACGGGAGCATCGGCGCAAATACATGGCCAATCAGCAACGTTCCCAGCAACGCCATCGAGAATGGCTTGACCGCCCAGTTTATGAAGAGGGTCACGCCGACACCGCGCGCGTGCTCCGTGACTTTCCCCATGGCGGCGAAGTCGATCTTCAGCAACATCGGGATGATCATGAGCCAGATCAGCACGGCGATCGGCAGGTTGACCTTCGCGATTTCAGCGCCTGAAACCGCGGCAAAGAAACCCGGCATCAGGTGGCCGAGGCTGATGCCCACCACGATGCAAAGAGCGACCCATAGGGTGAGATAGCGTTCGAACGTATTCATGATTAGGCCACGTGCGGTCGGCCCGACGTCGAGCCCTCGGAGTTTCCGATGTCACGAAGTTTGGTGCCGAGCGCCATTCTGTCGATCGAAGCAAGCCGAAGGGCGGTGAACAGCGAAATGCGATTCTTCATATAGCGGAAAGCGGCAACGAAGGCGGCTTCCTTCTGGATGTCGGTTCCTTCCACGGCCGCGGGGTCTTCAATGCCCCAATGCGCGGTCATCGGCCGTCCCGGCCAGACAGGGCAACTTTCCCCGGCGGCGCTGTCGCAAACCGTAAAGACGAAGTCCATCACGGGCGCATCCGGAGCGGAGAATTCTTGCCAGCTCTTCGAGCGCAAACCATCCGTGGGATAGTCGAGGCTGGCCAGCACGCGCAATGCAACCGGATTGACCGCTCCCTTCGGTTGGCTACCTGCGGAGAAGGCGCGGAAGCGGCCGCTTCCGTCCTTGCGCAGGATGGATTCGGCTAGAATTGAGCGGGCGGAGTTGCCCGTGCAGAGAAACAGGACGTTATAGACGCGGTCAGGCACGAGACTTCTCCTTCTTCCTCGGAGGCGGACAGCAAGGGACGAGGCTTTCGAAAATGGGCGCGCAAATATCCTGGCGGCCGCCGCAGCAGTCCTGCAGCAGGAAGACGGTAATCACCTGGAAGGTCGTGAGGTTCGCCCGGTACACGATCGAACGGCTGTGCCGCTCGGACGTCACAAGATTGGCCCGGGTCAGCACGGAAAGGTGAGCCGAGAGTGTGTTCTGCGGCACTTCAAGCAATCGCGCGAGATCGCCGGCGGCCAATCCATCGGGTTCATGTTGTACCAGGACCCGGAATGCCTGGAGGCGGGTTTGCTGAGCGAGGGCGCCCAGCGCCAGAATGGCTTGTTCGATTTTCATATATCCAGATGTATGGAAATATTCGATTTTGTCAACCGGCTTCGAGGAAATCGGAGGTGCTTATATTTCGAATATTTTAGAAATATGGTTTGACTCCAGAAAGCTTCCCGCTCAGTATTCTGGCATGAAACTCATCGACGCAGCATCGCGCCTCGAAGCCCTCGGCAATCCGACGAGGCTCCGGATTTATCGGACGCTCGTGCGGGCGGGGCAGTCCGGAATGCCCGTTGGCCGTTTGCAGGAAAAATTGAAGGTCGCTCCGTCCACCTTGTCCCATCATGTCAAGTCGCTGGTGAGCGTTGGCCTGATCCGGCAAGTCCGGGAAGGGACGACGCTCGTGTGTCATGCCGAGTACGACACGATGCGTGGGCTGGTGGATTTCCTCGTGGCTGAATGCTGTGCCGACGAGGCGACTTCCAGATGCAACGAGACAAAGACCGCTGCCTAAGTCTTTCGGATCTTAAATTTCGATCATTCTAGAAATATGGAGAATGGAAAATGACATCGAAAACCGTAGCCGTCATCGGCGGGGGTCCCGTCGGTCTTGCCGCCGCCGCTCACTTGATGGAACGCGGCATGACACCGATCGTGCTGGAGGCTGGAGAGCGGACCGGTCACGCGGTCAGGCAATGGCGGCACGTTCAACTGTTCTCGCCTTGGAAGTACAACATCGACGGCGCGGCGGCTCGCCTGCTGACTTCAACGGGGTGGAATTCCCCCGATCCGGAAGTCTATCCTACGGGCGGCGAGTTGCTCGACCACTATCTCGATCCCCTTGCGACCAAGACGCCGCTGAAGGATGTCATCCGGACATCCAGTCGCGTGACGGCGATCAGCCGCGTCGGATGCGACAAGGCAAAGACGAGAGGCCGTGAGAACGCGCCGTTCGAGATCCGCTTTCAAAACGGGAAGGGGCCGGAGGTCTTGCGGGCCGACGCCGTGATCGACGTGTCCGGAACGTGGTCGTCTCCCAATCCCGCGGGCGCGAATGGGCTTCCTGCAATCGGAGAGCGGGACTGTGCAAGCCGGATCATCTATGGAATGCCTGACGTCTCCGGAAACGATCGGGAGCGGTACAAGGGCAAAACTGTCGCCGTTCTTGGCGCGGGCCATTCCGCCATCGGTACGTTGACCGATCTGGCGCGCCTTCGCGATGAAGCCCCGACAACGGAGGCCATCTGGCTTCTCCGCGGCACCGATCCGTCGAAGGCATTCGGCGGAGGCGCCAACGACAAACTGGTCGCCCGCGGCGAACTGGGAGCGGCGTTTGCCGATCTCGTTGCCAACGGCAAGATCAAGGTGGAATCCGGTTTCGGGGTCACGCACGTTTCCGCTTGGGGGGAACGATTGCTTGTCGGGGCAGGGTCGGCCTGCTGCAGCCGCCATGTCATCGTCGATGAATTGATCGTGGCGACGGGATTCCGGCCTGATCTCTCGTTCCTGAGCGAAATGCGGTTGCGTTTGGATTCCGCGATCGAAGCACCCGTCGATCTGGCACCATTGATCGATCCGAACGAACACAGTTGCGGGACGGTACGCCCGCATGGTGCGCGCGAACTTCGGCAGGATGAGCCGGGCCTTTATCTTGCGGGCATGAAGTCCTATGGACGCGCACCCACGTTTCTGATGATCACGGGATACGAACAGGTTCGCTCCATCGCGGCCGAAATCGCCGGAGATCACGAGGCAGCGGCCCGTGTCGAACTGGAGCTTCCGGAAACGGGCGTGTGCACGCGCGGTGGCGTCGAGTCCGGCATCACGTCGTCCGGATGCTGCGGCGGCCCGGCGCCCGCCGAGGTAAACGCTTGCTGTGCGGAGGATGCCAACGCGGAGGCCGCTGGGAAATCCGGGTGCGGTTGCTCGTGAGGTAGCCGGGTGAGTAGTCGTCAGCTTCCGATTATCCTTGCCCTCGGAACCACGCAAACGCTCGCGTGGGCGTCGAGCTACTACCTGCCGGCGATCCTCGCCGATCCGATTGCCAAGGAGCTCGGCATCTCCAGCAACTGGTTCTTCGCGGCGTTTTCAGCCGCATTGGCCATCTCCGGATTGCTGGGGCCGCGTGTCGGACGTCAGATTGACCTGTTTGGTGGGCGACAGATCCTCTCCGGATCGAACGTAATCTTCGCTGCGGGCCTGGCGTTGCTCGGGGCATCGACTTCGGTATGGATGCTCGGAGCCGCCTGGCTCCTGCTCGGGATTGGGATGGGGGCGGGGCTTTACGACGCCGCGTTCGGTGCGCTGGGGCGCATCTACGGCGATAACGCTCGGCGTGCAATCACGGGAATTACCCTGATTGCCGGATTTGCCAGCACGGTCGGATGGCCGCTCAGTTCGTTGGGGCTAGAAACGATCGGATGGCGATCAACGTGCTATGCGTGGGCCGTCGCGCATATCTTGATTGGACTTCCGCTCAACCTGTTCTTGCTGCCAAGGGCGGTCCCAACCGTGCGACACGTCAAGGGGCGAGCCGTCAAACCGCATATTCCGGTGGATCGCATGATGATCCTGCTGTCCCTGGCGTTCGCGGCTGCATGGACCGTCACGTCGGCGATGGCAGCGCATCTGCCGCGCATCGTCGAGGCGTTCGGAGCAACGCCGTCACAGGCCGTCTTTGCGGGGATGATGATCGGCCCCGCCCAGGTTGCGGCGCGTATCCTCGAAGCGAGTACGTTCGGCAGATTCCATCCGTTGTTTTCCACACGACTTGCCTGCATCACGCATCCGATAGGTGCCTGCGTGATCGGGATATTCGGTGGCCCTGCGGCCGCGGCATTTGCCTTACTTCACGGAGCGGGCAACGGTCTGCTCACGATAGCTCGGGGAACGCTACCGCTGGCGATCTTCGGCCCCGAAAATTACGGCTATCGGCTTGGATTGTTGGGCGCACCCTCTCGCGTTTGTCAGGCATTGGCCCCGTTGGGATTCAGCCTGCTGATTGATCCGTTGGGAGGCGGTGTCGTGGTCGTGTCATCAATGTTGAGTTTGGTGGCTTTCGGAGCGTTGCTATTGATCCCAACGCCGAAGGCGAGAGCGTCGTCGGAACATGTTTCGGCAGAATGACGAATTCCAGAAAGGGATTCCTTTGTCAGGTGGGCTCGAGGCGGCTCTGGCCACCCATGCTGAAGTTTTCGGCAAGCACGGGCGGGATACCTAATTGATCAGGCTTTACGAGCTCAACGCCAATCTCGGTTCCTTCTTGCATTGTCCAAGCAAACTCAACGGACTTCGCCAGGATCGATGATAAGTGTCGTGATATGTCCTGTCGCATAGGCACCGGTATCTCCGCACGAGGCGTTGTCGGGAGGTCGGCCGGGCGATCGATTTCTGAGCTTGACCAACGTAGGGTCTCGGTCCGAAGACAGGAGCTTGGAACGGCTATTGTTACTACGCAGCACTGCGAAATAATCCGCTGCAAGACGCTGTGGCCATATCCGTCAGCAGAGAATAGCCCTTTGAGAAACAACGCAAGTTGAGATGGTTGCACGTCCCCGCAACCAAATTCATGCGAATTTTCAATATGTTGTAGGAGCGTCTCGGACCGCTGGTCCGGGACGCTCTTTTGCTTGGCGCCATCGGCAATTCGGCTCAGGACGCGCGCCGGTAGCGTTCGCCCTTTCGCAGCATCGCGCCATTCGCGCCGGCGATCCCGAGTTCCAGGCTCTCCGCCACACGGCGGGCTCTGTCGATGAACAGCTCCGCGGCGGCCGGCGGGCAGAGCTCGCGCGCCGTTTCTTCGAACAACGCAAGCCAGCGGTCGAAATGCTCCGCATCCACGGGAAGCGGCACGTGCTTCGCCATCGGCTGGCCGTGATAGCGCCCGCTCTGCAGCGTGAGAGACGACCAGAAGGCGAACATCGTCTGCAAGTGCGGCTCCCAATCCGCGATATGCGCGTCGAAAATCGGCCCGAGCAGAGGATCCTGGCGGACGCGCGCATAGAAGCCGCGCACCAGCCTCTCGATCGTGGCTTCATCGATGCCGGTCTGCGACCGCACCGTCGAGACGACGGCGGCGCGGCGGTCCTGTGCCGTGCGGACGCCGTCGCTCATCGGCCATCCCCCACGAAACGCGATCCGCTACCGCCCATGTTTCCTCGCGCTCGCTCGAAGATAGTCGGCCAGAACCTGCGCGTGGTTGTGGACCGGGTCGTGTGCTGCATACAACAAAGTCACGGGGCCTCGCTTCAGAAGATCGCCAATCCGGCCGACAGCATCCTCGTTCGCGGCCAATTCCGCCCGGTAGCGATGCGAAAATTCGTCGAACCGCTCAGGATCGTGACCGAACCACTCGCGCAGGTCGGGGCCTGGCGCAATGTCCTTCAGCCAGAGAGACAGCTTCGCCTTCTCCCTGCGGATGCCGCGCGGCCACAGCCGATCGACCAGGACGCGCTCGCCGTCGTCCTTGCTCGCGGGATCGTAGATCCGCTTCAATCGAATGTCCGGTGCGCGGTGGAGCATGGTGGTTCGCCTTCCGGTCGGGAGCCGGTCCCCGATCCATCCACATGACCGGAAGATTGCCTGGATGGCCTCACCCGGTCTGTGTCGAACGGGCCGGTGCCGCCTGATGCTTTCTCGCGCCCGAAGATAACCGGGCGATATATGAGCACAACCGTCCGGGAAAAGTTTGCGCTGGCGCAAATCGTAGCCGCAGACGGCGATAATAGGCATTCGGGAGGGGTGTGTCTCCGGCTTTGGGCGAATTTCGGTAAGGCATTGGCAGGATTGTTCGTTGCGCCCGCCGGTCTCCCGGCGGCTGCGCCGCCCGGTATGTCCTTCCGCACGGCTTGTGGCTCAGAGCCCGACCGCGTCCTCCTGACGGCGGTCGTGGGCGGGGACGGAATAGAACTCGCGCTTCGCCTCGTACATGGCGAGGTCCGCGCGCCGGACGACATCCTCCAACCGCTCCCCGAAGGCGCTGGTGGCCGCTCCCATCGACAGGCTGAGGAGCAGGCCGGGATAGAACTGGTTGTTGATGTCGATGAGCCGCTGGATTTCCTCCATCATCGCGTCGCCGCCGTGCGCATCCACTCCCGGCAGCAGCAGAGCGAACTCGTCGCCTCCGATGCGGGCCGCACAGCACGGTTTGTCCACGGCCTTGCCGAGCACCTCGCCCACGCGGCGGAGCAGCGCGTCGCCGACCCCGTGACCCCATTGATCGTTGGCGGACTTCAGTCCGTTGAGGTCGGCCATGATGATCGTCACCGGGCGCAGCCCCTTGCGCTCGATGCGGTTCAGCTCGTCCACGTAGAACGCGCGGTTGTAGAGCTTGGTTAGCACGTCGTGCGTGCCGAGGAACTCGAGATAGGTCTCGGCCTTCTTGCGCGCGGTGATGTCGGTCAGGGCGACCTGCACCAGCGACCAGTCGTCCTCGTGGCCGGGCAGCACCGAGAACTGCAGGAGGACGTACACCTCATTGCCGTTCAGGGCGTAGTTCACCACCTCGCGCTGCTGGAACAGCTTGCCGTTCCACAGATCGATGAGCTGCTCGCGGAACGATCTTTCCATATCGTCGCGGAAGACCTCGCCAAGACGGTGCATGAGCGTCGCCTTGTCCGGGGCGTCGAACAGCTCCAGCGTCTGCCGGTTGACGTCGAGCACGCGGATCTCGCTCATGCAGCGCTGCACGAACTCGGGATGCACGTCGGTGAAGACGCGGAAATCGTCGATGCCGATCTGGCGAATCTCGTCGAGCAGCTTCTTGATCGCGCTGAAGTCCTCCACCCAGAGCGACACCGGAGAGTGCTCGAACAGGCCGCGGGCGTACTGCTCGCTGGCGGCCTGCTCGCGCCGCGCGGTCTCGCGCTCGGTGACGTCCTCGATAGCGACGAGCACGCGCTCCAGGCTTTGCTCGTAGCCGGGCAGCACGCGGCCGGTCATCTGGATGTCGATCCGCCGGCCGGACAGGCTGTAGTTGACGGAGTGGCTGAAGAACTCCGTCCGTCCCTCCCACAGGGCCGTCAGCTCCTGGACGTGGCGGTCCAGCATATCGTCGCGAAAGACGTTGCCGAGATTGCCGACGAGGTCGGCGAGATCGGCGGCCTCGAACAACGCCAGCGTGCGCGCATTGACCTTGAGCACCCGGATGCGCTCGGCGCAGTCCTTGATCCGCGAGGGGTCGGCGCGAAGATGGGCGGCGAGATCGGTCACCCCGGCCGTGCGCCACGCCTCGAACAGCTCTTTGACGCCGCTGAAGTCTTCGAGCCACATGGAAACCGGCGCGAGATCGAACATCTCCGCATCGTCGCCGGGGGCAGCGTGGGTCATGGTCAGGCTCCGCGCGTCATCGTCATTTGTCGCACTTGCAGGGAGCTGAGCCGTAATGTCGAAAAATCAAACGGTCCGGCATCCTAGCCGCCGATCCTATCGAAGTTGTTAATCCGGGGGATGGGCGGTTCGCCGAGCCGGCAGGCCCGAAGGGGGCGGTAAAAACGAAAGGCCGGCGCACAGGCGCCGGCGGCCTCGAATATCAATTTTGCCGATCGCTGCGCCGGCGGCGCGCGGCGCGACCGCCGCCGTCGGGTGGCCTCAGTTCTGCATCTCGTAGAACGCCCTGGGCGCCACCGACGCCCCGTCGGCCACGCCCTGGGCGCCGTCGCCGAACGCCTGGGCCTTGGACGGCAGGTCGAGCGTCTTCTCCAGCTTGCGCGTCATGCCTTCGAACTGTGCATCCTGGTCGATCGTCAGCGTGTTCTTGAAAATCTCGCCTTCGACCACGGCGGTGCGTTCCAGCTTGACGTTCTTGCAGTGGATCGTGCCCTTGAAATGGCCGGCGATGGTGGCGTCCTCGGCGGTGATCTCGCCTTCGACCTGGGCGCCCTCGCAGATCGACAGCTTCACGCCGTGGATCTCGCCGAACACGCGCCCGAATATCTGCATCGGGCCTTCGCAGACGATGCTGCCCTTCACGGTCATTCCGCGGCCGAGAACGGAAACGGGTTCGGTGGTGACGGCCCTGAATCCGCTGGTGTTGCTCACGACGACGGTCTCCTGCACTGACGCTTTCTTCTCGGGCTCAGACTTCGATTTACCGAACATAGCGGTCTGCCTCCAAAGCCATGCGGCCATAGTAGGCTGGCGTTGCGCCTATTGCTACACTCCGCGCGCCGAGCCGCGAAAAAAATGTGGCAGGAGCATTAACGGCGGCATGGTTCGAGGGCTGCGGAGCCGGCGGGCTGCTGCCCGGAAAGAAAGCAGGCAGTTTGGATGGCTTACGAGGTCAACGAGGCGATGCTTAACGCGGCAGTCAGCCGGTTCTTGAAGAACGTCAGCCAGGCCGCGGAGCAGGAGATCGCAAAAAAGCTGCGCAGCGCCATCGCCAGCGGCAAGATCAGGGACCACGACGCATTCACGGCAGCGGTCAATTTCAGCGCCGAGAAGGTCGATCTCAACGTGACGATCTACACAAGAATGGATTTGTCGTGACGACCTGACGACAGCGGGTCTGTCGCGCGTCACAAACTCTTTCCTCTCGAAATCAAACAGGCGCCACCCTTTTTACCATGTTCATGGGATGGGGCGGCGGCGCTGCCGCTGATAACTCTTTGCAAGCCTCGCCGCGTCGCCTGCCCATGCGATGGCCGCGGCCGGCGCCGCATCGGCGCGGATGCAATGGTTGAGGCCGAACCGGGATCGACAAAGGAGCTTCACGATGTTGAACGGAACGATGCGCCTCGGCGCTCTCGTCGCCGGATTCCTGCTGACGGGCGGCTACGCCGCGAACGCGGTGGTCTATTGCAAATATGTCGGCGTGCCGAAGGGATGCGTGGCGAGGCCCGGCGTCGTAGTGGCGCCGGCGCCGGTGGTGCGCCCCGTTGCCGCTCCGGCGGCTCGCGCGGTGGTCCGCCCGGGTGCCGGCGTGAACCTCGGCGGTCCGGTCAACCGGGCCGGCGTGCGCTGACCGATGGCGAGGCCGCTCGCGCGCGGCCGGCGGTCTCGACCGATTATCATTGCGAGCCCTCACGGGTGGGGCGGTCTTCCTTCAACGGACCGCGATCCGGGACCGCTCCGGCGGCTCAGCCGCCTCGCAATGGCCAGCCGGCAGAGGTGGGCTCACAGGCGGCGGGCCCGTCGAGGAAATAGGTGCGCATCGGCCCGGTGCCCTTGACCTCCACGACGCCGCGCTCGGTGAAGGCGAAACGGTCGGCCAGCGCGGCCATGAACGTCTCGCTGACATGGATCCGCCCCGGCTCGCCGTGGGATTCCATGCGGCTTGCGATATTCACCGTCGTCCCCCACACGTCGAACGAGAACTTGCGCTGGCCGATGATGCCGGCGACCGCCGGTCCGGTGTGAAGACCGATCCGCAGATTGACCTGCGCGCCGTCGCCGCTGCGGAACCGGCCGATCTCGTCGAGCATCGCCAGCGCGAGACGGGCCGCCGCCTCGGCGTGGTCGGGGCGCGGGTCCGGCAGGCCGAAGGCGACCATGTAGGCGTCGCCGATGGTCTTGATCTTCTCGGCGCCGAGCCGGTGGGTCAGCTCGTCGAATGCCGTGAAGATCGAGTTCAGGAACTGCACGAGGTCGCTCGGAGACTGGCGGCTCGCGAGCTGCGTGAAGCCGACGATGTCGGCGAACAGGATCGTCACCGCGTCGACCTGGTCGGCGATCATCACCTCGCCGCCGTTGATGCGATCGACGACGGTGCGCGGCAGGATCGACAGCAGCAGGTCCTCGTAGCGGACCTTCTCGCGCTGCAGCTCCTCCATCATCAGCTTCTCGCGGTCGCGCAGCAGCTTGTTCTCCAGGCTGGAGCCGATGCGCGCCTGCAGCAGCGACGAATCGAACGGCTTGAGCAGGTAATCGACGGCCCCCGCCTCGACGCAGCGGATGACGCTGTCCATGTCGTCGAGCGCCGAGATCATAATCACCGGCAGGTCGCGGACAGCGGGTCGCTCCTTGATGCGGCACAGCACCTCGTAGCCGCTGATGTCCGGCATGATCATGTCGAGCAGGATGAGGTCGAACGATCCGGCGTCGAGCTGATCGAGCGCCGTATGGCCGTTCTCCGCCTCGGCGACGGTGTGTCCGGCGCGCACGAGCTGGCGGCCGAGCAGATCGCGGTTGGAGGCGTTGTCGTCGACGATGAGGATGCGCCCGCGCACGTCGGCGCTGGCCGGCTTCAGCGCCGTCGAGCGCACCGCGCGCACGGCTTCGGCCACGCCCGCGGTGGCGGCGGCCGGCACGATGGCGGCCTGCGCCGCGGGCTGGGCGCGGAAATTGACCAGGGCGTCGATGCGCTTGAGCATGCCGTCGGCTTCGCCCAGCAGCTTCTCGAGGTCGCCGACGAGCGCGTCGTTCCGGTCCTCCGCCGCATCCTCGGCCAGCATTTCGCCGTAACCCTTGATGGCGTTGATCGGCGTGCGCAGGTCGTGGCGCAACTTGGCCGGATCGAAGGTCGCCGCCTCGCCCGACCGGGCGAGCACCGAATTGAGCAGCGCCTGCAGCGCGCGGCCTGCGCTGCGCACGCGCTCGAGATCGGGCAGGTAGGCGTCGAGGGCGAGGCGCCGGGCGTCGTCGAGCAGGATGTCGGCGTAGCCGACGATCGCGGAGGCCGGCGCCATGAACTCCTGGCGCAGATGCGCGAGCAGCGCGTGCTGGACGCGCTCGTCATCGTCGTCGGCTGTGCCGGGGTCGGTCATGGCGAACAGCAGGGTCATAGGCCGGAGAGCTTTGCAATGCCCTCGTTGCGGTTCGGAAAAATGTCAAAAAGCTCGAGAAATCCGCTGATTTCGAACAGCCGCTGCACCTCCTGGTTCAGGCCGCAGAGCCCGAACTTGCAGCGGCAGGCCTGGGAGCGCCGGCCGATCTCCAGCAGGGCTCGGAACCCGGCGCTGCTGATGTAGGCGATGCCCGTCAGGTCCACGAGAACCTTCGAGGCGCCGCCGGCCATCAGCGCGCCCACCTTGTCGCCGAATTCGCGGCTCGTCGCGGTGTCGATACGTCCGCGCGCTTCCGCGACGGTGACGTCGTCCTGACGGAATTGGCTGATCTGCATGGATCCTCCCATGCGCGGCGGCCGGTCGGCCGCAGGAGCGGGGACTTTTTTCGGCGAAACGGCGAGGCCGGAGCATACCACGTTCATGGGATGGGCCGCGTCATCCCGCGCGCTTCTGATGGGTCTCCGCCGGACCGGCTGCTTCATCATCGGTGAGCGCGCGATGGACCTTTCGTTCGATCCGACGACGGGCGCCGGGCCGCCGCGCAGGTCTGCGGCGCAGCGCCTGCGCAACGCTATCGATGCGCTGAGCCGGCGCACGGCGTCGCAGCGGCCCTCGGAGCTGATCTTCGGCCTCGACGAGGTGCCGCCGCTCCACGTCGTTCTGCTGGGCGGATTGCAGCACGTCGGGCTGGTCACGATCTTCCTGATCTATCCGCTGCTCGTCATCGACGACGCCGGCGTGACGGTGGCGGAAGCGGCGACGTTCCTGAGCTTCGCGCTCATATCGCTCGGCATTGCGACCCTTGTCCAGGGCCTGCCGCGCGGGCCGGTCGGCAGCGGCTTCCTGTGCCCGGCCAATCACACCGCGGTTTATCTCGCGCCGTCGCTCGCCGCGCTCAGGCTCGGCGGCGTTCCGCTGCTGCTCGGCATGACCATGGTGGCAGGCGCGCTCGAATGCGCGCTCTCGACGGTGTTGCAGCGCATCCGGCCGCTGATCCCGCCCGAGTTGAGCGGACTGGTGATCTTCTTCGTCGGCATGACAGTCGCCTCGATCGGATTCCGCTACGTCGCCGACCTCGGCTCGCCGACGCCGTGGCAGCCGGCGCATCTCGCGGTCGCGGCGGTCACCCTCGGGCTGACGGCGGCTCTCAACGTCTGGGCCAAGGGCAACGCGCGCGTGTTCTGCGCGCTCATCGGAATCGTCGCCGGCTATCTCGCCGCCATCGTCGCCGGCGTTCTCACGGCGGGAGACCTTGCGGCCGTGACGCGCCTGCCACTCGTCGCGCTGCCCGCCTTCGACCATGCCGGCTGGTCGTTCGATCCCGAGATGCTGCCGCCGTTCCTGATCGCGGGGCTCGCCGCCACGCTCAAGGCGGTGGGGGTCATCTCGGTGTGCCAGCGCATCAACGACGAGGCGTGGGTGCGCCCCGATATGGCCTCGCTCAGCCGCGGCGTGCTCGCTGACGGGCTCGGCACCATGATCGCGGGCATCATCGGCTCGGTTGGCGTCAACACCTCGACGCCATGCACCGGCCTCTCCGCCGCCACCGGCGTCACCAGCCGCGCGGTCGGCTTCGCCGCCGGCGCGATGCTGGCGGGCCTCGGCTTCCTGCCCATGATCGCCGGCATGTTCGTGCTGATGCCGCGGCCGGTGATGGGCGGGGCGCTGATCTTCGCCGCGTGCTTCATCCTCATCAACGGGCTGCAGACTATCGCCGCGAGAATGCTGGATGCGCGGCGCACGCTCGTCATCGGCCTTGCGCTGTCGGCCGGACTCGTCGCCGAGATGTCGCCAGACATGGCGGACACGCTGCCGCTGGCGCTGAAACCGATCGTGAGCTCCTCGCTCGTGCTCGGCACCGTCACGGCGCTGGTCCTGAATTTGCTGTTCCGGCTCGGCCAGCGCCAGGCCGCGACACTCGTTGTCGGCCCGGACACCGCGGACCCTCTCGGCCGGATCGGAGACTTCTTCGAGACGCAGGGACGCGCGTGGGGCGCGCGGCGCGACGTCATGAAGCGCGCGACGTTCGGCGTCAGCCAGGCAGTCGAGACGATCCGCGACCTGTGGGGTCCCGATAACACCATCAGCATTGAGACGACATTCGACGAGTTCAGGCTCGACGTCGCGCTCGCCTATCGCGGCGATCTCATGGAGCTTCCCGAGCGGCGGCCATCGGACAAGGAGATCATGGAGAGCGAGGCCGGGCAGCGCCGGCTCGCCGGCTACATGCTCCGCCGCAACGCCGACGGCATCGCCGCCTCGCGCATCGCCGATGACTGCATTCTGCGCTTCCGCTTCGATCATTGACCGGTCGTGCGGATGCGACGATGATCGCGTCGCGGCGCGGCAAATCTACCACGTTTATGGGATGGGTTGACCGCGCATCGATTGGATAATTTGCCGCGTCATACTCCCCACCGGGCCGTCGCGATTCATGTCGTGAATGGCTTTCGCTCGCATGCCGGAGTCCGACGCCGTTGTCCGCATCTCAGCCTCGTTCTCCGCCGCGCGTGCCGCTGAAGCGGCCTCCCGCACTTCAGTACGGCGTCGATGACCGGCCGCCGCTGGCGGTGACGGTGCTCTCCGCGCTGCAGCACGCCGCCGTGCTGATTTGCGTGATGTTCACCACGCTGGAAATCTGTCGCCAGGCGGGCCTTCCGCGCGCGGCGGTCGTCAACGTGCTCAGCGTCGGGCTGCTGATGGCGGGCGTCGGAACGGTCCTTCAATCGCGCCGCCTCGGTCCGCTCGGGACCGGACGGCTGTTCCCGAACGGTGCGCAGGCCGTGTATCTCGGTCCGTCCGTCGTCGCCGCCCATGCCGGCGGGATGCCGCTGGTGTTCGGCATGACCATCATGGCCGGGTTGGTCGAGGTCCTGGTGTCTCGGCTGTGGCGGCCGCTGCAGCCGTTCCTGCCGCCTGAACTATCGGGCGTGGTGGTGCTGCTGATCGGCATGCAGCTTGCATCCGCCGGGATCAGGAATCTCGTTCCCGACGGGCTGTCGCCGCCGGGCGCCAGCGAGGCGACCGCGGCGCTGACGCTCGGCACGATGATCGCGCTGAACATCTGGTCGCGCGGCGTCGCGAAGCTGCTGTGCGTGCTCCTTGGAGTCACCGTCGGCTACGCCTCCGCCTACGGGCTCGACGCGATTCCACGCGAAAGCATCGCCGCCATCGAGGCGATGCCGCTGTTCGCGCTGCCGCATGTTTACGGCACCTCGGTGGCGCTCCACGCCGATGCCATCCTGCCGTTCGCCGTCGTCGGCTTCGCCGGGGCCATGGCGACCGGCGCCAACATCACCGTGATCGAGCGGCTCGACGATGCGGGTTGGGTGCGGCCGGACCTGACGATCATCGGGCGCGCCACGCTGACGGACGGACTGGTCGCGGCGCTGTCGGGCCTGGCCGGAACGTCCGGGATCGGCGGCATCACGGCCAACGTCGGCGTGATGGTGGCGACCGGGGTGACCAGCCGCGCCATCGCGACGGCGTTCGGCCTCGTCGCCGTGGTGCTCGCGTTGTTCCCGCGCTTCAGCGCGGTGCTCGCCACCATGCCGCCGCCAGTCGTTGGCGGCGCGCTGCTGTTCTCGGCCGCGTTCACCATGACCGCCGGCTTGCAGATCATGACCTCGCGGCTCCTCGACGGCCGCAAGAGCCTGATGATCGGCCTCTCCATCGCCGCGGCGCTGGCGTCCTATATCTACCCGGCGCTGGGCGTGACGCTGCCGCGCCAGCTCCAGCCGATCCTCGGCTCCGCACTGGTGGCTGGCACGCTCGTCGGCCTCGCGCTGACCGTCCTGTTCCGCATTGGCGTGCGCCGCCGCGTCGCCATCGAGCTTGCGCCCGGCAGCGACTTCGCGCGGACGATCGAGGATTTCGGCCTGAAGAACGGAGCGGCCTGGGGCGCCCGGCCGGAGATCGTGCGCCGCGCCATCTTCGCGCTGACGCAACTGGTCGAGGCGGTGATGGAACACGGCGACGTCCAAGGCCCGGTCCGGGTCGAGGCGGCGTTCGACGAGTTCAACCTCGACGCCGAGGTCAGCTACAGCGGGAAGGGGTTGGAGTTTCCCGACGTGCGCCCCTCGAACCGGGATATTCTCGAAACCGATCAGGGAGCGCGGCGGCTTGCCGGATTCATGCTGCGTCGCACCGCCGACCGGATCGCTTCCACCTTTCAGGACGGTCAGAGCCGTGTCCGGTTTCACTTCGACCACTAAGACCTGCAACGCATACGGCGGCGGCGGACGGCACGTCGTCCGTGTCACCCAACCGTCACACAGCCTTGTTTTAGTCGTCCTCCATCGGGAGAGCCCTCATGCAGATTGCCATCGACGAATCCGGCCCGACGGCGAAGGTCGTGCTGACCGGCCGGCTCGACATCGCCGGGGCCGAGGTCGTGGCCATGCCGCTCGCCACCCTGGCGGGAAACAAGGACAACATCGCCATCGACATGAGCGGGGTGAGCTTCGTCGCCTCGATCGGCTTGCGCCACCTCGTCGCGACGGCGAAGGTCGTGGTGCGCCGCGGCGGCCGCTTGGTGCTGGTCGATACGCGACCCGCGGTGGCGGAGGTCATCACGGTCTCGGGGCTCGCCGACCTGTTGCACATGGAGCAGGCCTAGCACGTCCCGCGCTGGCTGCCGGGTTTCGGGCTGGCCGGCGATGACGGACAGGATCGAGAAAATCCTGGCCGTGGACGATGTCGCGGAAAACCGCGACATCCTGGTGCGCCGCCTGCGCCGGCTCGGCTTCGCCGACATCGATCAGGCGGCGGACGGCGTCGCAGCGCTCGATGCGATGAAGAGCAAGACGTATGACCTTGTCCTGCTCGACATCATGATGCCGGAGCTCGACGGCTTCGGGGTGCTCGAGGCGCTCAAGCGCGACGGCCGTATTCACCACATTCCTGTCATCGTCATCTCCGCCCTCAGCGAGATCGAGCCGGTGGTGCGCTGCATCGAGCTTGGGGCCGAGGATTTCCTGTTCAAGCCCTTCAATCCCACCCTGCTGCGCGCGCGCGTCCTCTCCACGCTGGAGAAGAAGGCGCTGCGCGACCGCACCCGCGAGGAGCTCAAGCGCAAGCATTTCGAGCTCAACGAGGCGCGGACCTTGCAGCTGTCCCTGGTGCCGCCGCCGTTCTCCGGCGACGCGGCGGGGCGGCGCCTCGCCATCGACGTGGTGCTGGAGCCGGCCAAGGAGGTCGGCGGCGACCTCGTCGATCATTTTCGCATCGGCGACGACCTCGTCGTGCTGGTGCTCGGCGACGTGTCCGACAAGGGCGCCGGCGCCGCGCTGATGATGGCGCGCACCCATGCCATGGTCCGCGGCCTGTCGGCGCGCCCCGACGCAGCGGCGCTGTTCCGCGAGCCCGAACGCGCGGTGGGCATCGTCAACGCTGCGCTGGCGGAGGGCAACGCCGCCTGCATGTTCGTGACTTTCGTGCTCGCCACGCTCGACCTCGCCACCGGCCGCTTCAGTTACATCCGCGCCGGGCACATCCCGCCGTTCCATCGCCGCGCCGACGGCACGGTCGCGCGCCTGACCTGCCTTAGCGGCCCGCCGCTCGGACTGGCCGAGACCGCGGTCTACAAGCCGGACGCGGTGATGCTGGCGCCCGGGGACCGCATCATGATCGTGACCGACGGCTTCACCGAGGCGCGCGGCGCGGACGGCGCGCTCTACGGCGAGGAGAAGATCGGAGACTTCGTCGCGGGGCTCGCGCCGGACGAGGTCGCGCCGCTCGGCCGGCTGGTCGAAACGATCCGCGCTTACGAGGCCGGCCAGCCGGCGTCGGACGACATCGCTGCCGTCCTGCTTACGATGGAGCCCGGCGATGCAGCTTGAGGCCGAGGTGATTCTCTCGCCGTCCGCGATCAGCCGTTTCACGGAGCGCGCCGGCATTTTCCTCGACCGCGGCGGCGTCGATGAGCGGGCGATCCATCACGTCTGCGTCGTGCTCGACGAAATCCTCACCAACGTGATGACCCACGGCGGCCATGCCGGCGGCTCGGCCGCCGTGCGCATCGTCATCGATGCGGCCCATGTCCGCGGCGAGATCGCGGAGGGCGGCGCACCGTTCGATCCGCGCGCCGCCGACGACCCGGACGTGTCGGCACGGCTGGCCGATAGGCCGGTCGGCGGGCTCGGCCTGTTCCTGGTGCGGCGGCTGGCCAGCGTTCTCGAATACGAGCGACGCGACGACCGAAATTACACTATGTTCAGCGTGGCGCGCGGGACGGCCCCGGGGAGGGACGACGAATGACGAAGCGCCTTCAGACGTGCGCTGCGCGCGGCGTCCGGCTATGAGGTGGACCATGGACAAGAACGACAAGCAGGCATCGTCGGAACTGCTGCCCCGGTTGCTGGAGGGATTGCCGTTCGGCGCCGTGGTGATGGCCGGCGACCAGACGATCAGCGCCGCGAACCGCCACGCGGCCAAGCTCCTCGAGGTGGAGCCTGCCGACCTGGAGCCGGGACGTCCGATCCGGGACGTCATCGCCAAGCTGGTGGCGCGCGGCGACTACGGCGGCGGCGAGCTCGACATGGCCGTGGCCCACATCGTCGATCAGATCGGCGACAACGACGCCCAGTTCACGCAGAAGACGCCGTCCGGCAGCACCATCGGCATTTCGGTCCGCGCCATCGACGGCGAGCGGCTCATCACCATCGAGGACATGACGCAGGCCCACGCCGAGCGCGAGGGGCTGGCGCGGGCGGCCCAGCAGATGCGGGCGCTGCTCGATACGAGCCCCTGCGCCGTCGGCATCGTCGGCCCCGGCGGCCGGGTCCTCTACACCAACCGGCGCCACGATGAGCTCTACGGCGTCTCCGCCGATCAAATTCCGAAGAACGTCCGCGACCTTTACGTTGATCCGACGGCGCGGGACCGGCTGCTCGAAATCTTCCGCCGCGACGGCCGGCTGATCGATGCCGAGGTTCACAACCGCCGGCCCGACGGCGGCACGTTCTGGTCGCTCCTGTCGTGGAGCCAGGCCGAGTACGACGGCCAGCCCTGCATGATCTCCTGGCTCTACGACATCACCCCGCGCAAGCAGGCCGAGGCGGCGATGGAGGAGGCGCGCCGCGCCGCGGAACGCGCCAATCAGACCAAGTCCGAGTTCCTCGCCAACATGAGCCACGAGCTGCGCACGCCGCTCAACGCCATCATCGGCTACAGCGAGATCCTGGTGGAGGACGCGCAGGACCGCGGCGACGAGGCGAGCATCGGCGACCTGAAGAAGATCCAGTCCGCCGGCAAGCACCTGCTCGGCCTCATCAACGACATCCTCGACCTGTCGAAGATCGAGGCGGGCCGCATGGACGTCTATCTCGAATACGTGTTCCTGTCGCGGCTCGTCGACGAAGTGAAGACCATCGTCGAGCCGATGATGAGCAAGAACAACAACCGGCTGATCGTCGAATGTCCGCCCGACATCGGCTCGCTGCGCACGGACCTGACGAAGCTGAAGCAGAGCCTCATCAACCTGCTTGGCAACGCGGCGAAGTTTACCAAGGAGGGGGAGGTGAAGCTCTCGCTGTCCCGATCCGTCGACGAAGAGGGCGTGTCGCAGATCCGTTTCGCGGTCTCCGACAGCGGCATCGGCATGACCGAGGAGCAGATGGGCCGCCTGTTCCAGGCGTTCACCCAGGCCGATTCATCGACCACGCGGAATTTCGGCGGCACCGGCCTCGGCCTGACCATCACCAAGCATTTCTGCACCATGCTCGGCGGCGACATCACGGTCGCCAGCGAGCCCGGCAAGGGCTCGACCTTCACGATCCGCCTGCCCGACAAGACGGTCCGTCCCGAAGGCGCGGGGGAGGCCGAGCCCGAGGAGCGTCCTGTCGCCGCCGCGGCCCGCTCCGCCCATGCGCTGACGGTGCTGGTGGTGGACGACGATCCCACCGTGCACGACGTGCTCTCGGCCACGCTGCTGCGCGAGGGCTACAACGTGCTGCACGCCTCGGACGGCGACGAGGCCATCGAGATCATGCGCAAGACGCCGCCGGACGTCGTCACGCTCGACGTCATGATGCCGAACGTCGATGGCTGGTCGGTGCTCGGCATCATGAAGTCCGATCCCATGCTCCAGCACATCCCGGTGATCATGCTGACCATCGTCGACGACCGGAACCTGGGTTTCTCGCTCGGCGCCTCCGAGTTCATGACCAAGCCGATCGACCGCGCCCGGCTGATCGCCCTGATCCAGCGCTTCGCGCGGACCCACAGCGGGGCGGTGGTGCTGATCGTCGACGACGACGAGGACGTGCGCATGATCGTCCGCCAGGCCGTCGAGGGCGTCGGCATGACGGCGGCCGAGGCCTTCAACGGCGAGAAGGCGCTGGAATGGCTCAAGACCAATCCGCATCCGGCGCTGATCCTGCTCGACCTGATGATGCCCGAGGTGGACGGGTTCCAGTTCCTCGCCCGGATGCACGAGGACGCCAGCCTTCGCGACATTCCCGTGGTCGTGCTGACGGCGAAGACGCTGGAGGACGACGAGCGCGTCTTCCTCGCCGAGCGCACGATCCTGGTGCTCAGCAAGAGCACGCAGCCGATCGGCAGCCTCGGCCATGCGCTCGCCGCGATTGCCGCGCGCGCGCATGGGCACGGGTCCGAGCAGGCAGCGCAGGGTTAAATGGAGGACG
>Ga0182749_1000862_pt1 | contig 25556 bp, 19 predicted proteins | sample eDN3rd37CKraftMG_FD_128875 | JGI IMG/M metagenome (GOLD analysis project Ga0182749, IMG submission 128875) | Enriched Miracle-Growth compost microbial communities from Emeryville, California, USA - eDNA 3rd pass 37_C Kraft MG (version 2) (version 2) ...
CCTCCTGGCGCGGCAGATCCAGGACCCGCTGCAGAAGCGCCTCGGCAAACCCTTCGTGATCGAGAACCGACCCGGCGGCGGCACCGTCATCGGCACGGCCTCGGTCGCCCACGCGCCGCCCGACGGCTACACGCTGCTCTTGGCCACAAGCTCGTCGCTGGCGATCAACGCCACCGTGCACAAGAGCCTGCCCTACGACCCGGTGAAGGATTTCGAGCCGGTGGCGCTCGTCTCCAAGGCGCCGTTCGTGCTGCTGGTGACGCCGTCGCTGCCGGCGAAGACGCTTTCCGAGCTCATCGCGCTGGTAAAGTCGAAGCCCGGCCAGTTCTCCTACGCCTCCGCCGGCCCCGGCTCGCCGCAGCACCTGTTCATGGAGCTGCTAAAGATGAACACCGGCATGGAGATCGTGCACGTGCCCTACCGCGGCGACGCGCCGGCGCTCGCCGACCTGATCGCCGATCACATCCCGATGCAGTTCTGCGAGGCGGGCACCGCGCTGCCCTACATCCGCGACGGCAAGGTGCGCGTGCTCGGCGTCTCCTCGGCTACGCGCATGCCGGCGACGCCGGACATCCCGCCGATCGCCGATACGGTAAAAGGTTTCGACGCGGTGTCGTGGCAGATGATCGTCGCGCCGGCGGGCACGCCCGCGCCCGTGGTCGCGCGGCTCGCGACTGAAATCGAAGCCGTGCTGGCCGACAAGAAACTGCAGGAGGAGTTTATCCGCGAAGGCCGCATCCTGGTGGACTCGCCGCCATCGCCGGAGCTGACCGACTACATCCGCAGCGAGATCGCGCGCTGGGGCAAGGTCGTCGAAGCCGCGGGCATCGCGCACACGCAATGAGCACGACCCGAAAAGCTGCGGATTGTTCGGACAGAACCATGCCCGATAATCAATCCGTCTTGACGTGGGCGGCGTCGGCGACCTCGCGCCAGCGCTTCGCCTCGCGGGCGACGAAGGCGGCGAACGCCTGCGCCGTGTTGGGCTCGGCGCGGCCGCCGAGCCGGCCCACGTCGGCCTGCATCTCGGGCGAGCGCAGCACGGCGTCGATGCCCGCGCTGAGCGTTCGGACGATGGCCGGCGGCGTGTTCTTCGGCACCACCACGCCGTTGAACGACAGCACCACGTAATCGGCAACGCCGGCCTCGGCGAAGGTCGGGATGTCGGGCGCCTGCGGGTTGCGCGCCTCGCTCGATATGGCGAGACCCCTGATCTTGCCATCGCGGATCAGCGGCAGCACCACGGTCGTGGTCTCGAAGGTCATGTCGACCTGATGGCCGAGCACGGCGTTGAGCGTGTCGCCGCCGCCCTTGTAGTTGACGACGGCGAAGTCGGCGCCGGAGCGCAGCTTGAAATACTCGGCCGCCATGTGCGGCAGGCCGCCGTAGCCGGTGGCGCCGCAGTTGAGCTTGCCGGGATGGGCCTTGGCGTAGGCGACGAACTCCCCCAGCGACTTCGCCGGCACGTCGGGATGGATCACCAGCACCTGCTCGCTCTGCGAGATCTTGGCGACGGGGACGAAATCCTTCACCGGGTCGTATTCGGGCTTGCGCTCGACCGCCGGGATCGTCGCCATCACGCTGGTGTTGCAGAACAACAGCGTATAGCCGTCGGGCTCGGCGGCAGCGACCGCCTTGGCCGCCACCACGCCGCCCCCGCCGCCGCGCGAATCGACCACGACGCTCTGGCCGATCACCGGCTGCAGCCGCTGCGCCAGCAGCCGCGCCATGGTGTCGGTCGGCCCGCCCGGCGAGCCGGCGCAGATCATCCTGATGGGATGGTCGGGATAGCTCTCCGCGAAGGAGGGTCGCGCCGCCAGCGACGCCGCGCCGGCGACCGAGGCGAGCACCGCGCGGCGCGTGAGCATCGTGTCCTCCCCTGCGAACGGCGCGCTCCGCGCCGCCGGTCTCTCGTCCTGCCCACCCCCTCCTCGCAAGCGAGGAGGGGGTCCCGTTCGGGACGGGCAGAAGCCGCTACTTCTTGGCGCTCACCTTGGCGAGGCGCTTCTCGACGCCCGGATAGACCCGCTTGATATTGTCCTCGAAGATCTTCTTCTTGTCGGCCTCGGTGAGCCAGGTCACCTGGTCGATGTAGCGCTTGGTGTCGTCGAAATAGTGGCCGGTGTTCGGATCGACGATCTGCACCGCGCCGATCATCTCCGAGGCGAACAGGATGTTCTCGATCGGCACGATCTTGGTGAGCAGCTCGATGCCCGGGAGGTGATAGACGCAGGTGTCGAAGAACACGTTGTTCTTCATCATCTCCTCGATCGGCTTCTTCTTGTTCTGGAGCGCCAGCCCGCGGTAGCGGCCCCAGTGGAACGGCACCGCGCCGCCGCCGTGGGGGATGATGAGCCGCAGGGTCGGGAAGTCGGCGAACAGGTCCGACATGATGAGCTGCATGAATGCCGTGGTGTCGGCGTTGATGTAATGCGCGCCTGTGGTGTGGAACGCCGGGTTGCACGAGGTCGAGACATGGACCATGGCGGGCACGTCGAGCTCGCACAGCTTCTCATAGACCGGGTACCAGTACTTGTCGGTGAGCGGCGGCGCGTTCCAGTGGCCGCCCGAGGGATCGGGATTCAGGTTGCAGCCGACGAAGCCGTATTCCCGGACGCAGCGCTCGAGCTCGGGGAGCACGGTCTTGGGCTCGACGCCCGGAGACTGCGGCAACTGGCAGACGCCGATGAAATTGTTCGGGAACAGCTCGGTGACCCGGTAGATCATCTCGTTCGAGGCCTGCGACCATTCGAGCGAGGTCTTGAAGTCGCCGATGTGGTGGCCCATGCCCGCGGCGCGCGGCGAGAAGATGGTGATGTCGGTGCCGCGCTCCTTCTGCTTCTTGAGCTGGTTCTTCTCGATGGTCTCGCGGATGTCGTCGTCCGTCACCTTGAACGCGGACCAGGGCTGCCACGAGGTTTTCTTCTCGTTGACCGCGGCAACCTGCTGTTCGCGGAAGCTCTTGAGGCCCTGGGGCTCGGTCGTGTAGTGGCCGTGGCAGTCGATGATCATGGTTATCTTGCCGTGGTTGGGGGATGCAGGGGAGAGGCCCCATAAAACCACGAAAGGTTAAGGGCTTTCAACCGTGACACCGGCCGCCGGTGTCGCTAGATTGCGCCCCGCTCGACGGTCCTGCGCATCGCGTCCAAGGCAAAGAGTTCAAGGGGAAAGACATGGCTGACCTTCCGCGCCTCAACGGCATCATCCGCGCCCTCGAATCCGGGCGCCCCGCGTTCACCTGCTTTTCCCCCATCGAGATCAACTCGGCCATCAACATCGCCACGTCGAAATACGACGGCGTGGTGTTCGAGATGGAGCACCAGCCCTACGACCTGGTCGGCTTCCGCCACGCGCTGCAATACATGCTCAACCGCGGCCAGATCGTGAAGGGCGCAACCCTCGCCCCCCAGGTCACGCCCCTGGTCCGCATCCCGGTCAACGGCGTCGAGAAGTCCCAGTGGCTCGCCAAGCAGGTGCTCGACAGCGGCGCCTACGGCGTGGTGTGGCCGCACATCTCCAGCGTCGAGGAGGCCTATAACGCCATCGCCGCCTGCCGCTATCCGCGCATGAAGGACCGGCCGGACTACCACCCTGCCGGCCTGCGCGGCGACGGCCCGCACGCCGCAGTGCGCTACTGGGGCGTGAGCCAGCAGGAATACTACGAGCGCGCCGACGTCTGGCCGCTCAATCCCAAGGGCGAGATCTTCGCCATCCTGCAGATGGAGGACACCGCCGGCATCGAGGCGCTGGACGACATCCTCACCAAGGTGAAGGGCATCGGCGCCATCCTGATCGGCGAGGGCGACCTGTCCCAGGAGCTCGGCTATCCGCGCCAGTACGAGCACCCCGAGGTGCTCAAGTGGATGAAGAAGGTGGTCGACACCTGCAAGAAGCACGGCGTCCCGGTCGGCCATCCGCACGTCGAGGCCGGCAACGTCGAGCGCATCCTCAAGGAAGGCTACACATTCCTGATGGCCGCCCCGACCCAGAGCTTCAACAACCTCAACAAGGCGCTCGAGACCGCCGGGGTGAAGAAGTAGCGGACCCGGCGGACCGCTAGGCACCGTAAGCGCGCCAGAAGAACGCCGCCGTGATCAGCGCCGTCAGCGTGACGACGCCGAGGCGCAGCGCCCGCGGCGGCAGCAGCCGCGCCGCCCGGGCGCCGGCATAGCCGCCGGCGGTGGCGCCCACCAGCATCGCCAGCGTCTGCGGCCACCAGACGCCGCTGGCGGCGACGAAGCAGACGACCGCCACGGCGTTCATGGCCGACACCAGGATGGTGCGCACCGGATTCATGGCCGCGATGTCGGCGGTGCTGAGCAGCGTCCAGGCGGCCATCATCATGATGCCGACCGCGCCGCCAAAATAGCCGCCGTAGATGGCGAGCACGAACTGCACGACCATCAGCGTCGCCGGGCCGATGCGGACCGCGCGGCGCAGCCGCTCGCCGAGCCCGCGTCCGAACGCCAGCGTCAGCGTGGCGACCAGCAGCAGCCACGGCACCGCGACGTCGAACGCGCGCGCCGGCGTCAGCAGGAGCAGCGCGGCGCCGGCGCAGCCGCCGGCCAAACTGAGGGCGAGCAGCACGGGCAGCGACACCGCGCCGAACGGCTTGAAGTCGTGGCGATAGGCCCAGGCCGAGGCGATGCTGCCCGGCAGGAGCGCGATCGTGCTGGAAATATTCGCCGCCAGCGCCGGCAGGCCGGCCGCCATCAGCGCCGGAATGCTGACGAACGAGCCGCCGCCCGCCGCCGCGTTCATGGCGCCGGCCACGAAGCCGGCTGCAAGCACGATTCCCAGCATCGTCATGCGCGAGCCATCGCGCGGCGCGGCCGTGGCGGCAATGCGCAAGACGCGGAGGAACCCTTCGCTGCGCGCGAATTTCGACGTTCACGGTCTGGACTCTTATCCGCGCGGGCCGGATGAGGCTAAATTGATCCGATTCGGGGGCCACCCGTCTGTCCGGCCGATGCGGCGGCCGGCGTCGCCAGCCGCTTCACGCGCGGCGGGTTCCTCCGTCTCTAGTCCTGCGTTATCTCGCGGCCTGCGCCGGCGACCATTGTCGCGGCGCGGGCGGATTCGGGCTTGGCGGCGCGGACGCCGGAAGGGGCAAGGGGAATGCAGGTTGCGATCCGCACGGGATCAAGCCTTGTTCGACGGCGCTTTCGGGCGCAGCCCTTCGCCACCTTAGCCACGGTCTGGCCAGCCCTGACTGCGCCGGCCCACGCGGCGGCGCAGGCCGCGCCCGGCAACCTCGCGCTCATCGAGGCCGTGCTTCCGCAGCACCACGAATACGCAGCCTTCGCGCTGATGCTCGGCGTCGTGGTGTTCGCCGGGCTCGCCGCCGCGCTGCTGGTGCGCACCCGCGTCGTTGCCGCGGCGCAGGCCGAGGCCCACCGCAACGAGATCGCCGCGCTCATGGACGAGCGCGACCGCGCCAACACCCTGCTCAATGCCGAGCCGCAGCTCCTGGTGCTGTGGTCCCCCAACGACGACGCGCCGGAGATCGCCGGCGACGCTGCGATCGTCGCGCCGGCCGAGCCGCTCGCCTTCGACGCTTGGCTCGACGGCGAGCAGGCGGCCGCGCTCGCCCGCGCCGTGGAGGCGCTGCGCGCCAAGGGCGAGGCCTTCGCCATGCCGGTGCGCACGCTGTCGGACAAGCCGCTGGAGGTGGAAGGCCGCGTGGTCGGCGGCCGCGCCGTGCTGCGGCTGCGCGAGGTCTCAGGGGTGGCGCAGCGCCTCGCCGAGGCCTTGTCCGAAAACCGCGCGCTGCGCCAGGAGGTCGAGGGCCTGCGCATCCTCGCCGACTCGGTCTCCGCGCCGATCTGGCTGCGCGACGATCAGGGCCGCATCAGTTTCGTCAACGCCGCCTACGCCGCCGCGGTGGAGAGCACGCCGGCGGAAGCGGTGACGCGCGGCGCCGAGCTGCTCGACCAGGGCGCGCGCGAGGACATCAAGCTCAGCATGAGCGCGCGCGAGCCCTATTCCAAGCGGCTGCCGGCCGTGGTCGCCGGCCAGCGCCGCGCCTTCGACGTGTTCAGCATGCCGCTCGCCGAAGGCAGCATCACCGTCGCCATCGACGCCACCGAGGCCGAGACGCTGCGCGCGCGCATCGCCGGCATGGTCGAGGCGCACCGCGCGACGCTCGACCTGCTCGCCACCGGGGTCGCCATCTTCGACGCCCAGCGCCGGCTCACCTTCTACAACGCCGCCTATCGCGCGCTGTGGGACCTCGACCCTGCGTTCCTCGACCAGTCGCCGACCGATTCCGCGATCCTCGAACGCCTGCGCGCCGCGCGGCGGCTCCCCGAGCAGCAGGACTTCCGCCAGTGGCGCACCCAGCTTCACGAGGCCTACCAGGCGGTCGAGGCGACCGAGCACGAATGGCACCTGCCCGATGGCCGCACGCTGCGCGTCGTCACGACGCCGAACCCCGAGGGCGGCCTCACCTACCTGTTCGACGACGTCACCGAGCGCCTGGAGCTGGTGCGCCGCTACGACGCGCTGATCCGCGTCCAGGGCGAGACCCTCGACAACCTGGGCGAGGCCGTCGCGGTGTTCGCGAGCGACGGACGGCTGCGGCTCTCCAATCCGGCCTTCGCGTCGCTGTGGCGGCTCGCGCCCGAGCAGCTGGCGGAGCGCCCGCACATCGAGGCGATCATCGCCGCGATCCGCCCGCTCACCGGCGACGGAGAGGCGCTGCAGGCGCTGCGCGGCACCGTCACGGCGCTGGAGGCCGGCGAGCCGCTCGCGCGCAAGATCGAGCGCAACGACGGCGTCATCCTCGACTGCTCGGCGCAGCGCTTGCCCGACGGCGCCACGCTCGTCACCTTCATCGACGTCACCGCCTCGGTGAACGTGGAGCGCGCGCTGGTCGAGCGCAACGAGGCGCTGGAGGCCGCCGAGGACCTCAAGGAAGCCTTCCTCCAGCACATGTCCTACGAACTGCGCTCGCCGCTCACCAACATCATCGGCTTCGCGTATTTCCTCGGCGACGACAAGACCGGCCCGCTCAACGAGCGCCAGCGCGAATATCTCGGCTACATCACGTCCTCGACCAACGCGCTGCTGGCCATCGTCGACAACATCCTCGACCTCGCCACCATCGAGGCCGGCGCCATGACGCTCGACCTCGGCCCGGTGGACATCCGCGCCGCCATGCAGGCCGCCGCCGAGGGCGTGCAGGACCGGCTGGCGAAGGACGGCATCGCGCTCGACCTCGACGCGCCGGCGGACATCGGCTCCTTCACCGCCGACGAGCGCCGCGTGCGCCAGGCGCTCTACAACATCCTCTCCAACGCCGTGGGCTTCTCGCCGCCGGGCTCGACGGTGACGCTCTCGGCCGAGCGCCGGCCGGACGCCGTCGCCTTCTCGGTGACGGACCAGGGCCCCGGCATCCCCGAGGAGCTGAAGGACCGGGTGTTCGACTGGTTCGAGACCAACTCCCACGGCTCCCGCCACCGCGGTGTCGGTCTCGGCCTGTCGCTGGTGCGCTCGTTCATGGAGCTGCACGGCGGCAGCGTTCGGATCGACTCCGCGTCCGGCCGCGGCACCACCGTGACCCTGCTGTTCCCGCTCGACCGCGAGGCCACGCGCAGCGCGGCGGAGTGACGTCCCGGGGAACAGGGTAAAAGTTTAAGCAATTCAACCCATAGTCGCGGGTCGCGGTTGCGTAGAGTGCGTTCCATGGTTGCCCCCGGGTCGGACGAAAGAACCATCGCCATCGACATCGCCGACGAGCAGGCGCTCGCGCCCGTCGTCAACGATTTCGCGGCGGCGGTCGAGCGCGGTGACGTGATCGCGCTCACCGGCGACCTCGGCGCCGGCAAGACCGCCTTCGCCCGCGCCTTCATCCGTCACCTCGCCGGCGATCCCACGCTCGACGTGCCGAGCCCGACCTTCACGCTGGTCCAGGCCTACGACACGCCGCGCTTTCCCGTGGTCCACGCCGACCTCTACCGGCTCACCGGCGACGAGGAACTGGCCGAGCTCGGGCTCGACAGCCTGCCCGACGGCACCGTGCTGCTGGTGGAATGGCCGGAGAAGGCGCCCGGCGTGCTGCCCGCCGACTACTGGGAGTTCGCGCTCTCGCTCGACCCGGCGCGCGGCGAGACCTATCGCCGGCTCGTCATCGCCGGCCATGGCCGGGTCGCGGCGCGCGCCCGGCGCTTCGCCGCGCTGCGGCGGTTTCTCGACGAATCCGGCTATGGCGGCGCCACCCGCGTGCCCATGGCCGGCGACGCCTCGACCCGCAGCTACGAGCGCCTGGTCCTGCCCGACCGGACGCTGATCCTGATGAATTCGCCGCGCCGGGCCGACGGCCCGCCGGTGAAGGACGGCAAGCCCTACAGCGCCGTCGCCCATCTCGCCGAGGACGTGACGCCCTTCGTCGCCATCGCCCGCGCGCTCCATGCCCGCGGCTTCTCGACGCCGGCGATCCATGCCGCCGACCTCGCCGAGGGCTTCGTCGTGCTGGAGGACCTCGGCGAGGAGCTCGCCGTCAGCGGCCGGCCGCCGGCGCCGGTGCGCAAGATCTACGAGGCCGCGGTGCATGTGCTGGTCGCCCTGCACAAGCAGACCCTGCCCGCCGCGATCGAGGTCTCGCCCCATGTGGTCTACCGGCTGCCGGCCTACGACATGGATGCATTCCTGATCGAGGTCGAGCTGCTGCTCGACTGGTACCTGCCGTTCCGCGACGCGGCGCTGTCGGCCGCCGAGCGGGCGCGCTATCTCGCGCTGTGGCGCGAGGCGCTGGAGCCCGCCGCGGCGGCGCGCGAGACCTGGGTGCTGCGCGACTTCCACTCGCCCAACCTGCTGTGGCTGCCGCAGCGGCGCGGCATCGGCTGCCTCGGCCTACTCGATTTCCAGGACGCCGTGATCGGCCCGGCCGCCTACGATCTCGCCTCGCTTCTGCAGGACGCCCGCGTCACCGTGCCGGCCGCCTGGGAGCTCGACCTGCTCGGCAGCTACATCCGCTCCCGCACCATCGACAACCCGGCCTTCGACGCCCTGGGCTTCGCCCAGCTCTACGCCACCATGGCGGCGCAGCGCGCCTCCAAGATCCTCGGCATCTTCGCCCGCCTCGACCGCCGCGACGGCAAGCCGCAATATCTCGCCCACCTGCCGCGGGTGTGGACCTATCTCCAGCATACGCTGGAGCACCCGGCGCTCGCGCCGCTGGCCGCCTGGTATCGCGACCACGTCCCGCCGCCCGGTTAGCGGAATCTTAAGCGAGAACCCGTTACCTCAAGGCAAGCTGCCGGGGGCAACGATGCTGGAGCGGCGGGTTGCCGAACGCTATCGGTTCAGTCAGGGCTACGTCATGCGCGTGGCCGCGCGCGATGGAAGCTGGCAGGTGCCCTGCACCATCATCGACGTGTCCGACAGCGGGGCCAAGCTGCACCTCGACGCGCCGGCAGAGGGCATCGCGTTCAAGGATTTCGTCCTGAAGCTTACCCAGTTCGGCACCGCGCAGCGGGACTGCGAGCTCGCCTGGCACCGCGGCGACTTCATCGGCGTGCGGTTCGTCAAGCAGCCCTCGCCTTTCGGACCGTGAGGGATCAGCATTGCCGTCGCCGCGCCGTCACATTCCACCGCTAGCCCAGCCTGCATCGTGATGATGTCCGATTCTCCTTCTCCCCCCGCAACCCCGCATCACGCCATGGTGCTGGCCGCCGGCCTCGGCACCCGCATGCGTCCGCTCACCGAGACGCGGCCCAAGCCGCTCGTTCCGGTCGCCGGCCGGCCGCTGATCGACCACGTGCTCGACAAGCTGGCGGAGGCCGGCGTCACCACCGCCGTCGTCAACGTCCATTATTTCGCCGAGCAGATCGAGCGGCACCTGGCGTCGCGCCGCGCGCCGCATATCGTGATCTCCGACGAGCGCGCGCGCCTTCTCGGCACCGGCGGTGGCGTGGTCGCCGCTCTGCCGCGGCTCGGCGGCGCGCCGTTCTTCCACGTCAATTCCGACACGCTGTGGATCGACAGCGTGACGCCGAACCTCACGCGCCTCGCCGTCATGTTCGACCCGGCGCGCATGGACGGCCTGCTGCTGCTCGCGCCGACCGCGACCAGCATCGGCTACGCCGGCCGCGGCGATTTCATGATGGCCGCCGACGGCACGCTGGCCCGGCGCGGCGAGCGCGACGTGGCGCCGTTCGTCTACGCCGGCGTCGCGCTGCTGTCGCCCACGCTGTTCGTCGGCGCGCCGCAGGGCGCGTTCGCGCTGACCGCGCTGTTCGACCGCGCCATCGAGCAGGGCCGCCTGTTCGGCCTGCGGCTCGAAGGCGTGTGGATGCACGTCGGCACACCGGACGCCGTCGCCGCCGCCGAAGCGGCCATCGTCGAAAGCGCGGCGTAGCGCAGCCGAATCTTCTAAACTCGGCGCCATGATTCCTGCCGGGCGCCCGCGCGTGTTCACCGTCCCGGCGTCGGTGCCGTTCCTGCCGACGCTGGTCGCGGCGCTGCGCGACGGCGCGCTCGTTCAAGGCTACGCGCCGCGCGACCCGCTCGACCTCGCCCGCGCCACGCTCTACCTGCCGACCAAGCGCGCCTGCCGGCTCGCGCGGGAGGCCTTCCTCGCCGCTTACGGGGGCGACGCGGTCGTGCTGCCGCGCATCGTGCCGCTCGGCAACATCGACGAGGACGAGTTCGCCTTCTCCGAGACGGCCGGCCCCGCCGCGCTCGACCTGCCGGAGGCCATCGGCGGCTTCGAGCGCCAGACGCTGCTCGCCGAGCTCATCCTCATATGGGCATCCTCGCCGCGGCTGCGCGGCGCGGAGGGCACGCCGCTGGTGGCGCAGTCGCCCGGCGCGGCCTTCGCGCTCGCCGGCGACCTCGCCCGGCTGATGGACGACATGACCACGCGCCAGGTGCCGTGGGAAAAGCTCTCCGAACTGGTGCCCGACGACTTCGACCGCTTCTGGCAATACACGCTCGACTTCCTGCGCATCGCCCACGAGCACTGGCCCGGCATCCTCGCCGCGCGGGGCGCCATCGAGCCCGCCGAGCGCCGCGACCGCCTGATCGCCGCGGAAGCCGCGCGGCTCGCCGCGAGCCCCGACGCGCCGGTGATCGCCGCCGGCTCCACCGGCTCGATGCCGGCCACCGCGGCCCTGATCGCCACGATCGCGAAACTGCCGCACGGCGCGGTGGTGCTGCCCGGCCTCGACACCGACCTCGACGAGGAGTCCTGGGACGCCATCGGCGGCACCAAGACCGTGCCGCCCGCCGCCGGCCATCCGCAGTTCGCGCTGCACGGCCTGCTCAGGCGCATGGAGCTGACGCGCGGCGACGTGGCGACGCTCGGGATGCCGCCCGCCCACGGCCGCGAGCGCCTCGTCTCCGAGGCGCTGCGCCCCGCCGAGACCACCGACCGCTGGCCGGCCCGGCTGGCCGGAGTCACCGGCCTCGACGGCCTCACCGCCATCGAGGCCGCCAGCGCCGAGGAGGAGGCGCTCGCCATCGCCGTCGCCCTGCGCGAGGCGGTGCATGAGGGAAAGAGCGCAGCGCTTGTGACACCCGACCGCGCCCTGGCGCGGCGCGTGATGGCTGCGCTCGAACGCTGGCGCATCGCCGCGGACGACACCGGCGGCGATCCGCTCGCGGCCTCGCCCGCCGGCGTGTTCGCGCGCCTTGCGGCCGACGTCGCGCTTTCCGGGTTCGCGCCGGTGCCGCTCCTGTCCCTGCTCAAGCACCCGCTGCTGCGGCTCGACGCCGAGGCCGGCGCGCACCATCGCGGCATCGCGGCGCTGGAGCGCGCGGTGCTGCGCGGGCCGCGGCCGCGCGCCGGCAGCGACGGCCTGAAGCACGCGCTCGCCGCCATGCGCACCGCATGGGACAAGCTGCGGCGCCGCGAGGAATCGGACCTGCACGCCGGCGACGCGCGGGCGCTGCTCGCCGCGCGCGATTTCGACGAGGCGGCGGCCGTGGTCGAGCGCCTCGCCGCGGCGCTCGCTTCGCTCGAGGCGCTGGGTTCCCGGCCGCAGCCGTTCAGCGCCATCGCCGCCCGCCATGGCGAGGCGGTCGCTGCGCTGAGCCGGTGCCGCGACGGCGCCGTGGCCTTCGCCGGCGAGGACGGGGCGGCGCTGGCCGCGGTGTTCGAGGACATCGCGGCGCACGGCTCCCGCCTCGCCATCGCCCCCGCCGACTACAAGGACCTGTTCGAGGCGGCGATGGCCGGCAGCGCGGCGCACCCGCCGGGCCTGCCCGCCGCGCCGGTGCGCATCTATGGCCTGCTCGAAGCGCGGCTGACCCAAGCCGACCGCGTGGTGCTCGGCGGCCTCGTCGAGGGCACCTGGCCGCCCGAGGTCGGCCGCGACCCGTGGCTGTCGCGGCCCATGCGCCACGCGCTCGGCCTCAACCTGCCGGAGCTGCGCATCGGGCTCACGGCCCACGACTTCGCGCAGATGCTCGGCGCGAAGGAGGTGATCCTCACCCGCGCCAGCCGGATCGCCGGCGCGCCGACCGTGGCCTCGCGCTTCGTGCAGCGGCTCGCTGCCGTATCCGGCGACGGCTGGGCGGCGGTGGCGAAGCGCGGAGAAACCTATCTCGCCTGGGCGCGCGGCCTCGACACGCCGGACGCGCCGCCGCGGCCGGTGCCGCGCCCTGCGGTGAAGCCGCCGCGCGAGGCACGGCCGACGACGCTCTCGGTCACGCAGATCGAGACGCTGCTGCGCGACCCTTACGCGATCTATGCGCGCCATATCCTCGACCTGCGGCCGCTCGACGCCGTCGATACGCCGCCCGGCGCGCGCGACCGCGGCACCGTGATCCACGGCGCCATCGCCGAGTTCACCGAGACCTACAAGGACGGCCTGCCGCCCGATCCGGTCGGCGAACTGCTGCGGATCGGCGAACGGCATTTCGCCGCGCTCAACGACTTTCCCGAGGCGCGCGCGTTCTGGTGGCCGCGTTTCGCGCGGATCGCGCACTGGTTCGTGACGGAGTTCGAGGCGAAGCGCCGCCCGGCCATCGCCCGGCTTCACGCGGAAATCCGCGGCTCGCTCGCCATCCCGCTCGACGGGGGCCGCAGCTTCGTGCTGAGCGCGCGCGCCGACCGCATCGAGCGCCTCGCCGACGGGCGCTACGCTATCCTCGACTACAAGACCGGCCGCGTCCCGGGCAAGCGCGAGGTGCGCGTCGGCCTCGCGCCGCAGCTCACGCTCGAGAGCGCGATCCTGCGCAACGGCGGCTTCCGCGATTTCGCCGGCGACATCTCGGTCGCGGAGATCGCCTACGTGTCGCTGCGCGGCGGCGCTGAGGGCGGCGACCTCAAGGCCATCGAGTGGCCGGACACCACGCCCGACGCCCAGGCCGACGTGGCGTTCGGCCGGCTGTGCGGCCTGATGAAGCGTTTCGACGACGAGCGCGAGCCCTACAATTCACAGGAAACGCCGATGTTCCTGCGCCGCGGCGGCGGCGACTACGATCACCTCGCCCGCGTCAAGGAATGGTCGCTGTCGGGCGGCGGGGACGACACCGGAGGCGGCGAATGAGCGGCCGCGTCATTCCCACGGCGCTGCTCGACAGGCAGCGGCTCGCCTCCGACCCTATGGCCTCGGCCTGGGTCTCCGCCAACGCCGGCGCCGGGAAGACCCACGTGCTGTCGCAGCGCGTGATCCGCCTCCTGCTCCACGGCACGCCGCCGGCGAAAATCCTCTGCCTCACCTTCACCAAGGCCGCCGCCGCCAACATGGCGAACCGGGTGTTCGACACGCTCCGCCGCTGGACCGCGTTCGACGACGACGCGCTCGACCGGGAGATCGCGGCGACCGGCAGCCGGCCGACGCCCGCGCTGCGCGAGCGCGCGCGACGGCTGTTCGCCGAGGCGCTGGAGACGCCGGGCGGGCTCAAGGTGCAGACGATCCATGCGTTCTGCACCCGCGTGCTCCAGCAGTTCCCGTTCGAGGCCAACGTCGCGGCGCGCTTCCGCGTGCTCGAGGAGGTGGAGCAGCAGCATCTGCTCGGCGGCATCCGCCTCGCCGTACTGCTCGAAGCCACGGCGAAGCCCGACAGCGACATGGGCCGCGCGCTCGCCGTCGCGGTCGCGGCGGCGAGCGACCAGGCGTTCGAGACCGCGCTCGACGAGGCGATCGGCAAGCGCGAGGCGGTCGCGGCGCTGTGCGCGCGCGGCCTCGACCGCGTCGCGGCCGAGCTTTCGGCCAGGCTCGGCGTCGCCGCCGACGACACCGACGAGCGGCTGGTCCGCGACCTGTTCGAGGCGTCTCACTTTCCGATGGCAGACTGGCCGGAACTGATAGCCGTGCTGAACGCCGGCTCGAAGACCGACCGCGACCACGCGGAGCGGCTCGCCGACGCGCGGGCGGCGTCGGGAGAGGCCCGCATCAGGCGCTATCTCGCGGTGTTCTGCACCGCCAAGCTCACGCCGCGCGACGCCGTCATCACCAGGAAGCTGGCCGACAACAATCCCGACCTCGCCAATCGCCTCGCCGCCGAACAGGCCCGCGTCTGCCGATGGCTCGACCGCCGCCGCGCGGTCGCGATCCGCGACCGCACCCTGGCGCTCCTCGCCATCGCCGGCGAGACGATCCGCCGCTACCAGGCGGAGAAGGAGCGCCGCGGCCTCCTCGACTACGATGACCTGATCGCGAAGGCCCGCGCGCTGCTCGACAGCGTCGAGGCGGCCTGGGTGCACTACAAGCTCGACCTCGGCATCGACCACGTGCTGATCGACGAGGCGCAGGACACGAGCCCGGAGCAATGGGACATCGTCGAGCGGCTGGTGCGCGAGTTCGCCGCCGGCGCGGGCGCGCGCAGCGACGTGAGGCGCACGGTGTTCGCGGTCGGCGACGACAAGCAGTCGATCTTCTCGTTCCAGGGCGCGGCGCCTGCGCAGTTCAACGAGATGAAGAGGAAATTCGGCGGCGCCTTCGCCAAGGCCGAGCTCGCCTGGCGCGACGTGCGGCTCGAATACTCGTTCCGTTCCGGCGCCAACGTGCTCGGCGCGGTGCAGGACGTGTTCGGCGCGCCCGACGTCTATCAGGGCGTTACCTTCGATCGGGCCGGCATCCCGCCGCACATGCCGCTCGAGGACGCCGCGCCGGGCTTCGTCGAGCTGTGGCCCATCATCGCGCCGGAGCAGCGGCCGGAGCGCGACCCCTGGGACGCGCCGTTCGACGTGACCTCGGAGACGAGCCCGCGGGTCAAGCTGGCGCGCCGCATCGCCGCCGCCGTCGCGCGCTGGCGCGGCCGCCATCTGATCGGCAACGAAGGCGAGCGCCGCGCGGTCGCGGCCGGCGACATCCTCGTCCTGGTGCGCCAGCGCGGCCCGCTGTTCGAGGCCATCATCCGCGCGCTCAAGGACGCCGGCGTGCCGGTCGCCGGCGCAGACCGGCTGGTGCTCACCGAGCACGTCGCGGTGATGGACCTCCTGGCGCTCGCCGACGCGCTGCTGCTGCCCGAGGACGATCTCGCGCTCGCCATCGTGCTCAAGAGCCCGCTGTTCGGCCTCACCGACGACGACCTGTTCAAGCTCGCGTGGCGGCGCGGAGGCCCGCTCCGCGCCGCCCTGCGCCGACAGCGGCCGGACGTCGCCGCGCAGCTCGACGCGCTTGCAATGGAGGCGCGGCGGCAGACGCCGTTCTCCTTCTACGCGGCGCTGCTTGGCGCCGGCGGCGGCCGCAAGGCGTTCCTCGGCCGGCTCGGCCCCGAGACCAACGATGCGCTCGACGAGTTCCTCAACCTCGCGCTCGACTACGAGAGCCGCGAGACGCCGACGCTGCAGGGCTTCGCCGCCTGGATGCGCTCGGCCTCCGCGCAGATCAAGCGCGACCTGGAGATCGCCCGCGACGAGGTGCGGGTGATGACCGTGCATGGCGCCAAGGGGCTCGAAGCGCCCATCGTCATCCTCGCCGACACCACGACGCCGCCCGCCGGCCCGTCGCAGTATCAGCCGCGCCTGCTGCCGCTGCCCGCGGCCGACGCGCCGCCCGGCACGCCCGACGCGCTCGCCTGGATGCCCACAAAGGAGGACGACGTCGGTCCGGTGACGGCGGCCCGCAACGCGGCCATCCGCGAGGCCGAGAACGAGTATCGCAGGCTGCTCTATGTCGCCATGACGCGCGCCGCCGAGCGGCTGATCGTGTGCGGCGCGGTCGGCAAGACCGCGATGCCGGGCGGCTGCTGGTATCAGCTCGTCGAGCAGGCGCTCGCCGCGACCGGCGCGCTGATCGACGTGCCGGCCGACGACGGCGACGGCACCGTGCGCCGCTATCAGAAGGTGCCGGCCGCGGTGGCCTTTGCGGACGAGGCGCCGGCCAGGGCCGCGGCGGACGCGGCGCGGCCGGAGTGGCTGACACGCGATGCGCCGGCGCCGCCGCGCATCGTCGCGGTGACGCCGTCGGACGCGACCCCCGCGCGGACGTTCGCGCCCGCGGAGGCCAGGGACCGCGAGGCCGCGCTGCAACGCGGCCGCCTCATGCACCGGCTCCTGCAATCGCTGCCGGACGTCGCTCGCGAGCGGCGGCGCGAGGCGGCGCTCGCGTATCTCGCCCGCGCGGCCGCCGATTGGTCCGCCGCCGAGCACGAGACGCTGCTGGCGCAGGCGCTCGCCGTGCTTAACGACACGCGCGTGGCCCCGCTGTTCGCCGCGGGGAGCCGCGCCGAGGTGCCCATCGCCGGACGGGTCGAGGCGGGCGGCCGCGTGCTCCTCGTGAACGGCCAGATCGACCGCCTCGCGGTCACGCCGGACGCGGTGATGATCGCGGACTTCAAGACCAACCGGCCGGCGCCGCGCCGACTCGCCGACGTGCCGGAAGGATACGTGCGCCAGCTCGCGCTCTACCGCGCCCTGCTGCGGCGCCTTTATCCGGGCCGGGCCCTCGCCGCCGCGCTGATCTGGACCGAAGTGCCTGACGTGATGGAGATTTCCGACGCCGCTTTGGAGGCGGCGCTGGCCCGCCTCACCGCTGCGTGACGCGTCCTTGACGCTGGCAGGGCTGCTTCCTAGGTTGAGGTCGCGACGGGCCCCGTCCCTGGGCTGATGCCCGAACCCAAGACCCGCTCGGGCGAACAAGAGGTGGAACATGGGCGTTGGCAAGGTTTCCGACCAGACTTTCGAGACCGAGGTCCTGCAGTCCAAGGAGCCGGTGGTGGTCGATTTCTGGGCCGAATGGTGCGGCCCCTGCAAGATGATCGCTCCCGCGCTGGAGGAGATCGCCGGCTCGCTCGGCGACAAGGTGAAGATCGTCAAGCTGAACGTGGACGAGAACCCGGGAACGGCCCAGAAGTATGGGATCATGTCGATCCCGACGCTGATGCTGTTCAAGGGCGGCCAGCTCGCCTCGCGCCAGGTCGGCGCGGCGCCCCGCCAGAAGCTCGAACAGTGGATCACCGCTTCGGTGTGATCGCTTCATAAGCAGTTTTTCCCGCAAACGGCCGGCGGCGACGCCGGCCGTTTTGCATTCACGTCGGCGGCGTGCCGTTCGCCGCGAGCACGTCGCCCGCGAGATAGAGCGAGCCGGTGATGAGAATGCGCGGCGCGGCGATGTCGAGCTTGCCCGCATGCCCGAGCGCCGCCTCGATCCCCGGCGCGATGTCCGCGGGAATGCCGATGCCGCGCGCCGCCTCGGCCACGGCCTCCGCCGGCAGGCCCTTGTCCTGGCTCGGCATCGGCACCGCGATGAGCCGGCGCGCCAGCCCCGAGAAATTGCGCAGGAAGCCCGCGATGTCCTTGGTCGAGAGCATGCCGACGATCAGGACCAGCGGCCGCGGCACGCGCTCCTCCAGGTCGGCGAGCGCGGCGGCGATGGCGCGGCCGCCGTCGGCGTTATGGCCGCCGTCGAGCCACAACTCGCTGCCGGGCGGCGCGAGCGGCGGCAGCTTGCCGGTCGCGAGCCGCTGCATGCGCGCCGGCCAGTCGGCCTTGAGCAGGCCCTCCTCGAAATCGCGCGGCGCAAGCCCGAGGCCCGCGGCGCGCAGCGCGGCGATGGCGGTGCCGGCGTTGTCGAACTGGTGGCGGCCGAACAGCCGCGGCGCGGGCAGGTCCATGAGACCCTGCTCGTCCTGATAGACGAGGCGGCCGCGCTCCTCCCCCGCCACCCATTCCTGCCCCAGCACATGCAGCGGCGCGCCGACCTCCTCCGCCTTGCGCGCGATCACCGACAGCGGTCCCTCGCCCTGGCGGCCGACGATCGCCGGCACGCCGCGCCGCATGATCGCGGCCTTCTCGGACGCGATCTTCTCCAGCGTGTCGCCGAGGAACTCGAGATGGTCGAGCGAGATCGGCGTGATGACGCTCGCCAGCGGCCGTTCGATCACGTTGGTGGCGTCGAGCCGGCCGCCGAGCCCGACTTCGAGCAGCAGCACGTCGGCGGGCACCTGCGCGAACAGCACGAAGGCCGCCGCGGTCTCGATCTCGAACACGGTGATGGGGCGGTCGCCGTTCGCCCGCTCGCACTCCGCGAGCGCCGCCGCCAGCGCGTCGTCCTCGACCAGCGTGTTGGCGAGGCGGAAGCGCTCGTTGATGCGCACGAGGTGCGGCGAGGTATAGACATGCACGCGCTTGCCGGCAGCCTCCAGCATCGCGCGCATGAAGGCGACGGTCGAGCCCTTGCCGTTGGTGCCGGCGACATGGATCACCGGCGGCACGCGGCGCTCGGGATGGCCGAGCGCGTCGAGCACGCGCCACATGCGGTCGAGCGACAGGTCGATGCGCTTGGGATGCAGCGCGAGCAGGCGCGCCAGGATGATATCGACGGTGGTCATTTGGCCCGGCGTCGGCTCAGGCGGTTTCCGGCGCCGGCAGCGCCGCGACGACGGCCTCGGCCGACGGCGCGAGCGACGGCGACGGCGGGGCCTTGGTGAGCAGGCGGCAGAGCCGGGCGAGCGTCGCGCGCAGGTCGCGGCGATGCACCACCATGTCGACCATGCCGTGCTTCTGGAGATATTCCGCCTTCTGGAAGCCTTCCGGCAGCTTCTCGCGGATGGTCTGCTCGATGACGCGCGGCCCGGCGAAGCCGATCAGCGCGCCGGGCTCGGCGATGTGCACGTCCCCGAGCATCGCATAGGAAGCGGTGACGCCGCCGGTGGTCGGGTTGGTGAGCACGACGATGTAGGGCAGCCGCGCCTCGCGCAACTGCTGCACGGCGACGGTGGTGCGTGGCATCTGCATCAGGGCGAGGATGCCCTCCTGCATGCGCGCGCCGCCCGAGGCTGCGAACAGGATGAAGGGCGAGCCCCTGTCCACCGCGGTTTCCAGCCCTTTGACGACGGCCTCGCCCGCCGCCATGCCGAGCGAGCCGCCCATGAAGTCGAAGTCCTGCACGCCGATGACGACCGGCAGGCCGTCGAGCCGGCCGAAGCCGAGCTTCACCGCGTCGTTGAGGCCGGTCTTGGCGCGCGCGTCCCTGAGCCGGTCGGTGTAGCGGCGCTCGTCGCGGAACTTCAACGGATCGACCGGCACCTCGGGCACATCGATGTCGGACCAGGTCTCGCCGTCGAACATCATCTTGAGCCGCGCCACAGCGCCCATGCGCATGTGATAGTTCGAGCCGGGAATGACGAAGAGGTTGGCTTCGACGTCCTTGAAGAACACGAGCTGGCCGGTCTCCGGGCACTTGATCCAGAGGTTTTCCGGCGTGTCTCGCCGCGCCAGCATGTTGCGGATCTTCGGGCGGACGACGTTGGAGATCCAGTTCATGGCAACAATCCCTATTCCGCCGCTTCGCGGCGTGCGCCGCGCACGCCGGCGGCGAGCTTGCCGACCAGCGCCGCCACCGCGCTCACGGTCTCCGGCGTCGCCTTGCCGTCCTTGAGACTGGTGCGGACCGCCTCGACCAGCGCCGAGCCGACCGCCACGCCGTCGGCGGTCCGCGCCATGGCGGCGGCGGCTTCCGCGGTGCGCACGCCGAAGCCGACGCAGACCGGCAGCGCGGTGTGGCGCTTGATGCGCGCGACGGCGGCGGAGACCTTGCCGGCGTCGGGCGCGGCGGCGCCGGTGATGCCGGTGATCGAGACGTAATAGACGAAGCCCGAGGTGTTCGCGAGCACGGCCGGCAGGCGGGCGTCGTCGGTGGTCGGCGTGGCGAGGCGGATGAAGGAGAGGCCCGCGCGCAGCGCCGGCAGGCACAGTTCCTCGTCCTCTTCCGGCGGCAGGTCGACCACGATCAGGCCATCGACGCCGGCGGCCTTGGCGTCCGCCAGGAACTTGTCGACGCCGTAGATGTAGATCGGGTTGTAGTAGCCCATCAGCACGATGGGCGTATCGCCGTCGCCCTCGCGGAACTCGCGCACCAGCGCGAGCGTCTTGATCATGTCCTGGCCGGCCTGGAGCGCGCGCAGTCCCGCGGCCTGGACCGCCAGGCCGTCGGCCATGGGATCGGTGAACGGCATGCCGAGCTCGATGACGTCCGCGCCGGCCGCGGGCAGCGCCCTGGTCAAAGCGAGCGAGGCGGCGTAGTCCGGGTCTCCGGCCATGGTGAAGGTCACGAGCGCGGCGCGGCCCTCGGCCTTGAGCTTTGCGAAACGTTCGTCGAGGCGGGAGGTCATCAGAACGTGCTCCCGAGATGGGCGGCGACGCTCGCCAGGTCCTTGTCGCCGCGGCCGGAGATGTTGACCACCATCAGGTGATCCTTCGGCTTTCGCGGCGCAAGCTCCTTCACCTTGGCGAGCGCATGGGCCGGCTCCAGTGCGGGAATGATGCCTTCGAGCCTGGAGCAGAGCTGGAACGCCTCCAGCGCCTCGTCGTCGGTGGCGGACAGGAACGTAACGCGGCCCATGTCCTTGAGCCAGGCGTGCTCGGGGCCGATGCCGGGATAATCGAGGCCGGCCGAGATCGAATGCGCCTCGGTGATCTGGCCGTCGCCGTTCATGAGCAGGTAGGTGCGGTTGCCGTGGAGCACGCCAGGCCGCCCGCCGGCGATGGAAGCCGCGTGCAGGCCGCTGGCGAGGCCGTGGCCCGCCGCCTCGACGCCGTAAATCTCGACGTTCCTGTCGTCGAGGAACGGATGGAACAAACCCATGGCGTTGGAACCGCCGCCGATGCAGGCGACGAGCGAATCCGGCAGCCGGCCCTCGGCCTCCTTCATCTGCTCGCGGGTCTCGTTGCCGATCACGCACTGGAAATCGCGCACCATCATCGGGTAGGGGTGCGGGCCGGCCACGGTGCCGATGCAGTAAAACGTGTCGGAGACGTTGGTCACCCAGTCGCGCAGCGCCTCGTTCATGGCGTCCTTGAGCGTCTTGGAGCCGCTCTCGACCGCGCGCACCTCGGCGCCCAGCATCCTCATGCGGAACACGTTCTGCGCCTGCCGCTCCACGTCGACGGCGCCCATGTAGACGACGCAGGGAAGTCCGAAGCGCGCGCACAGCGTCGCGGTGGCGACGCCGTGCATGCCGGCGCCGGTCTCGGCGATGACGCGGGTCTTGCCCATGCGGCGCGCCAGCATGATCTGGCCGAGCACGTTGTTCACCTTGTGCGCGCCGGTGTGGTTGAGCTCCTCGCGCTTGAAATAGATCTTCGCGCCGCCGAGGTGCTGCGTCAGCCGCTCCGCGTAGTAGAGTGGCGACGGCCGGCCGACGTAGTGCTTGAGATAGCCGTCCATCTCCGCCTTGAACGCGGGATCGGCCTTGGCCTCGGCGTAGGCTTTCTCCAGCGCCAGGATCAGCGGCATCAGCGTCTCGGCGACGAAGCGGCCGCCGTAGATGCCGAAATGGCCGCGCTCGTCGGGGCCGGTGCGGAACGAGTTGGGCTGCTGCACGGTCATGCGGGACTCATCATCGGGGCGCGCGCCGCGCGCACGAAGGCGCGGATCAGGCCGGGGTCTTTCACGCCGGGCTCGCGCTCGACGCCGGACGACACATCGACGCCGGGCGCCCGGGTGACGCGCAGCGCCTCGGCCACGTTGTCGGCGTCGAGCCCGCCGGAGAGGAGATAAGGCAGCGGCGACGCGAAACCCTGCAGCACGGTCCAATCGAACGGCCGGCCGAGCCCGCCGGGCCGGGTCGCGCCCCGCGGGGCGCGGGCGTCGAACAGCAGGCGGTCGGCGGCGGCCGCGTAGCGCGCCGGGGCGGCAAGATCGGCGGCGCTCTCGACCGGGAGCGCCTTCATCACCGGGATACCGAAGCGCGCCTTCACCGCGGCGGTCCGCTCGGGCGTCTCGCGGCCATGAAGCTGGAGCAGGTCGGGCTCGAGCGCCTCGACGATGGAGGCCAGGAGGGCATCTTCGGCATCGACCGTAAGCGCCGCTCTGATCGCGCGGCCCCTGGCCTGCCGGCCGAGCGCGCGGCCCTGCTCCAGGGTGATGTTGCGCGGCGACGGCTGGAAGAACACGAAACCGACCATGTCCGCGCCCGCGTCGAGGGCGGCGTCGAGCGTCTCGGGGGTCGAAAGACCGCAAATTTTGACGATCGTGGACATGGGGTTTGGCTCCAGGCCGGCGTTCTAGCGGAGCGGATTTGACGTTCGCTACCCGCCTGCGCAGTTCTCGCAGCGAACGTCAAATCCAAAGCTCCACTAGCATTTAATATCCTGCTCGTGGTCCTTTAATTCTGACATTCCCAAGACGCCTCCTTACAAGGCGCCTCCTTAAAGGGGATGCGAATGTCAGAATTGAACCCCTAGCCTGCCCGGGGCCGTTTGTCTCGCCTTTGGGTCAGGCGGCGGGCGGGCGCAGCCGCGGCAGGTCGCCCGGCGGCGGGGCCGCGTTGAGCTGCGCCCGGAGGCTGTCGCGCTCGGCGCGCAGGGCCTTGGCCTCGGCCTCGAACTGGCGCGCGGCGCGGCGCCACTTGTGCTGGCCGAGCCAGGCCGCGACACCGCCGACGACCACGCCGGCGATCAGGAGGAGGAACGCCAGCGCAAACAGCGGGAGCGAGAAGGTCAGCGCGGACTCGGTGAACCCCAGCGGATCGAGCGTGAAGGTCACGGTCTCGCGGTTGACGACGGCGAAGGCGAGGATGACGACCGCCAGCGGGATGAGGACGAGGGCCTTGAGAAACTTGCGCATGGGTCAAGGCCTCGTGTCCCGGGCAAGCGCAGCCCGGCGCCAATCAACTCTCGTGGCCGTTCAGGCGCTCGCGCATTTCCTTGCCGGTCTTGAAGAACGGCACGTGCTTCTCTTCCACGGCAACGTGCTCGCCGGTTCGCGGGTTGCGGCCGGTGCGCGCCGGCCGGTTCTTCACCGAGAAGGCGCCGAAGCCGCGCAACTCGACGCGGTCGCCGCGGGCGAGCGCCGCCACGATCTCCCCGAAGATCGCGTTGACGATGTTCTCGACGTCGCGCTGGTAAAGATGAGGATTTTGCGCGGCGACGCGCTGCACCAGTTCCGATTTTATCATCGATATGCTGCCGTTTGCCCGCTGGTCCCTGCGTTTTTTATTCGGCAAACGACTCTCCCCATCCGCGGATTCTCGTGCGCGCCGCCCTGGGAAGGGAGTCCAAACGTCCGCCGTCAGTTTGTGGCCGAAGGGTGCCAAAGCGCCAGAAGGCCGTCAAGGTTAAGCCCGTCGATAGCCTGGCCGGCACCGGCGGCCGCGAAGTGCCGCGCCAGCGACTTGAGCCCCACGGCGTCGAGCGCGCCCGCGGCGGCGAGATGCAGGAACGAGAAGTCGGAGAGCCTGTCCTTGAGCGGCCAGTCGCGCACCGGCGTCTTGGAATCGACGCCCTTCTCCCGGGCGAGCCAGGCGATGGCGGTTTTCTCGTCGCCGAGCTCGTCCACCAGCTTGTTTTCGATGCCCTGCCGGCCGGTGAACACCCGGCCGTCGGAGACGCGGTCGAGCGCCTCGCCGTCGAGATGGCGGCGGCGCGCCACCATGTCCTTGAACCAGGCGTAGCTGTCCTTGACGATCTGGTCGATGGCGTCGCGGGCCTCGGGACTCGTCGGCTCGAAGCCGTTGGGCGCGGCCTTGAGGGGCGACGATTTGATTTCTTCCACTTTGACGCCGATCGTCTTCAAAAGATCGGAAAAATTCGGGTACTGGAACAGCACGCCGATGGAGCCCACCAGCGACGTGCTCTGGGCGATGATGTGGTCGGAGGCCATGGCGGCGATGTAGCCGCCCGAGGCAGCGAGGCCGTCGACCACCACCACGGTCGGCTTCTGCGCCGCGAGCCGGCGCAGCGCGTCGTGCAACTGCTCCGAGCCGGCGGTGGTGCCGCCGGGGCTGTCGATGTGGACGATGACAGCCTTCGCCGACGAGCGGCCGAGCCGCTCCAGCGCCTCGACCCGCTCGCTGTCGTTGCGGATGAGGCCCTGGATCTCGATGCGGGCGATGGTGCCGGCCGCTCCGCCAACGCCGAGCGCTCGGCCGTAGAACGCATAGGCGCCGCCGACGATGGCGACGACCGCGAGCAGGATGGCAATCGTGCGCCACAGCGTCAGCTTGCGCCGCAGCCGGCGGCGATCGACGATCGTATCGGCTTCGAGCGACATCGGCGATCCTCGTCAGGTCGTCAGGGATGCCGGGCCGCGCGGACGCGGCCCGGCGGAAGCCGTCATCAGCCTTCCTTCGCCTCGTCCTTCTCCGCGCGCTTGAGCGCGGTGCCGAGGATGTCGCCGAGCGTGGCGCCGGAATCGGAAGAGCCGTACTGGGCGATGGCCTCCTTCTCCTCCGCCACCTCCAGCGCCCGGATCGAGACCTGCACCTTGTGGGTGCGGCGGTCGAACTGGGTGACGCGGGCATCGACCTTCTGGCCGACCTGGTAGCGCTCGGCGCGCTGCTCCTCGCGGTCGCGGGCGAGCTCGGAGCGCTTGATGAAGGTGGTGAGGTCGGTGCCGACCACCTTCACCTCGATGCCGCCTTCCTTGACATCGGTGACCTCGCAGGTGACCACGTCGCCCTTCTTGAGGTCGCCGGCCTGGGCGAAGGGATCGCCGGCCAATTGCTTGATGCCGAGCGAGATGCGCTCCTTCTCCACGTCGACGTCGAGCACCACGGCCTTGACCATGTCGCCCTTCTTGTACTCGTCGATGACCTGCTCGCCCGGCCGCTTCCAGTCGAGGTCGGAGAGATGCACCATGCCGTCGATGTCGCCGTCGAGGCCGAGGAACAGGCCGAACTCGGTCTTGTTCTTGACCTCGCCTTCGACCACGGAGCCCGGCGGATATTTCTCGACGAACACCTCCCACGGGTTGCGCATGGTCTGCTTGAGGCCGAGCGAGATGCGGCGCTTGACCGGATCGACCTCAAGGATCTGGACTTCCACCTCCTGCGAGGTCGAGACGATCTTGCCGGGATGGACGTTCTTCTTGGTCCACGACATTTCGGAGACGTGGATCAGGCCCTCGATGCCCGGCTCCAGCTCCACGAAGGCGCCGTAGTCGGTGATGTTGGTGACGCGGCCCTTGAGCCGCATGCCGATCGGATACTTGGCCTCGATACCCTGCCACGGATCGGCCTGAAGCTGCTTCATGCCGAGCGAGATGCGGTGGGTCTCGTGGTTGATCTTGATGATCTTGACCTTGACGTGCTGGCCGATGGTCAGCACCTCGGTCGGATGGTTGACGCGCCGCCAGGCGATGTCGGTGACGTGAAGGAGGCCGTCGATGCCGCCGAGGTCCACGAACGCGCCGTAGTCGGTGATGTTCTTGACCACGCCG
>Ga0182749_1000864_pt1 | contig 25491 bp, 27 predicted proteins | sample eDN3rd37CKraftMG_FD_128875 | JGI IMG/M metagenome (GOLD analysis project Ga0182749, IMG submission 128875) | Enriched Miracle-Growth compost microbial communities from Emeryville, California, USA - eDNA 3rd pass 37_C Kraft MG (version 2) (version 2) ...
CCTCGAGGCGGAACGGCACGAGGACCTCGAAGGCCGACGTGCCGCCGTGGGCGCGGTTGCGGGCGAGCAGCTGCTCGTCGGCGAGGTACGTGCCGGTCAGCTCGATGGGCCGCCACTCGTCGTCCGGATCCAGTGCAGATCCCTCCGGGATGAGCTCCCCGAGCGGGACCGGGTCCGCGTCGTAGTTCGCCGCGACGAGGGCCAGCTGATGGCTGCGGTCGGCGTTGCGGGAGAACTGCCACTGGGACAGGAACGCGCACGCGATCGCGAAGACGATCGCGATGCCGATGTACGCGGTCCAGCGGAGGGCCGCGGGAGCGCTTGCGCGACGGCTCACGAGACATCCTCCACCGCGGCGACGCCATCGAGCGGCCGCATCGAGACGGGGAAGTCCCGGGCGGCCAGGAACCCGCGCAGGTAGCCGACGTGCTCGTCGCACGCGGCCCACTGCTTGCGGCGCTCGGGGGAGTGGATGCGGGGGTTGCGCCACTCGACGATCCAGCGCGCATCGGCGGTGCAGCCGGCGCGCGAGCACTGTGCGGCGGCGAGGTCACCGCCGAGCAGATCGCCGATCACGATGACTCCTCGCCGGGGGTGTCGGTGGGCGCGGTGGGCGCGGGTGCGTCGGCGGCCGGATGCGGCGCGCGCGGCGACTCCGCGATGCGGATCACCTTCGGCACGTCGTCCTCCGCAGGAGCGGCCGGCTGCGGCGCGGGCAGCGACAGATCCGGGGACTCGGCGACCGTCTCGTGCGCGTCCTTGCCCACGTTCGCGATCACGACGGCGAAGTAGGGGAGGAACACCGCGCCCGCCGCGAACACCCACGTGTACCACCCGAACGGCTGCACGACGACCATGAGGATGAGGCACGCGATGCGGATGCCCATCGTCACCATGTACTTGCGGATGCGCGACGACTCGTCCTCCTGCGGCGACGGCGGCAGAGAGGTGGCGGAGGGGCGTTTGCGGGGAGACATGACGATGCCCCCAGCCTACGCCGGGGGCACCGTCCGCGAGCGCGCTCAGCTGTAGCGGACGCCGTTCGTCGCGGCGAGCGAGGCGAACGCGATGATGACGAAGATGCCGATGATCACGAGCGCGAGTCCGACCCAGCCGACGATGACGCCGGCCAGCGCCATGCCGCGGCCCTTCTCACCCGAGGTCTTGAGCTGGTTCAGCGAGATGTGGCCCATGATGGCGCCGGCGAGCGAGCCGATGATCGGCAGGATCCAGATGAATCCGGCGATCGAGGCGATCATCGAGATGATCGCGAGGACGTTGGTCTTGGGGCCGGTCGGGTAGCCCCCGTAGGGCGCCTGCGGATACGGGGCGGGCGCGCCGTAGGCGGGCTGCTGACCCTGCGCCGGGTACCCGGGCTGTGCGGGGTAGCCGCCCTGAGCGCTGTAGTCGGGCTGGGCGGGCGGCGGCGTGTACGGCTGCTGGCCGGCCGGAGCCGGGTAGCCGGGCTGCGCGGGGGCGCCCGGGTAGGAGGCCGGCGCGCCGTATGCGGGCGGCGGGGGAGTGATCGGGGTCTCCGGGGGCGTCGCGCCCTCGGGGGTGGTGCCGTCAGTGCTGTTGTCGCTCACGTTTGCCTGCCTTTCGTCAAACCGGTACCCACAGTCCCAGAGGCGCATCGACGTGTCAAACACCCTCGCTAGGCTGGGGGAGCATCGTTCCCCCGACCCCCAGGAGCAGCTCTGATGTCCACGGATCGCGTCGTCCTCGTCACCGGCGGCAATCGCGGCATCGGCCGCGCGATCGCCGAGCGATTCGTCGCCGAAGGCTACCGTGTGGCCGTCACGGCCCGCTCCGGGGAGGGCCCGGAGGGCACGCTCACCGTCCGCGCCGACGTCACGGATGCCGCCCAGGTCGACGCCGCGTTCAGCCAGGTCGAAGCCGAGCTCGGCCCGGTCGAGATCGTCGTCGCGAACGCCGGGATCACCAAGGACACGCTCCTGCTGCGCATGACGGAGGACGACTTCGACAGCGTCGTGGCCACCAACCTCGGCGGGGCCTTCCGCGTCGTCAAGCGGGCCTCGAGGGGCATGGTCCGCGCCCGGTGGGGACGCGTCATCCTCATCTCCTCCGTGTCGGGCCTGTACGGCTCGCCGGGGCAGATCAACTACGCGAGCTCGAAGAGCGGTCTGGTCGGCTTCGCGCGCTCGCTCACCCGTGAGCTCGGCGCGCGCGGGATCACCGCCAACGTCGTGGCGCCCGGCTTCATCGAGACGGACATGACCGCGGTGCTCCCCGAGGACACGCAGGCCGAGTACAAGAAGAGCATCCCGGCCGGGCGCTTCGCGACGCCCGACGAGGTCGCCGGCGTCGTGACCTGGATCGCGTCGGACGACGCCGCCTACATCTCGGGCGCCGTGATCCCCGTCGACGGCGGTCTCGGGATGGGGCACTAGCCCGGATCACCCCGACGGCACGGCGCGACTCCGCAACGTGGCGCGGCGGATGCCGTGCGCGCCGTGGCGATACCACTGCGCGCACAGCAGGGCGATGATCGCCGCGTCGACGACGTCGCCGGCGTAGTACATGAGCATCGCACCGGCCTGCGCGTCGGCCGTCCCGACTCCCGCCGGAGGGTGCGCGTACAGCGTCTTGGCCAGGATGCCGTGCGCGGCGAGGGCCGCCACGACGACCCCCATCCGCAGCGGGAAGCCCGCGCGATGCGGAGCGGGGTCGACGGGGATGATCGCCGCGGTGAACAGATACCCGGCCAGCAGGAAGTGCGCCATGATCGCGAGGTGGACGAGCGGGTCCGCCTGCATCGACTCCTGGAGGGGCGTCGCGTACAGGACCCACAGGCCGCCGACGTTGAGGAGCGCGGCGACGATCGGCGTCGTGACCAGGCGCGCCGGCAGACTCGAGAGCAGGCGCGTCAGGCGGCGCGCGGGGACGACGGACAGGGAGCGCAGCGCGAGGGTGACGGGCGCCCCCTGCACGAGCAGCAGCGGGGCGAGCATGCCGACGCACACGTGGGCCGCCATGTGCGCGGTGAACCCGCCGTGGGCGGCGTCCGCCAGCGGGCCGACGAACCCGGCCGCTGCCACCACGACGCCCACGGCCCAGGACACGGTGCGCCGCCACGGCCACGGGCGGCCGCGCCGATGCTGGATGACCACGCCGCACCCGTAGAAGACCAGGGCGCAGGCGAACGGCACGGCGAGGAGGACCTCGCCCGTGAGCGCGCCGGAGGCGGAGACGTGATCGTGCATCGGCTCATCCTGCGGGGATGCGGCTGCGACGCGTGCGGACGGTGAGGACCGCACCGGCGAGGGCGAGGAGCACCGCGACGATGTTCCAGACCAGGTCGTACGGGAGCACATCGGGCACGTAGCGGATCTGATGGATCCCCCACCACTTGTGCTGGACGGTGCCGTCGTACAGCTGGAACGCGCCCGCGCCCAGGAGCACTCCTCCCCACCAGCGCGTCTGCCAGAACGCGTCGCGTCGACGCAGGTCGGCGAGCAGGAACAGACCCGCGATCGTCGCCGCCCAGCTCACGGCGTGGAACAGGCCGTCCGAGACGAGCCCGATCTCGGATGTGGCCCGGTCGTAGAAGTGATGCCAGCGCAGCAGCTGATGGAACACGGCTTCGTCGAGGAAGGCGACCGCACCGACGCCGAAGAGGATGCCGGACCACAGGTTGCGTTTCGAGTGCGCCGCCCGCGCGTGGTGGTCGATCCCGGTGCGCCCGGACCCGGTCGATGCTGTCATGCCCTCGCTCCCGCCTGTCGGTCATGGCGTGTCGAGGGGGACGCTACGCGACCGACGTCGGCGGGCTCAGGGGATTGACACGGCCGCTCCGGGCCATCGACGAGTGCGTCCCGAAGGGTCAGCGGAGCGCGGCGACGAGCGCCGACGCGAGGCCCTGCGGGTCGGAGAACTGCGGCCAGTGGCCCGTGCCGAGCCGCACGACCTCGGCGTCCGAGATCGCCCCGAACTCGTCGCCGTAGCGCGCCCACTGGGTGACCGCCGCGCGGAACGCCGCCTCGTCCATGCCGCCGGAGAGGATCGTCACAGGCACCCCGTGCCGGCCACTGCCGCGCAGCGCGATCGGATCCGTCGGGACACGCGCGGGCACGCTGTGCGTGAGCGCCGCCGTCCGCTGACGCGTCTCGGCATCGAGGTCGGCGACATCCTCGTCGTCGAAGAAGTCCCACCCGGGGAACGGGACCACGCCGTCCACCACGGCGAACTCGGAGATCCGGCCGCCGTCGAACGGCGGCACCGTGTCGACGAACACGACGCGGGCGACGCGCTCCGGACGCGCATCCGCCGCGCCCCACACGACGTTCCCGCCGCCGCTGTGGCCGACGAGGGCCACCGGACCGGGCAGGGCGTCGATCTCCGCGACGACGGCGTCCACCCAGTCGGAGATGCCGATGTCGGCGGATTCGTCGCCCGGCGCCCCCACTCCGGGCATCGTCACGGGGTGCGGCACGTGCCCCGCCGCTGCGAGCGCCGGGGTGATGTCGTCCCACGACGACGCGTCGAGCCAGAGACCGGGAACCAGGATGACGTCCATGCCGCCACGGTAGCCGGGGGCCCCGACACGGCTCAGGGCAGGAGCGGGATGACCTCGCGCAGGTCGACGCGGCCGATGACGAGATCCGCGCGGGCGCGCACGGCGGGCTTGGCGTTGAAGGCGAGACCGAGGCCGGCGACCGCCATCATCCGCAGGTCGTTCGCCCCGTCCCCGATCGCGAGGGTGCGCGCGAGCGGCACCTGCAGCTGCGCGGCCCACTCCTGGAGCGCGGACGCCTTGCCCGCGGCATCCACGATCGCGCCGTCGACGCGGCCGCTGAGCGCATCGTCGGCGACGGCGAGCCGATTCGCGCGCCACACGTCCACGCCCAGCGACGGGGCGACGGTGTCGAGGATCTCGTGGAACCCGCCGGAGACGACGCCGACGGCGCCTCCGCGCCCGTGCACCGCGGCGATGAGCTCGCGCACGCCCGGCGTCGGCTCGACGCGCGACAGCACGTGCGAGAGTGCGGCGACCGGAACCCCGCGCAGGGCCTCGACGCGGGTGCGCAGGCTCGTCGCGAAGTCGACCTCGCCGCGCATCGCGGCCTCCGTCGCCGCGGCGACCTCGGCCCCGCGCCCCGCCTCGTCGGCGATGAGCTCGATGACCTCGTTGCGGATCAGGGTGGAGTCGGCGTCGAGCACGACGAGGAAGCGGGCGGATGTCGGGAGCACACGCCTACGCTACCGGCGTCGTCACTGCTCGACGCGCACGCCCTTGCCCACCACCGTGAGACCGGAGTCGGTGACCGTGAACCCGCGCGCGAGGTCCTTCTCGCGGTCGACGCCGACCGTCGCGCCGGCGGCCAGGACGACGTTCTTGTCGAGGATCGCGCGGTGCACCCGGGCGCCCGGGCCGACGAGGACGTGGTCGAACAGCACGGAGTCGGTGATCGTGGAGCCGCCGCCCGCGAGCGTCCACGGGCCGACCACGCTGCGCTCGAGGTGCGTGCCGGACAGCACGGAGCCCAGCGACACGATCGAGTCGATCGCGTTGCCCATGCGACCCACCGAGTCGCGCACGAACTTCGCCGGCGGCGAGTTGACGGTCTGGGAGTGGATCGGCCAGTCCGTGTTGTAGAGGTTGAAGATCGGCAGCGTCGAGATGAGGTCCATGTGGGCGTCGAAGAACGAGTCGATCGTCCCGACGTCCCGCCAGTAGGCGCGGTCGCGCTCGGTCGAGCCGGGCACGTCGTTGCGCTTCATGTCGTACACGCCGGCCTCGCCGCGACCCACGAAGTAGGGGATGATGTCGCCGCCCATGTCGTGGTTCGAGGTGGGCAGCTCGCCGTCGGCCTCGACGGCGTCGATGAGCGCCTGCGCGTCGAAGATGTAGTTGCCCATCGAGGCGAGGACCTCGTGCGGCGCGTCCGGGAGACCGGTCGCGTCCTGCGGCTTCTCGAGGAACTCGCGGATGCGGATCGGGTCCTTCGGGTCGACGTCGATGACGCCGAACTGGTTGGCCAGGCCCAGCGGCTGCCGGATGCCCGCGACCGTGGCCCGCGCGCCGGACTCGATGTGGGAGTCGAGCATCTGCCGGAAGTCCATGCGATAGACGTGGTCGGCGCCGATGACGACCACGATGTCGGGCTTCTCGTCGTTGATGAGGTTGAGGCTCTGCAGGATGGCGTCCGCCGAGCCGGAGAACCACCGCTTGCCGAGGCGCTGCTGCGCGGGCACGGAGGCGACGTACGAGTCGAGCAGGGGAGACATCCGCCACGTCTGCGAGATGTGCCGGTCGAGGCTGTGCGACTTGTACTGCGTCAGCACGACGATCTGGCGCAGCCCCGAGTTGATGAGGTTCGAGATCGCGAAGTCGATGAGCCGGTACTGGCCCCCGAACGGCACGGCGGGCTTCGCGCGATCAGCCGTGAGCGGCATGAGACGCTTCCCCTCGCCGCCGGCGAGGATGATTCCGAAGACCTTCGGCGCTGCAGGCATGCGTCCACACTAGGCCGGAACCTCGTACCGGGCCAGCGTCGTGTACTAGCGTTCGAGCATGCGCGTCGACATCGTCACGAAGGAGTATCCGCCGGAGATCTACGGCGGCGCCGGAGTCCACGTCACGGAGCTCGTGAAGGCGCTGCGCACGAGCGTCGACGTGCGCGTGCGCGCGTTCGGCGCGCCGCGCGACGAGGAGGGCACGACCTCCTACGAGGTCCCCGTGGAGCTGGCCGCGGCCAACGGCGCCGTGCAGACGCTCGGCACCGATCTGGAGATCGTGACGGATGTCGCCGGGGCCGACGTCGTGCACAGCCACACCTGGTACGCCAACATGGCCGGCCACATCGCCTCGCTGCTGCACGGGATCCCGCACATCGTCACGGCGCACTCGCTCGAGCCGCTGCGGCCGTGGAAGGCCGAGCAGCTCGGCGGCGGCTACGCCGTGTCGAGCTGGATCGAGAAGACCGCGTACGAGGGCGCCGCGGCCGTCATCGCCGTGAGCGAGGGGATGCGCGCCGACATCCTGCGCAGCTACCCGGCGCTGGACCCCGCCAAGGTGCGCGTGATCTACAACGGGATCGACGTGGAGGCGTGGCAGCCCGCGGAGGACCCCGCGCTGCTGGCCGAGCTGGGCATCGACCCGTCGCGGCCCTCCGTCGTGTTCGTGGGCCGCATCACGCGGCAGAAGGGCCTCCCGTACCTCCTGCAGGCCGCCGCGCAGCTGCCGCCCGACGTGCAGCTCGTGCTGTGCGCCGGCGCGCCCGACACGCCGCAGATCCTCGCCGAGGTGGAAGCGCTCGTGGAGGGCCTGCAGACCACGCGCGACGGCGTCGTGTGGCTCGACCGGCTGCTCAGCCGCCACGAGCTGTGCACGATCCTCGCGGCCGCCACGACGTTCGTGTGCCCGTCGGTGTACGAGCCGCTCGGCATCGTCAACCTCGAGGCCATGGCCTGCGGCGCCGCAGTCGTGGGCACCGCGACCGGGGGCATCCCCGAGGTCGTCGTCGACGGCGTCACCGGGCGTCTCGTGCCCATCGAGCAGGTCGACGACGGCACCGGCACCCCGATCGACCCGGAGCGCTTCGTCGCCGACCTCGCCGCCGTCCTCACCGAGGTGGTCTCTGATCCGGCCCGCGCCGCGGAGTACGGAGCGGCCGGACGCCGTCGCGCCGCCGAGGACTTCAGCTGGGCGCAGATCGCGCAGACGACGGCCGCGCTGTACGCCGAGGTCGCAGGCACCGCCCGTTAGGCTGGAGGCATGCCCCAGGTTCTCGATTTCTCCGACGTCGTCGTGCGTCGGAACGGCCGGAACATCGTCGATGAGCTCTCCTGGACGGTCGAGGACGACCAGCGGTGGGTGATCCTGGGCCCCAACGGCGCGGGCAAGACGACCCTGCTCCAGCTGGCGGACACCCTCATGCACCCCACGTCGGGCACCGTCACGATCATGGGGGAGCAGCTGGGACGCACGGATGTCTTCGAGCTGCGTCCGCGCATCGGCTTCGCCTCGTCGGCGATGGCCAAGCGCGTGCCGCCGGAGGAGACCGTCCTCAACGTCGTCCTCACCGCCGCCTACTCGGTGCTCGGCCGCTGGAACGAGGACTACGAGGACATCGACGAGCGCCGCGCGCTGCGCGTCCTGGCCGAGTGGAAGCTCGACCACCTCGTCGACCGCACGTTCGGCACGCTCTCCGACGGCGAGCAGAAGCGCGTGCAGATCGCCCGCGCCGTCATGACGGACCCCGAGCTCCTGCTCCTGGACGAGCCCACCGCGAGCCTCGACCTGGGCGCCCGCGAAGAGCTCCTGCAGCTGCTCGGCGGCTACGCGCAGGCGCCCACCACCCCGGCGATGGTCATGGTCACCCACCACGTCGAGGAGATCCCGGTCGGCTTCACGCACGTCCTGCTCATCCGCGACGGCGGCGTGGTCGCCTCCGGACCGATCAGGGAGACGCTCACCGCCGAGGCGCTCACCGAGGCGTTCGGCCTGCCGATCGCGCTCTCGGAGGAGGGCGGACGGTTCGCGGCACGCGCGACCGGATGATAGGATCGACCTTTGGTGCGCTCCGCACCCGGACCCTGGTCCCTGGTTCGCAGCAGGGACGCCATCCCCTTAAGGACTCTCATGAAGACTGACATCCACCCCGAGTACCAGGCCGTCGTGTTCCGCGACCTCGGCTCGGGCGACACGTTCCTGACGCGCTCGACGGTCACCAGCGACAAGACGATCGAGCTCGACGGCGTCGAGTACCCGGTCATCGATGTCGAGATCTCGTCGGCGTCGCACCCGTTCTACACGGGCAAGCAGCGCATCCTCGACTCGGCCGGTCGCGTCGAGAAGTTCAACCAGCGCTTCAAGAACTTCGGCGGCGGCTCCAAGTAAGCCCCACCGCACGACGGAAGGCCCCGCCTCGGCGGGGCCTTCTGCGTGTCCGGCGCGTCCGCGCACCCGCGACCGCGGGCGTCAGCGGATGGGCCAGCTGCCGTCGACGCTGTCGTCGGGGTCGAGGCGGCCGATCTGGATGAAGTAGTCGGTGAGGCTCGCCGCCTGCGCCCGCGCCCACGCGATCTGACGCGTGTGCAGCTCTTCGACGGTGGGCGGCAGCCACGGCGCGAAGCGCTCCGCGAGCGCCTGCGCGACGCGCCCCGCCGCGATCGCGTCGGCGGAGGCCTCGTGGGCGGCGTCGAGCTGCACGGCGTAGTGCGCGGCGACGACCTCGAGGGTGCGCTTCCCGCGGCGCCAGCGGTCGTACGCCTTGTCGACGACGAGCGGGTCGATCACCGGCGACGGCGAGACGATCGGGGCGATGCCGTGACGCAGGGCCTCGTACTTGAGGAGTGAGAAGTCGTAGGGGGCGTTGTACGCGACGACCGGGATCCCGGCGTCGAACAGCTCCCGCAGTGCCGCGACGACCTCCGCGACCACCTCGACCGCCGGGCGCCCGTGCGTGCGCGCGTGCTCCGTGCTGATGCCGTGGATCGCGCTGGCCCCCTCGGGGATCTCGACCCCCGGATCGGCGAGCCACGTGCGTGCGTCGCGCACCGTCCCCGTCGCGTCGAGCACGCCCACATGCGCCGTCACGATGCGGTCGCGCGTGACGTCCACGCCCGTCGTCTCGAGGTCGAACACTCCCACGACCCGCGACCACTCCGGCGAGTCGAAGAGGGAGAGCTGCTCCATGCCGAAAACGGTATGCGACGGCGCCGACATCGGGCACGTGGCGCGCCGCTCGTAGACTCGAGACATGCCCGTCGCAAGTCCCTACGCCGATCAGCTCTCCGCCATCCCGGTCGAGCGCCGCGAGGCGGCGGTGCTCGGCGGCACGACCGCCTACTGGGTCTACGGCCCCGCCGACGCGGCCACCACGATCCTCGCGGTGCACGGGTTCCGCGGCGAGCACCACGGCCTCGAGCCGGTCGTGGCGCACCTGGCAGGCATCCGCGTGATCATGCCGGACCTGCCCGGCTTCGGGGAGACGGCCCCGGTGCCCGGCCGCCGGCACGACCTCGATCTGTACGCGGACTGGCTGCGCGCGTTCGCGGAGTCCGTGGCGCCGGGCGCCGTCGTGCTGGGCCACTCGTTCGGCTCGATCGTGTCGTCGGCGGCGGTCGCGCGGGGACTCGAGACGCCCGCGCTCATCCTCGTGAACCCCATCGGGGCACCCGCCCTGCAGGGGCCGCGCGGCGTCATGACGCGTCTCGCGGTGCTGTACTACGCCGCGGGGGCGAAGCTGCCCGACCGGATCGGGACGGCGCTGCTGCGCAACGGGCTCATCGTGCGCGTCATGAGCGAGGCGATGGCGAAGACCCGCGACAAGGACCTGCGCGCGTTCGTGCACGACCAGCACGCGACCTACTTCTCGCGCTTCTCGGACCGCGACGTCCTGCACGACGCGTTCGTGACCTCGGTGTCCCACGATGTGCGCGAGTTCGCCCCCCGCATCGGCGTGCGCACGCTCCTCGTGGCGGCGGACCGCGACGACATCACTCCCATCGAGAAGGAGCGCGAGCTCGCGGGTCTGATCCCCGACGCCGAGCTCGTCGAGATCGCCGGGGTGGGGCACCTCATCCACTACGAGACGCCGGCCCCCGCCGCCGAGGCGATCAGGCGGTTCCTCGCCGCGCCTGCTGCGCCCGACGGCGCCGGTACGCGTTGACGTTCATGCGGTTTCCGCAGTTGCCGGCGTCGCAGTAGCGCTTCGAGCCGTTCTTGGAGAAGTCGACGTAGACGCCGTCGCAGTCGTCGGCGGCGCACAGGCGCACGCGGTCGTACTCGCCGGAGCGGATGACGTCGACGAACGCCATGGCCGCCTCGACCATGATGCGCGTCGCCAGCGGATCGTCGTCGCTCGTCGCATGGATGTGCCAGTCGTAGCCGTCGTGGATCGTGAGCTGGGGGAGCGCGCGGCCGTCGCGGAGCATCTCGTTGACGAGCGGCACCGCCCCCTCGCGGTCGACCTCCCACAGCTTCCGCAGCCGCGCGCGGGCGCGCCGGATGGCGGCCAGCTCCGTCTCGTCGTGCCGGATGCGACCCGTGTACGGGTTGACCACGAGGTACGCGTCGAGGTCCTCGGCGGTGCGCATGCGGTCCTCGCCGGACACACCGGGCAGGGTGTTGACGAGGGTCGCGGCAGCGGTGAGCGCCTGCCGCGTGTCATGAATGAAGACCACGTTGACTCCTGACATCCTGCTCCGCTACTGTCACCAGTGTAAGCGCACTTAGCTCCTGACAGTCGGGTTCCGCCATGGCCGCCTCCACCGCACCGCTCACGGTCGTCGCTCCCGCGCGGGCGCACAGCGGCCGGACGACGGGGCTCGTGCTCGGCGTCGCGTCCGCGCTCGCCTTCGCCTCCAGCGGCCCGTTCGTCAAGCCGCTCCTGGAGGCCGGCTGGTCGCTCGGCGCGGCGCTGTTCGTCCGCATCGGCCTCGCCGCGCTCCTGCTGTCGCCGGCGCTCGTCCTCGCCGTGCGGCGGGAGCGCTCGTTCCTGCGCCGGCACGGCCTGATCATCGTCGTCTTCGGGCTCACCGCGGTCGCCGGCTGTCAGCTCCTGTACTTCGCCGCCCTGCAGCGGATGCCGGTCGCCGTCGCCCTCCTCATCCAGTACCTGGCTCCGGTGCTGCTCGTCGTCTACACGTGGCTGCGCACCCGGCGCGCCCCGTCGCGCCTCGTCGTCGCGGGGTCGCTCGTCGCGATCGCGGGCCTCGTGCTCGTCGTCGACATCTCCGGCGCGACATTCGATCTGCTCGGCACCGTCTTCGCGCTGGCGGCCGCGGTCTGCATGGGCGTCTACTTCATCGTCGCCGAGCGCGCCGGCGACGACCTGCCTCCGCTCGCGCTGGCCGCCGGGGGCCTCGCCGTCGGCGCGCTCTTCGTCGGCATCCTGCTGCTGGTCGGGGTCCTCCCGTTCGCGCTGCCGTCCGTCACCGTCGTGCTGGGCGGCGTCGACGTGCCGGGCATCCTCGCGATCCTGTGGGTCGCGTGCGTCGCGACGACGCTCGGCTACGCGTTCGGCGTCCACGCGGTGCCGCGCATCGGCACCCGGGTGGCCTCGTTCGTCGGGCTGTCGGAGGTGCTGTTCGCCCTCGGATTCGCGTGGCTGCTGCTGGGGGAGACCCCCGCACCGGTCCAGTTCGTCGGCGGAGCGATCCTCCTCGTCGGCGTCGTCCTCGTGCGGATGGATGCCGGCGCCGCCGCCGTGGCCGAGAAGGCTACGCCGACCGCCGCGCCAGCTCCATGAGCGGTGTGAGGCGGTACGGGATGACCTCGCCCATCACGAGGTGCGTCTCGGTGCGCTCGACGCCCTCGATCGCGAGGACGCGGGCGTCGACGTCGAACAGGTGCCGGGCGTCGCGGCAGGCGACGCGCACGAGCAGGTCCATCTGCCCGCTGAGCCCGTGCGCGTGCACGACCTCGGGGATGGCAGCCAGCTCCTCGGTGATGCGCGGGATCTCGACCTGGCGCAGCTGGACGTTGATGAACGCCTCGAGCGGGAACCCCAGCGCGGTCGACGAGATCGACCGCTCGAACGACAGGAAGACGCCGGCGCGCTCGAGTCGCGCCATCCGCGCCTGCACGGTGTTGCGGGAGAGGCCGAGCCGGTCGGCGAGCGCGACGACGGTCGCTCTGGGGTCGCCGGACAGGGCCGCGAGAAGCTCGAGATCGATGTGATCGAGGGCTGCCATAATGCGCAACATTAGCACAGCTCCGGCGCGCACAATTTGGCAACATGCTCATCACCCTGGCGGTTGCTTGAGCTAGGTGCCCGTCGCACGTACTGTCGGGAACATCCGGTGACGACGCCGGATATCCGCCGCGGCGCCACAAGCGCCCACGCACTGGAGGACCCGATGACGCGAACTCTGAATCCCGCCGCCGACCTCGCGACCGACACCGAAGACGTCGCCCGGCTGCTCACCGCCGAGGGGGAGCGCATCGCCGATCCCGCTCTCGACCCCTTCGTCGCGGACGTCACCGCCGAGGACCTGCGCGCGCTGTACCGCGACATGACGCTCGTGCGCCGTATCGACATCGAGGGCGTCGCCCTGCAGCGCCAGGGACAGGTGGGGCTGTGGGCCCCGTGCCAGGGCCAGGAGGCCACGCAGGTCGGCACCGCCCGCGCCCTCCGCGCCGATGACTTCGCGTTCCCCAGCTACCGCGAGATCGGCGTGAACTTCGTGCGCGGCGCGAAGCCCGCCGACTTCGTGCTCGCCTGGCGCGGCGAGGAGCACTCGACGTTCGACCCCTACGAGATCAACACGGCGACGCCGCAGATCATCATCGGCGCGCAGACCCTGCACGCGGTCGGCTACGCGATGGGCATCCAGCGCGACGGGTGCGACCAGGTCTCGGCGACCTACTTCGGCGACGGCGCCACGAGCCAGGGCGACGTCAACGAGGCGATGGTGTTCGCCTCGTCCTTCCGCGCCCCGGTCGTGTTCGTGTGCACGAACAACCAGTACGCGATCTCCGAGCCGGTGACGGTGCAGGCGAAGTTCCCCATCGCCGGGCGCGCGCCGGGCTTCGGCATCCCGAGCCTGCGCGTCGACGGCAACGACGTGCTCGCGTGCCTCGCCGCGATGCGGTGGGCCGTGGATCACGCCCGCAGCGGCGGCGGCCCCGCCTTCATCGAGGCCGTGACGTACCGGATCGGCCCGCACACGACCTCCGACGACCCGACCCGCTACCGCGACAAGGACGAGGTCGAGCGGTGGCGCCGCCGCGACCCGATCGCGCGCGTCGAGGCGCACCTGCGCGCCCGCGGCGAGTTCGACGACGCCTTCGCGGACCAGGTGCAGGCGGATGCCGACGCGCTCGGCGCCGAGGTCCGCGCGGCGTGCCTCGGGGCGGTGTCCCGTCCGCCGATCGGGGTCCTCGACCACGTCTACGAGGAGCCGCACTCCGGCCTGGAGGAGCAGCGCGTCGCGTTCGCGGCCTACCTCGACGGGTTCGCGGACGCCGCGCACGGCGCAGAGGCGGTGCGGTGATGACGCAGCTCACGATGGGCAAGGCCCTCAACGAGGGGCTGCGTCGCGCCATGGCCGACGACCCACGGGTCCTCGTGATGGGCGAGGACATCGGGCGCCTGGGCGGCGTCTTCCGCATCACCGACGGACTCCTCGACGAGTTCGGCCCGCAGCGGATCGTCGACACGCCGCTCGCCGAGGCGGGCATCATGGGCACCGCGGTGGGCCTCGCCTACCGCGGCTACCGCCCGGTCGTGGAGATCCAGTTCGACGGCTTCGTGTATCCCGCGTTCGACCAGATCGTGTGCCAGGTCGCCAAGCTCCACTACCGCACGCGCGGCAACGTCAGGATGCCGCTCACGATCCGCATCCCGTGGGCCGGCGGCGTGGGCGCGGCCGAGCACCACTCCGAGTCGCCGGAGGCGTACTTCGTGCACACGTCCGGCCTGCGCGTCGTCGCGGTGTCGCAGCCGCAGGACGCGTACACGATGCTGCGCCAGGCGATCGCGTCCGACGACCCGGTCGTGTTCTTCGAGCCCAAGCGGCTCTACCACTCCAAGGGCGATGTCGACCTCGACCTTCCGCTCGCCGATGCCCCGCCGATGGGGCTGGCGCGCGTCGCCCGCGCGGGCACGGATGTCACGGTGCTCGCCTACGGGGCGCAGGTGATGACCGCTCTCGACGCGGCGACCGCGGCCGAGGACGACGGCATCTCGCTCGAGGTCATCGACCTGCGCTCGCTGTCGCCGGTGGACTATCGCACCGTCGCGGCATCCGTCCGCAAGACCGGCCGCGTCGTGGTGACCCACGAGGCGGCGCGGGAGGCGGGGCTGGGCGCGGAGCTCATCGCGAGCATCACCGAGAAGTGCTTCCACCACCTCGAGTCCGCACCGGTGCGCGTCACGGGGCATGACATCCCCTACCCGCCCGCGAAGCTCGAGAAGTATCACCTGCCCGACCTCGATCGGATCCTCGACGCGGTGGACCGCGTCCTGGACCGCCCGAACAGCCTGACGGGGGTGCAGCTGTGATCCAGGAGTTCCGTCTTCCCGATCTCGGCGAGGGGCTCCCCGAGGCCGAGCTCGTGCAGTGGCTCGTGAAGGAGGGCGACACCGTCGCGCTCAACCAGACCATCGCCGAGGTCGAGACGGCCAAGGCGGTCGTCGAGCTCCCGTCGCCGCACGCCGGCGTCGTGTCGAGCCTCCACGCGCAGCCCGGCGACGTCGTCGAGGTGGGGTCGGTGCTCATCGCGTTCGACCTCCCCGGCGGGGATGCCCCCGAGCAGCCTCGCAGCGAGGCCGCACCCGAGGACCGCACGGAGGAGGCCTCGCGTGCCGAGGCGCCCGCCGAGGAGGGCCGGACGCCCAACCTCGTGGGGTACGGCGCGGCGCCCCGGGCCGCGGGACGCCCGCAGCGGCGCGCGCGCGTCGCCGCCGCGGCATCCTCGCGCAGCGACACCGCCGTGCTGGAGGCCGCCCCGCACGATGTGCTGCCCGCGTCGGACGTCGTCGAGACCGTCCCCGAGCGCCCGCGCTCGACCCCGCCGGTGCGCAAGCTCGCGAAGGATCTCGGGATCGACCTCGTGCTCGTGCCCCCGACGGGGGAGACCGGCCTCATCACCCGCGCGGACGTCGAGGCGTACGCGCAGCGGGTGGGTGCGGGCCCAGCCGTCGGCGCCGCCCCCGCGGACGAGGCCGAGCCGGTGCCGTCGTCGCCCGCCGCGCTGTCCGGCGACGAGCGTCCCCGCGAGCGCCGCCTCCCGATCCGGGGCGTGCGCAAGCACACCGCCGCGGCGATGGTGCGCTCCGCGTTCACGGCGCCGCACGTCACGACCTTCCTCACCGTCGACGTCACCGCGGCGATGGAGCTGCTGTCCTCGCTCAAGGCCGACCGTGCGCTCGAGGGGCACCGCATCGGCATCCTCGCCCTCACGGCGAAGGCCGTGTGCCTCGCCCTGGCGCGCACGCCCGAGCTGAACTCGTCGTGGGACGAGGAGGCCGGGGAGATCGTCGAGTACGGCTACGTCAACCTCGGGATCGCCGCGGCGACCGAGCGCGGACTCGTCGTGCCGCACATCCGTGACGCCGAGCGCATGAGCCTCGTCGAGCTGGCCGACGCGATCGGGGCGCTGTCCGAGACCGCGCGGTCGGGGAAAACGCCGCCGACGGACATGATGGGCGGCACCTTCTCGATCACGAACGTGGGCGTGTTCGGGGTCGACGCGGGAACGCCGATCATCAATCCCGGCGAGGCCGGCATCCTGGCGCTCGGAGCCGTGCGCAGGCAGCCGTGGGAGCACCATGGTGAGATCGCGCTTCGCGACGTCCTGACCCTCAGCCTGTCGTTCGACCACCGTCTGGCGGACGGGCAGCAGGGTGCGCGGTTCCTCACCGATGTCGCCGGCGTGCTGCGCGAGCCCGGGCGGGCGATGCTCCTCGGATGAGGGCGCGCCGCGCTCCGGGTGTCAGGCCTGGAGCGCGGCGAGCGCCATCCGGGTGAGGATGCCGCGCACGTCGGCGTCCTTGGGTGCGGGCTTGAGCCCGCGCACGCTGTGCGAGGTCGAGTTGACGAGCCCGAACGCGGCGTGGGCCCGCACGCGCAGGTCGACCTCGGAGGCGTCCGGATGGATATCGGCGAGCACCCCGACCCAGATCTCGACGTACTCGCGCTGCAGGCGCCGCACGGTGTGCCGGTCGTCGTCGCTGAGGTTCTCCAGATCGCGGTCCTGCACGCGGATGACGTCGGCGCCGCCGAGCGCGAAGTCGACATGGAACTCGACGAGCCGCGTGAGGACGACCTCCGCCGTGCCGGCCTCTGCGAGCACCGCGCGCCCGCCGTCGAGAAGGCTCCGGCTCACTCCGGTCAGGATCGCGCCGAGCACCGCCTGCTTGTTGGCGAAGTGCCGGTAGATCGCCGGTCCGCTCACGCCGACCGCGGTGCCGAGGTCCTCGAGGCTCACCCCGTTGAACCCGTGATCGGCGAACAGACGCGCCGCTTCCCTGAGCAGCGCGGCCTGGCGGTTCGCCTTCGCCCGTTCGCGTTCCGTGAGCCCCATTGCCAATTCAGTTAACCCCCGCTAACCTGAAATCGTTCGGTTAGGGCACACTAACCGAGTCGGCGAACGCCGGACAACGGACGTGACCGGATCGTAACGGAGGATCCATGGGCAACGACGCCCTCACCTACGAGCTCACCGACGACGAGCGGCAGCTGGCGGACCTCGTCCGCGACTTCGCCGACACGGTCGTCGCACCGCAGTCCTACGCCGCGGACCGCGCGCACACCCTGCCGCTGGACGTCGTGGCGCAGATGGGGGAGATGGGGCTGTTCGGCCTCCCGTTCCCCGAGGACGTCGGTGGCCAGGGCGGCGACTACTTCGCCCTGTGCCTCGCGATCGAGGCCCTCGGTCGGGTCGACCAGTCCATCGCCATCACGCTCGAGGCGGGCGTGAGCCTCGGCGCGATGCCCGTCCACCGCTTCGGCACCGAGGCGCAGAGGCACGAGCTGCTGCCCGACCTCCTCGCGGGTCGCGCGCTCGCGGGCTTCGGTCTCACCGAGCCCGAGGCGGGCTCGGACGCGGGGGCGACGCGCACGACCGCGCGCCTCGAGGACGGCGAGTGGGTCGTCAACGGCGCCAAGCAGTTCATCACCAACTCCGGGACCGACATCACGCGGTTCGTGACGGTCACGGCGGTGACCGGCGAGCGGGACGGCCGCAAGGAGATCTCCACGATCATCGTGCCCAACGGGACGCCGGGGTTCACCGTCGAGCCCGCCTACGACAAGGTCGGCTGGAACGCATCGGACACGCATCCGCTCACGTTCACGGACGCGCGCGTGCCCGAGGGGAACCTCCTCGGCGAGCGCGGGCGCGGCTTCGCGAACTTCCTGCACATCCTCGACGAGGGCCGCATCGCGATCGCGGCGCTCTCGACGGGCGCGGCGGAGGGGTGCCTCGAGGCGGCGATCGACTACGCCGGCAAGCGGAACGTGTTCGGCACGCCGTTGAGCACCCGCCAGAACGTGCAGTTCACGATCGCCCGCATGCAGGCGCGGGTCCACAGCGCACGGCTCGCGTGGCATCATGCGGCGCGCCTGCGCGACGCCGGGAAGCCGTTCAAGACCGAGGCCGCGATCGCGAAGATCACCGCATCGGATGCCGCGATGGACAACGCCCGGGACGCCACCCAAATCTTCGGCGGCAACGGCTTCATGAACGAGTACCCGGTGGCGCGGCACTACCGCGACTCCAAGATCCTGGAGATCGGCGAGGGCACCACAGAGGTGCAGCTGCTCGTGATCGCGCGGGCGCTCGGAGTAGCGTGAAGCGCGTGGACGACGCGGCATCGGGGGTCTCGGCGACGGACGAGGGCGCACGGCGCGTCGTCGTGCAGCGCGGGCTCTTCTACGACGAGCTCGAGGTCGGGGCGCGGTATGCGCATCGCCCGGGACGCACCGCCACCGAGGCGGACAACGTCCTGTTCTCGTCGCTCACCATGAACACGCAGGCCCTGCACCTGGATGCCGCGTTCGCCGCCACGCAGCCCTTCGGGCAGCGCCTCATGAACTCCATGTGGACGCTGTCGACGATGGTGGGCGCGTCGGTGTCGCAGCTCACGCAGGGCACCCTCGTCGCCCAGCTCGGGCTGAGCGACATCTCGTTCCCGCACCCGCTCTTCGCCGGCGACACGCTCTCGGTCGAGACCGAGATCGTCGCGAAGCGCCCGTCGTCCTCGCGTCCGGGGCAGGGGATCGTCACGATGACCCACACCGGATGCAATCAGGACGGCGTCGTCGTCGGCGTCGCCACGCGCGTCGCCCTCATGTGGAAGGACGAGGCCGCGCTCGCGGCGGCCGCGCCGGGGGAGCAGGCGTGAGCGCGTTCGAGCTGGGCCCCGCGCTGCTGTTCTGTCCCGCGGATCGCCCCGAGCGGTTCGCGAAGGCCCTCGCGCGGGCGGATGCCGTCATCCTCGACCTCGAGGACGCCGTGGCGCCGACGGACAAGGCCGCCGCGCGCGGGGCGCTCATCGACGCCGACCTGGATCCCGACCGCGTCATCGTGCGGGTCAACCCGCCCGGCACCGACGACTTCGCCGCCGATCTGGCGACGCTCTCGCAGACCGACTACCGCACCGTCATGGTGGCCAAGGCCGAGTCGACCAAGAGCCTGCGCCGCTTCGACCCGCGCTTCCGCCTCATCGCCCTGTGCGAGACCGCGCGCGGCATCGTGCAGTCCGAGCGCTTCGCGGCCCTCGACAACGTCGTCGCCCTCATGTGGGGAGCGGAGGACCTCGTCGCCTCGCTCGGCGGAACGTCGAGCCGCAAGCGCAACGGCCGGTACCGCGACGTCGCCCGCGTCGCCCGGTCGCGCGTCCTGCTCGCCGCGGGAGCGCGGGGCAAGGCCGCCATCGACGCCGTGCACCTGGACATCCCGGACGTGCGCGGACTGCGGCGGGAGGCCGCGGATGCGGCGGCTTCCGGCTTCGCGGCGACCGCCTGCATCCACCCGTCTCAGGTCGAGGTGATCCGCGAGGCCTACCGCCCCGATGCCGAGCTCACGCACTGGGCCCGCGCCGTCCTCGGCGCCGCCCGCTCGCACGGCGGGGTCTTCACGTTCCAGGGCCGCATGGTCGACGAGCCCGTGCTGCGCCACGCGCGCGCCGTGCTCCGCCGCTCCTGACCCGCGCCGCGCGCGCCGGCCGCGCGACGCCCCGCGCCCTTCCGCCGAGGCGCACCCTCCGTGCGGAGACGCACCGTCTGCGCATGCGCCTCGACGCAGGACATGCGTCTCACGCGCGGAGGGTGCGCGCGGGGCGGTAGAATCGGGGGACAGGCGTCGATCCGGCCATCACCGGGGAGCCCTCGGAAGAACAGCGCGAGCCCAGTAGAACCGAGCGGGTCAGGCCCGTCACAGCCGCAGTGAGAGAGGGTCGGATGCCTCGGCGTCCGATCAAGCAGGGTGGTACCGCGGTCAGCCTGGGACAGTCCAGGTCGCCCGTCCCGGCAGACGCACATCCGTTGGCCGAGCATCTGCGAGACACCATGACCTACCCCCGACCCTCCGCGGGAGCCGCCTTCGGCCCCGCCGCCGTCGTGCCCAGTCCGCGCTTCCCGGACATCGAGCGCGACGTCCTCGCCTACTGGCGCGAGGACGACACCTTCCGCGCGTCGATCGAGAACCGCGAGGGCGCCGAGGAGTGGGTCTTCTACGACGGCCCGCCGTTCGCCAACGGCCTCCCGCACTACGGCCACCTGCTCACCGGCTACGCGAAGGACCTCTTCCCGCGCTTCCAGACCATGCGCGGAAAGAAGGTCGACCGCGTCTTCGGGTGGGACACCCACGGCCTGCCGGCCGAGCTCGAGGCGATGAAGCAGCTCGGGATCACCGAGAAGGACGAGATCGAGCGCATGGGCGTCGCCGCCTTCAACGGCAAGGCCCGTGAGTCCGTCCTCGCCTACACGCGCGAGTGGGAGGACTACGTCACCCGCCAGGCGCGGTGGGTGGACTTCGAGCGCGGCTACAAGACGCTCGACACGACCTACATGGAGTCGGTCCTGTGGGCGTTCAAGACGCTCTACGACAAGGGCCTCGCCTACGAGGGCTACCGCGTCCTGCCGTACTGCTGGCGCGACGAGACGCCGCTGTCCAACCACGAGCTGCGCATGGACGACGACGTCTACAAGATGCGCCAGGACCCGTCGGTCACCGTGACCTTCCCGCTCACCGGCGCGAAGGCCGAGGCGCTCGGCCTCACCGGGGTCCGCGCGCTCGCGTGGACGACGACGCCGTGGACCCTGCCGACCAACCTCGCGCTCGCGGTGGGCCCCGACATCCGCTACGTCGTCCTCCCCGGCGGACCGGGCGGCGCCGCCGACGTGCACCGCGGCGACGAGCCCGCCGAGGCCGAGTCGCACGAGTACCTCCTCGCCGAGGACCTGCTCGCCGGCTACGCGAAGGACCTCGGCTACGAGTCGGCGGACGACGCGCGCGCCGCGGTGCGCCGCACCGTCCTCGGCGCCGAACTGCAGGACGTCACCTACGACCGCCTGTTCGACTACTACGCCGACCCGTCGTGGGGCACGCAGAACGCATGGCGCATCCTCGTCGACGACTACGTCACGACCAGCGACGGCACCGGCATCGTCCACCAGGCCCCGGCCTACGGTGAGGACGACCAGCGCGTCGCGGAGGCCGCCGGCATCCCCACGATCCTGTCGCTGGACGACGGTGGGCGCTTCCTGCCCCAGGTGACGGATGTCGCGGGCGAGCTGTGGATGGACGCGAACACCCCGCTCGTGCGCCTGCTGCGTCAGAACGGGCGCCTCCTGCGACTTGCGAGCTACGAGCACTCGTACCCGCACTGCTGGCGCTGCCGGAACCCCCTCATCTACAAGGCCGTGTCGAGCTGGTTCGTGCGGGTCACGGACTACAAGGACCGCATGCTCGCCGGCAACGAGCAGATCACGTGGGTGCCCGAGAACGTCAAGCACGGGCAGTTCGGCAAGTGGCTCGAGGGCGCGCGCGACTGGTCGATCAGCCGCAACCGCTACTGGGGATCGCCGATCCCGGTGTGGAAGAGCGACGACCCCGCGTACCCGCGCGTCGACGTCTACGGGTCGATGGAGGAGCTCGAGCGCGACTTCGGCGCTCTGCCGCGCAACCCCGAGGGCGAGGTGGACCTGCACCGCCCGTACATCGACGAGCTGACCCGCCCGAACCCCGACGATCCGACCGGGAAGAGCACGATGCGCCGCATCGAGGACGTGCTCGACGTGTGGTTCGACTCCGGCTCGATGCCGTTCGCGCAGGTGCACTACCCGTTCGAGAACCGCGAGTGGTTCGACACGCACTCGCCCGCGGACTTCATCGTCGAGTACATCGGCCAGACCCGCGGCTGGTTCTACGTCATGCACGCGCTGTCGACCGCGCTGTTCGACCGTCCGGCGTTCACGGGCGTCTCGTGCCACGGCATCGTGCTGGGCTCGGACGGTCAGAAGATGTCGAAGTCGCTGCGCAACTACCCGGACGTCTCCGAGGTGTTCGACCGCGACGGCTCCGACGCGATGCGCTGGTTCCTGATGTCCAGCTCCGTGCTGCGCGGCGGCAACCTCGTCGTGACGGAGGAGGGCATCCGCGCGGGCGTGCGCGAGTTCATGCTCCCGCTGTGGAACGCGTGGTACTTCTTCGCGACGTACGCCAACGCGGCGGGCGGCCCCGACGGCGCGGGCTACGAGGCCACGTGGCGCACCGACTCGACCCATGTTCTGGACCGCTACATCCTGTCCCTCACCGGAGACCTCGTGCGCGGCGTGGCCGCCGACCTCGAGGGCCTCGATTCCACGACGGCGGCCGAGCGCCTGCGCGACTTCGCCGAGGCGCTGACCAACTGGTACATCCGGCGCTCGCGGGATCGCTTCTGGGTCGGCGCGGAGCCGGGCGACACCGCGAGCACCGAGGCGTTCGACACCCTCTACACGGTCCTGGAGACGCTCACGCGGGTCGCCGCGCCGCTGCTCCCGCTCGTGACCGAGCGCGTGTGGCAGGGGCTCACGGGCGGGCGCAGCGTGCACCTGCAGGACTGGCCCGACGCCGCCGCGTTCCCGGAGGCGGCCGACATCCGGGCCGCGATGGACGCCGTGCGCGAGGTGTCGTCGGTCGCGAACGCGCTGCGCAAGAAGGAGGGCAAGCGCGTGCGCCTGCCGCTCGCCAAGCTCACGGTCGTCACCGCCGACACGGCGGGTCTCGCCCGCTTCGAGGACATCCTGCGCGACGAGCTCAACGTCAAGGCTGTCGAGTTCGTCGAGCTCGCCGACGGCGTCGCCGAGCGCTACGGCGTCAGCAGCCGCCTGACGATCAACGCCCGCGCGGCGGGTCCGCGCCTGGGCAAGCAGGTGCAGCACGTCATCGCGGGCGCCAAGGCGGGCCTGTGGACCGAGGAGGACGGCACGGTCGTCGTCGACGGCATCCGTCTGGAGGAGGGCGAGTACGAGCTCACCCTCGAGGCGGGGGGAGCGGGCGACGGCACGGCGCTGTCGCTGCTGTCCGGCGGCGGCTTCGTCCTGCTCGACACCGCCACCACACCCGAGCTGGAGGCCGAGGGGCTGGCCCGCGACGTCATCCGCGCCGTGCAGGACACCCGCAAGGCCGCGGACTTCGACGTGAGCGACCGCATCCGCCTCGCCCTCCTGTTCGCGGATGCCGAGGACGGCGACGCCGTGGCATCCGCCTTCGACGTCGCGGATGTCGCGGGGGAGACCCTCGCCGTCGAGCACCGCCTGCTCGTGGCGGGCCGAGACGTGCACGTCCCCGAGGACGCACCGCAGGACACGTGGCATCCGGTCGTGTTCGGCCACCTGCCGGAGCATGTCGCGTTCGTGCCGCCCGGCACGTACGCCAACCGCGGCGGCTTCCACGTCGCCGTCACCCGGGTGGAGGTCCCCGCATGAGCGACAGGTCGCGCGCAGACGCGGTGTACGCGGAACTGCTGAAGCGTCAGGGGGAGCGCTGGGTCCAGCCGCGCGTCGAGCGCACCCGGCGGGTCCTCGAGCTGCTGGACGACCCCCAGCGCACGTATCGCGTCGTGCACATCACCGGCACGAACGGGAAGACCTCGACGGCGCGCATCATCGAGAGCCTCGTGCGCGCCCACGGCCTGCGCACCGGGCTGTTCACGAGCCCGCACCTGGAGCGGTTCACCGAGCGCATCCTCATCGACGGTGAGCCCGTCGCGGACGGCGTCATCGCCGACGCGTGGGACGAGATCGAGCCGTTCCTCGACATCGTCGACGCCGAGCTCGCCGCCGCGGGCGACGCGCCGCTGACGTTCTTCGAGATCCTCACGGTGCTCGCCTTCGTGGCGGCCGCCGACGCCCCCGTCGACGTCCTCGTGCTCGAGGTCGGCATGGGCGGATCGTGGGACTCGACGAACACGGCGGACGGCGACGTCGCGGTGTTCGCCCCCATCGACATCGACCACGCGGACCGCCTCGGGCAGACGATCGCCGACATCGCCGCCGTCAAGGCCGGGATCATCAAGGACGGCGCCGCCGTCGTGTCCGCGCGGCAGGCCCCCGAGGCCGAGGCGGTGCTGCGGGCGGCCGCCGCCGACCGGCACGCGACGATCGCCTTCGAGGGGCGCGACTTCGCGCTCACCGACGACCGCCTCGCGGTGGGCGGGCAGCTCATCTCGGTCAAGGGCCTCGCCGGCACCTACGACGAGGAGTACCTGCCGCTGTACGGCAGCCACCAGGGCGCCAACGCGGCTCTCGCCATCGCGGCCGTCGAGTCGCTCATCGGAGCCTCCGACCAGGCGATCCCCGGCGACATCCTCGCCGAGGGCCTCGGGCAGGTCACCTCGCCCGGACGCCTCCAGCTCGTCGGCGTCGAGCCGACCACCATCGTGGATGCCGCGCACAATCCGCACGGCGCGCGCTCCCTCGTGCGCGCCCTCGATGAGGTGTTCGACTTCGACGAGTGGGGCCTCGTGCTGGGGGCGCTGTCGGACAAGGACGTCGCGGGCATCGTCGACGTCCTCGCGCCGGCCGTCGCGCGCGTGTTCGTCACGCCGCTGGACTCCGAGCGCGCCGCCACCGTCGAGGACCTCGCGTCCCTCACGCGCGGCGCGGGCCTGGAGACTTCCGTCTACGCGGACCTCTACGAGGCGACGACCGCGGCACGCGAGTGGGCCGCCGAGTCCGATCGGCGCGCCGTCGTCATCGCCGGCTCCGTGGTGCTCGCGGGCGAGGCGATCGGGCTCGCCGAGGACGAGGGCTGGAAATCATGACGGATGCCGCTCCCGCGCCCGACGCGGGCGACGCCGGCGAGGCGCCGGCCGCCGCCGCGAAGCCGGGACGCGTGCGTCGGCGCCGCGGCGCGGCCGAGTCGCTCGGCTCGATCGTGCTCGGCTTCGAGTCGGTCATCGTGTTCCTCGCGGGACTCGTCGTCTTCGGACTCGGAGCGCTGCCGGCCGGCATCCCGTCGTGGTGGGGGATCGTCGCGGGCGCCGTGCTCGCCGTGCTGATGATCCTCACAGCGGGCCTCCTGCGCTACCGCTGGGGCTTCGCGATCGGCTGGGCGCTGCAGGTGATCCTCGCGCTCGGCGCGCTCCTCGTCCCGGCCATCTCGTTCGTCGTTCTGATTTTCGGCGGACTGTGGGCGTATGCCACCATCAAGGGGGCCCAGCTGGATGCGCGCAACGCGCGCCTGGCCGCGGCCGCCGACAATCCCCCCGACGCTTCGAACGGAGACTGACATGCCCACGGAAGAGACCCTCGTCCTCGTCAAGCCGGATGGTGTCGCGCGCGGCCTCACGGGCGAGATCCTGTCCCGCATCGAGGCGAAGGGGTACGCCCTCGTCGACATCCGGCTCGTGGAGCCCGACCGTGCGCGCCTGGAGCGCCACTATGCCGAGCACGAGGGCAAGCCGTTCTACGAGCCGCTGCTCGAGTTCATGATGTCCGGCCCGTCGGTCGCGATCCGCCTCGCCGGCAACCGCGTCATCGAGGGCTTCCGCTCGCTCGCCGGCACCACCGATCCCACCACCGCCG
>Ga0182749_1000865_pt1 | contig 25483 bp, 28 predicted proteins | sample eDN3rd37CKraftMG_FD_128875 | JGI IMG/M metagenome (GOLD analysis project Ga0182749, IMG submission 128875) | Enriched Miracle-Growth compost microbial communities from Emeryville, California, USA - eDNA 3rd pass 37_C Kraft MG (version 2) (version 2) ...
CCAGCACGGTGAATACATCGCCGGTGGCGGGGGTTACGGAAGGGCAGGCGATCAGGCGTTTGGCCAAAGCCACCGCGTCGGCATTGGTGCTGGTCATATCCATGCCGCTGCGTTAGCGAAAGCCTTGCCGCTTGACCAGCAGGAGGAGGAAGGCAGCCCATGCCCCGGATCGACCCCACGATCATCCCGCGGAATAACGCGACCGGCTATCCCGCACCTTATGCGAAGGTGGTCGGCGGCCGATGGGTCCGCAGGCTTGGACCCGAATCGGGCCTTTCCGATTTCGGCATTGGCCGCATCCCGTCGGGCAATGCCCATTATTCCGATATCGAGCTGCACTGGTCGCGCGGCAGCTATCGCCGCAAGGATGAAAGCCGCTATTGATGATGCCCCTGGACCGCCGTGCGCTGATCGCGGCCATGGGCGCGGCTCTTGTCGCGGCCGGAGCGCCCGCTGAACGGAACAGCCCCCCAACTTCCCTCGTCAGGCCGCCGCGCCTGCGCCCCGGCGACACGGTGGGCCTCATCGAACCGGCGGGCTTCACCGATGACGCCTTCGACCTCGCCCTCGTCAATGACACCATCGCCGCCATGGGGCTGACGCCGAAACCGGCACGTCATCTGGTGGAACGCCATGGCTATCTGGCGGGGAGGGACGCGGACCGGGCGGCGGACGTGAACGCCATGTATGCCGACCCGGACGTGCGCGCGGTCTTCGCCGTGCGCGGTGGCTGGGGTTGCGCGCGTATCCTGCCCTTCCTCGATTTCAGGGCGATCCGCGCCCACCCCAAGCTGCTGATCGGTTTCAGCGACATCACCGCCCTGCATCTGGCGTTCGCCGCCCAGGCGGGCTTCACTACCATCCACGGTCCCAATGCCTCGGCAAGCTGGCCCGCATTTTCCTGGGACGCGTTCCGCGCGATCGCCTTCGACGGCGCGACGCCCACGCTTGTCAATCCGGTCGGCAAGGAAGACCGGCTGGTCCAGCGCATCGGCCGCATCAGGACTTTTCGTCACGGCAAGGCGAGCGGGCGGCTGCTGGGCGGCAATCTCACCGTGCTGGCGGCGCTGATGGGAACGCCGTGGCTTCCCGATTTCACCGGCGCGATCCTTTTCATCGAAGACACGAACGAAGCGCCCTATCGCATCGACCGGATGCTGACCCAATTGGCGTTGGGAGGCGTGCTGGGCAAGCTGGCCGGTGTGGTCTTCGGCCAGTGCACCGGCTGCACGGCGGACGGGCCGTCCTATGGCGGCTTCACCTTGTCGGAAGTGCTGCAACAGCATCTGGAACCGCTGGGCATTCCTGCCTTCCAGGGCGCTCAGTTCGGCCATGTCGCCAGCCAGTTCAGCCTGCCGGTCGGCGTACGCGCGGAAATCGATGCGGAGGCCGGGACTATCCGGCTGCTGGAACCGGCGGTGGCGTGAACTGACGCCTTTAGGTTCACGTGAAGGCATGGAGCGGAGCCGACATTTTCACCAATGGGTGGCAGCAAACCACCCAAACCCCGACTTTCGGCGTGGGTTTGGAAGCTATCCAATCCTCAAAAACCTATCCCGACCCAGCCAGCGGCACGATATCCACCGGCCTGCCGTTGCGGCGCAGTTCGATCGTGACCATGGGCCGACCGGCGCCCGCCATGCCCACGGGATCGCCCTGCCGCACGGCTTCGCCGACTGTAGCGGTCAGACGATGCAGCCCGGTGATGAGCGTGGTCCACCCCTGCCCATGGTCGATGATAAGGATCTGGCCATAGCCGCGATACGGCCCGGCAAAGGCGACGCGTCCCGCCGTCGGCGCCACGGCCTGCGCGCCGGCCTGCGCCGCGATGGTGAGGCCGCGCGACCGGACACCGCTGTCGTTCACTTCGCCCATGCCGGTCACGAGCTGGCCGATGACGGGCAGGCGATAGGGCGGCGGGGTGCGGTTCGCGCTGTCCTGCTGCGGAGCGGGGGCCTGCGCCTGATCGGGCCGGGCCGGGCGCGGCAGCGGTCCCGAAAGCCGCGCCAGCCTGTCGCGCACGTCGCCCGCTTCCTCCAGCCGGTCCATCAGGTCGACGATATCCCGCGCCTTTTCCCCCAGCGCCAGCGCGCGCTCGCTTTCCAGCCCCGCCGTCGTGCGATAGTCGCGCGCGGCCAGCCGCTTCTGCGCGCCAAGCTGCTCCAGCGCCGCCTGGCGCCGTTTCAGTTCTGCGCGCCCCTGCGCCAGCGCATCCGCCGCCTGCTGCGCCGTCGCTCGCAGCGCGCGGCTACGATCCAGCTCCTCGCGCAATCCCGCTGTGCGTTCGCGGATCGCCGGCAGCACATTTGCCAGTACCGCGCGCATATGCACCGCGTCCGTCACCGACCCCGGCTGCACCAGCGTCAGCGCCAGCGGCCGCCGCGCCATCATCTGCAATGCGGCGGTCAGGCGCACGACAGGTTCCTGCCGCGCCGCCAGCCGCGCCGCCTGCACCCGTTGCAGCCGCGCGATGATGGCGATGCGGGCCTGCGCCGCCTGAATATCCGCTTCCGATTCCTGTATCCGCGCGGCCATGGCGGCGGCGCGGCGCTGCGCCAGATCGGCTTCGTCGCGGGCGAGCGCCGCCTGTTGTTCGAGGCGCTGCGAACGGTCGCGCGCCTCGTCCGACTGGCGCCGCGCGGCCTTGAGCGTGGTCTGTTCCTGCTCCAGCGTCGTGCCCGCCGTGCCGGGCAGGACAATCGCGCCGCCGTTCGCCGCCGGGAGGCGCGCGGCTCCTGTCGCCAAGACACCGGCCAGCATCGCAGCAATGCTCCATTTCCAACGCAAGCTCGCGTCCCCGCCCGTCATGCCGGCCAGCCTAGAGCATCGCGCGGGAAAGTGGGAACCGGTTTTTCGCCGAAAACAATGCGGCGACAACAGAGGATTGCGCGATATGCTGATACACGTTTTGCGAAGCTGATCTCGGCCAGTGGGCTGGCATGACGGCTGGGGAAATGTCCGCCAATCCATAACTGCCATCGGCCAAAGCGCGCCCGCAGGCGAGCCATCGCGCTCAACCTTCGCGATGATAGGGGTGGCCCGCCAATATGCTGCAAGCGCGCCAGAGCTGCTCCGCCAGCATCGCTCGCGCCATCATATGCGGCCATGTCATCGCCCCGAAAGCGATTAGCAGGTCGGCATTGGCCCGATCCGCATCGTCGAAGCCGTCCGCCGCGCCGATCAGGAAGCGGCACTCCCGCGTTCCCGTGTCGCGCCATCCCTCGATACGCCTGGCGAAATCCATGGAGGAAAGTTGCTTGCCCTTCTCGTCCAGCATCACCGTGACGGTGCCGGGCGGCGCGAGGGGCAGCTTGCCGCCCCGGTCGGGCATTTCGGTGATCCGGTGCGGCATGGTCAGCCGCTTCATATAGCGCTCGACCAGTTCCCCTTCGGCCGAGCGCCCGATCTTTCCGCGCGCGATGATGTGGAGCAGCATGGCCGCTCCCTAAACGCTCGCACCGCGCTTGTCGAACCTGCGTTCAGGCCGTTCCTGCCGTCGGCGCGTCGACAAAGCCCCACATCCGCTCCAGATTGTAGAAGCTGCGCACTTCCGGCCGGAACAGGTGGACGATCACGTCGCCCGCGTCGATCAGCACCCAGTCGGCGACCGGCAGCCCTTCGATCCGCGCAGAGCGGCCGGTGGCCTGCTTGATCCGCTCGGCCAGCTTCTGCGCCATCGATGCGACCTGACGGGACGAACGCCCGCTGGCGATCACCATATGGTCGGCAATGCTGCTCTTGCCCTGGAGAGGGATGGAGATGGTTTCCTGCGCCTGGTCGTCGTCAAGCGACTGAAGGACAAGGTCGTGCAGGGCGGCAACGCTGTCGGCATTTTGGGCCGTGTCGTTGGCGGGCTGGGGTCTGGACAAAAAAACTCCTTCTAGACAATCATCCGGCGCGTGAGCGGATCGCGCACACGCGTTTGTTCATATTCGCGATGCCAGAGAGGGTCCGCCTGCCGAAGCAGGGTCGCCGATCTTGGATCAGGGCGAAAGCGCAACAGCACAAGCGCCGGCGGTCTCCAATCCGTCCAGTCTGCACTCTGGCGCGCGGGCCGGACGAAACGCCGCAGCCAAGCCATGGCCTGAGAGCCATGAGCGGCTCCATCATAACCCGGACGGGCGATCACGGCAATGGGCATCTGCCGCGCGATGCCGCGCCAGTCCTTCCATTGGGCGAACTGCACCAGATTGTCCGCGCCCATCAGCCAGATGAAGCGATGCCGCGGATAGCGGCCCCGGATCGCGCGCAGCGTATCGACGGTATAGCGGGTATGCAGTTCACGCTCGATCGCGGTGGCCCGAATCGGCCCCCGCCGCGCCATCGCCCGCGCCCGCGCAAGCCGGGCGGGCAGGGGCGCCATCCCCGCCTGCGGTTTCAGCGGATTGCCCGGCGACACCAGCCACCACACTTCATCCAGCCCCAGCGCCCCAGCCGCGAACAGCGAAATCGCCCGATGCCCCTCATGCGCCGGATTGAAAGAACCGCCAAGAAGGCCGATGCGTGCCATGGCTAATGCCATGCCAGTTGCGGGGGCGGGCTGCAATCTTTGGGGCTTCGAATGACGGCAAACGACCAGAAGCGGACGGGAGAAAGAGGGCCTCTGCAAGGTCCGCTCCCCATCCTGACTAGCCGTAGCCTTACTCCGCCGCATCCGGCAGCGCGCGAATGCTTTCTTCCGCCTGTGAATCGCGGACCAGTGCTTCGAGCGGTTCGACGGCCTCGATCTCCTTGCCGCCCGTTTCCACGTCGAGGTCGCGGAAGCGGCGTCCAGCCGGGAGCACGCTTCGGTCGAAGCTGCCGACGAACTTGTTGTAATTGTCCACCGCGCTGGTGAGGCCGGAGCCGACACGCTTCAAATGCCCGGCCGCCACTGCCAGCCGCTCGTAGAGTTCCTTGCCGAGCTGGCCGACCTGGCGCGCCTGATCCTGCATCCGCGCCTGCCGCCAATGGCCCGCCAGCGTGCGGGCCAGCGGCAGGAAGGTCGCAGGACCGCAGATGATGACCCGGTTCTTGGCCGCGCGCTCCCACAATTCCATGTCCGCCTCCAGCGCGGCGGTGACGAAATTGTCGCCCGGCACATACATGATGACGAAGTCCGGTGCCTTGTCGAACTGCTCCCAATAAGCCTTGCGCCCCAGCGCGTCGGCATGGGTCCGCACCGCGCGCGCATGGTCGGTCATATAGCGGTCGCGCGCCGCTGGATCGACCTGTTCCACCGCGTTGAGATAAGCCTCCAGCGAGCATTTGACGTCGACCACAAGCTGCTGGTCGCCGGGCAGGCGGATGATGAAATCGGGACGCAGCCGCCCTTCCTCGACCGCCACCGATACTTCCTCGCGAAAATCGACGAAGGGGGAAAGGCCCGCCGTTTCGATCAGGTTCTTGAACTGCTGCTCGCCCCAGCGGCCCCGTGTCTTGGGCGCGGCGCGCAGGGCGTTGACGAGCTTGGCGGTTTCCTCGCGCACCTGCCCCTGGCCCAGTTGCACCTGCTGCACCGCTTCGCGCAATTCGGCATAGCTGCCCACGCGCTCCTTCTCCACCCGCGCCAGTCCTTCCTCATAGCGCTTGAGCGTGGTCTCGACCGGCGTGAGCAGGCTTTTGAGTTGCGCCTCGCTCTTTTCATGCGCCTGGGTCAGCCGCTGGTCGGCGCGTTCCAGAAACTGGTTTTGCGCCTGATGCAGCAACTTGCCGCCAATCTCGCTGAACTGCGCGGAAAGCTGCTCCTTGGCCTCTTTCAGCGCCATGATCTGCGCCTCGAACGCCTCCGCCCGCGCCTGCGCGTCGGATTGCAGCGCCGCCAGTTGCCGCGCTGCCGTTTCCCGCGCTTCGCGCGCCGCATCCAGCCGCTGCTCCAGAGCCGCCGCCTGCGCCACGCGCTCGGCATCCAGCCGCGCCGCCGCCGCAACCCGCTCCTGCGCCGCCGCCAGTTCGGCGATGGCTCCGTTGCGCTGCTGGCTCGCCGCCTCCAGCTTTGCCGCGAGGTCCGCTCGTTCCGCGCCCAGCGCCGCCGCCGCCTTGCCGCGCACTATCCAGCCGACTCCCAGCCCCGCGAGCAATGCAATAACGGCAATCAGAATCGGCAGGCTATCCATGCGGCTCGCTTTCGCTTTGTTTCCGCATTTTCCGAGTCGCCAGGTAATTGGCCGCGCTGGCCTGCGGCTCACCCGACTTGAAAATGCTCTGGAACGAAAGGGGAACTTAGCGGGCCGTTCCGCTCTCCGCAAGCAGGCTTTGGCGAAAGCGCGCCAGCCGGTCCACCGCCGCGTCGATCACACCGTCGGCCTTTGAAAAGCACAGCCGCACCAGGCTCGTCACCGTGCCGTCGGGATAGAAGGCGGAGACTGGGATCGCCGCGACGCCCGCTTCCTCGACGATCCGCTCGCAAAAGGTCACATCGTCCATGTCGATGCCCGAAGCGGGCAGGTCGATCGAAAGGAACCATGTCGCCGCGCTTGGCTGAACCACATAGCCCGCCGCTTCCAGCCCCTCGGCCAGGCGGTCGCGCGATTCCTGATAGTCCGCTCGCATCTGCGCGAACCATTCGGCAGGCTTGCCCAGTCCCTCGGCTACCGCCCATTGCAGGTTAGGCGCGGTGGTGAAGGTCAGGAATTGGTGCGCCCGCCCCAGCAGCGCCGCGAGCGCTGGCGCGGCGCACATCCAGCCGACCTTCCATCCCGTGACCGAGAAGATCTTGCCCGCCGACCCGATCTTGACCGTGCGTTCGCGCATTCCCGGAAAAGCCATCAGCGGCCGATGCCCGATGCCGTCGAAGGTCACATGCTCCCACACTTCGTCGCAGATCGCGATCAGGTCGCGCGCCGCGCAGAACCGCGCCAGCAGCGCCAGTTCCCCGTCGCGCATGACGACGGCGGTGGGATTGGTCGGGTTGTTGAGCAGGATGAGACGGGTGCGCTCGCTCGCCGCCGCCTTCAATGCGTCCTCGGTGATCCGCCATTCCGGCGGCGTCAGCGTGATGACCTTGGCCACGCCGCCCGCCCGCTCTATCAGCGGCACGTAGGCGTCGTAGAGCGGCGCCAGCACCAGCACCTCGTCTCCCGGCCCGACCAGCGCCATCAGACTCGCGGCCAGCGCTTCCGTAGCCCCGGATGTGACGATCACTTCCTCCGGAATCAGGTCCAATCCCTGGTGCCGCGCATAATGCGCCGCGATAGCGGAGCGCAGTTCAGGAAGGCCCGCCATGGGCGGATACTGGTTCGATTTGGTCAGCAGCGCGTCGGCCGCCGCCTCCAGCACCTCATGCGGTCCCGGCCCGTCGGGAAAGCCCTGGCCGAGGTTGATCGCGCCCAGTTCGCGGGCGCGCCTCGACATCTTCTCGAAAATGGTGGTCGTCATGTCCCGGAAAAGGGGGTGGCCGACGGGGTGCGCGATCCTGTCCATGACGCAGCGTTAAGTCTCTTTGTCCCGAAGGGATAGTCCCACCTGTCCTTTAGGCCGGTGCGAATGGTCAGTTCCCGGATATCCGCCGGGAACGCCAGATTCCCTCGACATCCTAGACCAGGCGCCAGCGACGCGGTTCGATCATGGCGCCTTTCGCCGTGCGGTAGCCGGGAATGTCCAGCACCATATCCGCGCCCTCTTGCCGCCATTGGGCCAGGACGGTCACGCCGTCGCCGAATTCCACCAGGCATCCGGGCTCCACCCCGTCATCTTCCTCCGGCGCGACGCGTCCGCCGGGAAAGGCATGGCTATGGGTGAAGACGAACCGCATCACCCCTTTCGCTCATTCCCACTCGATTGTTGATAGAGTTAAAAAATGCAGTTATTTCAATAATATATATTTACAATATTAATCGATACCATGAATTATGCCATGTTCAGATTCACTTTCTCGCCGCCTTCAACGTCATACTGATGACTCTGGATATAGCCGCCGGTATCGTTGATATATAGCGAATCGGTGGGGTAAATGGGGAACAAAATACTATTTCAGGGCGTGACGCCTGAAACACACCTTGCGGCAGTTCGGCACGTTCTTTCGATTCCAAATCCTGAGTCAGTAATCTTTAGCACCGCCTTTATGAATCGAGGCGGCTTGATGCAGATTCGTGATGCGCTGGAGCCTGTGGCTGCGGTCACGACAATTATTGCGGGCATTCGCAACGGAATAACTTCTGCTCAAGGATTGCTGGCGTCGCTTGAATTTGGGTGCACTACGCTCGCAGTTGACACCGGCTCTCGCAACGTAATCTTTCATCCCAAAATCTATTTTGCAAGAAGCGCGACCTCGGCGCGGCTCGTGCTTGGAAGTGCGAATCTGACGATAGGCGGCCTCAATTCTAACATTGAGGCCAGCATCGCCATGACGCTCGATCTGGGCGACGAGGACGACGCGGGCTTTGTTGCCGACATACAGGCAAAAATCGACGGGATGAGAGCGGATTACCCTGAGCATGTTTTCAATGTGGCAGACGCGGCGGCCGTCGCTCTACTGCTCGAAGCTGGTCGCGTAGTCGATGAGAGCATATTATCCGCTCCAACGCCGGGAGGATCGTCTGGCAATCGTGATCTCGACACGATCTCAAAAATGAAGCTGAAAACGCCGCCCATTAGACGCCCGGCGGTACCCCCTGTTGTTCACCCGATCCCCGCACCAGCGGCACCGATTGCAGCGCCTGTACCGGCAGCCCCCATACGAGACCAACTCTCACTGGTTTGGGAAAGCCGCCCTCTGACGCGGCGCTATTTGACGATTCCCACGGGGGCAAACACTAACCCCACTGGTTCCATGCTTTTCACCAAAGGAGCAATGGATGACATCGACCAGCGCCACTATTTCCGGGATGATGTCTTTGCCGGGTTGAACTGGCACCACGACACCGCGCCCAGCAAGGAACATATGGAGCGCGCAGAAGCGCAATTCCGGCTGATTATCCGCGACGTGGATTATGGCGTGTTCGCACTGCGCCTCTCGCACAATTCGCGAACTGACACTGCGGCCTACGAGCAGAACAACAGCATGACCCAACTGCATTGGGGCGAAGCGCGACCGCTCGTAGCACGCGAGGATTTGCTAGACCGCATAATGTATCTTTATCGGGATGAAGCGGCCCCAAATTTGTTCGTCTTGGAAATCGACTAATCGGCACTGGTTGAGACACGGTGCCTTCGGTCGCGCAGCTTTTTCCAGCCCGTCAGCAGTTCAGATTGATCGGCGGACGATAGCCCAAGGCCGCCAAGCATCCGCTGTGTCTGCTGTTCAAGAACGGCATCCATAGGCAGGGAACGTACAGCTTTGTCGAGTTCGGCAACTTTCGGTCGAACTTTCAGCGGCGGCACGACCAGCAGTTTCTCAATTTCTGAAGGAACCAGTTCGAGAACGCCACCGCCATAGTGGCGCCCCTCAAGCTCCGCACTTAGGGCGGTCAGTGCATTGATAAACCCATACACAAGCTGCTCGGCTGTGCCCTCCTTCAAGCGAACGCGGTAGGCCGTATCCGTGGTGTAGGCTCGCAACTGGTTAAGGATGAGCCGGGGTGTATCATGTGACCGTTTCAGCATCCCGATTTCTGTCGCATAAACAGATGGGACAGAATACCAGGGCGATCGGATGCGGCACTTATAGCGGGTATGCAGGTTTTCCTTCTCACCGCGCTCAATATAGCGTTTGCCCGTGCGACTTTTCTCAACGCTCCTGTCTTGAAACCATATGAAATTCGTCGGGTTGCCCTTCGTCGCGTTCGCACGGTGCTGGCGTTCGTCATAGACGACGCCCGGACAATGCTCGCTGCGACCGAACATCGGGTGTGCCCATTGCTGCAATCCGAATTGCTCGACCGTTTCATCCTCGACCAAAAAGAACTTATTGGCCCCGGTGACAATACCAACGTCAACCTCTGCCACATCATCGAAGCGGCAAACCTCGCCCCCATCAATGAGACCGTCCAAAAGCGAGCGGGTAGAAGGGGACAGCAAAGCCCGCGTCCATTTCCCCTCAACGGTCTTGCCATTGATCGACTTCGGGGCGCGGAAAATATCCTCTGGGTCCAGCTTAAGGAAATCACGTCCTTTGACCGGGTACATGCCCAAGCCCTCGGCGTGTTGAGCCGGGTGGGTCTTCTTCTCGGCCAGCAGCAGAACCGCGCCCTGAAGAGTGCCGGGAAACCACAATTCCTCTGGGTCGATCACGATGAGACGGCTTGCGTTCTCGCCCAGATACGACCGTAGAGACTGCGCATGTGTAACGTGGATGATCTCGGCCGGAACCACCATAGCCAATCGTCCGCCCGGCCGCAGAAGGGCGAACGATGCCAGAATGAACGGCACCCATGCGTTTGTATGCTTGGTAAATTTGCAGCCCAAGGCCGCAAAAATGGTTTCAGCTCGATCCTGAAAGAGCGGCGGTAGATACTGATAGCGAATAAAAGGTGGATTCCCCAAAACGGCGTCGAACTGTGCCTTGCCGCTATGAATGGCATCAACGGCCCAGCCTAGGAAATCATCGTTACGGATTCCTACCTCGCGCAACCCAGCCTGACGGGCGGCTTTGCTAGCCTTCTTCACTTCAGCCGGGTCGATCTCAAAGCCCGTGACGTGAGCGGTCGGGATTAGATCAGCCATAGGCTTGAAAAAAACACCGTCACCGCAACTCGGCTCTAGAATGTCAATCGGCTCGTTGTGGCGCACCCACCGAACTAAGAATGTTGCGAGGTCGGCGGGAGTATAATAGCCGCCACGTAATTTCTGCTCGGTCTGAAACTCTTTGAAATTCATGACCGAGACTCCGAATTTTTAACTGTTTTGTTTGAAGGAGTGGCGGATTTACCTTTAACGTAACTTTCCGCACACTGAATGAACCAGTCTTTGAGGGTCGAACTGTCCATTGCCAAAGTGCTGTAGAGTTGGCGCTTCAGCATGGGTTCTATTTCGATGACTATACGACCGGAATCACCCTTGGACATGTTATATAGCTCACGTCAGTTATGTAACATGCATGACATCAACAGCCCACATTGTCCATAGCGAACATGGCGACACATGACTGATCCCGCCAATCCCGGTTCCTAAAAACACGAATCTTCGTAGCGGTTCCTAAAAGCACGAATCTCGCGAAGCCTCCGGCAAAGGCCGATCCCCCTAATCGGTAAGGCGTGGCGTGACGCTCGCCATCTCGCCCCTGATCTCCCCCAAACTCTGCAAGATCGCTGCCGGATCGAGGTCATCTTGGCCGGATTCACCATCCAGCCATGCCTTCAATTGATTGCCCACTCGGTTGAGTTCGTCGTTCAGCCGCATAAGGTCCGCCAACGCCTCCTTATTGATCGTGGCCGGGGCTTCCCAGCCAAGCCCAGCCCCGCGCGCCAAGCCCGATGCCGACATGCCGGTTGCAGCGGCCCTATCGGCAATCTCGGCCCGCTCCTCCGGCGTCACCCAAATGTCGATCCGCTGATTGCGAGGCCGCGAGCCGCGTCCCTTTCCTGCCATAACGATTTCTCCTTCTTCTGCCGTGAATTGCAATATCTGCGACGATGTGGAGTTCTGTTTGCAGATCGCGGCATTTACGCATCGCCACCTCGACCTCTCCGGCTCGGACGCCTCGCCCCCATCGCTCGGCCAGCCATAGTTTCAGTAATCCGGCTACTCGCCCTAGATCGCCACCCGCCTTAATTAGGGACATGGCGGCTTTCAGATCGTCCCGCGCTTTGAGCGGCTCCCCTAAAACCACCGCGCGCAAAAACCCGGAATGGGTTTGGTGGGTGGTGCGCTGCGCCTTTTCGACAAGCCGGTGCTTTTCCTCCGGTGTCACCCATACCTCGATACTCGCCCTTCTAGGTCGAGTGCCTCGCCCCTTTTTGGTGCCTTCCTCCATCATCTCCACTCCCGCCCTTGCGGGCCTGTTGCGGCAGCGACCGTGGGCCTCGCAGAGCAAGATTCCGTCGAGCCGCAGGCGAGTAAGGCCAGGTGGTGGATGGGTGCGGGCTGTTGCCCGTACCCGTACAACACACATCTTGCCATCTGCATAAGCGCGATAATATGCGTCAAATCTAAATCAGAGCAATACAAATATTAAATCGCATATCATCGCGTATCTTCGCATATATCCGCTAATTATCGCGTTACATCGCGTATGTTCGCATATGTTCGCGGATCGTCGCACATGGAATTAACCTTATAGTCTCAAGACTATATTTGTTTTGTGCAAAACAATGTCACAGACTATTCAATCTATACTTGCTTATTCGGAGCTATCGCCGATACCTTAAAGCCTCTGATGCACCAAAATGAGGATTAGGGAATGGCACGGAAAAACCTCAACGACCGGCGAGCGGCAGCGCGGCGGGAACTTGAGGAAGCCCAAGCGAAATTCGCCAAGCTGCAAAATGAGACGGCAGCACGAATTGGCAAATTGGCCGTCAGGACAGGTCTGATCGACTTCGACCCGTCCGACGACGAAATCAGATCAGCATTTGAGGGAATCATCGCCAAAAAGAAGGAGGAGAATGTCCCGTGAATAATAGACAAAAGGTAGATGGATTAATTCGTTCTCTGAACGCCATTCAGGGAGAGTTGGGCAAAGGTCGTGTCGGCAAGGCAAAAGCATTCGCTGCGAAGCTCGAATACGAGCTTAACGAATGGAGCCTCGACCTCATGCGGATACCTCCAGCAGAGCGACAAAAATATCGCTGCCCGAGCGCCTATTATCGTCACTGAATTGCAGAAATGGAGATATTACTATGACCAAGACACCGCGTTATCCGCTTTTTGCTGCCGCGCTCGCTCTCTCGGTTGGTGCCCTGCCTGTATCGCCCGCTTCGGCCCTGACGATCTACTGCACCAATTGCGCGACCACGTTCCAGCAGGCCACGCAGATGGCGAAGGAAATCGAGACGGCGATTAACACCGCCGCCACGCTCCAGAATCAAATCAGCCAGTATAATGAAATGCTCAAGCAGGGCATGTCCCTGCCATCGAGCATGTTCAACCGCATGACCGGCGATCTGCAACAGCTTCAATCGCTCTATCAGCAGAGCAAGGCCCTGTCGGGTGGCCTCTCCAACTTCGACACGCAGTTTCGCAGCCAGTTTCAGGGCTATGACAGCTATCTGGCTCAAAGCGGCAAAAGCTCATCCTACATGGGCGACAATTACCGGCGTTGGAACGAGCAGGGTTTTGACAACATGCGAACCGCCATGCGTGCGGCAGGAATGAATGTGTCCTCGATCTCGGATGAGGACGCGCTGTTGTCGCAACTGGTGCAGCGGTCGCAATCGGCATCGGGCCGTATGCAGGCGATCCAAGCGGGCAATGAAATTGCCGCCCAGCAGGTGCAGCAGATGATGAAGCTGCGCCAGCTTCTGAACACGCAAATCCAATCGCAAAGCATGTGGTATGCGCAGCAGATGGAGCGCCAGACGGTCGATGATGCCGCAACTGAAGCCTTCTATTCGGGCACTCTGCATCGTGCCGGTTCCAAGGGATACTAAAATGTTGATCTCGAAAGCGGTGTTAGCCGCCATCGTCGTCGCCTCTGTGGCCCTTGCATCTCTGGCGACATATTCCATCGGGCATCATACCTGCCCTACGCTTTCAACCGGAGACGCTGAATTTTATTCAGGGCGTCTGCATCGGTCTGGCTCCAAGGGATACTGACATGAGGAAGGCCCTAATATTTGGCGCAGCCTTTCTCCTGCTATCCTTGGCCGGAGCGGGAAATGCGCTCGCCCAGAACGTTGACCTTAGCGCCCCTGACGGCGCGGTCCAAGGTCTTCTCGACATAATTAGAAATGCAGCAAATAATTGGGATGGTCGGCTGCATGGCTATGCCGTGAATATATTTTGGTCACTAGCGGTAATACAATTCGTGATTACGTTCTTTCCTCTCGCGTTGAAAAATTCAGATTTCGGAGAGATTGCCGGAGAACTTGTCCGCAGCGTGCTAGTCATCGGTTTTTTTGCTGCCCTTCTTATGTATTCAAGAGAATGGGCCAGTGCGATAGTCGATAGCTTCCGCGAAGCCGGTGCCCATGCCGCTGGGTTTGATAAGGAGTTGCTCCCCGGTGACATGTTCGCAACAGCAGTGGAGATGGCTGACCTACTGACAAAACCAGTGACCATCAATCCATTCGTGGCCGTTTCAAGGGGCATTTCATCAATTCTAATCTTGATAAGCTTTGCCTTTATTGCCGCCTTCATGTTCGTGACGCTGGTTGAATCTTATATTGTTATCAATGCGTCGGTGCTGTTCATGGGGTTTGGTGGATCACAATGGACACGGGAGTATGCGATAGCGATCTTCCGTTACGCGGTATCCGTAGGTGCCAAGCTCTTTGTGCTGACGTTGATTGTCGGCATCATCATGCAATCAGCCGTGGATTGGAAGACAGCCTATAATGGCGAAAGTGGCTCTATCTTGACGTTGGTTGGCCTTGCCTTGGTGTGCGCCTATCTGGCGAAAACCATCCCCGAGTTAATTCAGGGCCTGATTGGCGGCGTCTCTCCGGGCGGCGGCGGCACGATCGGCTCCATGGCCGCGACGGTGCTTGCTGGCGGCGCTGGCGTTGCTGCTGGTGCTGCTGTTGCGGGTGGCGCTTCGGCGGCAACAGGTGCGACGGGTGCAGGCGGTGCGGCGGGCGGTGCCGGTGGCTCGAACGGCATTGCGGGTCTTTTGAGCCAGAGCATCATGGGAGCAGGCAGGGCCGGTCCTACTAGCGGCGCTTCCGATGGCATATCGACTGCGGCACGCACCGCCGGACAGCGGACGGGTGGCAGCGCAAGCGCCGGCTCGCCAAACCGCACCACGGGCGGCGCGAGCGCGGCACCGCAAGCAACAAAACACGCAGCCAATGACGCCGGACAAAGCGACCGGGGAGGAACGGCAAAGAAACAAGCCGCTGATGCCGCGGCCCCTGTAGATGCCGGACAGGCAGGTGAAGGGGGCACTGTGGCGACTGCATCGGCGCCCCCAAGTGTTGGCACAACCGAGCCAGGTCAAATGCCTGTCGCGCCACCCGATGACGACGCTGGTTCCGCACCTATGGTCAGCACCACAAAGGAAAATCCAGCCATAAGCGGATCTTCCGGCGCTGGTGGATTGGCGACCGGCCTTTCAGCCACCGCTCGCGGGCTGGGCGTAATGTCGGCCCTGTCTGTGCCCGGCATGGAAAATGCGGCCTATGCGGGCTCGCCTGCGCCTTCCGCCCCGCCGGAAGCGCCGTCATCGGATGATTTCAAGGGGGAAGCCTCTCCCTCCGATCCGGTGAACGTCATCCAACCCGCCGCCGATCAATCACCCCCTACCAAGACGACACCGCCGAAGGAGTGACCTATGAATACCCTAGCGATTTTCCTCGTCCAGATGACCTTATTTTCAGCGTTGTGCATGTCGCTGTTGGTCGTTTTCTACCACCTCGTCCGCTGGCTTCGGGAACGCGGCCACGGCCCGAAACTGGATGCCTTTGCGGACTGGCACGCGCGGGCATCAAGGCAAGGGGCCATTCAAGCCCTGAAAGCCGTGCGCGGCATCCAGTCGATGCCCTTCTATGGATCGCGCAAACAGCGGGAAACCATCGACATGATGCTGCTACGGGTGCAGCGAGAAGATGATCCCCGGCAATGACCTCTGACGGCCCTGCATATGACTGCGGGGCCGTTTTCATATAAGGTAGGATCATGACAGGCCTAAAGCTCACTCCCTACGATTCCGCCGATTATCTCGACAACGAGGCGGCTGTTGCTGCCTTCCTCGACGCAGCGAAGATCGAAGGCGGAGACGATCCCGCCTATATGGCGCATGTGCAGGGCGTGGCCGTTAGAGCGCGCGCCAAGATCGCGGCTATCTCAACCGCGAACGGAACGGAGTCGAAGCCTTTCAACGGCTGAAGACGCGTTCCATGCTGATAGTATTTCTGGCCCGCGCTATCCGGTCGCGGGTCGTTTTGCGTCTGGAAGCCGATTTCCGGGCTGTGGAGCGCCTTTTCCGTCCCTTTCCTATTCGCCCGCCGCGATGCTTCTACGGCTCGCCCTAGCGGCTGAAAATCAGGCTTCTCGTGTCCGATACCAGAGCCAGAGGATGCCCAGAGGCGCAACGAAGATTGCTCCGGCCCACAAAGCCACATTGATAATGAGCTTGGCGAACATGAGAAAGATGGCAGGCAAGATGAACATGTTCCTGCCGAGCAGCAGCGACATGATCTCGTCCCAGACGAGCTTGGAGAACGGAAACAATATCGTATTTACGATGAGGAAAGCCCAAGCGGAGGGATAGATTGTGTGTGTGCCGCGTGAAAATATGGCGGCATAAAACGCAAAGATCGCGAAGCTGATGATATAGGCACGGATCAGATAAGCCCGGTCAACGGAACCGAAAATCCTGCGTAGAAACTGCATCGCGCTTTCCTAACATATTCATCCAGTGCGCTTTTCCGTAACGTCGATGCGCGCGGATGCCAAGATTTCATCTTTTGGTGCCTGTTACGGTGCGTCTTGGGCGTTGGTGCACGCTCGATTCGACGGCCAATCGCTGTCAGCCAGCAGCATGGACGGGCGCTACGCCGCCATCCGGCTCTAAGTTAAAATATAATGGGTTAGAACGCGCGCGCGCGTTACGCCCTCAAAAATCCCTCAAAACACTTTGTATAACAATGAGATGTAGAAATGCCCTGCACCTAAAAGCACGAAATGGGCTGCACCTGAAAGCACGTGCCATTGCGGGGGGCAGTGCACCTAAAAGCACGAAACGATTCTCATCCTGCATGAGTTATCCACAGGCTGCGATTTCGTCTGGAAATTCGCACTTTAGCTACAGCCGCGACGCTTCCGCGCTTTCCGTGCATGGGCCTTCTCGTGCGCGATCACTGGTGCGTGCGGGCGTCCAGCCAACATATCCTTAGCTTCTGCCACCCGACCTTTCGGGCCATGAGCATAGAACGTAACCATGTCCCGCGCCGGATCGTAGGCCATCAGGTAATCAGGCAAGTGGCCGGACTCCACCAGTGTCCGCACGTCTTCCCGAAAGTTGCGCAGTGGCGATGCGCTGCCGCTCTTATGGTGGAGGACTACCAATGAGATTCGCCAGTTCGGCTGTGTACCGCAATGCTTCCGTGCCAACTCGTAGATGCGTCTTTCAAGCGGCTTTCGCAGGCGGAAATAGTCGCGGCTTAAGGTTAGCACGTGCATGGCTTTAACAGACCGGAATAACCAGTCTGGCAACGTCACCTCGACGGCGACCATACGGTCACTACGGTCGTGTTCGACTACCTTGGCAGAGTCCACAAGTCCAAAGAATCCCCGCTCGCGCCTGCCTGCCGTCTCAATGTTCGTTTCAATGCGCGTCCCGGTCAGCCGGGCCAGCATCTCACCCATTCGTATGTAAGCCCGCCCACTCGTGTCGCGATTTGTGGCTCGGAGGAAATCATAAGCCTTAAAGCGGACCACGCGCGAGACTTCCTGTCCGGCGTTCCTCGCCTCGACCATCTGGCTGATGCAGTAAATCCACAAATCCTTGTCGTGGATGGTGGCGCAACCATCATGACCCGGCTTCACGGTGACGGTGCAGCCGTTCCGCTCGTAGGTTCTAATACGGCTGTCGCCAGCTTTCAGCGCGAATAGCGGATGCTCCATGCTGGCAGTGTCGGCCTTGGGCGCGGCGTCCAGAATGTCGGCTATGAAAAAATCGCGCTGGGGCGTGCGGTCCGGTGCGAGGCGCGCCGTCCTCTTGCGCTCTGCACTCTGCCCCTTAATACTGCCATCAGCTATGATTTCATGCGGATCAGCCAGCAAAAGTTCCGGCGCACGCTTGATGAAGGCCGCTAGCTCGTGGACCGCCACGACTTAGTTCCCAGAGGTCGAGCAACGAGCCAAAACACTACGGCTCAGGCAGCAATGCCGGGGCGCGCGGCTTGAGCGCCTGATGCTTTGCGCGCTTCAATCCATTCTTCGATCTCTGCCAAATCCCACGCGACACTTCGGCTCGTGAGGGCAATGCGACGGGGAAACTCGCCGCGCTGCTCCATGTTGTAAATTGTCCGCTCGGCCAGCGGGATCATGGCATGGAGTTTCTTGCGATTGATGAGTGTCTTGCTCTCCATCCGGGCGTCCTTCGATATCAGTCAGATGCTTGACGATACCGGGCGGTGCCAGCGAGCAGGGGAGAAATAGTTAGAATGATGTTGACGCTTAAGCTATCGTCGAATCATGACAAAGCCCAACGCAACGCGAATTGCATTTGATCCGTTCTATGAACGCTTGGCGGTGGAAGCCGATACATCGTCGGACCGCATCCGGGCCAAGCTGGCCAATCACTATAACTGGTGCTTCTGCGAACTTTGCTGGCGACCTACCGAATATTCGGCCATTTTGGAGTCGCGCACGGTCATAAAGCGGCAGGGCGGCGGAAACGCAACGGAAGTCGAGCCGAACGATCCCATGCGCGCCGCAGCCCAAGAACGGGCAGATGCGTTGGTGGCGCGCTATGAACAGGCGCTTGAGGGCAAGTTTGGTCCATATGAGGCCGCCCGCATGTGGAGCAGATACTATGACGCATTTGAAATGCGCGGCGACCGGTCTGTGTCCGGCTTTCGTGACCGAGTAGAGAGAATAATGCGCTTACGCGAATGGGCGCGACATGGTGATTTGGTCACGCTGACTAGGCCACGAGGCCAGCCCGATGGCACGGCAAAGCCCAGCAAACTTTATTGCGAAGCACATAATCCAAGGCGCAGTGATGAAGCGCGCCGGGCATACCAGCGCGATAGACGGTTCGCAGCGGAATATGTGGAGCTAATCGACCGCATATGGAGGCAGGGCAATAACAGCGCCACCCTTCCTACATGGGACATTGAGGCCCATGCAGATGTCAGGAGAGAGGCCTATCGCCAGCTTCAAGCACTTAAAGCGCCCAAGGCGCCAACCAGCACCATAGACAATCTGCTGGCCCAAGGAATGAGTCAGGCTGAAATAGCGCGCCAACTCAAGGTATCGCGCCAAGCAGTATCCGCTGCCATCAAGCGGCGATCACAGAAGCGTTCTATGCGCTAGCAGCAGGCTGCCGTTTCAGTGTCCACTCATCAATCATATCCGCCCAGTCTTGCAGCATCGCCGTGCGTTGTTCGCGGTATTCGGCCTTGTTGTAGACGGCCCTGACGCCCCTCTGCTCGTGCGCAAGGCATTTTTCGATCCAGTCGGTGTTGTAACCCGCCTCATGCAGAAGCGTGCTGGCCGTGCGCCGCAAATCGTGCGGTCCGAACTTGCCGAGTGGCTTTCCTTCCTTTTGGGCAAGCCTGTATGTCTGGGTCAGTAGCCGGTTAAGCGTGGCGCTGCTCATGGGTTCGTCGGAATCATATCGCCCCGGCAACACATAGTCCGATCCGCCCGCAAAGGTTTTCAGGGCAATGAGGATGTCCAGCGCCTGTCTGGATAGGAACACCAAATGCGGATTACGCCGCTTCATCCGTTCTTTTGGGATCGTCCACAGCGCCTTGGTGAAATCGACCTCATCCCATTTAGCGTTGGTCAGTTCCCCCTTTCGCACCATCGTCAGCAGCAGCAGCTTAGCCGCTGCCCGGAAGGATGGCGCGGTGCCGATCCGCTCCATATACTGATACATTAGGCCGATTTCATCGGGGGTCAGGGCGCGGTCGCGCGGCTCGAACTTGGCAATGGTCGTTGGGCGGACCAACTCTGCCGGATTTTCTACCTTCTGGCCGCGCTCAATCGCCCAACGATAAATCTGAAAGACAACCTCACGACTATGCACTGCCGTTGCCGGTGCACCTCGTTCTACAATGGCGTCGGTCAGAGCGCGCAAATCCTCATGGGTGATTTCCGCCAACTTCTGATTGCCGAACTTTGCCTTCAATTCACGCTCAAATACCGCGCGGCGCATATTGCGCGTGGAATCAGCCATCTGGTAGCCACGCAGCCACTTTTCCGCCCATGCCCCGAATGTCTCCGCATCCTTGATGCGGGCCTTGTCCCTCGCCTTTTCCTTGGCGGGAGATTTCCCCGCCGCAACCAGCTTCTTCGCTTCTCCTAGCTGTTCACGGGCTTCCGCAAGGGTGATGCCACCAACTCCATATCGGCCAAAGGTGACAGTCTCCTGCCTGCCGTGGATCGCGTAGTTGTAGCGGAACGAGATTGCCCCGGCGGGCGTGACAGCCACGTAGAGGCCATCGCGGTCGCTCACCTTATAGAGTTCAGCCTTGGGCTTGAGGTTTCGCAGCTTGGTATCGGTCAGCATAGTGTCCGCAACTTTCCATCTCAAAATACCATGCTGAAACTGACTGCAATTTCTGGATAAAACACGATAAAAATCAGTACTTTACCTATTTGCAATACCATGACTCTTCCTCATTAGGAGGCATGGTATCAAACCGCTCGCATGGCATCGGGTTATCCGATGCCACTGAGGATGCCATAGAAAAACGATGCTTGTCGACGCCTAATCGTGCCAGAACATTTCTGGAACATCCGTTGCGTGCTCATGCGCACCTGCAAAAAAGCCCGCAGAAATGCGGGCCTTAGCGATCTATTTTGCCTGTGGGTGCCAGTAGGTGCCAAACGCCCCTTCAATCATCCATCATTCCCACTCGATGGTGCCCGGCGGCTTCGACGTATAGTCGTACACGACCCGGTTGATCCCCTTCACCTCGTTGATGATCCGCGTCGCGACGCGGCTGAGGAAAGCGGCATCGAATGGATAGATATCGGCCGTCATGCCATCGGTCGAGGTCACGGCCCGCAACGCGCATACGCTGTCATAGGTGCGATGGTCGCCCATCACACCCACCGTGCGCACCGGCAGCAGCACCGCGAACGCCTGCCAGATCGCGTCATAGAGGCCCGCATTGCGGATTTCCTCCAGATAGATCGCATCCGCCTTGCGAAGGATGTCGCAGCGTTCCTTGGTGACTTCGCCCGGAATGCGAATGGCGAGGCCGGGGCCGGGGAAGGGGTGGCGGCCCACGAACACCTCCGGCAGGCCAAGCTCCCGGCCCAGCACGCGCACCTCGTCCTTGAACAGTTCGCGCAGCGGTTCCACCAGCTTCATGTTCATGCGTTCGGGCAGGCCGCCGACATTATGGTGGCTCTTGATCGTGACGCTCGGCCCCCCGGTGAACGACACCGATTCGATCACGTCGGGATAGAGCGTCCCCTGCGCCAGGAAGTCCGCCCCGCCGATCTTGCGGGCCTCGTCCTCGAACACGTCGATGAAGGTCTTGCCGATGAACTTGCGCTTGGCTTCCGGGTCGGTGACGCCCTCCAGCCCCTTGAGGAACAACGTCTCCGCCTTCACATGGACCAGCGGGATGTTGTAGCTGCCCCGGAACAGGCTCACCACCTGATCCGCCTCGCCCGCGCGCATCAGGCCATGGTCGACGAATACGCAGGTCAGCTGGTCGCCGATCGCTTCATGGATCAGCACGGCGGCGACGGCGGAATCGACGCCGCCCGACAGGCCGCAGATCACCTTCCGGTCGCCCACCTGCGCGCGGATCTCGGCGATCTTGGTCGCGCGGAATTCCGCCATGGTCCAGTCGCCCGCCAGACCGCAGACATGCCGCACGAAATTGGCGAGCAGCTTCGCGCCATCGGGCGTGTGAACGACTTCGGGATGGAATTGCGTGGCGTAGAAGCGGCGCGTTTCATTGGCGGTCACGGCGAAAGGCGCGCCCTCGCTGGTCGCCATCACCTCGAAGCCCGGGGCGAGCCGCGTCACCTTGTCGCCGTGGCTCATCCACACCTGATGCTTCTCGCCCGGCTGCCACAGGCCGTCGAACAGCGCGCATTTCCTGTGCACTTCGATGAAGGCGCGGCCGAACTCGCCGCTCTCGCCGCCTTCGACATTGCCGCCGAGCTGCTGCATCATCGTCTGCTGGCCGTAGCAGATGCCCAGGATCGGGATGCCCGCCTCAAAGAAATGCTGCGGCGCGCGGGGGCTGTCCTCCCACATGACGGAGGAGGGGCCGCCCGACAGGATGATGCCCTTGGGCTTCAGCCGCTTGAATGCTTCGTCGGCGCTGTTGAAGGGCGCGATCTCGGAATAGACACCGGCTTCACGGACGCGGCGCGCGATGAGCTGCGTCACCTGGCTGCCGAAGTCCACGATAAGGATGGAATCCTGAAGGGGCAGCGTCATCGAATCGCCTTTGCTTTGACCGGGGGAATGGGATGCCGCGCGGTTAGTGCGCTATGCCGTCCTTGTCCAGCAAAGGCGCATGGCCGCCGCGCCCGGCCAGCCATCCCATCACCGCCGCGCCGCCCAGCACCGCCGCCCCGATGACGAAGGCGCTGCCGATGAAGGGCAGGGCAGGCTGCGGTCCGATCGACACCGAATAGACCCATCCGAAGAACAGCGGCGAAGCGATCCCGGCAATGCTCCCGACGCTGTTGTTCGCGCCTTGAAGCTGCCCCTGTTCGGTTTCCGACACGCGCTGCGTCATCAGCGACTGGATCGTCGGCATGGCCAGGCCCCAGAGCGCATTAGGGAACATCGCCGCGATGAACAGCCAGCCATTGCTCGCCAGCCCCATCGCCAATATGCCGACGGCGCCGAAGGCAAGGCCGATCACCATGGTCGTGCGGTCGCCCAGCCGCTTCACCACCGGGCCCACCAGCATCCCTTGCACCCCCATGTCGAGCAGCCCGACCAGCGCCAGCAGCGTCCCCACCTGCCATGCGCTCCAGCCATAGCGGTCCCCGGCATAAAGCACGAACACCGCCGAAAAGAGATGATGCGCGAAATAGAGCAGGAAGTTGACGATGGCGAGGCTCGACAATTCTGGGTGCGACCGCAGCAGTTTCAATGCGCCGAACGGATTGGCGCGCTTCCACGAAAAGGTCATGCGCTTTTCAGGCGGCAGCGATTCGGGCAGCACGAACAGCCCATAGCAAAACGCCATGGCCGACAGCGCCGCCGCAGCCCAGAAGGGCGCGCGCAGCGAAATCTCGCCCAGCACCCCGCCGATCAGCGGCCCGGCGACGAAGCCCGCGCTGAACGCCGCGCCGATCAGGCCATATCCCCGTGCGCGCTCCTCGGGCGGCGTGATGTCCGCCATATAGGCGAAGGTGGAGGTGAAGCTGGACGAAGTGACCCCCGCCAATATCCGCCCCAGCGCCAGCCACCACAGGTCCGGCGCCAGCGCCATCAGCACATAGTCGATCGCCAGCCCCGCGACCGAAATCAGGATCACCGGCCGCCGCCCATAGCGGTCGGACAGCGATCCGATCACCGGCGAGCACAGGAACTGCATCCCCGCCCACAGCGCCACGAACACGCCGTTCCACAGGCTCGCCTCGCTAGTGGAGCCGGTCAACGTCTCGATCAGCTCCGGCAGGACCGGAATGACGATCCCCATCGACATGACATCGAGCAGCGCCGTTATCAGAATGAACGCGATGGCGGCGCGATGGCGGGGGGAGGGGACAACGGGCATGGCGGACGGTCCCTAGGCCCAACAAGCCCCTAAGCCAAGCGCGAAGCCACCGGCAGCGGTCCCATTCGAACGCTCCACGCCAGCAGCAGCGCGGAGAAAGCGCAGGCGATCCACAATGCCCGCAGGTCCATGACGGGAAACAGCGCAGCCCCCGCCATCGCGCCTGTCACCAGTCCCAGCCATAGCAGCAGATAGGGCAGCCAGCCAAAGGGCGCGCCTCCGGTCAGCGCCGCCGCCAGCGCCTGCCCCAGCTTCACCAGTGCGCCCGTCATATAGGTGACGCCGATGCTGACTTCCCCGCCGCGCTGGAACACATTGTTCACCGCGCCCATGGCCGCCGCCATCAGCAGCGTGAGGCCATTGCCCGCATGGCCCATGACCGTCAGCATTCCGCCGATCCCCAGCAGCAGCGTGACCAATCCCAGCACCGCCTGCTTGCGCCACTGTCCTGCCGCCCGCGCGAGCAGCGCGCCGACCAGCACGCCGCCGACAAAGGCGCCGATCAGCCCCGCCGCCGTCAGCGCTACGCTTGTCCCGGCGGCGAGGCCGACCGCAAGCCGCGTCGAATTGCCGCTCATGAAGGATACGAACAGCCCGCCCAGTTTCAGGAATCCCAGCGCGTCGATGAAACCCGCCAGCGCCGCAAGGCCCATCGCCATCACGTGTCGGGGGAAATCATAGCGCCGCATGACCGCTTCTTAAGCCAGGCGTCCCCCGGAAGGGAATGGCTGGTTTACTGCATGGCCACGTCACGGCTCAGATAGACCTCGGCCACGCGCCCGTCCCGCATCGAGCAGGTGAAGCGGCGCGTCGTCCCGCTGCTGGCGCTCCAGCTTGCGCGCGTCTCGACATCGCCGTCGATATTATAGCCATAGCCCGTCGCCCGGGGCGCCTCCATATGACGCACCTCGGCATAGCCGCCCTGCGCCTGCGCCTGCGCCTCGTCCCGCGCCGCCACGGCGCAGGCGTCGCTCATCTGCGCGTCATCCTGCCGGTTTACATCGGCCACATCCGAAAAATCTTCGCCCCGCCGATCCGCGCCATAGTCCGTGCCGTCGGCGGGTGGCGGCGCGTCGTAGCTGTCGCCGTCATAGGCGCGCTCGCCATCGGGACCGGAAGCCCGCGCGGCTTTCTTGTCCTTCGCCATGGAGGACGCGACGACTGCCACCGCGCCGATCAGCGCCGCCACGCCGATCGCGTCGCCCACGCCGAATCCGTCGCCACGCCGGTGATGCCAGCGGTCGCCGCCCCAGCCGCCATGGCCATAGCGGGGCCGCGCATCGGCCGGGGAAATGCTTGCCCCGACCATCGCCAGCCCGACCAGCGATCCCGTCATCCAGCGACTCTTCTTCATGTGTCCGGACCTTTCCGATAGGATACGCCGTTCCCTAGCAACGGCAGGCTGTCGGAAGGCTGAACATGCCCATGTTGCGGCGGGCCGATGTTGACAGTTTCCGCCCGACTCGCTAGAGCGCGCGCATCCCGAAACGCTGGATGAGCGGCAGTGCAGAGCGCTGACCGTCTTTTTTGCGTCTTGGGTGTCAGTAACATGGCCGTCGTTCCCCTGCCAGGGGCGCTTTCGGCCCGGACGCTTTGAGATGGGGCGGCGCCAACCGCCCCGTGGAGCAGGAGAACAGATTACCATGGCACGTATTGCGGGTGTCAACATCCCGACCAACAAGCGCGTGATCATCGCGCTCACCTACATTCACGGCATCGGCCGCAAGACCGCCGTCGACATCGCCGACAAGCTGGGCATCGACCACAGCCGTCGCGTTCAGGACCTGTCGGACGCCGAAGTCCTCCAGATTCGCGAAGCCATCGACGCCGACCTGACGGTCGAAGGCGACCTGCGCCGCGAAACCGCGATGAACATCAAGCGCTTGATGGACCTGGCCTGCTATCGCGGCCTGCGTCATCGCAAGGGCCTGCCGGTTCGCGGTCAGCGCACGCACACCAATGCGCGTACCCGCAAGGGCAAGGCGAAGCCGATCGCCGGCAAGAAGAAGTAATCGTTGAGGGCCTGTCTCGGCATGGCCCTCCGGCGACTTCTCCATTCAACGATTTCAGTAGGATAGAGCGAAAATGGC
>Ga0182749_1000866_pt1 | contig 25475 bp, 22 predicted proteins | sample eDN3rd37CKraftMG_FD_128875 | JGI IMG/M metagenome (GOLD analysis project Ga0182749, IMG submission 128875) | Enriched Miracle-Growth compost microbial communities from Emeryville, California, USA - eDNA 3rd pass 37_C Kraft MG (version 2) (version 2) ...
CGAGAGCCAGTACTGCGCGCGCTCCGAGTCGACCTCGATGAACGAGGGCTCCTCGGTCGGGTGGTACTTGCCGATCTCCTCGATCACGCGACCGTCGCGCTTGGTGCGCGAGTCGGCGACGACGATGCGGTAGTAGGGCGCGCGAATCTTGCCCAGGCGCTTCAGACGGATCTTGACAGCCACGATTCTCCTGTGGTGTGTGAAAGTGAACGAACCATTCGCCGGTGCGTGGGGTCATGCACGCCGACGGAAGCTCTAAAGGGGTGGATCGGCGCACTGGATAGAGGGTCGAGCGCGCGCTCCAAACCTCTATTCTGCCAGATCCGGCCGCGGGCGACGAATCCCGACACGACCCGGCTCGGCGGCATCGTCGGCGTCGACTTGCGTATATCGCCGCTTTAGGTAAGCCTTACCTAGGGCATCACCCCAGTGAGGTGAGCCTCACCTCCACCCGATGACACGTTCTCCCTCGAAAGAGAGGCCCCCGTGGTCCGCAAGCCGCTCCTCGTCCTCGCGTCCGGCCTCGGCGCCGTCGCCCTGCTCGCCTCGTGCGCGAGCGGCGACACGAACACCGGCGCCGCCGCCGCCGGCGACGACACGATCACCGTCACGCACGCGCTCGGCACCAGCGAGGTGCCCGCCCACCCGGAGCGCGTCGCCGCGATCGGCTGGGGCAACCAGGACACGGCGCTCGCGCTCGGGATCGCGCCGGTCGGCGTCGACGACCAGACGTGGTCGATGGACGGCAGCGACGGCCTCGGCCTGTACGAGTGGACGCTCGACGCGTACGAGGAGCTCGGCGCGGAGGAGCCGGTCGTGTTCGACACCACCGACGGCGTGGACTTCGCCGCGATCGCCGACGCGGCCCCCGACGTCATCATCGCCGCGCAGTCCGGCCTCACCGAAGAGCAGTACGACACGCTGAGCGAGATCGCCCCCGTCGTCGCCCACCCCGGCGTGCCGTGGCTGACGAGCTGGCGCGACTCGATCGCGCTGAACTCCGAGGCGCTGGGCAAGAAGGCCGAGGGCGAGCAGCTCATCGCGGACCTCGAGCAGCAGATCGCCGAGGCCGTCGAGGGGGCGGGCTTCGAGGGCAAGACCGCGGCGTTCTTCTCGTTCAACGAGGCCGACCTGTCGACCACGTCCGTGTACACGGACGGCGACGTGCGCTCGGCCTTCCTGGGCGACCTCGGGTTCGACATGCCGCAGGTCGCGATCGACGCCGCCAAGAGCGGCACGTTCTACGCCGACATCGCCGCGGACAATGCCGACATGCTCGCCGACGTCGACGTGATCGTCACGTACGGCCAGGACTCGCTCGTCGACGCGCTGCAGGCCGACCCGCTGTGGAGCACGGTCCCGGCCGTGCGCAACGGCGCGGTCGTCACCGTCGGCACCGGCGAGCCCCTCAGCAGCGCCGTGAGCGCCACCGCGCTGTCCATCCCGTGGATGCTCGACGAGTACGTCGCGCTGCTGTCCGAGGCCGCCGCGACGGCGGAGTGAGCCCCGCCCCGTGACCACCGGCCTGATCGCACGCCCGGACGCCCCCGCCGCCACGGTGGGGGCGTCCCGGCGCGGCGTCGCGGTCGCGATCGGCCTCGTCGCGATCGCGCTGTCGATCCTCGCCTCGCTCGCCCTCGGCTCCCGCCTGGTGAGCCTGGCGGATGTCGCCGACGGCGTCTCGGCGTGGCTGCGGGGCGAGGTCGCCTCCGACATCGCGGCGATCGCCGTGCAGGACCGGATCCCGCGCACGGTGCTCGCGCTCACGGCGGGAGCGGCGCTGGCGATGTCGGGCGGGATCATGCAGGCCATCACGCGCAACCCGATCGCGGATCCGGGCATCCTCGGCGTCAACACGGGCGCGGCGCTGTTCGTCGTCTGCGGCATGGCGTTCTTCGGCATGACGACGGCGTTCCAATTCCTCGGGCTCGCGCTGGCGGGCAGCGCCCTCGCCGCCGCCCTCGTGTACCTCGTCGGCTCCGTCGGGCCCGGCGGCGCGACCCCCATCAAGCTGGCGCTGGCGGGCGCCGCGACCACCGCCGCGCTCTCGTCGCTCGTGAGCGCCGTGCTCCTGCCGCGCGCGCAGGCGATGACGGAGTTCCGGTTCTGGCAGGTCGGCGGCGTGGGCGGCGCGACGTGGGAGAACATCGGAGTCGTCGCCCCGCTGATCGTCGTGGCCGCGGCGGTCGCGCTCGCCCTGGCCCCGGCCCTCAACGCCCTCGCCCTCGGTGACGACGTCGCAGTCGGGCTCGGCGTCCGGGTCGGCCGGACGCGCGCCGTGGCGGCGATCGCGGGCGTCGCGCTGTGCGCGGCGGTCACCGCCGTGGCCGGACCCATCGCGTTCGTCGGCCTCATGATCCCGCACGTCGTGCGCCTCGCCTCCGGTCCCGATCAGCGCTGGCTGCTGCCGCTGTCCGCGCTCGGCGGGGCGGTGCTGCTCACGCTGGCGGACACCGCCGGCCGCGTGATCGGCTCGCCCGGCGAGGTGGAGGCCGGCATCCTCACCGCGTTCCTCGGCGCGCCCGTCCTCGTCGTGATCGCCCGACGCGCCCGGATGAAGGCCCTGTGATGCCGGCCGCCGTCCTCTCCCCCGAGGCCCCCGTCGACGTCACGCCCGTCCGCCGCGGCCGGGCCCGCCGCGCCCGCCGGCGTGCCTTCGGCATCGCCGTCCTCGCGGTCCTGCTGGCCTGCCTGTTCGTCGCCATGGTGATGCTGGGCACCACCATCTACCCGGTGTCCGACGTCCTGGCCGTGATCGCCGGCCAGGACGTGCCGGGCGCGTCGTTCAACATCGGCCGGCTGCGCATCCCCCGCGCCGTCACGGGGCTGCTCGCCGGGGTCGCCCTCGGCATCGCGGGCTCGACGTTCCAGACGCTGCTGCGCAACCCGCTCGCGAGCCCCGACGTGATCGGCATCACCTCGGGCGCGAGCGCCGCCGCCGTGCTCTCGCTCGTCGTGCTGCACCTCTCCGGCGGCGTGACCATGGTCCTCGCCCTCGCGGTCGGGATCGCCACCGCCGTGGTCATCTACGCCGCGGCGCGCGGCGGCGACTCGACCGGCGGGCGCCTGATCCTCATCGGCATCGGGATCGGCGCGATGCTCGAGGCCGTCGTGTCCTACCTCATCCAGCGCGCGGCCGAATGGGACGTCGCCGTGGCCATGCGCTGGCTGACCGGGAGCCTCAACGGCTCCCGCATGGAGGACGTGCCGCCGCTCGCGATCGCCGTGCTCGTGATCGTCCCGATCGTGCTGCTGCTCTCGCGCGACCTCGACGCACTGGCGCTGGGGGACGCGTCCGCGACCGCGCTCGGCGTGCGCGTGGACCGCGCGCGCGTGCTCCTCATCGTGTGCGCGGTGGCCCTGGCCTGCTTCGCGACCGCGACGACCGGGCCGATCGCCTTCGTGGCGTTCCTCGCCGGTCCGATCGCGGCGCGCATCGTCGGCCCCGGCTCGTCGCTCGTCGTGCCCGCCGCCCTCGTGGGCGCCTGCCTCGTGCTCGGCGCCGACCTGCTCGGCCAGTTCGCCTTCGACACCCGCTTCCCCGTCGGCGTGATCACCGGGATCCTCGGCGCGCCGTACCTCATCTACCTGCTCATCCGCACGAGCCGCCGTGGAGGTTCCGCATGACCGTGCAGCATTCCCTCGAGGCGCAGGGCCTCTCGTCCGGCTACGGCGCGGTGACGATCGTCGACGGCGTCGACCTCGCCCTGCCGCCGGGCCGCATCAGCGTGATCGTCGGCGCCAACGCGTCCGGCAAGTCCACGCTGCTGAAGACCCTCGCGCGGCTGCTGCCGGCCTCCTCCGGCGCGGTCCTGCTCGACGGGCGGCGGATCGACCAGGTGCCCACGCGCGAGGTCGCCCGCACGCTCGGCCTGCTCCCGCAGACCCCGGTCGCGCCCGAGGGCATCGCGGTCGCCGACCTCGTCGGCCGCGGGCGTCATCCGCACCAGAGGCTGTTCCGGTCCTGGACCGCCGACGACGAGCGCGCCGTCGCGCAGGCGCTCGCCGAGACGGGCGTCGCCGACCTGGCCGATCGATCCGTCGACGAGCTCTCCGGCGGTCAGCGCCAGCGCGTGTGGATCGCCATGGCGCTCGCGCAGGAGACCCAGGTGCTGCTGCTCGACGAGCCGACGACGTACCTCGACCTGACCCACCAGATCGAGGTGCTCGATCTGCTCACCGACCTCAATCGCGAACGCGGCACGACGATCGCGATGGTGCTGCACGACATCAACCTCGCGGCGCGCTACGCGGATCACCTGTTCGCGATGCGCGGCGGCCGTCTCGTCGCGTCCGGCGCGCCGCGGGACGTCGTGACCGCCGACCTCATCCGCGACGTGCTGGGCCTCGAGTCCCAGGTGATCCCCGACCCCGTGAGCGGCACGCCCCTCATCCTCCCGATCGGGCGCCACCACGCCCATCCCCTGGCCGCCGACGCCCCCGCGGCGGCCGCCACCACCCCCTCCGGAGCGCACGCATGACGACCCCCACGATCACCGACACGCGCCCGTCGCGCTTCTTCCGGGCGCGCGTGTCGCGCATCCAGGACCTCACCCCGAGCTTCCGGCGCTTCACCTTCACGGGCGACGACCTGCATGAGTACGGCGACCCCGGATTCGATCAGCGCATCAAGGTCGTGTTCCCGAGCGCCACGGCGCCGCTGGACACGATGCCCACCGGCGACGACTGGTACCTGCAGTGGCGCGAGCTGCCCGCGGCCGCGCGCCACCCGTTCCGCACGTACACGACCCGCGCGGTGCGACCCGAGGCGCGCGAGGTCGACATCGACATGGTGGCGCACGGCGTGCAGGGCCCCGCGTCGGCGTGGATCGAGCGGGCGGTCGTCGGCGACGAGGTGCTCATCTACTCGCCCACGATCCACCACGAGGGCGTCAGCCTCGGCGTGGACTTCGTGCCGCCCGCGCAGACCGGCGACTATCTGCTGGTGGGCGACGAGACCGCCGCCCCCGCGATCGCCGTGATCCTCGAGCAGCTGCCGCGGGCGGCCACCGGCATCGTCGTGCTCGAGGTGCCGGACGAGCGCGACTGCGCCTACCTGCCGCAGCACCCCGGGTTCCGCGTCTACGCGGCCGGGCGCGGCTCCGGTCCGCGCCACGATCACCTCATCCGCGTGGTCGAGGCCCACGCGGGCGTGCTGTGCCCCGACGGCCGCGGCGCCGAGGTGGAGGAGGTCGACATCGACTCCGGCCTGCTGTGGGAGGTGCCGCGCACCGCGAAGGGCGGGGCGGCGCTGAAGTCGGCCCCGCTGTACGCGTGGATCGCCGGGGAGGCGAGCGCCGTCAAGCAGCTGCGACGTCACCTCGTGCAGCAGGTGGGCGTCGATCGCCGCGCCGTGGCGTTCATGGGGTACTGGCGGCTGGGCCGCGCCGAGAACGAGTAGCGCTCACACCCAGTCGAGCGTGCGCGCGACGGCGTCCTTCCAGCGCGCCAGCCGCGTCTCGCGCTCGTCGGGCGACATCTCCGGCTCCCAGCGCCGGTCCTCGACCCACAGTGCGGCGAGCTCGTCCAGCGACCCCCAGAACCCGACGGCCAGCCCCGCGGCGAAGGCGGCGCCCAGGCACGTGGTCTCGGACACCGCCGGCCGCACGACGGGCACGCCGAGGATGTCGGCCTGGAACTGCATGAGCAGCTCGTTGTGGACCATCCCGCCGTCGACGCGCAGCTCCGTCAGCGGCACCCCCGCGTCGGCGTTCATCGCGTCGATCACCTCGCGCGACTGGAACGCCACGGCCTCCAGCGCCGCCCGCGCGAAGTGGCCGCGGTTGGCATAGCGGGTCAGGCCCGCGATGATCCCGCGGGCGTCCGAGCGCCAGTGCGGGGCGAACAGGCCCGAGAAGGCCGGCACGATGTGCACGTCGCCGTTGTCCGCCACGCTGCGCGCGAGCTCCTCCACCTCCGGCGCGGTGCGGATGATGCCGAGGTTGTCGCGCAGCCACTGGATGAGCGACCCGGTGACGGCGATCGAGCCCTCGAGCGCGTACACCGCCGGCCGCTCCCCCAGCCGGTACGCGACGGTCGTGATCAGGCCGTGGCCGGAGCGGACGATCTCCTCCCCCGTGTTGAACAACACGAAGTTGCCGGTGCCGTACGAGTTCTTGGAGGCACCGCGCGCGAACGCCGCCTGCCCGAAGGTGGCCGCCTGCTGATCGCCGAGGATGCCCGCGATCGGGGTCTCGCGCAGCAGGCTGCGCGGTCCCGCGGTGGCGTACGTCTCCGACGAGGACCGGATCTGCGGCAGGATCGCCCGGGGGATCCGGAACACCTCGAGCATCTGGTCGGACCAGTCCAGCGTGCGCAGGTCCATGAGCAGCGTGCGGCTCGCGTTCGTCACGTCGGTGACGTGCACGCCGCCGGCCGTGCCGCCGGACAGGTTCCACAGCAGCCACGTGTCGATCGTGCCGAACAGCAGCTCCCCCGCCTCGGCGCGCGAGCGGGCGCCGTCGACGTTGTCGAGGATCCACGCGAGCTTCGAGGCCGAGAAGTAGGCGTTCAGCGGCAGGCCCGTGATGTCGGCGAACCGGTCGGGCCCGCCGTCGGCGGCGAGCTCGTCGATCGCGCCCTGCGTGCGGGTGTCCTGCCACACGATCGCATTGTGGATGGGACGGCCGGTGGCCCGGTCCCACACCACCACGGTCTCGCGCTGGTTCGTGATCCCCACCGCGGCGACATCGTGCCGCGTGATGTCGGCCTTCGACAGGGCCTGCCCGATCACCTCGCGCGTGTTGCGCCAGATCTCGCGCGCGTCGTGCTCCACCCAGCCCGGCTTCGGGAAGATCTGCGCGTGCTCCTTCTGCCCGGTCGCCACGATCCGCGCGGCGCGATCGAACACGATGGCCCGGGTCGATGTGGTGCCCTGATCGATGGCGACGACGTACTGGGTGTTCGACACGGGTGCTCCTTTGCCTGCTCGTTCGAGATCTCGCACCAGGCTAGGGCGGCGCGTCGCGCGTCGCCCCCTCGCTGCACGAACGTGCGCCTCACGCGGCGAGCAGCTGCCCCGCGAGCTCCTCGTCGACGACGAGATCCGTGACCACGCGCGCCGCCAGCGCACCCCGCACCGCCGGCAGCTTGGGGATCCCCGACACCACGCACACGCGCCGCGGCACGCGACGCAGCCGATCGATGCCCGGTCCCGTGCTGCGCGCGTTCATCGCGATGTCGCGCCACGTGCCGTCCGCGCGGAAGAACACCGTCGCGACGTCGCCTACGGCGCCGTCCTCGCGCAGGCTGCGGTAGTCGGCCGGCTCGAGGTAGCCGCCGACGTACACGCGGCTCGGCACCTCGGCCAGCGGCGAGCCCAGTCCGAAGATCGCGATGTCGATGCGGTCCTGGATGCCGAGGACGCGGCGGGTGCTGCGCTCGCGCCACATCGCCTTCTTCGTCTCCGGGTCGTCGAAGAACGCGGGCACGGGGAACTGCTGCACAGTGGCGCCGAAGGCACGGCCGAACCGATCGAGGATCTCGCTGGCGTACTCGATGCCCGACGTCTGCGTGTTTCCGGCGCCGTTGAGCTGGACCACGGTGGTCCCGTGCGTGTCGCGCGCGGGCAGGTGCCGGCTGATCGCCCCGATCGTCGAGCCCCACGCGACCCCGATCGCCATGTTCGAGTCCACGAACTGCGCGATCAGCCGCGCGGCGGTCATCGACACGCGTTCGAGCCGGTCCACCTCGCTGACCCCGCTCCCCACGGGCACGACGTGCGCGGCCACACCGAACCGGGCGCGCAGCTGCCGCTCCAGCGCCGCACCGTTCTCGAGCGGCGAGTGGATCCGGATGTCGACGAGCCCGGTCTCGCGCGCGTGGCTGATGAGCCGCGACACCGACGAGCGCGAGGTGCGCAGCTCGCGCGCGATGGCATCCATCGTCAGGTCCTGCATGTAGTAGAGCTGCGCGGCCGTGAGCGCCCGCGCGAGCCGCGGATCGTCTCCGCGCGCCACGCGCGTCCGCGCGGCGTCCGGGTCCGTCGCACCCGCCATGTCGCCCCCCCTTTGCACATTCGTGCACTCGCCTTGCGCATCCTTCCCGCTGCGCCCAGCCTAGTCATGGGCCGCCGCGCGCGACCCGTCCCCGCCGAGCCGAAGGAGCACGATGCGCACCTCCGCCCCCACGCCCCGCCGCGACGAGACCCTCGCCGCCGTGCGCGCCAGCGGCCGCGCGCGCGTGCTGGTGATCGGGGGCGGGATCAACGGCATCGCGACGTTCCGCGACCTCGCCCTGCAGGGGATCGACGTGCTCCTCGTCGAGCGCGGCGATTTCGCCTCGGGTGCATCCTCCGCCTCGAGCCACATGATCCACGGCGGCATCCGCTATCTCGAGAACGGCGAGTTCCGGCTCGTGCACGAGTCGGTGCAGGAGCGCAACGGCCTCCTGGCCACGGCACCGCACTACGTCAAGCCGCTGAAGACCACGATCCCGATCTACTCGTTCTTCTCGGGTCTGCTCAACGCGCCGCTGCGGTTCCTGTTCGGCCGCAGCGGCCGGCCCGCCGAGCGGGGCGCGCTCATCATCAAGGCCGGACTGGTGATGTACGACCTGTTCGCCAACTCCGGGCGCGCCACGCCCTGGCACACCTTCCGTGGCCGCGCGCGCTCGCTGCGGGAGCTGCCGCGCCTCAACCCCGGCGTGAAGTACACGGCGACGTACTACGACGCGTCCATGCACGATCCGGAGCGCCTGGCGCTCGACGTGCTCGGCGACGGCGTGCGCGCCGGCGGCCGCGCCCTCAACTACGCCGAGGCGGTGGGCCGTGACGGCCGCGCGATCCTGGTGCGCGACGGGGTGACGGGCGGGACGTTCGCGGTCGAGGCCGATGTCGTCGTGAACGCGTCGGGCCCGTGGACCGATCTGACGAACGCGGCCCTCGGCGACGCCACCCGCTACATGGGCGGCACGAAGGGCTCGCACATCGTGCTCGACAACCCGGAGCTGGTGCGCGCCACCGGCGGGCGCGAGATCTTCTTCGAGCACGAGGACGGGCGCATCGTCCTCATCTACCCGATCAAGGGGATGGCGATGGTCGGCACGACCGACATCCCCGCCGACCCGCGCGAGCCGGTGCGATGCACTCCGGAGGAGATCGACTACTTCCTCGATCTCATCGCGGGAGTCTTCCCGGGCGTTCCGGTCTCGCGCGACGAGATCGTCTACACGTTCAGCGGCATCCGCCCGCTCCCTCGCAGCGACGCGAGCAGCGCCGGTCAGATCTCGCGCGACTACCACCTCGAGCAGGCCGAGCTCGACGGTCTGCCCGTGCTGAGCCTCGTGGGTGGCAAGTGGACCACCTTCCGCGCGCTGGGCGAGACCCTCTCGACCGCGGTGCTCGAGCGCCTGGGCGAGCCCCGACGGCTGAGCACGAAGGGTCTGCCGATCGGCGGCGGGCGCGACTATCCGCGGACCCTCGGCGATCGGGCGGTCTGGCTGCGCCGCCACCTCGGCGCCGACGACGAGCGCACGCGACTGCTCCTGGAGCGCTACGGCACGCGCGCCGCCGACGTCTGGGCCCACCTGCGGGCCGGCGACGACGAGCTCCTGCTGGGCGGCGAGCTGTCGGTACGCGAGCTGGACTGGATGGTGCGCGAGGAGTTCGTCGTCCATCTGAGCGACCTGGTGCTGCGGCGCACGTCGCTCGCCTTCACGGGGCGCGCCGACCTCGACACGCTGCGGATCCTCGCCGACGCCCTCGCGCCGATCGCGGGCTGGGACGACGCGCGCCGCGAGCGGGAGCTGCGCGAAACCGTCGAACTCCTGCGCGACGCCCACGGCGTGGATCTGCCGGACTACGCCGCGCGCTGAGACGCCGCGCGGGCTCAGCGCGCGACGGTCCGGAACCCCGCATTGCCCATCGACGAGTCGGGCGTGTTGTGGGACCGCGCCGAGTTCCGGTACCGGTTGCAGTAGGAGTCGTGGCACAGGTAGCTGCCGCCGCGCAGCACGCGCGTCGTCCCGCGCTCGGGTCCCCGCGGGTCCCGGCGCGGCGAGCGACGGTAGTAGCCGGGGGCGAACCAGTCCGCGCACCACTCCCACACGTTCCCGACGGGCTGCCACAGGCCGTAGCCGTTCGGCGCGAACGAGCGCACCGGCGCCGTCGTGAGCCAGCCGTCCTCGCGCGTGTTGTGCGTCGGGAACTCCCCTTGCCAGATGTTCGCGCGCCAGCCGCCCTCGTCCACGGCCTCGTCGCCCCACGGGTAGGTGGCGCCCTCCCGTCCCCCGCGCGCGGCGCACTCCCACTCCGCCTCGGTCGGCAGCCTTCGGCCCGCCCACTCGCAGTAGGCGACGGCGTCGTTCCAGCTGACGTGTACAACGCGTTCCTCCTCACCTACACGACGGCCGTGCTCGGCCTGTCGAGCAGCTTCGCCCTCAACGACCTGCTGATCGCGAGCGTCGTCGGGTTCTTCGTGATCCCCCTCGCGGGCGCCCTCTCCGACCGCATCGGCCGCCGCCCCGTCTACGCCATCGGCGCGGCGCCTGACCGGGCGGTCGCGGCGGATCAGCCGCCGTCCTGGCGGCGGTGCGAGAGCCGGCGGCGCAGCTTGATGAGCGTGAGCAGGAGCGTCGTGCCCACGAGGGCGCCGAAGAGCACCACGGCGATCACCCAGCTCTGCACGATCGACAGCACACCGACGAGCGCCACGGCCAGGAGCAGCATCATCTCGCGCAGCTCCGCGCCGAACTGGTGCAGCCGCGCGGGCCGCGCGCGGATCGTGCCGAGCTGCTGTCCCGCGACGCCGAGACGCGCGCGCGTCGTGGCGTCGATGAACACCACGGGGATGTCGGGCCACACGCCGAGGGTCTCGCGCACGCCGGGGAAGCGCCCGCCCCATGTGCCGTTCGACACGCGCCGCCGCTCGGCGAGCACGTCGTCGGGCAGCGCGAACGCCTTGACCGCCATCGTGCGCACCCGGCCGCGCTCGTCGGCCGCGCCCTCCAGCACCACGTAGTCGCCGCTCGAGACGCCCAGCAGCTGCAGCGACAGATCGGTGAGCAGGCAGACGTCGCGCTCGGTCGATGACGGATCGGCCATCGTCACCCGCAGCGTCAGCGAGTTCGGCGGGCCGAGGAGCACATCGGGCCAGCGCGAGCGCTCCACCTCGACGGGCCGCACGATGATGTGCTCGCCCGCCTCGATGCCGAGCCCCATCCGCAGCATGTGATCGACCTCGATCGCCTGCGGGTCCGGGTCGGGCGCATCGGACGACGCCTCGCGGTAGACGGTCGCGACCACGCGCGGGGCGCCGTCGCCGACGCGATCGGCCAGCGCGGCCGACACGATCTCCACGTGTCGCGGCTCCCCCAGCATCGCGTCGACCTCGCTCCCCAGCCGGACGACCGAGCGGCCGCGGCGATCGAGCAGATCGTGCGAGCGTCCGGCGACCGCGAGCACGCGCCCGTCGTCGCGTCGCCGCGCCGCGGGGGTGAACAGCGCGCCGTAGCGGCGCGGCGCGCGGCCGATCTCGTCGGGCAGCGCGAACAGGGGGTTGTCGGCGATCACGAGCCCCGCGGCGGCGAGGGCGGCGCCGGAGCGCTCGGCGCCCGCGCGGGCGCGCACGGCCTCCTCGGGGGTGTCGCCCAGGAGCGCCGCGACCCCGGGCGCGCGCAGGACCCGCTGGAGGAGCGCCGCCTGATCGGGAAACCAGCGTGCCGCATCGACGTCGTCCGGCCGCGGCGCGCCGCCCACGCCCATCACCCATCCGCGCCCGGACTCGCCGAGGTAGCCGCCCGACGAGACGTAGGCGTAGGCCCCCGGCAGCCGCTCCCCCGACGCCAGCTCGATGTCGGCCTCCAGCCAGACCCGCTTGTACAGCGGCGCCTCGGTCGCGTCCACGATCTGCAGGTGCTGCGCGTCCAGCAGCTGCACCGGCAGCTCCGCGACCGCCCCGGCCTCGGGGTACAGCGTGGCGGGCACGTAGCCCAGCGCGGAGGCGAAGGCGGAGAACCCGGCGCGCACCCCGTGCACGCGCGCAGGGATCGACGGCACCGCGAGCGCCGTGCCGAGCCCCTGGAACTTGTGGCGCAGCTGCGACGGCGCCGCGTTCGACCCGATCGCGAGCACGGGGACGCGCGCGTCGACCGCGACGCCGTACGCCTCCTCCAGCACGGAGTTCAGGTGCGGCGGCGCGGTCTTCGACAGCGACAGGGCCTCGCACTGCGCGGGGCTCATGAGCACGCGCGCGAGCCCCAGCCGCAGCGGGTGATCGGCGTGCCAGGCGAACGGCGCCCCGTCGCGGTCGCGGATCTCCCACAGGTCGCCGGCACCGATCAGGGCCGCGAACGGCGGCCGCACGCCGGGGTACGACAGCGGATCGACCCGCGGCGCGCTCGTCGCGGCGTACGGGTCGGCGGGGCGGGATCCTGCATCGGCGCTCACCCCGCGAGCCTATCGAGCAACCCGGCGCTCAGCGCAGCGCCAGCGCCTCCGCCAGCGGATCGGCCAGCTCGCGGGCATACGTCGCCGTCAGGTGATGCCGATCGCGGTACACGGTGTGGGATCCGATGATCACGGGGCAGATCCGCTCCCCGTCGAGCGCCACGCAGAGGTAGTCGTTGAGGTCCACCAGCTCCGCGTGCGATTCGGTGGCCACCTCCGCCATCGCGATCGTCCCCGGCCCGCCGAGCGCGTCGTCGGCGGGCACGGCGCACTCCAGCGCGCTGTCCAGGTTCTCGGCGAGGCATTCGATCGGCTCCTCGTCGAACCGCGGCGTGTCGGCCAGGAACACGATCCGGGTCCCGGGCAGCTCCGACACGATCTCGCGCAGGCCGGAGCGCCACTCCGCCGCGGCGTCGTGACCGTCCGGCAGCTCCTCCCACGCGTACGACGCGACGACGAGGAGCGCGGGCGGATCGGCGGCGAGCTCGGTGAGTACGGCGGCCCGCCACCGATCGCACGCCGCGTACGGGCGACCGTCGAGGACATGGCTGGCGAACCCGGACGAGCAGCCGCTCTTGGTGTGGGTCTCCAGCCGCAGTCCGTCCTCGCGCGCGATCCGGGCCAGCGCGGGCGCCCAGTTGGCGGCGTGGGAGTCGCCCCACAGCACCACGCGCGGTCCGTCGGAGTCCCCGTACACGCCGGGCGCCGGATCGTCCTCCGCATAGCCGAGGTTGGCGTCGTCGGCGTACGGCTCGGCCTCGTCCGCCGGCGCGTCCTCCAGCGACGGGGTCACGTTGCGCGGCACGACGGAGGTCACCGCGGGCGGGTCGGACGCCGGCGCCTCGGGCACGTCCACGTCCGTCGCGGTCTGCGCGACGGGGACCCACGCCGCGGTGGCGAGCGCGAGCGCCGCGATCCCGGCCGTGGCGAGCGCGGCCAGGCCGAGCGTGCGGCGCGGCCGGGCGGCGACCAGACGCGGGGCGCGCCGCGCCGGCTGCTCGATGAGGCGGTACAGCAGCCACGCGATCGGCACGCACGCCAGCGCGAGCATCGCGTGCCACGGCCACGCATCCGGGACGTGGCGCGCCGCGAGGGTGAGCAGCGGCCAGTGCACGAGGTAGAGCGAGAACGAGATCGCGCCGAGGAACGGCAGCGGACCGACCGCGAGCAGTCGCGCGGCCGAGGCGCGGTCGTCGTCCCGGCCCGCCGATCCGGCGCCGATGACCAGCGCGGTGGACAGCACGGGAACCAGCGCCGCGATCCCCGGCCAGCCGGCGTCCGTCAGCAGCGCGATCGAGATCACGATCCCCGCCAGCCCGGCCCAGCCGGCCGCGCGCGCGACCGCCCGGGGCAGCCGTCGCCACGCCGCGGCGGGGATCATCGCCAGGAGCGCGCCGACCCCGAACTCCCACGCCCGCGCCCAGGGCGCGAAGAACGCCCACGACGGCGAGGTCGCCGTCAGCACGACCCCGCACGCGAACGAGGCGACGGTGATCGCGATGAGGACCGCGCGCACCGGGCTGTGCGGCGGACGGCCGGCGCGCCGTGCCAGCGCGGCGACGGCGATCAGCAGCAGCGGGCAGAAGACGTACCACTGCTCCTCGACGCCGAGCGACCAGTAGTGCTGGAACAGCGAGGGGGCGTCGTCGCCGAAGTAGTCCGTCTCGCGCGCCGCGAAGACGATGTTCGGCACGAACAGCGCGGTGGCGACCGCATCCGCGAGCGTGGGCCGGCGGTCCAGCGGCGGCGCGAGGATCAGGGCCGCCACCGCGGTCAGCACGATGACCACGAGCGCGGCCGGGAGGATGCGGCGGGCGCGGCGGGCGGCGAAGGCGGGCAGGTCGATGCGCCCGGTCTGGTCGATCTCGCGCAGGAGCATCCCGGTGATGAGGAAGCCCGACACGACGAAGAACACGTCGACGCCCGCAAAGCCGCCGCGCGCCCACGCGAAACCGGCGTGCTGCAGCACCACGACGGCGACGGCGATGGCGCGCAGGCCCTGGATGTCGGCACGGAACGCTCGGTTCATCCCGGCGATCCTGCGTCAGGCAGGTGAACGCGCGGTGACCGGAGCTCAGGCGGGATCGAGTCCGGCCTCGCGGCGGCGGCGTGCGATCTCGGCCCGCAGCGCCTCCTCACGCTCCTCGCGCTCGAGGTCGGCGAGCTGCTGCTCCGTCGATCGCCGCTCGACGGGACGGACCGGAACCGGCATGTGGTCGGGGTAGCGGGTGGAGGCGATCGCGGGAGGGCCGTACGAGCGGCCGAGGCCCCACCACAGCGCGCTGCCGAACAGCGGGATGAGGATCACGACGAACACCCACGCCACCTTCGGCAGGAACCGCACGGCCGTGTCCTCCTGCCGAATGATGTCGACGAGGGTGACGACGAACAGCACGACGGTGAGCAGACCCACGACGACGAACATGCCCGCATGCTATCGGCCCGGCGCGCGAGCCCGGGGCGATGACGGGCGTCCCGCGAGGGGCTGAGAGGATGGGACGATGCTCGACGCGCTCACCCTTCCCGCCCCGCTCGCCGCCACGGACACGATGGTCCGTCGCGCCACGCCGGAGGACCTGCCGGCGCTGATGGCGCTGCTCGCCGACGACCCCATCAGCGCCGCCCGGGGCGACGTCGCGTCGCCGGAGGACGAGACCGCCTATCGCGCCGCGCTGGAGGCGGTGCTCGCGGCACCGGGGAACGATCTGCTGGTCGTGGCGGACGCCGAGGGCACCGTGATCGGCACCCTGCAGCTCACCCTCATCCCCGGCATGGCGCGGCGGGGCAGCACGCGGCTGCTCGTCGAGGCCGTGCGGGTCGCGGGCGATCGGCGATCGGGCGGTGTCGGCAGCGCGCTCATGCGCTGGACGACCGACGTCGTCGCGCCGGCCCTGGGCGCGGGGCTCGTGCAGCTCACCTCCGACGCCCAGCGCACCGACGCCCACCGCTTCTACCTGCGCCTGGGCTTCATCGACTCCCACATCGGCTTCAAGTACCGCGTCCGCGCCTGACACCGGCTCGCGCCCCCGGTCTCGGCTCCGCCGCTGCGCGGCTGCGCTCGACCCGTCTCCGCTCCGCGGCTGCGCCGCTCCGGTCGACGAGCCGCGGGGCGTGCAGGTCGTCGGAGGCGTGATGCCGGTCGTCGGATCGGTGGGGCGGGTGTGAACCGCTGAGGCGGATGCGACCGCCGCAGTGGCGATGATCCGTCAACCGCGCACCCAGTCCGACGAGGTGAACCCGTACGGCTCGTCGACCGAGCGAAGCGAGCGGAGACGGATCGAGCGACACTTCGGCTCGCTTCGCTCGCTCAGTGCGGATCTCCGCGAGTCGAGATCGAGGCGTGGACCCGGGGGTCAGCGCTTGCCGAAGAGCTTCTGGATCTCCGCGAGGTCGGCCTCAGACGGCTGGGCGGCCGTGCCCAGGCCGAAGCCGGAACCGGTCGGGGTCGGCGCGGCGAGGCCGGCGTTCTCGGCGGCGCGCTTGGCGGGGTTCCCCGAGCGCGAGCCGGCCTTCTTCTTGCCCTGCTTGCCGCGCTTCGCCGAGGCGCCAGGTCGTCCCATGCCCGGCATCGCGCCCATCCCCGGAATGTTCGGCGTGCCGCCCCGCGCGACGGTCTTCATCATCTTCGCCGCCTGCTCGAAGCGGTTCACGAGCTGGTTCACGTCGGTGACGGTCACGCCCGAGCCGCGCGCGATGCGGGCGCGGCGCGAGCCGTTCAGGATCTTCGTGTTCTGGCGCTCGGCGGGGGTCATCGATCGGATGATCGCCTCGGTGCGATCGATCTCGCGCTCGTCGAAGTTCTCGAGCTGCTGCTTCATCTGGCCCATGCCCGGCAGCATGCCGAGCATCTTCTTCATCGAGCCCATCTTCTTGAGCTGCTGCATCTGCTCGAGGAAGTCCTCGAGCGTGAACTGCTCCTTCGCGAGCTTCTCGGCGACCTTCTTGGCCTCCTCCTCGTCGAAGGCCTGCTGGGCCTGCTCGATGAGGGTGAGGATGTCGCCGAGGTCGAGGATGCGGCTCGCCATGCGGTCGGGGTGGAACGCCTCGACGTCGTCGAGGCCCTCGCCCGTGGAGGCGAAGATGATGGGCCGACCGGTGACCGACGCGACGGACAGGGCCGCGCCGCCGCGCGTGTCGCCGTCCAGCTTCGACAGCACCACGCCCGTGAACCCGACGCCCTCCTGGAACGCGCGGGCCGTGTTGACGGCGTCCTGACCGGTCATCGCGTCGATGACGAAGAGGACCTCGTCGGGCTGCGTGGCGTCGCGGATGTCGGCGGCCTGCTTCATCAGCTCGGCGTCGACGCCGAGGCGGCCGGCCGTGTCGATGATGACGATGTCGTGCAGCTTCTGGCGCGCGTGCTCGACGCCCGCCCGCGCCACCCGGACGGGGTCGCCGACACCGTTGCCCGGCTCCGGGGCGAAGATCGCGGCGCCGGCGCGCTCGGCCACCACCTGGAGCTGGTTCACGGCGTTGGGTCGCTGCAGGTCGGCGGCGATGAGCAGCGGCGTGTGGCCGTCGCGCTCGAGCATCTTGGCGAGCTTGCCGGCGAAGGTCGTCTTACCCGAGCCCTGCAGGCCCGCGAGCATGATGACGGTCGGCGGCGTCTTGGCGAACTGCAGCCGGCGCTGCTCGCCGCCGAGGATCGCGACGAGCTCCTCGTTGACGATCTGCACCACCTGCTGGGCGGGGTTGAGCGCCTTGTTCACCTCGTCGCCGAGGGCACGCTCGCGCACCTTGCCGGTGAACGCCTTGACCACCTCGAGCGCGACGTCGGCGTCGAGCAGCGCCCGCCGGATCTCACGGATGGTGCCGTCGACGTCGGCCGCCGACAGCTTCCCCTTGGTGCGGAGATTGCGGAAGGTCTCGGTGAGACGCGAGGAGAGATCGCCGAATGCAGCCATGATCCGTCAAGTTTACGTGAGCGGGCCCCCGCGGCCGCCGGGCGCGGCGGGATCGGCCGCCCGGAGCGCCTCGGCCACGAGATCGGCCAGCGAGCTGCGGCCGGCGCCCTGCAGCGCCCACGATCGGATCGCCGCGATCACCGCGGCCCCGTGCGCCGCGCCGCGCACCTGCGCCGCCAGCTCCGTCGCCCCCGCGCGACGCAGGGCGGGCGCCACGAGCGACCCGATGCGCGCCACCCGCATCGCCGCCTCGCGCTCGAGGTCCTCCTCGATCCCCATCGCCGCCGCCTGCGCGAACGCGAGGGCGAGCGCGTCCGGTGCGAACCCGTCGACCGCCGCGGAGATCGCCTCGCGGGCGTCGGCGCCCCCGGCCAGGGCGACCGCCAGCGCGTCGATCCGCTCGTCGAGCCCCGCCCACAGCAGCGACGACTTGGATGGCGCGTAGTTGAAGAAGCTCGAGCGGGCGATCCCCGCCCGGCGGGCGATGTCCGCGACCGACGTCTGCTCGAAGCCCCGCTCGAGGAAGAGTTCGCACGCCGCCTCCGCGAGCATCTCGCGCGAGATGGCCTTGGGGCGGCCGGGCTTGGGCGTCGTCACGCGTTCAGTGTAGGGTCGCGTTGATTCTTGGACTGGGTCCGGAAATACAGCACGAGAGCGTGAGGAGCGCGATGTTCGACCTGTTGCAGCCCGGCTACTCCCCCACCCCGGTGCCCTACCTCGACGGCTGGGAGCTGCAGCGCCGCGTGCACGCCGAGGTCGTGGCCGGACGGCGCGCGGAGACGCTCGTGCTGCTCGAGCACGAGGCGGTGTACACGGCCGGCTCGCGCACGGAGGACCACGAGCGGCCCGCGGCGAGCGCGAGCCCGGTGATCGACGTCGACCGCGGCGGGAAGATCACCTGGCACGGGCCGGGTCAGCTCGTGGGGTACCCGATCATGCGCGTGGACGAGCGCGGCGGCATCGTCGCCGTCGTGCGCCGCCTCGAGCGCCTGCTCATCGACGTGGTGGCGCAGTTCGGCATCGCGGGCCGTCAGATCGAGGGCCGCAGCGGGGTGTGGGTGGACCAGCCCGCAGGCCCGCCCGCGAAGATCGCCGCCATCGGGATGCGCGTCGCGCACGACGTGTCGATGCACGGCTTCGCGCTCAACTGCGCGCACTCCCTCGCCCCGTACGAGCAGATCGTGCCGTGCGGCATCCGCGACGCCGGCGTCACCACCATGGAGCGCGAGACCGGGCGTCCCATCACACCGCGCGAGATCGCCGACACCGTCGCACACGCCTTCTCCGACGCCTTCGAAAGGATCCCCGCGTGACCACCGCCCCGCACCCGCAGACCGCACCGAACGGGCGCAAGCTCCTGCGCCTCGAGGTCCGCAACGCCGCCACGCCGATCGAGCGCAAGCCGGAGTGGATCAAGACGCGCGCCACGATGGGCCCGGAGTACCGCGAGCTGCGCACGCTCGTGGCGGACGGCGACCTTCACACGGTGTGCCAGGAGGCGGGGTGTCCCAACATCTACGAGTGCTGGGAGGACCGCGAGGCGACGTTCCTCATCGGCGGCTCGCAGTGCACGCGGCGATGCGACTTCTGCCAGATCGACACGGGCAAGCCGGCCGCATACGACACCGACGAGCCGCGCCGCGTCGCGGAGTCGGTGCGGGCGATGGGCCTGCGCTACGCCACGGTCACGAGCGTCGCGCGCGACGACCTCGACGACGAGGGCGCGTGGCTGAACGCCGAGACCGTGCGGCAGATCCACGCCCTCAACCCGAACACCGGTGTGGAGCTGCTCGCCAACGACATGTCCGGCAAGCCCGAGCACCTGCGTCAGGTGTTCGACGCGCGGCCGGAGGTGTTCGCGCACAACGTGGAGACCGTGCCGCGCGTGTTCAAGCGCATCCGCCCGGCCTTCACGTACGAGCGATCGCTCGGCGTGCTCACGCAGGCGCACGAGGCCGGCCTGATCACCAAGTCCAACCTCATCCTCGGCATGGGCGAGGAGCCGGAGGAGGTCGTCCAGGCGCTGCACGACCTGCACGACGCGGGCTGCGACATCATCACCCTCACGCAGTACCTGCGGCCCACGCCGCGCCACCTTCCCGTGGCGCGATGGGTGAAGCCGGACGAGTTCGTGGAGCTGAAGCGCACGGCCGAGGAGATCGGGTTCCTCGGGGTGCTGGCGGGCCCCCTCGTGCGATCGTCGTACCGCGCGGGGCGGCTATGGGCCCGATCGATGCGCGAGAAGGGGCGCCCCATCCCCGCGCACCTGCGCCACCTCGTCGACGAGGCGCCGGCCGAGTTCGCCCAGGCGGTGTGAGGCCGCGGCGCAGATCCCGCGCGTCGTTTCGCGAGTAAGCTGATCCCTCGTGGCTCGTTATTGGACAGCGTCTGAAAATCCCTCCCGTCGGAAGCCCGCGCGGCGCCTCGTGCCCGCGCTGGTGGCCGGCCTCACCACCGCCCTGCTGCTGACCGGGTGCGCGGCCGACGCGTTCGACGCCCCGCCCACCGCGGAGCCGATCGAGGGCGGCACGCTGGTGTACGCGACGGGCGACGCGGAGCCCACGTGCCTCGATCCGCACGTCGGCGGCAACTACCCGCAGGCGCTCATCTCGACGCAGTACCTCGAGCCGCTCGTGGGGCGCAGCCCCGACGGCGAGATCCTGCCCTGGCTCGCGACGACGTGGCAGGCGTCCGAAGACGGGCTGACGTGGGATCTCACGCTCCGCGACGACGTGACCTTCACCGACGGCACGCCCTTCGACGCCGAGGCCGTCAAGGCGAACATCGAGCACCTGAAGGACCCCGACACCGGCTCGTCGACCGGGTGGCTCGCGGTGCAGCAGATCGACACCGTCGAGGTCGTCGACGCCACGCACGTCCGCTTCCACCTCAGCACCCCGAAGTCCGCGCTGATGGAGGTGCTCAGCCAGCAGTGGGCCGCGATGCAGTCCCCCGCCGGGATCGCCCGCGGCAAGGATGAGAACTGCCTCGCCCCGGTCGGGACCGGCCCGTTCATCGTGGAGAGCTGGACGCCGCAGGATCGCGTGGTCCTCGTCCGCAACGACGAGTACGTGCCCACCAACCCGCAGGGCCACGACGGTCCGGCGCACGTCGAGCGCGTGGAGTGGCGCTTCATCCCCGACGCCGCCACGCGCCAGGCGGCGCTGGCCTCGGGCGAGGTGCACGTCATCGACAACCCGCTGCCGGCCGACATCGCGGCCTGGGAGGGCGCGGACCAACAGCACATCGACGCCCCGCGCCCGGCCGCGTCGAACCGCATCGAGCTGAACTCCGGGCAGGCGCCGTTCGACGACGTGCGCGTGCGCGAGGCGTTCATCCGGGCCGCGGATCCCAACCCCGGCATCGCGTCGCTCTTTCACGGCACGGCCGAGCGGTCGTACTCGGTGCTCTCCAGCGTGGAGCCCATGCGGCTGTCCGACGAGAGCGTGTTCGCGACCGACCCGGAGCGCGCCGCCGAGCTTCTCGACGAGGCCGGCTGGACCGATGAGGACGGCGACGGCGTCCGCGAGAAGGACGGCGCGCCGCTCACGGTGCGCTTCCCCGTGTCGACCAACCAGTCCACGGCGGCCGAGCAGTCGCTGTTCGAGCAGATCCAGGCCAACACCGGGGCGGTCGGGTTCGACGTGCAGCTCGAGCCGATGGATCTGTCCAGCTGGTACGGCGCGCTCGCCGCGCACGAGTACGAGGCGGTCTCGGCGCCGTACACGACGGTGGGACCGGACGTGCTGCGGATCCTGTACCACTCCGACGGCACGATCCCGGCCCCGTCGGGGTACTTCGCCAACAACGCGCAGCTGAAGGACCCCGAGCTCGACGCCCTGCTGGAGTCCGCGCTGGCGACGACCGACCCGGCGGAGCGCGCCGACATCTACACGCAGGCGCAGCGGATCATCCTCGACAGCTACACGGTCCTGCCGCTGTACGACCAGCAGAACCACTTCCTGACGAAGGGCGTGACGGGCGTCGAGCCGCTCACGACGATCTCGACCCCGCTCCTGCTGAACGCGCAGCTGCTGGGCTGAGCGAGTCGGCGTGGGCGGCACCGACATGCGCGGCCGGTCCGCGCGCGCGATCCCCCCGTGGCGCACGGCGCTGCGGTGGGTGCTCGCGCGCGTGGGCGGCGCGCTGCTGGTCGTGTGGCTCGTGGCGACGATCGTCTTCTTCGCGCTGCGCTCGTCGGGCGACCCCCTCGAGGCGATCCTCGGCGGCCCCGGCTCTCAGGCCGGCCCGGAGGCGGTCGAGGCCGCCCGGCGGGAGTACGGCCTGGACCAGCCGCTCGTCGTGCAGTACCTGCTGCAGCTGTGGCGGGTCGCGACGCTGCAGCTGGGCGACTCGTACGCGCGCCGCCAGCCGGTGGCCGACCTCATCGCGGAGCAGCTGCCGGGCACCCTGCTGCTCGCCGCGCTCGCGCTCGCCGCGGCGTGGGCGCTCGCCGTGACCGGCGCCATCGTGTCGACCTCGGCGCGCGGCCGCATCGGCGCGATCGTGAACGCGACGCTGCGCGGCATCGAGATCGTCGCCACCGTCATGCCGGGGTTCTGGCTGGGCGCCGTCCTGATCCTCGTGTTCGCGACGTCGCTCGGCTGGTTCCCCGCGACCAGCCAGGGATCGCACCCGGCGGGGCTCGTGCTGCCGGTCCTCACCCTCGCCGTGCCGATCGCCGGCTTCCTCGCCCAGGTGTCGCGCGACGCGCTGCTCGAGGCGGATGCCGCGCCGTTCGCCGTCACGGCGCGGGCGCGCGGCGCCGGCGAGCCGCGCGTGCTGCTGCGCCACACCCTGCGTCACGCCTCCCTCCCGGCGCTGGCCCTGTCGGGCTGGGCGTTCGGCAACCTGCTGTCGGGCGCGGTCGTCGTGGAGGTGCTCTTCGCGCGCCCCGGGCTCGGCCGGCTGCTGCAGGACGGCGCCCTGTCGCGCGACGTGCCGCTCGTGATCGGCGCCGTCACGGTCGTCGCCGTGCTCTACGTCGCGGTGGTCGTGCTCACGGACGTCGTGGAGCTGTTCGTCGATCCGCGGCTGCGCGGGCCGCGCCCGGCCGCGCTGCGCGCCCCCGACGTGGCGGTGGGATCGTGATCCGCCGGCTCGGCGTCTCGGGCGCGATCGCGCTGGCCGCGCTCGCGGTGCTGCTGCTCGCGATCGCCTGGCCGGGCCTCGTCGCGCCCGGCGATCCGCTCGCGATCTCCCCCGCGGAGGGGTTCCGGCCCCCGAGCGCCGCGCACCCGTTCGGCACGGACGAGTCGGGCCGCGACATCCTCACCCGCATCGTCCACGGCGCGTCGGCCTCCGCGGGCATCGGGCTCGCCGCGACGGCGCTCGGGATCGGACTCGGCCTCGTCCTCGGGTTCGCCGCGGGCCTCGGCCCGGCGTGGCTCGACGCCGCGCTGGGCCGCATCATCGAGGTGTTGTTCGCCCTGCCGACGCTCGTCATGGCGCTCCTGCTCGTCGCCGTGCTGGGCGCCGGCGCCGGCAGTTCGATCCTCGCGATCGGGCTGGCGACGGCCCCGGGGTACGCCCGCATCCTCCGCTCCCGCGTGCGCGGCGTCGCCCGCAGCGACTACGTGGGCTACGCGCGCCTGGAGGGCGACGGCCCGCTCACCTTGTTCCGCCGGCACATCGCCCCGAACACCCTGTGGCCGCTGGTGTCGACAGCCACGCTCGGAATCGGCCAGGCGATCGTCTGGGTCTCGGCGCTGAGCTTCCTGGGGCTCGGCTCGCCGCCGCCCTCGCCCGAATGGGGCGCGATGCTCAACGCGGGCCGCGTGTACATCTCCACGGGATGGTGGATGACGGTGTTCCCCGGCCTCGCGATCGTGGTCACCGCCGTCGTGCTCACCGTCCTCGGGCGCCGCCTCGCGGGAGCCGGTCGATGACCGCCCTCGCGCCGCACGGGATCGCCGTCCGCGGGCTGTCGGTCGCTCTGCCGGGCGCGGGCGCCGTGCTGCGCGACGTGTCGCTGCGGGTGGCGCCCGGCGAGTGCCTGGCCGTCGTCGGCGAGTCCGGTGCCGGCAAGTCGGTGCTCGCCCGCACCCTGCTGGGGCTGACGCAGGACGTCCCCGGCGCGCGGGTCACCGCCGCCGAGCTCGCCGTCGCGGGGCACGACCTGCGGCGGCTGGGACGGCGGGGGCGCCGCGGGATGCGCGGGCGCGACGTGGCGCTCGTGCTCCAGGACGCGCTGCAGTCGCTCGATCCGCTGCGCACGATCGAGGCCGAGGTCGGCGAGACCCTCGCGATCCGCCGCGTGCCCCGCGCCGAGCGGCGCGGTCGCGTCATCGCCGCCCTGCGCGAGGCGGGACTGCCGGACGCGGACGGGCTGCTCGGGCACCGATCGGCCGAGCTGTCGGGCGGGATGCGCCAGCGCGCCCTCATCGCCGGGGCGATCGTCGGGGGCGCCGGGGTGCTGATCGCCGACGAGCCCACCACCGCGCTCGACGCGACGACCGCCGTGCGCGCGCTCGAGCTGCTGGGTCGGCTGCGCGACGAGGGCCGGGCGCTCGTGCTGATCAGTCACGACCTGCGCGCCGTGGCCCGCGTGGCCGATCGCGTCGCGGTGCTCGACGCGGGGCGCGTGGTCGAGGAGGGCGCGACGGCCGACGTGCTCGACGCGCCGCGCCACGCCGTCACGCGGGCCCTGCTGGCCGCCGTGCCGTCGGGACCGAAGCCGGGCGGGCGCGTGCTCGCGCCCGACGCGCCCCCGCTTCTCGCGGCGCGGGAGGTCACGCGCCGCTACCGCAACGTGACCGCCGTCGACCGCGCGTCGGTGACGATCGGCCGCGGGGAGGTGCTGGGCATCGTCGGCGAGTCCGGATCGGGCAAGTCGACGCTGGCGCGGCTGCTGATCGGCGCCGAGCGTCCCGACGACGGCGAGGTGCGGCGCACCGCCGCCTGCGTGCGGCTCGTGCCGCAGGACCCGCTGGGGGCATTCGATCCGCGTCACACCGTGGAACGGATCCTGCGCCTCTCCCGCCGCGGCGACGCCCCGTCCCCCGCCGCGCTCCTCGAGCAGGTCGGGCTCGAGCCGGCGCTGCTCTCCCGCCGCCCGGCCACGCTGTCGGGCGGTCAGCGCCAGCGGGTGGCGATCGCCCGCGCGCTGGCGGCGGGTCCCGACGTGCTGGTGTGCGACGAGCCCGTGTCGGCGCTCGACGTCACCACCCAGGCCGGGATCCTCGCCCTGCTGCGCCGGCTGCAGCGCGAACGCGGGCTCGCGATGGTGTTCATCTCGCACGATCTGGCCGTCGTGCGGAACGTGAGCGATCGCGTGGCCGTCATGCGCGACGGGCGGATCGTGGAGACCGGGCCGACCGAGGAGGTCTACGCGTCGCCGGTCGACCCGTTCACGGCGGAGCTGATCGCCGCCGGGTCCTGACGCTCGTGCACCACCGTCAGTCGGCGCTCGTCACGGAGAGGATCGCGCCGTCGCTGGCGAAGTTCACCAGCAGCACGTCGTCGGCCGAGTCCGGGTCGAGCGCGTACTCGAAGACGGCGAACGGATCGGAGCCGCCGTGCTCGTCGGCGAGGATCGTCACGCTCGTCAGGTTCATCGATCGGATGATGTCGACCGCCGCGTCGCCCGAGACGTCGACGAGGAAGTCCTCGAGCTCGTCGCCCAGCTGCTCCTGCTGCATGAGGATGTACTCGGTGACCTCGCTGGCCCGGTTGTCGACCTCGCCCAGCATCGCCACGCGCGCGCGCCGGTCGAGCTCCTCGAGACCGGAGACGATCGACGCGGCCGCGTCGAGGGCGTCCTGCGACACGTCGTCCTGGTCCGGCGCGGTCAGGTCGACCGTGACGGTCATGTCCCCGAGCCCGACGTGCTCCGACCAGAAGATCGAGCCGTCGGGGCCCGACTCCAGCAGTCCGAAGAAGTCGTGTTCGATCGCCATGCGGCTATACAACCAGCATCGTCGCGCCGTCACCAGACTCCCGCGAATCCCGGGCGCGGCGGATCAGGAGACGAGCTGCTCGACGAACACGTGCGGCGTGAATCCGGTGAGGTCGCCGATGCCCTCGCCCTGGCCGAGGAGCTTCACCGGGATGCCCGTGCGCTCCTGCACGCTCAGCACGAACCCGCCCTTGGCGGACCCGTCCAGCTTCGTGATCACGAGCCCCGTCACGCCCGCGTGCTCGAGGAACGCCTCGGCCTGCTTGACGCCGTTCTGGCCCGTCGTCGC
>Ga0182749_1000867_pt1 | contig 25470 bp, 25 predicted proteins | sample eDN3rd37CKraftMG_FD_128875 | JGI IMG/M metagenome (GOLD analysis project Ga0182749, IMG submission 128875) | Enriched Miracle-Growth compost microbial communities from Emeryville, California, USA - eDNA 3rd pass 37_C Kraft MG (version 2) (version 2) ...
CGAACGCCTTGGCGGTGTGGTGGTCGGTCATGAGATTCGGTCCTTGCTTGTCCGATGCCGCTGCGCGGTCGTCCGCTAGCCGAAGCGGCCCGTGATGTAATCCTGCGTCCGCCGGTCGCTCGGCGAGGTGAAAATCTTGGTGGTCGCGCCGAACTCGATCATCTCGCCGAGATACATGAAGGCGGTGTAATCGGAGACGCGCGCCGCCTGCTGCATGTTGTGGGTAACAATGGCGATGGTGTAGTCGCTTTTCAACTCGTCGATGAGCTCCTCGATCTTGGCGGTCGAGATCGGGTCGAGCGCCGAGCACGGCTCGTCGAACAGGATGACCTCCGGCTTCACGGCCACGGTGCGGGCGATGCACAGCCGCTGCTGCTGGCCGCCCGACAGGCTGAGCCCGTTGGCGTTGAGCTTGTTCTTGACCTCGTCCCACAGCGCCGAGCGGCGCAGCGCGGATTCGACGCGGCCGTCGAGCTCCGACTTCGAGACGCTCTCGTAGAGGCGGATGCCGAACGCGATGTTGTCGTAGATCGACATCGGGAACGGCGTCGGCTTCTGGAACACCATGCCGATGCGCGCGCGCAGGAGGTTGAGATCGACGCCCGGCTCCAGGATGTTCTTGCCGTCGAGCAGCACCTCGCCCTCGGCGCGCTGGTTGGGATAGAGGTCGTAGATGCGGTTGAGGATGCGCAGCAGCGTGGACTTGCCGCAGCCCGACGGGCCGATGAAGGCGGTGACCAGCCCGGCGTAGAGCGAGACGTTGATGTCTTTGAGCGCCTTGTTGGCGCCGTAGTAGAAATTGAGGCGGCGCGCGGCGACCTTCTCGGTCCGCGCGGCGTTCGGATCCACGGAATGGGTGACGGCGATGCCGGGCACGGCGGCGGTGTTTTCCGTGTTGGCGATACTCATGATTGCTTCCTCTGGGCCGAGAGTCCGCGGGCGATGATGCTGAGCGCGAGCACAGCGGCGGTGATGATCATGGCGCCGACCCAGGCGAGCCGTTGCCATTCTTCGTAAGGGCTCAGCGCGAACTGGAAGATGACCGCCGGCAGGCTCGCCATCGGCGCGTTGAGGTTGGCGCTGAAGAACTGGTTGTTGAGCGCGGTGAACAGCAGCGGCGCGGTCTCGCCGCTGATGCGCGCGACCGCCAGCAGGATGCCGGTGACGATGCCGGCGCGGGCGGCGCGGTAGCTGATGTTCCAGATCATCCGCGAGCGCGGCACGCCGAGCGCCGAGGACGCCTCGCGCAGCTCCTTGGGCACCAGCATCAGCATGTCCTCGGTGGTGCGCACCACCACGGGGATGACGAGCACCGCCAGCGAGATGGCGCCGGCGAAGCCGGAGAAATGGCCCATCGGGTTGACCACGATCTCGTAGATGAACAGGCCGACGATGATCGACGGCGCGCTCAGCAGGATGTCGTTGATGAAGCGCACCACCTTGGTGACATGCGAATAGCGGCCGTATTCGGCCATGTAGGTGCCGGCCAGGATGCCGATCGGCGTGCCGATGAGCATGCCGAGCGCCGACATGATGAGGCTGCCGACGATCGGATTGAGCAGGCCGCCGCCGGTGCCGCCCGGCGGCGGGGTCATCTCGGTGAACACCTGCAGCGACAGGCCGCGGAACGATTCGAAGATCAGCGCGCCGAGGATGAGCGCGAGCCAGCCGAGGCCCACGACCGTGGAGCCGAGCGAGAGGCCGAGCACGATGGCGTTGCGGCGGCGGCGGCGATTATAAAGGCTCATGAAGGTCATGGCTCACCCCACCCGCTGCTCGATGCGCATCAGCATGTAGCGCGCGATCGCCAGCACGATGAAGGTGATGCAGAACAGGAGCAGGCCGAGCGCGATCAGCGAGGAGGTGTAGATGTCGCCGACCGCCTCGGTGAACTCGTTGGCGATGGTGGCCGAGATGGTGGTGCCGGGCGCGAGCAGCGAGCTCGACACCTTGTGGGCGTTGCCGATGACGAAGGTCACGGCCATGGTCTCGCCCAGCGCGCGGCCGAGCCCGAGCATCACGCCGCCGATGACGCCGACGCGGGCATAGGGGAGCACCACGTATCGCACCACCTCGAAGGTGGTGAAGCCGAGGCCGTAGGCCGCCTCCTTCAGCATCGGCGGCACCGCCTCGAACACGTTGCGCGAGATCGACGTGATGAACGGCAGCACCATGATCGCCAGGATCAGGCCCGAGGTCAGGATGCCGATGCCGTAGGGCGGGCCGGCGAACAGCGTGCTGAGCCCCGGGACGTTACCGAACACGTCGATCAGGAACGGCTGCAGCGTGCGCTGCAGGAACGGGGCGAACACGAACAGGCCCCAGATGCCGTAGATGATGCTGGGAATGCCGGCCAGAAGCTCGATGGCGATGCTGATGGGCTGGCGCAGCCACATCGGGCACAGCTCGGTCAGGAACAGCGTGATGAGCAGGCCGAGCGGGACCGCGATCAGCATGGCGATCAGCGAGGTGACGATGGTGCCGTAGATCGGCGCCAGCGCGCCGAAGTTCTCGGTCACCGGATTCCAGCTCTGCGTCACCAGGAACGCGGGTCCGAATTTCGACAGCGCGGGCCAGGCGCCGATCATGAGCGAGACGATGATGGCGCCGAGCAGGATCAGCACGAGATAGGCGGCGGCCCGCGTCAGCCCGGCGAAGGCCCTGTCGCTCAGCCGCAGCCGGTTCAGCGCCTGGGCGCGGGAGACCCAGACCGGCGCGGAGGCGCGCGCCTGTGCGTCCGTCAATGCGAAATCAACCACGGGACGCTCCCATTTTTCCGGCATGCGGCGCTCCTTGCAGCGGTCGGGGCCTGGAGCGCGCACTGAAGCGGCATCGCTGCCGCCGAACAAGCCGTGCGTCGTCAATTAGCGGGGGATAGGAGGGAAGGCGCCGGCGGCGCCTTCCCGTTGGTGCAGTCTCGCGACGCGTGTCAGTTGGAAACCGTGTAGAGCGGCTTGCCGCTGGCGTCCTTGATCTCCTTGGCCCAGGTGGCCTTGACGCTCGCCGCGACGTTCTTCGGCATCGGGATGTAGTCGAGCTCGTCGGCCATCTTGGCGCCGTTATCGTAGGCCCAGGCGAAGAACTTGAGGGCCTCGGTGGCGGCGGCCGGATCCTGCGGCTGCTTGTGGATCAGGATCCAGGTCGCGGCCGTCATCGGCCAGGACTCGGCGCCCGGCTGGTTGGCCAGGATCACGCCGAAGCCCGGCTGCGAGTTCCAGTCGGCGTTCGCCGCGGCGGCCTGGAATGCGGCCGAGGTCGGCGAGACCGTCTTGCCGTCCTTGTTGATCATCTTGGTGTAGGCGAGCTTGTTCTGCTTCGCGTAGGCGTACTCGACGAAGCCGATCGAGCCCTTGGTGTTGCCGACGTTGTTGGAGACGCCCTCGTTGCCCTTGGCGCCGAGGCCGACCGGCCACTCGACCGAGGTGGCGGCGCCGACCTTGGACTTCCACTCGGGAGAGACGTCGGACAGATAGGTGGCGAAGTTGAAGGTCGTGCCCGAGCCGTCCGAGCGGTGGACGACGGCGATCGCCTGCGACGGCAGCTTGGCGTTCGGATTCAGCTTCTTGATCGCCGGGTCGTCCCAGGTCTTGATCTCGCCGAGGAAGATCCTGGCGAGGGTGGCGCCGTCGAGGGTGAGGTCGCCGGCGGCGACGCCGTCGATGTTGACGACCGGCACGATGCCGCCCATCACCATCGGGAACTGGACGAGCCCGTTCTTTTGAAGCTCATCGCCCTTGAGCGGCGCGTCGGAGGCGCCGAACGTCACGGTCTTGGCCTCGATCTGCTTGATGCCGCCGCCGGAGCCGATCGACTGGTAGTTCAGGCCGATGCCGGTGGCTTTCTTGTAGGCGTCCGCCCACTTGGCGTAGATCGGATAGGGGAAGGTCGCGCCGGCGCCGGAAATGTCGGCGGCCAGTACCGGCAGGGCCGCGGCGGCCATGAGGGCGCCCGCCGCGAGTGTGGTTTTCAGAAAATTCATCCGTTCTCTCCTGTTATCTGCCCTCAAACCGACGGGCGCAGGCCCATGGCCCGCGGCGGCGATTTCAGCGCGGTGACGTTCGTTGGAAGGGCATGGGTACGTACAACTCAGGCCTCGGTCCGGCCTCGCCTCGTTCCTGCGTTGCGCAACGCCGGAGCGAAGGTGAGAGTTGATTAGGCTCGCCACGTCATCGTTCTATGTCGGTTGGATGACAGTTCGATGACGGATCAACTCTTTGATTTACATGGATTATTTTTTACGCGGCCGCGCGCACGAGCGGCAATTTGACGCTGAATGTGGCGCCCTGGCCGGGCGTGCTGTCGATGGTTAACCGGCCGCGATGCCTGTTCAAAATGTGCTTCACGAGGGCGAGGCCGAGGCCGGTGCCGCCCTGCGCGCGGCTATCGGCCACATCGACACGGTAGAACCGTTCTGTCAGCCGCGGCAGGTGCTCCGGGGCGATGCCGGGGCCGAAGTCCCGCACCGCGATCACGGCCTCGGGGCCACTGCCGCCGTCGTCGCGGCGGCCGGTGACCTCCACCCGCTTGCCGGCGGCGCCGTATTTCAGCGCGTTCTCGATCAGGTTCTCGAACACCCGGATCAGCTCGTCGCGGTCGCCGCGGATCGTGAGCGGCGACGCCGGCATATCGATCGAAATCTCCACGCCGCGGTCGCGCGCCAGCATCTGCAGCCCGTCGGCCACGTGCCGCACGATGGGCACCAGGTCGACCTGGGTCTGCGGCTGGAGGTGGACCTTGAGCTCGATGCGCGACAGCGACAGTAGGTCGTCGATCAGCCGCGCCATGCGGGTGGCCTGCGCCTTCATGATGTCGAGGAAGCGGGCGCGGGCCTGGGAGTCGTCGCGCGCCGGGCCCTGCAGCGTATCGATGAAGCCCGCCAGCGAGGCGAGCGGCGTGCGCAGCTCGTGGCTCGCGTTGGCGACGAAATCGGCGCGCATTTCCTCGACCCGGCGGATCGGCGTGAGGTCGTGCAGGGTGGCGACCACGAGGTCGCCCGCGGCCTCCCCGCCCAGCGCCACCGGGGCCACGTGGGCTGCGAACCAGCGCTCCGCCGGAATGCGCTCCACGAACTCCACGCGCTGCTCCTCGCCGGTGGCCGCGGTGCGGCGGAAGGCGTCGATCAGGTCCGGCACGCGCAGCGCGAACGAGACCGGCTGGCCGGCGGCGATGGCCGGCGCGATGGCCTGGGCGCGGGCGTTGTAGGCCGCCACGATGCACTGGCGGTCCACGACGATGACCGCGTCCGGCAGCCCGGCGACGACGGCGCTCAGCAGGTCGCGGGCGGCCTTGCCGGCCTCGTGCCGGGCCGGCGCGGCGACGTCGGCCCCGGCGTCGTCCACGGCTCCGAACAGGGCGGCGATCAGCACCGTGGCGGCGATGATGGCGGCGAGCGCGATGGCGCCGGGCAGCGGCGCCAGCACGCCGCCCGCGACCATGACGGCAAGAACCGCGGCCGCCACCAGCAACCCCGCGCGGCTCTGGGTCAGCCGGGCGGAAAACGAGTTCCTGACGCCGCGTGAATCCACCTCAATCGCCATGTGAAACGTCCATGACGCGCTTCCGTCCCGACGGGCGGCGCCGCGAAGGACCGCGCCGCGGCCGCAATGATACTATCCGGGAGACCATGCCGCCGATGTCATTTTCATGACATGTCCCCGGAATCGCTCTTGCCCGGCGGCGGCAGCCGTCGCCGCCGCGACACGCTCAGCCACAGCTCGCGCAGGCCGAGGATGGCAAGGGCAATGGTGAACGGCGTGATATAATAGAGCAGGCGGAACAGCAGCAGGCCCGCGAACAGGTCTTCCTTTTCGTATTGCCACAAGGCCACCAGCATGGCGGCGTTGAACACCCCGAGGCCGCCGGGCGAATGGCTGGCGAAGCCGAGCAGCGTCGCCGAGACGAAGATCACCGCCAGCTCGATAAAGCCCATGTAGGGCTCCGCCGGCACCAGCATGTACATGGCGAAGGCGCAGCACGCGAGATCGACGATGCCGATGAGGATCTGCACCAGCGTCATCGGCCCGCTGGGCAGCGTCACCACCCAGTTGCTGTGGCCGACGCGGCGCGGCACCCGCCAGATCCAGGCGAGATAGGAGCCGAGCACCACGAGGGCGGCCGTGGCGATCATGCGGTTGACCCAGTCGGGAAGCTGGTCGATGGCGCTCGCCGAGTGCGGCGTATAGAGGATGCCGAGGCCGAGCACGGTGGCGTTGCCGAGCCAGAAGGTCAGGCCGGCGATGAAGCACAGCTTGGCGACGTCCACGGCGGAAAGGCCGTACATCGAATAGATGCGATAGCGCACCGCGCCGCCGGTAAAGACGCTGGCGCCGATGTTGTGGCCGATGGAGTAGCTGGTGAAGCCGGCCAGCGCCGCCACCCGGTAGGGCACCGCCTTGCGCCCGATCGCGCGCAGCGCGAACAGGTCGTAGAACGTCAGCGTGAAATAGGCGGCGGCGACGAAGCCGGCGGCGATGAGAATGTCGCGCTGGCTGTATGATTTCAGCGCGACCATCACCTGGTGCATGTCGACGGTGCGCAACGAGTGGTAGAGCACCACGGCCGCCGCCGCGATGATCGACAGGCTGAGCACGACGCCGAGCCAGTTCCACCCGAATCTGTCACCGAAGGTTTTGCAGGCGGCCCGGTAGCGACCGAACATTCACGTCCCCGACTTGAGCCTCTGGAGGGCCCCCCTATGAACTTGGGCCCTGCGCGTAGGGAGGACCGCGCATGCACTAACAGAATGGGCCTTGGAACGCGAGGGCGATGTCATCGCGGCGACATGTGGCCCCGGCAGCCCGAATCGGACACCCGGCCGGTTGCGGCTTTTGACCGCGGCGCCGCCGCCGCTCTAAAGTCGGCCGCGAACGAAACCGGGTACATGGGAAACGCCGATGCAGGTTGCAATCGTTGGGGGCGGGATTTGCGGGCTGTCGCTCGCCATGAACCTGCACCGCCAGGGCATCTCCTGCCGCGTCTACGAGCGGGCGGCGGAGATCAGGGAGCTCGGCGTCGGCATCACCCTGCTGCCCCACGCCATGCGCGAATTCGAGGCGCTCGGCGTTGCCGGCGACCTGCTCGCGGCCGGCATCGAGAACGTGGAAAGCTGCTTCTTCAACCGCTTCGGCCAGCTCATCTACAAGGAGCCGCGCGGTAAGCTCGCCGGCTACACGGTGCCCGAGGTCGGCATCCACCGCGGCCGCCTGCATCTCATCCTCTACAAGGCGGCGCTGGCGCGGCTCGGGCAGGACAGCGTCCTCACCGGCCACGAATGCACCGGCTTCGAGCAGGACGACGCGGGCGTCACCCTCCACTTCAGGGACCCGCAGGGCAGGGCCCGCGCGCCGGTGCGCGCCGACGCCGTGATCGCCTGCGACGGCATCAACTCGGCGATCCGCAAGCAGCTCTACCCCGGCGACGACGTGGCCTTCGCCGGCATCAACACCTGGCGCGGCGTGACGAAGCACAAGCCGATCCTCACCGGGCGCAGCTACATGCGCGTCGGCTCGATCCTCACCGGCAAGATCGTGATCTATCCGATCGTCGACGACGTCGACGGCGAGGGCAACCAGCTCATCAACTGGATGGCCGAGATCAAGCAGGACACGTTCGCCAAGAACGACTGGAACAAGCCCGGCAACCTCGCCGACTTCCATTCCATCTATGCGGACTGGACCTTCGACTGGCTCGACGTCGCCGACCTCATCCGGTCGGCCGAGTTCATCCTCGAATATCCGATGGTGGACAAGGACCCGATCCTGCAATGGACCTTCGGCCGGGTGACGCTCGCCGGCGACGCCGCGCATCCGATGTATCCGCGCGGCTCGAACGGCGCGGCGCAGGCGGCGATCGACGCCCGCACCCTGGCCGACTGCCTCAAGAGCGAGGGCGAGGTGAGGGCGGCGCTGAAGAAATACGAGGCGCTGCGCGCGGCCGCGGCGGCGAAGATCGTGCGCACCAACCGCGAGCACCCGCCGGACTTCATCAACATCAAGGTCGAGGAGCTGGTCGGCGACCGGCCGTTCGACAACCTCGACGACTACATCACCCAGGACGAGCTGCGCGCGCTCTCGGAGAACTACAAGAAGGTCGCCGGCTTCGCGCTCGCGGACGTGGCGCGATAGGCTCCCCGAGCGCCGTTCCGGCCGGGCATCGGCAGCGCCGATGCGAGGCGCCGGGACGCGGGGGACGAAGCGGCTAGTCCGCGCTCGCCCCGCTCGCCTTGATCGGGCCTTCCCACTTCTTGATCTCGTCCTTGACGAACTGGGCGAGATAGGCCGGCGTGGAGCGATCCTTCGACACCACCTGCACGCCGCCGGTGGCGAGCGCCTTCTGCACGTCCTCCGAATACATCGCCTTGACGATGGCGGCGTTGAGCGTGTTGACGAGGGCGTCCGGCGCGCCTTTCGGCAGGAAGATCGCGCTCCAGCTATAGGCCTGGACGTCCGGCCAGCCCTGCTCGGCGGTGGTCGGCAGGTTCGGCAGCGCCGGCGAGCGGTCCTTGGTCATGATGGCGATGGGCTTCACCGTGCCGGCGTCGATCTGCGCCTTGGCGGTGTTCATGAGGTCGCAGAGATAGTCGATGCGGCCGCCGATCAGGTCCTGCATCGCGGGGCCCGCGCCGCGATACGGAACGTGGGTGATGGTGACGCCAATGGCGGAGTTGAGCACGACGCAGCCGAGATGCGTGGCCGAGCCAGCGCCGGCCGAGCCGAACTGCATCTTGGCCTGGTTCTCCTTGGCGTAGGCCACGAACTCCTTGAGGTTGCTCGCCGGCAGCGTCTTGCGCGCGATCAGCGCGATCGGCACTTCGGCGATCAGCGCGACCGGCGTGAAGTCAGTGGCGGCGTTGTAGAGCGGGTGCTTGTAGAGCGTCTGGTTCTGGGCGTGGGTGCCGACGCTGCCGAGCACCATGGTATAGCCGTCCGGCGGCGACTGCATCACGCGCGCCGAGCCGGTCATGCCGCCGGCGCCGCCCACGTTCTCCACCACCACCTGCTGGCCCAGCACCTCGCCGAGCTTCTGGGCGATGACGCGGCCGATCTGGTCCTGCGGACCGCCGGCGGCGAACGGCACGATCATGGTGACCGGGCGGGTGGGGTAATCGGCCGCGCGCGCCAGACCGGCGGCGGCCAGCATCGCCAGGGCCGCGACGATGGTGAGCTTCTTCATGGGGGCTTCCTCCGGGATCGCTTTCGCACAGCTTGGGGCGGTACGGCGATCCCGGTCAAGCCGGACGCGGCCTAGCCGATGGTCGGAGGACCCGCTCAGTCCTTGGCGCGCTCGACGTAGGAGCCGTCCTCGGTCATCACCACCACGCGGGTGCCGGTCGTGATGTGCATCGGCACCATGGTCTTGACACCGTTGGAGAGCACCGCCGGCTTGAACGAGCCCGAGGCGGTCTGGCCCTTGATGGTGGGCTCGGTCTCGACCACCTCGAGCACCGCCTTCTGCGGCATTTCGAGCGCGATCGGCACGCCCTCGTGGACCGAAAGCTTCACCTTCATCTCCGGCTGGAGGTAGGCGGCCTGGTCGCCCACCAGATCGGCCGGCATGGTGACCTGGTCGTAGGTCTCCGTGTTCATGAAGTGGAAGCCCTCGGCGTCGTTGTAGAGGTACTGGAACTCGCGGTCCTCCACGTGGGCGCGCTCGACCTGGTCGGTGGTCTTGTAGCGCTGGGCGGTCTTCACCCCGTCGCTGATGCGCCGCATGTCCACCTGGGTCGTCGGCGTGCCCTTGCCGGGGTGGAAGTTCTCGGCATTGAGGACGACGTAGAGCTTGCCGTCGATGTCGACGATGTTGCCTTTGCGGAGCGAACTGGCGATGACCTTCACGGGTGTTGTTCCTCGACGACCTTTGGGACTGGGGCGGCCGCGGCGGGCCGGCGGATTTCGGGGCGCAACATACTGATTATGGGTCCATTCGCCAGTATTTTCCGTGCGGGTGGACCGGGAAGGATCGAACGATGGCCGGCGGCTCGCCATGGTGGGACGCGTGTTTCCATGCCGACCGCAGGCCGCTGCTCGCGGCGCGCGGTCGCATCCGCGACGCGTTGCGGCATTATTTCCTCGACCGCGGCTTCACCGAGGTGGAGAGCGCCGTCCTCCAGGTCTCGCCCGGCAACGAGGCCCATCTCCATGCCTTCGCCACCGAGCGGGTGACGCCGGGCGGCGAGCGCGAGCGGCTCTACCTCCACACCTCGCCGGAGTTCGCCTGCAAGAAGCTGCTGGCCGCCGGCGAGGGGCGCATCTTCGAGTTCGCCCGCGTGTTCCGCAACCGCGAGCGCGGCGCGCTGCACCATCCCGAGTTCACCATGCTGGAGTGGTATCGCGCCGGCGAGCCCTACGATGCGCTGATCGCGGACTGCGCCGCCCTCCTCGCCGCCGCGGCGGACGCGGCGGGCGCGCGGGCCTTCACGTTCCGCGGGCGCAGCGCCGATCCGTTCGCCCCGCCGCGGCGGCTGACCGTGGCGCAGGCGTTCGGGGATTTCGCCGGCATCGATCTCCTGGCCACCCTGTCGGCGGAGGCCGGCGACCGCGACGCCATGGCCAGGCAGGCGGCCGCCGCCGGCATCAAGACTGCGGCCGACGACACCTGGTCGGACATGTTCAGCCGCATCCTGGTGGAGCGCGTGGAGCCCAACCTCGGCCTCGGCCGCCCCACGGTGCTCGACGAATATCCCGCCGTCGAGGCCGCGCTGGCGCGGCGCAAGCCCGGCGATCCGCGCGTGGCGGAACGCTTCGAGCTCTACGTCTGCGGCGTCGAGCTTGCCAACGCTTTCGGCGAGCTTACCGACCCGGCGGAGCAGCGGCGCCGCTTCGAGACGGAGATGGCCGAGAAGCAGCGGCTTTACGGCGAGCGCTACCCGCTCGACGAGGACTTCCTGGCGGCGCTGGCGTCGATGCCGCCGGCCTGCGGCATCGCGCTCGGCTTCGACCGGCTGGTGATGCTGGCGACCGGCGCGGCGCGCATCGACCAGGTGATATGGACACCCATGACATGACACGACGGACGACGAAAACCTTGCGGACCGCCGCCGACCTCATCGACGCCGGCCTCGCGGCAGAGACCCGGCGCGCCGCGCTCGACGCGGTGGCGGCGCGCTATGCGGTGGCGGTGACGCCGGCCGTCGCGGACCTGATCGAAACGCCGGGCGATGCCGTGGCGCGCCAGTTCATCCCCGACGCGGCGGAGCTCGCGACGCTCGACGTCGAGCGCGGCGACCCCATCGGCGACGACGCCATGAGCCCCGTCGAGGGCGTCGTGCACCGCTACCCCGACCGCGTGCTGCTCAAGCTGGTCCACGTCTGCCCGGTCTATTGCCGCTACTGCTTCCGCCGCGAGATGGTCGGCCCGCGCGGCCGCGGCACGCTGTCGCCGCAGGCGCAGCAGGCGGCGCTCGACTACATCCGTCGGCACGACCGCATCTGGGAGGTGATCCTCACCGGCGGCGAGCCGCTGCTCCTCTCGGCGCGCCGGCTGCGCGCGGCGATGCGCGCGCTCGCGGCCATCGACCACGTCAAGGTGGTGCGCGTGCACACGCGCTGTCCCGTGGTGGCGCCCGAGCGCATCACGGCGGACCTGGTGCGCGCGCTCAAGGCCAGCGGCAAGGCGACCTATGTCGTGATCCACGCCAACCATGTCCGCGAGCTGTCGCCGGCCGCGCGCGCGGCCTGCGGGCGGCTCGCCGACGCCGGCATCCCGCTGCTGAGCCAGAGCGTGCTGCTGCGCGGCGTCAACGACGACCCGGCGGCGCTGGACGCCCTGCTGCGCGCGCTCGTCGAATGCCGGGTCAAGCCCTATTACCTGCACCACGGCGACCTCGCTCCGGGCACCGCGCACTTTCGCACCACCCTCGACGAGGGCCGGGCGCTGATGCGCGCGCTGCGCGGCACGCTGTCCGGCATCGCCCAGCCGACCTACGTGCTCGACATCCCCGGCGGCTTCGGCAAGGTGCCGGTCGGGCCGAGCTATCTCTGCGCGGAGCATGGCGGCTATCGCGTCGAGGACCCGTCGGGCCGCACGCACGACTATCCGCCGAAGGAACACGATCTCTAGCGCTTCTTCCCGCCCAGCGCCGCGATCACCTGCGGCAGCAGCGCGCGGGCGATCTTCATGTGGCCCGCGGCGTTAATGTGGATGTGATCCCACTGGTAGTCCTCGGGCGGGAACACCGGGTCATAGACAATGGGCGTGATGTGCCGCGCGCGCAGCCGCGCCACCATGGCGTTGATGTTGGCGGTGCGCCGCTCTCTGGTGCCGAAGAAGCGCAGGTCGTTGCCGCCGGGCTGGAGGATGACGATGCGGGTGCCGTCGGGCACCGAGGAATCGATGCGCGCCAGCATGCCGTTGGTGGTCTCGAACGGGATACCGGCGTTGACGACCGTGACATTGTAGCCCTTCGCCCGGAGCAGAGCTTCGAGTTGCGCCGGATAGGCCGCCTGCTCGCCGACGCCCCAGCCCGAGGTGTTGCTGGCGCCGATGGCGACGATACGGACGGCCGGGGCCGCGAAAGCCGCGCCCGGCGCGAGCATGGCGAAGCCGAGCGCCAGCAGAACGTGCGCGAGCCTCATTTCAGCCCTGGACCTCGTAATGGAAGATGACCGGCGGCACCGTGACATAGTTCGGCGCGTCGGCGCCGACCGCCTGCCCTTCCGGCGACTGCAGCGCCTTGACCATGGTCGCCGCGTCGGGGAAGTCGGCCTCGAAGATGCAATAATATGGTGACGGCGCGCCGCGCATGCCCTCAACGGCGAAGCTGTAGCGTTGCGCCAGCAGGCCCGGCAGCTTCGCCGTCAGCTTGACATGAGTCATTTCGTAATGGGCGCGGAACTTGCGGTCGTCCTGACCGTGGGGATAGAGCACGACGATCTTGTGCATGGCGGTTCCGATGGAGCGATCAGGTGGAGCGATCAGGCCAGAACGAGCCGCATCAGCTCGTTCTGGCAGGAGATGTTGAGCCGGGAATAGGCACGCTTGCGGTAGGTCAGGACCGTATTGACGCTGATGCCGAGCTTGAGCGCGATGGCCTCGGACGTGAGGCCCAGCATGATGCCGGTGCAGACCTCCTGCTCGCGCCGCGGCATGTCCGGCGCGACGAGCCGCAGCCGGTTGGTGAAAAGCTGCGGCGTCAGGGCATCCGATGGACCGGCGGCGTCGTTCTTCATGACGAGCGACATCAGGAGGTCGCCGGAATTGAGCAGCGCGTTGATCTCGCTGCTGTCGAGCCGGCCCCGGCGGCGCGCGGTGTAGAAGCTCAGGCGATAGATGTCCTGGCCGCGGCGCTGCATGAGCGTGAAGCGGTCCACGATGTTCACCGCCGTGTAGCAGTCGTGGCGATAGAACGAGTCGTCGATGTCGTCGGGCGCGATGCGCACGGCGAGGCTGCCGCCCTTCAGGCGCAGCGTCTTCTCGCGGGTGGCGGGGTCGAGATTCCAGTACCGCGCGATATAGCGGTCGGCGAGCGTGCGCGCCACGTTGGCGGAGCCGACGTTGGCGGCGAGGGCGACGCGCGGCCCGGTCTCCTCGCTGTCGACAAAAGCGGTGACGTGCTCGCAGTCGAAGGCTTCGTGGGCGACCTGGAGCAGCTCGGATTCGAATTTCGGCGTGCCGACGACGGCGATCAGGCGCCCGAGATGCGCGCGCAGAGGATCGTCTGCGGCATGGGCGGCCGGTAGGTTGATGACCTGCATGGACGTCCCTCGCGAGGACTGAATTCCATTTTGCCGCGAACCTATCACCCGCGGCCGAAAAGCGAAAGCGCCCCTTGCCGCAGCCGCCTCGCCGGACAGCGCCCGGTGAGCCTCGCCCGAGTAGGACGAACGCTAACGAGAAGCCGGCCCAACCGACTTCCCGCTGCGTGCCGCTGATTGTGCAGGATAGCTGTCGCCCCACGCATCGGGGGGACGCAGACCGCTTATCGGCGATGGCCGAGCGGAATGCCGAGCGAGCGGGCCTTCTGCCGCAGAGCCCCCGGCGTGCGCTTCATCATCTTTGCGATCTTCGCCACAGGCGTCTTGCCCTTCGAGTGCTGGCGCAGCTCGCGTTCGTGCGCCGAGCTCCACGCCACGCGCTTCGCCCGGGCCTTCTTTGCTGTCTTCTTCACTGCCTTCTTTGCTTTACGTGCCATCAATGGTCCTCCGTGGGGATCGCGTGTCTATCACGATCTACAGAACGGTGCACTATCATTGATTGATAGAAGATGGAACCCGTGTATTGCACCGCACTCGCAAGCGGCAATTGAGCGAATACATCTTAATGAACCGTGTTGTTGAAGCTGCGCTGCCTTCCATCGCAGGCAATGTCTCACGAACAGACCTCGATGGAGAAAACCGCCGTTGTGATGATCGGACGGATTGGCTACTAGGTCGCCCGCGCTACTTCCACGGGAGGAATCACATGAACGAGCTCAAGGACAAGGTCGCGATCGTCACCGGCTCCAGCAACGGGCTGGGCCGCGCGATCGCGGAGGCTTACGGCGCGGCCGGCGCGAAGACCGTGCTGGTGGCGCGCCGCAAGGAGTTGCTGGAGGAGGTCGCGCACGGCATCGCCGCGAAGGGCGGAACCGCGCTCGTGTCCGCGACCGACGTGACGCGCGAGGATCAGGTCACGGCATTGTTCAAGACCGTGATCGGGACCTATGGCCGCCTCGACGTCCTGGTCAACAACGCCGGCGTCGCCGCGCACATCCCGACCGAGGACATCGAGCTCAAGTACTGGCAGGAGGTGCTCGACATCAACCTCACTGCCGCATTCCTGTGCAGCCGCGAGGCGCTCAGGATCATGAAGGCCCAGACGCCGCAGGGCGGCCGCATCATCAACATGGGCAGCATCTCGGCGAAGACGCCGCGGCCGGACTCGCTGCCCTACACGGTGACGAAATTCGCCATGCAGGGCCTGACGCACCAGTTGACCATGGACGGGCGCAAGTACGGCGTCGTGTCCTCGATCATCCATCCGGGCTCGACGCTGTCGGGCTTCACCACGCGGCGCGGCCGCACCAAGCCCGGCCCCGGCGACAAGCCGGAGGATTACGTGATGGCGGCGGAGGACGTGGCGCGCGTCGCGGTGCTGATGGCGTCGCTGCCGGACGAGGTCAACCTCTACGAGGCGACCATCCTGCCCAACCACATGCGCTCGTTCATCGGCCGCGGCTGACCGCGGCCACGGCCTCCACGGTCTCGCCCCGCCGGGCGGCGTCGAGATAGTTGCGCCAGCCGCCGTAGCCCGAGATGTCGACCGCGCCGGCGAGTCCCGCGGGCTCCACCACGAAGCCCTTGGCCGTGGCGCCGTCCTCCAGCACGATGGTGCCGATGCCGAGCGGCGGCGGGATCGCGGCGACGAAGCGGCCGAACGCCTCGACGCCGAGCCGCCAGACCTCGACCTCGATGGCCGCGCCGCCGCTCGCCACGCGCAGCAGGCCGGGCTTCGGCGTGTCCTGGTGCGCGAGCGCATAGAGCCGGTATTGCGGCGCGGTCCGCACCGCGCGCGAGAAGCGGCCGCGCAATCCGGCGAACTCATGGTTGAGCGGCATGCCGGAGAGATGCGCGCCGACCACGACCACGTCGATGCCGCCGTTGTCGCCGGCGGCCAGCGCGGGAGGCGGCGCGGGCTGCGGCCAGCCGGTGGCGCCGAGCGTGAGCCCGCTCGCCGCGTGGAGGTCGCGCGCCAGCGCGGCGATGCGGCCATCGGCGCCGGCCGGCGCCAGCAACGTCACGCTCATGGGCCGGCCGTCGTCGCGCGTTCCCGCCGGCACGGCGATGCCGCACAGGTCGAGCAGGTTGACGAAATTGGTGTAGGTGCCGAGCCGGCTGTTGGTGCCGATGGGATCGGCCAGCACCTCATCGACGCGATAGTGCGTCGGCGCGGTCGGCACGCAGAGCAGATCGACCGAGGCGATCAGCGGCGCGAGCCTCGCCTTGTAGGTCTGAAGCGCGTACAGGCCCCTGAAGGCGTCGGCGGCGCTGAGCCTGCGCGCGCCGGCGATGATCGCGCGCGTCACCGGATGCAGCGATGACTCGTGGGCCTCCATGAAGCCGGCGATCGCCGCGTAGCGCTCCGCCACCCAGGGCCCGTCGTAGAGGAGCGCCGCGGTGGCGTAGAAATCCTCGAACGGCAGATCGACGATGCGGCAGCCGAGCGCGCGCAGCCTGCCGAGCGCGGCGTCGAAGCCCTGCGCCATGGTTTTGTCGCCGCAAAACCGGCGGTCCGCCGGGCGCGGCACGCCGACCGAGAGAACCGGCGGCCGCGGGCCGGGCGGCGCCGTATCGACCGGCCGCGAGTAGGGATCGGCGGCGTCGGGCTTCGCCGCCAGCGCGAACACCGTGTAGGCGTCGTCGACGGTGAGCGCGAACACCGAGACGCAGTCGAGCGACCGGCACGCCGGCACCACGCCGGCGGCGGAGATCGCCCCGAGGGTCGGCTTCAGCCCGACGATATTATTGAGTCCCGCCGGCACCCGGCCGGAGCCGGCGGTATCGGTGCCGAGCGCGAAGGAGACGATGCCCCGCGCCACGGCCACCGCGGAGCCGGAGCTCGAGCCGCCCGGCACCAGGGCCGGATCGATGGCGTTGCGCGGCGCCGGATACGGCGTGCGCAGGCCGACGAGGCCGGTCGCGAACTGGTCGAGGTTGGTCTTGCCGATCACCAGCCCGCCGGCGGCGCGCAGCAGCGCGACCGCGGTCGCGTCCCTCTCCGCCACGGAGGCATAGTCGGGGCAGGCCGCCGTGGTCGGCATCCCGGCCACGTCGATGTTGTCCTTCACTGCGAAGGGAACGCCCCACAGCGGCTTCGCCGCCGGGTCGAACGGCCCCAGCGCCGCGATCTGCGCGTCGAGCGAGGCTTCGCCGGCGACGTGGATGAAGATGCCGGGGTCGTCCGCCCGCGCCAGGCGATCGAGCGCCAGCGCCGCCACGTCCCGCGGCGCCAGGCCGGCGGCATAGGCGCGGTGCAGGCTTGCGATGTCGAAAACGATGTCGCCCATATTGTTATTTATTCACGCGCGATCCCGGCGAGGATCTGGTCGGTGGTCGCGGTCCAGCCGACGATGGCGCCCTGGGCGCGGATCATGGCGATGGCCGCCGCCTTGAACTCGGGAAAGTAGCTTTCGGTCGCGTCCTCCGCCAGCACGCATTCGTAGCCGCGGTCGTTGGCCTCGCGCATGGTGGTCTGCACGCACACCTCGGTGGTGACGCCGGCGAACACCAGTTGCCGCGCGCCGAGCCGCTTCAATTCCTCGCCGAAGGTCGTGGCGTAGAACGCGCCTTTGCCCGGCTTCTCGACGACGATCTCCCCGGGGAGCGGCGCGAGCGCGTCGAGGATCGCGGTGCCCGGCTCCCCGGCGATCAGCACGCGGCCCATCGGCCCCTTGTCGCCGATGCGCAGCGCCGGCGCGCCGCGGTTGCGCTTGGCCGGCGGGCAGTCGGAGAGGTCGGGCCTGTGGCACTCCATGGTGTGGATCACCGGCACGCCCGCGGCGCGAAAGCCCTCGATCAGCCGCTTCACCGTCGGCACGATGGCGCCGATGCGGCTCACGTCGTTGCCGAGGCTCGCGCCGAAGCCGCCCGGCTCGGCGAAGTCGCGCTGCATGTCGATGACGACCAGCGCGGTGGCCTTCGGGTCGAGCACGATGGGGAACGGCAGCGCATCCACCTTCGCCATCAGTGATGTCCCGCCATGTAGCGGCCGATGGTCTGCACGTCGGCCGACGCGATCGGCGTTTCGTAGACCAGCGCGCCGTCGGACATCACCAGGATGCGGTCCGACAGCTCGAGCAGTTCGTCGAGATCTTCCGACATCAGGAGCACGCCGGCCCCGGCGTTGCGCGCCCGCATGATGCGCGCGCGGATGTCCGCGACCGCCGAGAAGTCGAGGCCGAAGCAGGGGTTCGACACGATCAGCAGGTCGACCTCGCCGGTAAGCTCGCGCGCCAGCACGGCGCGCTGCACGTTGCCGCCGGACAGCGATTGGATCGGCGATGCGAGCGAGGCGGTCTTAACCCTGAACTGCTCGACGAGCCTCGCCGCGTAGGCTTTCAGCGTGCTGCCGCGCACCCAGGCCACCGGCTTTCCGCCCTCCGAGACGTCGAAGGTGCGGAAGCCGATGTTCTCGGCCACGGTCATCCGTGGCGCGCAGGCGTTGCGCAGCGGCTCCTCGGGGATGAAGCGCACGTGCCGGGCGCGCGCCTCGGCCCGCGTGGCGTTGTAGGGCGCGCCTTTCACCAGGATGTCGCCGCTGTTGCGCGGCCGCTGGCCGGCGAGCACTTCCAGGAACTCCTTCTGCCCGTTGCCGGAGATGCCGGCGATACCGACGATCTCGCCGGATTTCACCGCAAGGTCCTCGATGCAGATGGTCTTGAGGCCGGTGCGGTCCGGCGCCTTGAGCGATGTCACGGTCAGGATGGGCTCGGCGTCCGGGCGCGTCGGCGCGCGCTGGTCCATGGCGGCGATCGGCGCGCCGCCGATCATCATGGCCGCCATGGCGGCATGATCGAGATCGGCGACGCGCCCGGTCCCCGCCAGCTTCCCCTTGCGCAAGACCGTCACGTCGTCGGCGAAGGCGGTCACCTCGTGGAACTTGTGGGAGATCATCAGCACGGTGATCTCGCCGCGCCGCGTCATGCCGCGCACGAGGCCGAGCACCTCCTGCGCCTCGCCGGGCGTGAGCACCGAGGTCGGCTCGTCGAGCACCAGGAAGCGGCGGCCGAGGTAGAGCTGCTTGACGATCTCGAGCTTCTGCTTCTCGCCGGCGGCGAGCCCGCTCACCGGCGCGTCGAGCGGGACTTTGAACGGCATCGTCTCCATGAACGCGGCGAGCGCCTCGTGCTCGTCCTTCCAGTGGATCACGGCCGGCACAGTCTCGCGCGAGATGACGAGGTTCTCCGCCCCGGTGAGCGAGGGCACCAGCGTGAAATGCTGGTACACCATGCCGAGCCCCAACGCGGAGGCGTCGCGCGGGTTGTCGATCTCCGCCTCGCGGCCGTTGACGATCACCTGCCCCGCGGTCGGGCGGTAGAAGCCCATGATGCACTTCACGAGCGTCGACTTGCCGGCGCCGTTCTCGCCGAGCAGCGCGTGGAACGAGCCGGCCGGCACCTCGATGGACACGTCGTCGAGCGCGGTGAACGCGCCGAAGCGCATGGTCATGCCCACGGTCTCGACGCCGACGGCTTTCCTTTCGGGTGTGCCGGTCATGGCAGTTGCGCGACGAAAGTCTTGGAATTGGATACCGCGCCGAACACGCCGCCCTGCATCTTGATCATCTTGATGGCGGCGAGGTGGTTGCCGTAGTCGGTGGCGCCGCAGCAGTCCTCCAGCAGCACGCATTCGTAGCCGCGGTCATTGGCCTCGCGCATCGTCGTGTGCACGCACACGTCGGTGGTGATGCCGGCGAGCACGATGTTCGCGATGCCGCGCTGGTTGAGGATCAGCTCGAGGTCGGTGGCGCAGAACGAGCCCTTGCCGGGCTTGTCGATGATCGGCTCGCCCTCCTTCGGATAGAGCTCGGGAATGATGTCCCAGCCCGGCTCGCCGCGCACCAGGATGCGGCCGCAGGGGCCGGGATCGCCGATGCCGGCGTTGATGCGGCGCGAGCGCCAGCGCTTGTTGGCCGGCAGGTCGGCGAGGTCCGGGCGATGGCCCTCGCGGGTATGGATGACGTGGTAGCCCTTGGCGCGCATGGCCGCGAGCACCGCCTTGATGGGCTCGATGGGCGCGCGGACCAGCGACAGGTCGTAGCCCATGCTGTCGACATAGCCGCCCTTGCCGCAGAAATCGGTCTGCATGTCGATGACGATGAGCGCGGTGTTGTCCGGCCGCAGGTCGCCGTTGTAGGGCCACGGATAGGGCTCGGCGTCGATATAATGCCCTTTGACGTCCGTCACGGCGTCCATGCTCACTCCCCCGCCAGCTTGAACGTCTCGCCGTAGCGCCGCACCGGCTTGTCGAAGCCGCAGGACGTTCCGTCCGTCACCTTCACCTCGTCCTCCCACGGCAGGCGATATGTCCCGGCGACCAGGTCGCGCATGTAGGTGTAGGGCGCGTCGCCCGCGCCGCCGGCGACCGCGACATAGCCGCGGTGGCCGAGCTGGTAGATGTTGTTCTCGACGCCCCAGCCGCGCCGCGCCTCGCGCACGAGGTCGGGCCGCACCTCGGCGGTGATGATCTCGTTGGGCCGGCCGGACGCGCCGTGCGCGATGATCGTGCCGTCGAAATTGCAGATCATCCCCTCGCCCATGGAATCGAACGTGCCGTCGGTGCCGCACATGCAGACGTTGGCGGTCACCATCAGGTTGCAAAAGGCGTTGGACTGGTTGGTGAAGCGCCACGCCTCGCGGATCGGCGCGGTGTAGCCCGCGGTGCGGATCATGATCTCCGCGCCCTTGTAGGCGCACTCGCGCGCCATCTCCGGGAACATGCCGTCGTGGCAGATGATGAGCGCGAGCTTCGCGCCCTTCGGGCCGTCGATCACCGGAATGCCGAGGTTGCCCGGCTCCCAGGGCTCGACCGGCACCCATGGGTGCATCTTGCGGTAATAGAGCTTCAGCTCGCCCTTGTCGTCGATGACGATGCCGGAATTGTACGGCATGCCGCCGGGATTGAACTCCATGATCGAGAAGCAGCCCCAGATGCGGTTGTCGGCGCACGCCGTCCTGAAGGCCGCGACCTCCGGCCCGTCGAGCCGGCACATGATCCTGGGGTTGGTGTCCATGGATAGGCCGTGCAGCGCGTATTCGGGAAACACGACGAGGTCCATGCCGGGCAGGTTGCGCCGCGCCTTGCCGACGAGATCGACGATCACCTGGGTCTGGCGCGCGAGGTCGTCCCTGGTCACGGTGTTGGGCAACTGGAGCTGCACGAGGCCGATCACCACGCCGTTGTCCGATTTGTTCAATCCGCCGAGGCCGTTCATGGGCACACTCCTTCGTTTCTTTACTTCGTTATCGACAGCTCTCCCGGCGCGCCGGCGAGCGAGCGGCCCGGCGACGCCGTGGCGATCATGATGACGAGCGTGAGCACATAGGGCGCTGCGTAGAACAGGTAATAGCCCTTGGTGACGCCGACCGATTGCAGCGCCGGGCCGAGCGCGCCGGCGCCGCCGAACAGCAGCGCGGCGGCGAAGCAGCCGAGCGGGTTCCAGCGCGCGAAGATCACCAGCGCCACCGCCATCAGGCCCTGGCCCGAGGACAGGCGCTCGTTCCAGCTTCCGGGATAATAAAGCGAGAGATAGGCCCCGCCGATGGCGGCGAAGGCGCCGCCGACGCCGGTGGCGACGAGGCGCACGAGGTTCGGGTTGAGGCCCATGGCGCGCGCGGCGTCGGAACTGTCGCCGACTACGCGCACGATGAGCCCGAGCCTGGTGTTGTGGAAGCCCCACCACAGGATCACGGCGAGCGCGGCGCCGACCAGGAACAGCACGTTGACGTTGAGCGCGGCGCGGACCTGCGGGATGTCCGACCACGAACCAAACGCGATCGCCGGCAGGCCGGGCGCCGAGGGCTGGATGAACGGCTTGCCGAAGAAGAACGCCAGCCCGGTGCCGAACAGCATCAGCGCGATGCCGACGGCGATGTCGTTGACCTTGGGGAACTTGCAGATCCAGCCGTGGAACAGGCCGAAGCACAGGCCGGTCCCCGCCGCGCCGAGCACGCCGAGCCAGGGCGAGCGGGTCACCACCGCGATGGCGTAGGCGGTCATGGCGCCGAACACCAGCGTGCCTTCGAGGCCGAGGTTGATGCGGCCCGAACGCTCGGTGATGGATTCGCCGAGGCTCACGAAGATGAACGGCGTCGATACCCGGATCGCGCCGCCGAGCATGGCGAGGGGCACGCCCCACAGGCCGATGTCGCTCTCCATCAGGGTTCGCTCTCCGTCACGCTCGCTCCTTCCAGCCCCAGCTCCAGCGGTCGGGATCGAAAATCTTGAAGCGGCCGTAGAACGTGTCGCTGAGCAGGATGGTGATGAACAGCATGCCCTGCAGCACCAGCACGGTCGCGTCGGGCAGGTCCATGCGCCGCTGGATGAGCCCGCCGGCGGCGGCGATGCCGCCGAGCAGCAGCGACACCGGGATGATGGCGAGCGGGTTCTGCCGCGCCAGGAACGCCACCAGGATTCCGGTGTAGCCGTAGCCGGCGGCGAGCGAGGCGTTGGCGCTGCCCTGCACCGCCGCGACCTCGACCATGCCGGCGAGCCCAGCGAAGCTGCCGGCGAGCGCGGTGAAGCCGACGATCAGCGGGCCGACGGCGAGACCCTGGATCTGCGCGGCGCGCACGTTGCCGCCGGCGATGCGCGCGGCGAAGCCCCAGCGCGTCTTCTCGATCAGCACCCAGGAGAACACGCAGGCGATGATGCCGAGCACCAGGCCCCAATGGACCTCGGTGCCGGGGATATTGCCGATGCGATAGGCGGCGGCGAGCGGATGGGTCGAGGGCTTGTTGAGCGAGGCCGGGTCGCGCAGCGGGCCTTCGACGAGGTGGTTCATCAGCGCGATGGCGATGTAGGCCATCAGCAGGCTGGAGATGGTCTCGTTCACCGCGCGGGCGTGGCGCAGCCAGCCGATCGAGCCGATCCACAGGGCGCCGATGGCCATGGCGGCGAGGCCCATCGCGGGGATGACCAGGAACGCCGGCGCGCCGGTGAGCCAGTAGCCCACCGCCGCGGCCGCCGTGCCGCCGAGCACGATCGCGCCCTCGCCGCCGATGACGACGAGGCCGAGCCGCGCCGGCAAGGCCACGCAGAGCGCGGCGAGCAGCAGCGGCGAGGCCCGCTGCAGCGAGTTCTGCAGCGAGAACCAGCTTCCGAAGCCGCCGCGCCACATCAGCTCGAAGAACTGCCCGGGCGACTTGCCGAGCGCCGCAAGGAAGAGGCTGAACACCCCCAGGCCGGCGATCAGCGCCGCCAGCGGGATGACCAGCGCCTCCGAGCGCCGGGCGATCCATTCCAGGATGCCCCGCGCCCGCGGCGCGGCGAGGGCCGCGGGCGCCAGGGAGCCGCTCGTGATCTCGGCCATGGGCTTGTCCGTCCTGCCCTGCGGGCGGCGATCAGGAGGTGGAGCCCATGACGCCCTCGACCAGGTAGTTCATGCTTTCGAGCTCGATGGCGGTCTCGGGGAACGACTGGCCGGCCTTCGCCACCACCTCGCCCTTGTTGCTCTTGAGCGGGCCCTTGATGACGGCGAAGCCGCCTTTCATCATCTCGGCCTTGGTGGCCTCGAACTGCTTGCGCGCCGCCTCGTTCACCGCCGGGCCGAGCGCGCTCATCTTGACGAAATTCTCGGCGAGGCCGCCGCGCACGAAATTCGGCAGCGGCTCGCCGGCCTGGAGCTTGGCGACGAACATCTTGTAGACCGTTGACCAGTTCCATTCCGCGCCGGTGAGGTACTTGGCGGGCGCGAGCGGCGCCTGGTTGGCGTGATAGCCGCATACGAAGGCGCCGCGGCCGGCGGCGGTCTGCACCACCACCTTGGGGCTGTCGACGTGGCAGGTGATGACGTCGGCGCCCTGATCGACCAGCGCGTTGGTGGCCTCGGCCTCCTTCACGGCGAGCGACCACTCGCCGGTGAAGATGACCTGGGCGGTGATCGCGGGATCGACCGCGCGCGCGCCGAGCAGGAACGAGTTGATGTTGAGCAGCACCTGGGGGATCGGCTTGGCCGCGACGAAGCCGAGCTTCTTCGACTTGGTGGTGTGGCCGGCGACGATGCCGTTGAGATATTGGCCCATGCCGATGTAGCCGAAATAGGAGCCGGCGTTCATCGGGTGCTTGGCCTTGTCCCACAGGCCGCCGCAGTGGCGGAACTGCACGCTGGGAAATTTCGCGGCCATCGCCAGCATGTGCGGGTCGAAATAGCCGAACGAGGTCGGGAACAGCAGCGAGGCGCCGTCGAGATTGATCATCGACTCCATGGTCTTCTGGACGTCGACGGTCTCGGGAACGTTCTCCTCCTCGACGATGGTGATGCCGGGCATGCCCTTGAGCGTGGCGGCGCCTTCGGCGTGGGCCTGGTTGTAGCCGTAGTCGTCCTTGGGGCCGACATAGATGAAGCCGATGGTGGTGGTCGCGGCCCGGGCCGGCGTCAGCGGCAGCGATCCCGACGCGAGTCCCAGCGCCGCACCGGATGCGGACGCCTTCAGCAGAGTGCGGCGGGTCAACTGGAACTTCTGGGTCATCGAGCGCTCCTGGTTAGGCTTCATCAAGCCGGCAACACGGCGTTAAGCAAGTGTATGCAATCGCCGTACCAGCTCCGCAGCGTCCGATCAGCCCGGAAAACCGCAAGTCTTGCGCGCGGCCTGCCCATTTGAGCCGCAATGCGGACGCCCATCCTGAATACAAAGTAGTCACATTGACTTTTTGGCTATAGGATGTGCAAATCTCACCGATGATGCTTTGGCTGACAGGCGCAGATCGAAGCAGCCGCCGCGGCGGAGGCCCGGCATGAGCGCGCCGAAGGACCGCGTGCGCGCCGGGACGACCGTCGAGCAGATCGTGCGGGCGATCGCCGACAGCATCGTCACCGGCGGACTCAGCCCCGGCGACCGGCTCGACGAGGTGTCGCTCGCCGCGCGCTTCGGCGTGTCCCGCACGCCGGTCCGCGAGGCGCTGGTCCAGCTCAGCGCCATGAAGCTCGTGGACCGCCGGCCCAACCGCGGCGCGGTGGTCACCGTCGTCACCCACGAACACCTGTCCTCCATGTTCGAGGCCATGGCGGAGCTCGAAAGCATCTGCGCGCGCTTTGCCGCCCTGCGCATGACGGCGGAGGAGCGCCACACCCTGGAGCGCGAGCACCTCGCCTCCGCCGCGCTCGTGCACCGCAGCGCCGAGGACGATTACGAAGCCTACAACACCGAGTTCCACACCCGGCTCTATCGCGGCGCGCACAACGCGCACGTCTACGACATGACCATGCTCACGCGCAGCCGGCTGGCGCCGTTCCGCCGCGCCCAGTTCCGCCTCAAGGGCCGGCTCGTGAAGTCCTGGAGCGAGCACAACGCCATCGTCGTCGCCATCATGCGCGGCGACGCCGCGACCGCGGCCGGCGCGGCGCGCGCCCATGTCTCCATCGTGAGCGAGGCGAGCGCGGTGTTCGCCGGCGACGACCGCGCGGCCGAGAGCCGCGACAGTGCGCGGCTGCTCGCGCTCTCCCGCTCCTCCGCGGACCAGTAGCCGTCTCCACGGCGCAAGGCTGCCGCCTCATGCTGCTTGCCAGGACGCGCGGGCGCGGGCACCATTCGCAGAGCAAAGCTGCGCCGCATCGATCCCGGCGCCGGGGAGGGAACGTCGTCCATGCCGCGAAGCGCCGGCCGCATCCTGACGACGCACACCGGCAGCCTGCCGCGGCCTGCGGCGCTCGTCGCCCTCATGCAGTCCGCCGAGCGCGGCGAGGCGGTCGATCCCGCGGCGCTGGAGCAGGCCGTCGCCGCCTCGGTCAACGACGTCGTCGCCCAGCAGATCGCCGCCGGCCTCGACATCGTCAACG
>Ga0182749_1000871_pt1 | contig 25393 bp, 18 predicted proteins | sample eDN3rd37CKraftMG_FD_128875 | JGI IMG/M metagenome (GOLD analysis project Ga0182749, IMG submission 128875) | Enriched Miracle-Growth compost microbial communities from Emeryville, California, USA - eDNA 3rd pass 37_C Kraft MG (version 2) (version 2) ...
GCCACACGACCGAGGACTTTGCCCTTGGCGTCAATCACGTACCAGTCACGCTTGACTTCATGCGGCTTGGCCACAAAGGTCTTCATGATGGGTCCTAAAGAAAAATTTAGAAGGCTTCCCCGGCGCTACTGACCTGTCTAGGCATTGTGATTTGCCCGTACAAACATCCGGAAAAGTCAATAATAATAACATAGTTGCGGATTTTTTCCATCCTGACCGGTTGCGGGAGCTGTTTCCGGGCGCAAAAAACCGGCATGCGCAGCATGCCGGTCTGACGGGCGAATCGGGCCGGTTCCGGTCCAATTCGCCTGGGCGCCGCAGCGAGGCGGCTTATTGTTATTTTTTCTGGCTGGCCAGGGCAATGCCCAGGTAGTTGTCGTAGGAGCCTTCGGCGACACGGAACCAGGGCACGACGCTGTCGCGGAAGCCCATGTAACTGTCGTAGATCTTCTTGAACATCTCGTTCTTGTCGCAGAATTCCTTGTAGACCTCGTTGGAGGTCTTGAACGAGGCATCCATGACGTCGCGCGGGAAAGCCTTCAGGATGGCGCCGCTGGCGATCAGGCGGCGCAGGGCGGCCGGATTGTGCGCATCGTAGTCGCCCACCATGCGGGCGCCGGCGGCGCGCGAAGCGGTGTCGATCAGCGACTGATACGCCTTGGGCAGCTCGTTGTAGGCGGCATCGTTGACATACAGCGACACCTGGGCGCCGCCTTCCCACCAGCCCGGATAGTAGTAATACTTGGCAACCTTCTGGAAGCCCAGCTTTTCATCATCGACCGGGCCGACGAACTCGACCGCGTCCAGCGTGCCCTTTTCCAGCGACGGGTAGATATCGCCAGGGGGCACCTGCTGGGGCACGACACCCATGCGCGACAGCACTTCGCCCGCAAAGCCAGCCGTACGCATCTTCAGACCCTTGAGATCTTCGACCGACTTGATTTCCTTGCGGTACCAGCCGCCCATCTGGGTGCCGGTGTTGCCGAGGGGGAAGTTGATGATGTGGCGCGGCGCAAACAGCTCGCGGATCAGCTTCAGACCGTCAGCCTCGTACATCCAGGCATACATCTGGCGGGCATTCAGGCCGAAAGGAACAGCGGTATCGAAGCAGAAGGAAGGATCCTTGCCGTAGTAGTAGTAAGAGGCGGTCTGGCCGCACTCGACCGTGCGGTTGCCGACGGCGTCCATGACACCATAGCCGGGAACGATCTCGCCCGCAGGGTACAGGCGAATGGAGAAGTTGCCGTCCGTGGCCTCTTCGATCTGCTTGCAAAACAATTGCGCAGTCGAAAAAAGCGGCGGAAGCGAAGGCCCATAGGTGGATGTCATCTTCCAGCTGATCTTGGGGTTGCTCTGGGCGAATGCCGGCGCGACGACCGAAGCACCAGCTACCGCCCCAAGGCTTGCCTTCTTGAGAAATGAACGACGCTGCATTGAACGCTCTCCTTTGGAATACAACTTGTCTTTTACGAGGGCTGCACCAGCCGGAACGGGTCAGGAGGCATGCAAGGCCTGACGGCGCAAACGCCGTCCCGCGATGCTTGCCGCCCCGCTGCCGGTCCCGGCGGGCATTTACCGACACGGGGCATATTACACCGAGCGGCGGACAATGTAAGCAATTAATAACCCGCGCCGGCTGTTTTTCCTGGCTCGGGTCACTGCCCGGCGACGGACATTTGCTCGATAAGGATGGAACCGGTGGACTTGGACCCACGCGTAATGGTGTCGGCCCCCACCGCCACGATCTGGCGGAACATGTCGGCCAGGTTCCCGGCAATCGTGAATTCCTCGACCGCGTGCTGGATGACACCGTTTTCCACCCAGTAGCCAAAAGCGCCGCGAGAGTAATCGCCTGTCACGTAATTGACCCCCTGCCCGATGAGCTCGGTCACCAGCACGCCTGTGCCGAGCTTGCGCAGCATGGCCGGCAGATCATCATCGGGAGCGGTCAGGCGCGAGGCCAGGCTCAGGTTGTGCGATCCGCCCGCATTGCCGGTGGAGCGCATGCCCAGCTTGCGGGCGGTGTAGGTAGACAGGAAATAGCCTTCCAGGACGCCGCTGGCCACGACAGCGCGCGCGCTGGTGCGCACACCCTCGGCATCGAAGCCCGAGCTGCCCATGGCACCGCGGATATGCGGATCTTCGGCCACATCAATGTGATCCGCCATGACAGGCTTGCCCAGACTGTCGAGCAGGAAACTGGCCTTGCGGTACAGCGCCCCGCCGCTGGCGGCCTGCACCAGTGCGCCGATCAGCCCCACCGCCAGCGGCGCCTCGAACAGGACGGGAAAGCGCCCCGTCTTGATACGGCGCGCGGAAAGCCGCGACAGGGTGCGCTGCGCGGCATACCGCCCCACCGCCCCCGGATCGGCCAGCCCGCCGGCCGAACGCGAGGCGGTGTACCAATAGTCGCGCTGCATGGCGGCGCCGCGGCCGGCAATGGGCGCGACCGAAAGCGAATGCCGGGAATACGCATAGCCATCCATGAAGCCGCGCGAATTGCCCAGCACAAAGTGGCCTTCATAGGTGTCGACCGAAGCGCCGTCCGTGTTGGTGATGAGCGGGCTTATGCCGCGCGCGGCACGCTCCGCGTCTATGGCCAGGGCGGCCGCGTCTTCCGCGGAAATATCCCAGGGATGATGGAGATCCAGCTCGACATGGGCTCCGATAGCCAGGTCGGCCGGGTCGGGCAGGCCCGCGGCCGGATCCTCGGCCGTATAGCGGGCGATATGCCAGGCGGCCTCGACGGTTTCGCGCAAGGCCTGGGGCGAGAAGTCGGACGTCGAGGCGGAACCGCGCCGCTGCCCGGCAAACACGGTCAGATCCAGGGAGCGGTCGCGGGTCTGCTCGACTGTTTCGACATCGGCGTTGCGCACCGACACCGCCAGCCCCTTGCTTTCAGAGACCTCGGCGGCGGCGTCGGATGCGCCAAGCTTGCTGGCGTGTGCAAGGGCGTCAGCCACAAGTTCGCGGAACAGTGACTGGTTCTGGTTGATGGGAAGAAAGGTAGTGGACTGGTCGCTCATGATGCCTTTGGTGGTTAGACGGTTATCATAGCCAATTAAGCATATTTTTTTCACGCCCCATGACGTCCCACAACCACCACGACGCAGACGCCCCCGGCAAGGAAGGCCTTCCATCGGCCCAGGAGAACGCCGAGCTGGATGAGAATGGCTACGACCGCCCGAGCAAATCCCAGGTCAAGCGCGAGATGCATGCCCTGCTCGACCTGGGCAAGGAGCTGGTGGACCTGTCTGCCTCCCAGTTGCGGCAGCTGCCCCTCTCGGAAAAACTGCACGACGCGCTGCTGCTCGCGCAGCGCACCACCAGCCGCGAGGGCAGGCGCCGGCAGATTCATTATGTGGGCAAGCTGATGCGCGATGCCGATGCCGAAGCGATCCGCGGCCAGCTGGAGATATGGAAGAATGGCTCCCGAGAGCAGACGCGCGAGATGCACAGGCTGGAGATGCTGCGCGACCATCTGCTCAGGAGCGACGAGGCGCTGACCGAGCTGCTGCAGGCCCATCCCGGCGCGGACGCGCAGCATCTGCGCGCGCTGATTCGCGCGGGCCGCAAGGAAGCCAAGGCCAACGAGACCCTGCAACCGGGGCAGGACCCGCAGCGCAAGCATTACAGGGCACTGTTCCAGGCACTCAAAGAGCTTGCCTGATAGCGGGTAGAATGCGGTAGCCCTCTGTCCAGGAATGATACAAACGGAGCATGACTTGAACCAAGCCACCCTGCTGGAATGCATAGAAATCGAAACCGGCCCCAACCCGCAGCGATCCGTGATCTGGCTGCATGGCCTGGGCGCCGACGGCAATGATTTCGCGCCCCTGGTGCCCGAACTGAACCTCGGCGACCTGCCCGCCATCCGGTTTGTGTTCCCGCACGCACCGGTCCGCCCCGTCACCATCAACGGCGGCATGGCAATGCGCGCCTGGTATGACATCCTGGCGCCTGAGCTCGTGCTGCGCGAGGATGAGGCGGGGCTGCGCGCATCACAGCAGGCCGTGGAGGCGCTGATCGCCCGCGAGAACAGCCGTGGCATCCCCACGGAACACATCGTGCTGGCAGGCTTTTCCCAGGGCTGCGCCATGACGCTGCAGACTGGCCTGCGACTGAACAGCCGGCTGGCGGGCATGGTTTGCCTTTCGGGCTATCTGCCGCTGGCGCGGCAGGCTGCCGCCGAACGCAGCCCTGCCAACCAGGACACCCCTATCTTCATGGCGCACGGCACCATGGATCCGGTTGTCGTGCCGCAGCGGGCGCAGGCCTCACACCAGGCGCTCAAGCAAATGGGCTATGCGGTGCAATGGCATGAATACATGATGCCGCATTCGGTATGCCTGGAAGAGGTCAAGGACATCGCTGCCTTCCTGCGCGCGGTACTGGCCTAAGGCCAGCGGGGCCGGCCAGCCCGCTGCCGGCTCATCCCAGCCTGGTTTCCCCGAGATCGAGCCAGACTCGCCTCATGGTCGGGTCTTCCTCATCGACGTCATTCCTGAACCCCAGATAGGTCATCAGGCTCAGCATGGGCCGGTTGGTTGCGAGCACCAGCCCGTCGATATAGGTCAGCCCCTGCTCCTTGGCCGCTTCGATCAGCCCGCCCATCAACTGCGCGCCCAGGCCTCGGCGCTGCCACGCATCGGCAATCACCAGGGCATATTCGGCGCCCCGGCCATCGGCGTTCCGAAGATAGTGGGCAAAGCCTATGATTTCCTCGCGGGGATGCCCGCGATGCTCGGGGTTGGGCACCAGCACAGTGGCGACCAGCGCCAGCTCCCGGTCATAGTCGATGCGGGTATAGCGTTCCAGCATGCGGGGCGTCAGCTCGCGCAGCATGGACACGAACCGCATATAGCGCGACTGGTCTGACAGGCCGCGCACGAAATCCTGCAGCGGCTCCGCATCCTCGGGCCTTATGGGCCGCATCATCCAAGGCCTGCCATCCTTGAATACCTTGGCCTGCACCAGCCTGCGCGGGTAAGGATGGATGGCCATGTGCCGGTAGCCCGATATTTCCGGGGGCACCGTCATGGGTTCCGCGTCGAGTTCGACGCGCATGCCCAATGCCAGCAGCTGCGCATCCTGGACAAGAATGGGATCGATGGTCAGGGTCAGCACATGGGGCATTTCGCATACCAGCTGCGAGATGCGCTCGAGCGATTCGATCAGGATCTCGTATGCCTCGGGCAGCATCTTGCGGGACAGCACCCTGCGCCAGAGCGTGCTGCGCTGCACGAGCTGGCGCGCCAGATAACGGTTCAGAGGCGGCAGATCCAGGGCTTTGTATGACACCGACAGCAAGGCATCCTGCCCGCCCGAGCCAAAGGTTATGTAAGGACCGAACTTGTCGTCGCGCCGCACCCGTATGGTCATGGGCAGGTCATCTTCATCCACATCGCGGCCACGCGCCTCAGCATGCGACACAAAGGGCAGGGGAACATGAAAGCATGAGAGCAGCTGCGCACAGTTTTCGTCGGAAAGCGCAAGCCTGCCCTCCTGCTGCGCAATCTGCACAATGAGCCGGGCTTCTTCCAGGCGAGGCGTTCGCCCCAGAGGCTCGGGAGGGAGCGTCTGCTGCGCCAGCGTCTGGTTGTAATGGTATGAACTGAGAATGCCAAAAGCGTTGGCCGCCGACTCTGGCGTGCGAAATGCCGGCGTGCCGACGCGATCGAGAATGTGGCGTAGCGGCCGCATCGTCGCATCGCCCATAAAGCAGGTAATGATGGGCTTGCGTGCCGAAGGCGCCAGCTCCGCAAGCTGTTGCGCCACCGCCTGCAGGTCTGAAAGCGGGTCCGGCGCCAGCAGCACCAGCACGCCATCCACCCCTGAGTCTGCGACAAGCGCATCGACCACCTGTTTGACCAGATCCGGCGTAAGGCGCGAATACGTCACCACGGGGTTGGCGGTGCGCGCACCGACTTCGAGAAACTGGTCCAGGAACTTGACGGTATTCCTGGACAGCTCTGACACGACGACGGCATCGCTGTCGCCCATGACATCCATGGCCAGCTGCGGCGCGCCGCCGCCGTTGGAGAACAGCGCAATGCGGCGCCCGCGCGGACGCCGCGTATGCACCAGCACCTTGAGCGCCGAAAACAATTGCACGAAGTAGCGGATGCGCACCGCGCCAACCCGACGCAGCAGCGCATTGAAGACGGCGTCCTGTACAGACAGGTGTTCCTGCGAGTGGCCCACCTTGAGCACGACGACGGGCTTTACGCTGGCCGCCGCCTTCAGCGCACTGCTGAAGGGGCGCGACGATGTCGCCTCTTCCAGATACAGCGCAATGCTGTCCGTGCGCGCATCCATGGCCAGGAAATCAAGCACCTCCGCAAGATCCAGCGCGGCCTCATCGCCCAGGGAGACAATGGCGGAAAAACCAAGATTGATATCCTCCGCCCAGTCGAGCACCGCGGTGGCAATGGAACGCGACTGCGCCACAAGCGCAACGCGGCCTCCCAACGCAGTGTGGCGCTGCTGGCTCAGATTCAGGCCCAGGTGCGGGCGCTGCACGCCGAAGCTGCGCGGCCCCAGCATGACGGAATCGTTCAGCGCCGCCCATGCACGGCAATAGACCATGTCCTCAACCGGATCCGTCGAAGGCTGCTCATGCAGCAGCAGGTTTACGGCACGCGGACGCAGCGGCTTGAGCGCCTCAAGGGTTTCGGGCAGGCGCGAAGGAGGCACACAGACCAGGGCCTGATCCAGGCGCCGGCCGCGAGACAGGCCAGGCATGGTGTCGGGTATGACAACCGGCTTGCCGGGATGAACGACTACCCTGCCACAAGCCCCAGTGAGCGAACGGGGGGTTTCCTCGAGCAAGGGCAAGGTGCCGTCCGACACGACGAGTACAGAGCGAGGCTCGAACAATGAAGCCAGGCGATGATGAAGCATGGAAGGCCAGTTCCTGTAAGAATTTATGCGTACTCTAAAATAGAGCCTGTGAGTCCATCAATACCCATTGCAGCAATGGCTCGTCCGCCAGTGGGCGCGATGCAATACTAAAGTAAACCTGAAGATCAACTATGACAACGTCTACCGTACCAGCCGTACGCACGCGATTTGCGCCCTCGCCGACTGGCTATCTGCATCTTGGCGGCGCCCGCACAGCGCTTTTTTCCTGGGCTTTCGCCCGGCACCACAAAGGCGTCTTTGTACTGCGCATTGAAGACACCGACCTGGCTCGCTCGACGCCAGAGGCTGTCCAGGCCATCCTGGACGGCATGCAATGGCTGGGGATGCAGCCCGACGAAGGCCCTTTTTACCAGATGCGGCGCATGGATCGCTATCGCGAAGTGATTGCACGCATGCTGGACGAGGGAACTGCCTACTACTGCTACAGCAGCCCCGAAGAAATCGAAGCCATGCGCGAGAAAGCCCGCGCCGCCGGCCTGAAGCCACGCTATGACGGCACCTGGCGCCCCGAGCCCGGCAAGACGCTGCCGCCCGTGCCCGCGGGCCGCAAGCCTGTGGTGCGCTTCCGCACGCCGCAGGAAGGGGCCACAAGCTGGAACGACATGATCAAGGGCCCCATCAGCTTCGACAACAGCGAGCTGGACGATCTGATCATTGCCCGTCCGGACGGCACGCCCACCTATAACTTCTGCGTGGTGGTCGACGACTGGGACATGCGGATCACCCATGTCATACGCGGGGACGACCATGTCAATAACACGCCCCGCCAGATCAATATCCTGCAGGCCCTGGGCGCAACAGTGCCGCAATACGGCCATCTGCCCATGATACTGGGCCCTGACGGCGAGAAGCTGTCCAAGCGACACGGCGCCGTCAGCGTCATGGAATACGATACCCAAGGCTATCTGCCGGAAGCCATGATCAACTATCTGGCACGGCTGGGCTGGAGCCACGGCAACGACGAGCTGTTCAGCCGCGACCAGCTGGTGGAATGGTTCGATACGCGCAACCTGACAAAGTCGGCGGCGCAATGGGATCCAAAGAAACTGAACTGGGTCAATTCACACTACATCAAGGAAAGCAGCGACGAGGATCTGGCGGCACGCGTGGCGCCCCGCATTGCCGCGCTGGGCGGCAACCCGCAGGCCGTCGACCTGAAAGCTGTCATGGCCTTGCTGAAAGACCGCGCGGAAACATTGAACCAGCTGGCTGACGGCGCCATGCTCTTCTGCGGCCCCTATGCTCCCGCTGATGCCGAGCTGCTGGCCGCGCATGTCGATGATGCCGCCCGCACGCTGCTGGCGGATTTCGCCGCGCGCGCCCAAGCCTTGCCAGACTGGACGTCGCAAGCCATCGATGCCCTGATCAAGGATCTGCTGGCTGAGCACGGCGTAAAGATGCCGAAGCTGGGCATACCCCTGCGGGTGGTCGTGACCGGCCGCAAGCAGACGCCTGCAATTGGCGCGGTATTGGCCATACTGGGCCGCGACTGCGTGCTGGAACGCCTGGCCTCGGCATAAACCAGGCGATGCCGGCGCAGCCTGGCTGGCTGCCCGGCGCCTCAGAATGGCAGGCGATAGCCTGGCGACATGCGCCGGGCGTTGAGCACCGCACCGTCGGGCGCCTTGAGCGTCAGCTTTTCGGGGGAGCTGGAAACCACGGTGTATGTGTTGGTGTATATCGGATCGTCGAGCGCAACCTGAGCGCCGTTTGATTCCAGCGTGCGCAGCACCAGCCCATTGTCCTTGCGCGACCAGCAGCCGGTTTCATCCAGCCCCTGCGAGGGCTGCTTGCCGCGCTTGAGCTGTTCGGTATAAGCCATGGTGCCATCCGCATTCAGCGTGAACAGCGTTCTCAGTTCACCTCTGACGCCCTTCTCGCGGCGCACGCTCAGCCAGTTTCCGACAATGCCGTCCTGCGCGGCGGCGGCCTGGCACGCAGGCGCCTGGGGCTCGGCTGGCGCGGCAGCCTGGGGAGCTGGCGCCTGCGTGGCACAACCAGCCAGCACCGTTGCCACAGCCAGGCCAGCCCCTGCCGCGCAGCGGCGCAACAATGAAGTGTCTTGCATACTTGCTTCCTTGCAAAAAAACACAGCCCCGCAGAGGCCGTGTGCCCATCGTACCATTGATGAAAAGCCGATCACAGATCGAACGGCAGCCGCACCTCATGCTTGATTTCCCGCAGTGCGACGATGGTGCGCGTCTGCCGCACCCCCTGCATATTGAACAGGAATCTGTGCAGGAAACTGTCATAGGCTTCAGGGCTGGGCACCAGCACCTTGAGCAGGTAATCGGCATCGCCTGTTACGGCATAGCACTCCAGGATCTCGGGCGCATCACGCACCGTCCGCTCAAAATTCTCGACGACCTGGGAAGAGTGCCGCTCCAGGCTGATCTGCGTAAACATACAGCCCTGCAAGCCCACCGCGCTGCGATCAACCTGGGCGTAATAGCCCTGGATGACACCCGCTTTTTCCAGGGATTTGACCCGGCGCCAGACCGGCGCAGTCGACAGGCCCACCTCGTCGGACAGCTGCTGGGCCGACGCACGACCATCCTTTTGCAGCGACTGCAGTATTTTTAAGTCTGTTTTATCCAAAATACCCTCCATAACGAAATATACGTTTCGTTTATTAGGGATTTTACGCTGCCCTGACGCAATAAACCCGGAGACGCTTCTGCCTATCATGGTTTCATACAGGAGACAGGTATGGCCACACACGAAACAGACATGGAATACAGGCTGGAAGACGGCCTGACAGCCAGCGGCGGCAGGGTATTCCTGACCGGAACCCAGGCATTGGTGCGCATGCTGCTCTCGCAACGCGAGGCGGACAAGGCCGCAGGTCTGAATACCGCGGGTTTTGTCACGGGATATCGCGGTTCGCCGCTGGGCGGGGTGGACATGGCCATGTGGCGCGCGCAAAAACACCTGGACGCCCATCAGATCAGCTTTCTTCCCGCAGTCAATGAAGACCTGGGCGCAACCATGGCGATGGGCACCCAGCAAGCCGGCGCACGCCAGGACCGCAAGGTCGACGGGGTGTTCGCGCTCTGGTACGGCAAAGGCCCTGGTCTGGATCGCGCGGGCGATGCGCTGCACCATGGCAATGCCGCCGGCGCTTCGGCGCATGGCGGCGTGCTGCTGGTGGTGGGCGATGACCATACCGCCGCCTCATCATCCATTCCGCACGCCAGCGAAACCTCCCTGATCGGCTGGAGCATCCCCGTCATCAACCCCGCATCGGTGGAGGAGTATGAATACTTTGGCCGCTGGGGCTGGGCGCTTTCACGCTACAGCGGCGCCTGGGTGGCATTCAAGGCGGTAACGGAAACCGTGGAAAGCGGGCGCTCTTTCACCGTAGCGCCCATTCCTGATTTTTCCGCCCCGGCATCCGACAGGCATCAGGGCGCCGTGCCCTACAGCGCCCGGGAATTCCTGACCCCGGAAATCGAGTTTCGCATGGCCCGCCGCATCGAGGCCGTCAGGGCATTCTCCCGCCTGCACAGCCTGGACCGCCTGGCACGGCCCGCCCCTGGGGCAAAGCTGGGCATAGTGTCTACCGGCAAGGCTTTTCTGGACACGGAAGATGCGCTTGAGGCGCTGGCCGAACGCTATCCCAAGGCTACCCTGCCAGCCTTGCGCCATTACAAGATAGGCCTGAGCTGGCCCCTGGATGAGCAAGGCTTGCTGGCCTTTTCCCAAGGCCTGGACCATATCCTGGTTGTCGAGGAAAAAGCGCCCATCATTGAGGGGCAGGTCAAAGACATTCTGTTCAACCTCCAGACACGGCCCACGGTCAGCGGCCAGCGCGGGCTGGACGGGCAACCGCTGCTGCCGCGCGAAGGGCAGCTCTGCCCCGGCGTGGTCACCAGCGCGCTGGACCGATGGCTGGTGCAGGCCGGCCTGGGCATGGATGCAATCATGGCGGGGGCGCGGCACTCCCCCGCACCGTTCAGCGCAAGCGAAAAACGCCGCGCGGTCGCGGCGCCCGCGGATGGCCAGGCGCTGACGCGCCGCCCCTATTTCTGTTCAGGCTGTCCGCACAACACCTCCACCAAGGTCCCCGAAGGCAGCCAGGCGCTGGCCGGCGTGGGCTGCCACTACATGGCGACCTGGATGGATCGCGACACCGGCGGATTGACGCAAATGGGCGGCGAGGGCGTGGACTGGATCGGCCTGTCACGCTTTACCCGCATGCCGCATGTTTTCCAGAACATGGGGGAAGGCACCTACTTTCACTCCGGCTATCTGGCCATCAGGCAGGCTGTCGCCGCCGGGGCCAACATCACCTACAAGATTCTGTTCAACGATGCCGTGGCCATGACGGGCGGGCAGCCTGTGGACGGGCGCATCTCGGTGCCCGGCATCTGCCAGCAGCTCTTGGGTGAAGGCGTGGCCCGCGTTGTGGTCACGACCGATGACCCCAGCCGCTATCGCCGTATCAGACTGCCTGCGGGGATCACGGCGCATCCACGGGAGGCGCTGGACACGCTGCAGCGCGAGTTGCGCGAAATCGAGGGCGTCACGGTACTGATCCATGACCAGGTATGCGCCGCGGAGAAGCGTCGCCGCCGCAAGAAGAAGACGCTGGAAGAGCCGGCGCGCCGCCTGTTTATCAATACCGCGGTATGCGAGGGCTGCGGGGACTGCGGAACGCAGTCAAACTGCCTTTCGCTCGTGCCGGTGGAAACGCCCTTTGGCCGCAAGCGCGCCATCGACCAGTCCAGCTGTAACAAAGACTATTCCTGTGTGAATGGATTCTGTCCCAGCTTTGTCTCTGTCATGGGCGGCAAGCCTCGCAAGGCGGCAGGCATTCCCGCCGCCGAGCCCGGCCGGCTCCAGGCCCTCGCGGCAGCGCTGCCGCCCCCCGAGCAGCGCCCGTATGCACGCAACTGCAATATTCTGGTGGCGGGCATTGGCGGCACCGGGGTGATCACTGTCGGCGCCATCCTTTCCATGGCGGCCCATCTTGAAGGCCGCGCCGCGAGCGTGCTTGATGTCACTGGCCTCGCACAGAAAGGCGGCGCCGTCATCAGTCATGTAAGACTTGCGCGCGACGGCCAGTCTCCCGGCGCGGTGCGCATAGGCCCGCAGGAAGCCGATGTCGCGATTCTGTGCGATGTCGTGGCAGCCTGCCGGCCCGATGCGCTGCAGGCGCTCAGGCCCGAGGGCTGCCAGGTTTCGCTCAATACGTATCTGGCGCCCACGCCCGAATTCACCCGCGATCCGCAGGCGCGTCAGGACCCCGCTGGATTGATAGAGACGATACGCAGCACCACGCATTGCGGCGACGATGCCCTGCTCGATGCCCACACCTTGGCGAGCGATCAGTTGGGCGACAGCATTCTGGCCAATATGATGATGTTGGGCCATGCATGGCAGCGCGGCGCCGTGCCGCTGAGTGAGGCAGCCATCATGCGCGCGCTCGAACTGAACGGGGTCGCGGTCGATGCCAACAAGATGGCATTTGGCCTGGGCAGGCTGGCCGCCGCGAAACCCGAAGCGCTGGGCATGGCATCGCCAGTTCGCGAGCAGGCGGTCGTGGTGCATATGCCTGAGCCGCTGTCCGTTGTCGTCGCCCGCTTCCGCAGGGAGCTGCAGGCCTATCAGGATGAGGCCTATGCGCAGCGCTATGCTGATGCCGTGGCGCGCGTGCAGGCGGCCGAACGGGCGCTGTTTCCCGAAGGCCGCCCGCGCCTGGCCATGGCGGTGGCGCGCTCGCTGTACAAGCTCATGGCCAGCAAGGACGAGTATGAAGTGGCGCGCCTCTATACCAATGGGGAATTCCGCAAGCAGCTCGACGCCGCTTTCGAGGGTGGCTACACATTGCGCTTTCATCTGGCGCCGCCGCTGCTGGCCCGCCGCGACCCGCATACCGGAAAACCGCGCAAAATCACATTGGGCCCGGCGACGGAAACCGTGTTCCGCATACTGGCGCGCTGCAGAAAGATACGCGGCACCTGGATGGATATCTTCTCGTATACCGCGGAGCGCCGGCTGGAACGCGAACTGTGCAGCGCCTACCTAGCCGCCATGGATAGCTGGGTAACAGGGCTGACACATGCCAACTACAGCCAGACAGTGGCGCTGGCAGAACTGCCGCAATCTGTGCGCGGCTTCGGTCATGTGAAGGAGGGTGCGGCCCGCGCCTGCCTGGAGCAACTGCGCAGCCCGCCGCAGTCTCTGCGTCATTCGGACAGGCCACGCAAGCAGGCAAAGCAGGCGGGGCATCCATCGCATGCCTGATGCGGAACGTCCGCCGCACACCTGCGGCAGGGCATCCTCCGCGCACCTGATGCGGGCCGCCCACATGTGCCGGCTCCAGGCGTGAAACAGGGCTGCCATGGCGTGTCGAGGGAGCGGCGCGCCACTTGGTGGTTTTCCGGCGGGCGCGGTACGATCCGGTAATTGCCGGAGATGGCCGCACTGGCCAGCCTGCCGCCGGCTGCACAACAACAATGGACTTCAAACAGATCACTGCTTTTGTGTGGGTCGCCGAGCTTGGGAGCTTTCGTGCCGCGGCGGAAAAGCTGCACACCACCCAGCCAACGATTTCGCAGCGCATCGCGGCGCTGGAAAGCGATATGGATGTGCGCCTGTTTGAACGCAGCACACGCGGCATCAAGCTGACGGAAAAAGGCCAGGAGCTGCTGTCGCATGCGCAGCGCATGCTCGAACTGCGGGAAGAAATGCTGCGCGTTGCCCAGACCCGCGATGCCATACGCGGCACGCTGCGCCTGGGGCTCTCGGAAACGCTGGTACACACCTGGCTGCATCACTTCATCGACGTCCTGCATCACAAGTACCCCGCGCTGACGGTGGATATCCAGGTCGATACAACGCATACCTTGCGCGCATGCCTGGCTTCTCACCAGATAGACCTTGCCTTTCTGGTGGGTCCCACCCAGGATCCGCGCGAGCGCCAGTTGCACCTGTGCGACTATGACCTGGCCTGGGTCGCCAGCCCCGGCCTCAAAATGCACGGAAGACCTGTGTCCGTGGCGGAGCTGGGAAAATACCCGGTCATCACCTATCCCGCCGTGAGCATGCCTTACCAGGCCGCAAAGGCGCTGTTGCTCGAGGCGGGCATCAAGTCGCCCCGGCTGTATGGCAGCGCCTCGCTGAGCACCATCGTACACATGACGCAACGCGGCATAGGCCCCAGTGTCATCGCACCTGTTGTCATCCAGGAGCAGATCGAAGAAGGCAAGCTCTGCGTGCTGGATGTGGACCGCAAGCCCAAGCCTTTGGGCTTTTATGCATGCTGGGTCGACTCGCCCGACAGTCACACCATGCATACGGTTGCCGTGCTTGCCCAGCGCGTCGCCCGGAAAATGGCCAGATAGGCTGCGGCAGGACCGCGCTGCCGCAACGCTCCGAACCGGGCACGCATGCCCGCGGAGCGCATCAGGGTTTCACCCGATATAAGAAGCGCTTATCAACCCGCATGCGAACTAACAATTGGACAGGAGCCCGGAGTTGCGTTGGAATTTGCATGGCAGATCCACCGTTTCCCTTTCTCGTTCAACCATCGATTTACGGACGGTCAGCATGCAAGACCTATCTTCCGCTTCCCATGCCCGATTCGCGCCGCCGGCGCCGGGCACTGACCTGCGGGCAGAGGCGGCGCTGGCCCGCGCGGCGATACGGCGCGGCGACCATACGACATCCACGGCGGGCCTCGCGCCCGGCTGCGTGCAGGCTAACCTGATGATCCTGCCCAAGGATCTGGCAGACGAGTTCCTGCTGTTCTGCCAGCGCAACCCCAAGCCCTGCCCGCTGCTTGCCGTGTCGGCGCCTGGCGAAACCAGTCTTGCGGCACTTGGCGCGGATATAGATATCCGCACTGACATTCCCCGCTACCGCGTATGGCGGCATGGCGAGCTGGCGGGCGAGCCCACTGACCTGAACGAAGTCTGGCGGGATGATCTGGTGTCCTTCCTGATAGGCTGCTCTTTTTCATTTGAAGAGGCACTGTTGGCTGATGGCATAGATGTGCGCCATATCAGCCAGGGCTGCAATGTGCCCATGTACCGCACATCCATACCCACCGCATCGACGCCCCGGCTGCGGGGGCCGCTGGTCGTTTCCATGCGCCCATTCAAGGCAGCCGATGCCATCCGCGCCATCCAGATTACCTCGCGCTTTCCATCAGTGCATGGCGCACCGGTGCATATCGGCGACCCCGCGCTGATCGGCATACGGAATCTCTCCCGCCCGGACTACGGCGACACCATCGACGTCCGCCCCGGCGAAATCCCTGTGTTCTGGGCCTGCGGCGTAACTCCACAGGCCGTGATCGGCACAGTAAAACCCGAGTTCAGCATCACCCATGCGCCAGGCCACATGCTCATCACCGACATGGTCAACAGCCGCCTGGCCGTTGCCTGACCTTTCCCACCAGAGATGGGTGCGGCCGGCACGCGGACGCCCTCATCCCGATGAAGCAAAACCATAGGAGAATGCCATGAAACGCACGCTGATCACGACTCTTGCCGCCGGTTCCCTGCTGTTGGGCGCAGGCGCCATCGCCCAGGACAAAACCGAAGGGCTGCCCAAGACCGATCTCCAGGTCGTTGGCGGGCTGAGCAACCTGACCGCCTACCAGAACTTCGAGCAGCCTTTCTGGACCAAGACGGTTCCCGAGCTTTCAGGCGGACAGGTCACCGCCACGATCAAGGGCTTCAATGAAATGGGCCTGAAGGGCCCTGAACTGCTGCGCCTGATTGGCCAGGGCGTTATCCCCATCGGGACGGCCACCATGGCCTATTTTGCCAGCGACAACCCCATGAATGAAGGCATAGATCTTGCCGGCATCGCCCCCAGCGCCAAGGTCGCCCACGAAATCACCGATGCGTTCGAGCCAGTGTTCGAGAAGTATTATGCGAACCACAATATCAAGGTGCTGGGCTTCTCCCCATATCCGGCCCAGGTTCTGTTCTGCAACGCCGATATTTCCGGGCTGGCGGATGTCAAAGGCAAGAAGGTGCGCACCAGCAGCCGCACCACGGCCGAGTTCGTGCAGGCGCTGGGCGGCAGCAGCGTGACGCTGCCTTTTGGGGAGGTCGTACCCGCGCTGCAGAACGGTGTGGTCGACTGCGCGATCACCGGCTCCATGTCCGGCTATTCGGCCAAATGGTACGAGGTCAGCACGCATCTGCTTGAGCTGCCCATCAACTGGAACCAGCAAGTACATGCTGCGAACAAGGCTTACTGGGACAAGCTGGACCCGAAAGTGCAGGATTTCCTGCAGAAGAACCTGGACGACATGACAGCCAGGATGTGGGATGCCGCCGCTGCCGAGACACAGCAGGGCTATGACTGCAATACCGGTGCCCAGGCATGCGATCAACCGGTCAAGGGCAAGATGAAGCTGGTCAAGCCATCGGATGCCGATCGCGAACTGCTCAAGAAGGTCACTGCCGAAACCGTAGTGCCGAAATGGGCGGCGCGTTGCTCTGCCGAATGCGTCAAAGACTGGAACGAGACGGTCGGCAAGGTGCTGGGCATCACCGCCAGCAAATGAGCCTGACCCATCGGTTTGCGTGAAACCAGCGTCTTGAATCGCCGCCGCGGGCGGCATGTGTCGACACCCTGCAAGCCCCAGCGCGGCTTGCAGGGTCGGCGCCGCCACCCCGCCATGCCCGCGCCCTTACACTGCGAGGCCTTATCGTGAACGCCACTTCCCATATTCCAGGCCCAGCCTCGACGCCCGGCACCCTGGACCGTCTGCTGCAAGCCGCATCGTCTCTCTCGCGCATCGCCATCCGGGCTGCCGGCGCGTTGACGCTGATCAGCGCCCTCTATATCACCGTTGATGTCATCATCCGCAAACTGCTGGGTTTTTCGCTCGGCGGATCGGATGAACTGTCCGGCTATGCTTTTGCCATCAGCATTTCCTGGGCACTGTCATTTGCGACTCTGCAGCGTGCAAACATCCGCATCGATGCCCTCTACCAGCTTCTGCCGGTGCGTGTCTGCGCACTGCTCGACTGGCTTGCGCTGGTTGGGCTGGCCGTCTTCATTGCCTGCCTGACCCGCTATGCAAGCGGCGTGGCCTTTGTCTCCTGGGAGCGCAACGCCACGGCAAACACTGCCCTTGCCACACCGCTGTGGATCCCCCAGGCGATCTGGGCCGCCGGGCTGATATGGCTATGCATCGTCCTGGCCCTGATGCTGCTGCGCTCATCGACCGCGCTGATCACCGGCGACATGCCTGGCGTGCAGCATGTCTGCGGCATGCGCTCCATCCAGGAAGAAGCGCGTGACGAGGCCGACGCCGGAATACGCATGGTCAAGGGAGAAGCATGATGGTCGCCACCTCTCTTATCCTCTTGCTCGTGCTGCTGGGCCTGAGCATTCCAGTGGGCGCCGCGCTCGGCGTGCTCGGCCTGATCCTCGACCCTCTTTATTCCATGCTGCCGCTGACCCGCGCAATAGGCGAGGTATCGTGGTCAACCAGCAATGAATTCCTGCTTGTGGCGATCCCGCTGTTCGTCATGCTGGGCGAAATTCTTCTGCGCTCCGGGCTGGCCGAACGCATGTACCATGCCATGAGCCTGTGGCTCTCATGGCTGCCAGGCGGGCTGATGCATGCCAATATCGGCGCCAGCGCTCTCTTTGCCGCCACGTCGGGTTCAAGCGTGGCAACAGCCGCGACCGTAGGCACCGTCGCCATTCCACAGATCAGGAAACAGGGCTACAACGAATCCCTGTTCCTGGGCAGCCTGGCCGCGGGCGGCACCCTGGGGATACTGATCCCCCCTTCGATCAACCTGATCATCTACGGCGTCCTTACCAACACCTCCGTGCCGCGCCTGTATCTTGCCGGCATCATCCCTGGCCTGCTGATGGCAGCGCTTTTCATGTCCGCCATTGCCGCCGCCTGCATCGCCCGTCCGTCCTGGGGCGGGCACAGGACTCGCGCAGGCTGGCGCGAGCGCTTCGCAAGCCTGGCCCACCTGCTGCCGCCGCTGGGCATCTTCCTGCTGGTGGTCGGCTCGATCTACGCCGGGCTCGCCACACCCACCGAAGCGGCCGCCCTGGGGGTCGTGGGCGCCCTGATCCTGGCCGCCTTTGGCCGCAGACTGACATTCGCCATGCTGGGAGAAGTATTCGAAGGCACGATGAAATCCACCGCCATGATCATGCTGATCGTGATCGGCGCGGCCTTCCTTAATTTCATCATGTCCGCCACCGGGCTGACCAGCGCGCTCACAAACGCCATCACCGGCCTGGATGTCACACCCTACACCATGCTGTTCATCATGGTTCTCTTCTATCTGGTTCTGGGCTGCTTCATGGAAACGCTTGCGATGATGATCACCACGATCCCCATCATCGCGCCGATCATGATCGCGCTCGGCTTTGACCCCGTCTGGCTCGGCATTGTCATCATCATTCTCGTGGAGGCCGCCTTGATCACGCCGCCGGTCGGGCTGAACCTGTTCGTCGTGCAGAGCCTGCGCACCAGCGGCAGCATGAACGCCGTCATGAAAGGCAGCTTGCCTTTCGTGCTGATGCTGCTGCTCATGGTTCTTTTCCTGGCCATGCTGCCCGGTCTGGCGCTTTGGCTGCCATCAGTCTTCGGCGGCTGAACACAGCAAACACCTCATCCCCGGATGCCCAGGCCGCCTGAGGAAAACACCTGGCCGGCTTCCTGGAAAACCTCTTGGAGCAACCCAGATGAAACTTCAATTCCAGATCGATACGGACCAGAACACGACCGCCATCGAAGCGGACATCGGCACCTTCGTGATCGCCGGCTGGGCCGGCCGCGATCAGGCGGCAATCGAACACCACATCCAGGAGCTGGCCGAACTGGGCGTGCCGCGTCCCAGTGCGGTGCCGCTGTTCTACCGTGTAGCCGCCAACCAGCTTGTACAGGACGAGACCGTGCAGGTGGTCGGGCCGGAATCGTCCGGGGAAGCGGAAGCCCTGGTTTTCTCATCGGCGGGAAGCATGTATGTCAGCCTGGCCTCGGACCACACCGACCGCAAGCTGGAAGCCCACAGCGTGGCGCTTTCCAAGCAGCTGTGCATCAAGCCCGTGGCGCGACATGCCTGGCTGTTCGATTCAGTGGCCGGCCACTGGGACGACTTGCTGCTGCGCTCATGGATAACCGAAAACGGCGAGACGGTGCTGTACCAGGAAGGGCCTATGTCGCAGCTACGCGCGCCCCGTGACCTCATCCGCATCCATTTTGGCGTGGGCGACATTCCCCCCGGTTGCGCAATGACCTGCGGCACCGTCGCCACGCTTGGCCCCATCCGGCCCTCGGCAAGCTTTTCCATGGAGCTGCACGACCCGGTACTGGGCCGCAGCATCCGCCATCGCTATACTCAGGACATCCTGCCCGAGATCGCTTAGGAAAAAGACAATTTGACCATGCTGCCCACTCTTGAACTGTTGCAAGCTTCGCTCAACCAGGGCGACACCACATCCGAAGCGCTGACGGCCCAGGCGCTTGCGCGCATTGATGACCGGCATGGCGAGGGAAGCCGGGCTTTCACACAGGTCTACCACGAGCAGGCACTTGCCAGCGCCCGCGCATCCGACATGCTGCGCAGCGCAGGCCTGGCGCGTTCGCCCCTGGAAGGCCTGCCCGTCTCCGTCAAGGATCTTTTCGATGTGGCCGGGCAGGTCACATGGTCGGGGTCCGCCGTGCTCAGGGACGCGCCGCCGGCCACCGGGCATGCCGTTATCGTGCATCGCCTGCTGGCATCGGGCGCCGTCCTGGTCGGCAAGACCAATATGACCGAGTTTGCCTTTTCCGGCCTGGGCATCAACCCTCACTATGGCACCCCAAGCAGCCCCTGGGACCGGGGCACAGGACGTATTCCAGGAGGGTCTTCGTCAGGCGCCGGGGTCGCGGTCGCGGACGGCATGTCTGTGCTCTCCATCGGGACAGATACCGGTGGTTCCGTGCGTATTCCCGCCGCCTTCTGCGGCCTGACAGGTTTCAAGCCAACAGCCCGCAGGGTGCCCACCACGGGCGCATTTCCGCTTTCCGGAAGCCTGGACTCCATCGGTCCCCTGGCAGCCTCGGTAAGCTGTTGCGCAACCGTCGACGCCATACTGTCCGGCGAACCCGCAGCCACTGCCGCCCCGCCGCGCATCGAACACCTGCGTCTGGCTGTCGCTGGAAACACAGTGCTTGACGGCGCGGACGAAACCGTGCGCAGCGCCTTCGACCGGGCGATCCAGGCACTACGCAAAGCGGGAGCCCAGCTTGAAATGCTCGATCTGCCCGAGTTCGACCAGCTTGCCGACATCAACCGCCAGGGCGGCTTCGTTTGCGCCGAAGCCTGGGCCATCCACCGTGAACTGCTTGGCCGCGCCCAGGCCGGCTACGATCCAAGGGTGGCCTCGCGCATACTGCGTGGCCGCGACATATCGGCTGCCGACTATATTGACCTGCTTCGGACGCGTCAGCGCTGGATCGCCTCGGTCGAGCAGCGGCTGGCGCCTTTCGATGCTCTGCTGCTGCCCACCGCGCCTGTCGTCCCTCCCGCCATCGAGGCGTTGCGCGCTCCGGACGAGGCCTATTTCTCGGCCAACGGGCTGATCCTGCGCAACCCCACCCTGATCAACTTCCTGGACGGATGCGCGCTGTCACTGCCATGCCATGCACAAGGGGAAGCGCCCGTGGGGCTCATGGTTGCCGGGCCGGCGATGCGCGACGCCCATATATTGAGCGTCGGCCGCACAATCGAGGCTGAATTGGCCAACGCACTGGGTTGAACAAGCACTTAACATTCATTTACAAAAGACCGCCGCAAGGCGGTCTGTCCACGTTGCAACGCACAACAAATCGGCGCAAGGCCCGGCTGGCGCGGCTTACGCTTTTTGGAGTACAGTCTCGCCCCGGATCGCCCACAAACGGGTGAAAAAATCAAGCCTAAAAGACGCTTGCCTAGCCTGCGTACACTCACTACAATTAGTGCTCAAACAACAACCGACCACTATATATAGTGGTCTGGACGCACGGTTTCAGGCCGCACACCCAATCGCGGCAAACCGCAGTTTGCATTATCCGCCAATCTCAAGAAACGCCCGATGCGCACCCCTGCGCGTCACCCTGCCCAGGAGCATTCATGCAAACCTCCCAGACCGAGAATCAGCCTCAGTCCGTTCCTGCCTCCCCCGCCCCCAGCGCCGCAGTTGCCGATACCGGCAACCAATGGGCAAATTTCAATATCATCCGCCGCAATGGCGCTGTGGTCGGCTTTGAGCCCGGCAAGATCGCCATCGCCATGACCAAGGCCTTTCTGGCCGTCAATGGCGGACAGGGCGCTGCCTCCGCGCGCGTGCGCGAGCTGGTCGACACGCTTACCGCCCAGGCTGTGAATGCCCTGGTGCGCAACCGCCCCGGCGGCGGCACCTTCCATATTGAAGATGTGCAGGACCAGGTCGAACTGGCGCTGATGCGCTCGGGCGAGCATGACGTTGCGCGCGCCTATGTGCTGTACCGCGAGAAACGCTCGCAGGAGCGGGCCGCGACCGCGCCCCAGCCTGTCGCCGAGCATTCGTCCCTGCATGTCAGCGACAACGGCAGCCGGCGCCCGCTGGACCTGGGCCGCCTGCGCCGCACCATCGCCGAGGCCGCGGCCAACCTGCCGCACGATATCGATGTGGACGGTATCCTCGAGGAAACGGTCAAGAACCTCTACGATGGCGTTCCGGTCGACGAGGTCTTCAAGTCGTCTATCCTGGCGGCCCGCGCCATGGTCGAGACCGATCCGTCCTACAGCCAGGTAACTGCGCGCCTGCTGCTGCACACGATCCGCAAGGAGGTGCTGGGCGAAGAGGTCGAGCAGTCCGAGATGAACGCCCGCTATCCCGTCTACTTCCCTGAGTTCATCCGCAAGGGCATTGAAGGCGAGCTGCTGGACAGCAGGCTGGGCGAGTACGACCTGGCCAGGCTGGGTGCGGCGCTCAAGGCCGAACGCGACCAGCAATTCAATTACCTGGGCCTGCAGACACTCTACGACCGCTACTTCCTGCATCTGCGCGGACGCCGGATCGAGCTGCCCCAGGTCTTCTTCATGCGCGTGGCCATGGGCCTGGCGCTGAACGAACCCGATCGCGAAGCTCGCGCCATTGAATTCTACGAGGTGCTGTCCTCGTTCGACTTCATGAGCTCGACCCCCACGCTGTTCAACTCTGGCACCCTGCACTCGCAACTGTCGTCGTGCTACCTCACCACGGTATCCGACGATCTGGCCGGCATCTATGACGCCATCAAGGAAAACGCGCTGCTCGCCAAATACGCCGGCGGCCTGGGCAACGACTGGACCCCTGTGCGCGCACTGCGCAGCCACATCAAGGGCACCAACGGAGAAAGCCAGGGCGTCGTGCCTTTCCTGAAAGTCGTGAACGACACCGCCGTGGCGGTGAACCAGGGCGGCAAGCGCAAGGGCGCCGTCTGCGCCTACCTGGAAACGTGGCACCTGGACATCGAAGAGTTCCTCGAGTTGCGCAAGAACACGGGCGATGAGCGCCGCCGCACCCACGACATGAACACGGCCAACTGGATTCCCGACCTGTTCATGAAGCGCGTCATGGAAAATGGCGAATGGACGCTGTTCTCGCCTTCCGACTGCCCCGACCTGCATGACAAGTACGGCAAAGCCTTCGAGCAGGCTTACCTGGGCTATGAAGCCAAGGTCGCCAGCGGCGAGCTCAAGCTCTTCAAGAAGATTCCCGCCGTGCAGCTGTGGCGCAAAATGCTTTCCATGCTGTTCGAAACCGGCCACCCATGGATCACCTTCAAGGACGCCTGCAACGTACGCTCGCCGCAACAGCATGTGGGCGTGGTGCACAGCTCCAACCTGTGCACGGAGATCACGCTCAATACCAACGAGTCTGAAATCGCTGTCTGCAACCTTGGCTCAGTCAACCTGGCGGCCCATCTGAAGCAGGACGCGTCCGGCCAGTATGTGCTTGATCACGAAAAGCTGGAGCGCACGGTTTCCACCGCGATGCGCATGCTCGACAACGTCATCGACATCAACTATTACGCCGTGGACAAGGCCCGCAACTCGAACATGCGCCATCGTCCGGTCGGCATGGGCGTCATGGGCTTCCAGGATTGCCTGCTGATGATGCGCGTGCCTTTCGCCTCCCAGGCGGCTGTCGAGTTCTCCGATCGCTCCATGGAAGCGCTGTGCTACTACGCCTACTTCGCTTCGAGCAAGCTGGCCGCCGAACGCGGCGCCTACCAGACATTCAAGGGCTCGCTGTGGGATCGCGGCATTCTGCCCCAGGACACGCTTGCCCTGCTGCGCGAAGAGCGTGGCGGATACCTGGAGGTCGACACCAGCAGCTCGATGGACTGGGAAGCCCTGCGCGCCCACATCGCCCAGCATGGCATGCGCAACTCCAACTGCGTGGCCATCGCTCCGACGGCAACCATTTCCAACATCATCGGCGTCTCGCCTTGCATCGAGCCCAACTACCGCAACCTGTACGTGAAGTCCAACCTGTCGGGCGAATTCACGGTGGTCAACGACTATCTGGTGCGCGACCTGAAGGAACGCAAGCTGTGGGATGAAGTCATGGTCGCCGACCTGAAATATTTCGACGGCAGCCTGGCCCGCATCGATCGCATTCCCGAAGACTTGCGCCAGCTTTACGCAACGGCCTTCGAGGTGGACCCGAACTGGGTTGTCGAATGCGCGGCACGCCGTTCCAAGTGGATCGACCAGGCCCAGTCGCTGAACATCTTCATGGCAGGCGTCTCGGGCAAGAAGCTGGACGATATCTACAAGCTGGCCTGGACACGCGGCCTGAAGACCACCTACTACCTGCGCTCCATCGGCGCAACCAACGCCGAGAAATCCACAGGCCGCGGCGGCGAGCTCAACGCCGTGCCGACCAGCAGCGATGCAGGCGCGGCGGCTGCGGCAGCGGCGGCCGCCCTGCCGGAAGCCGAAGTCGTCGGCGTGGTATGCAACCTGCGCCCAGGCGATGAAGGCTTCGAAGAATGCGAGGCTTGCCAGTAAGCAACATAGCCCAAGGGCGCGCCATGCCGGTTGCGGCATGGCGCCCGCCCTCCAGGCATTACACAGGAAACGATCATGCTCAATTGGGAAGAATCCCCCGCCGCTCAACCCGCGGCACCCGCCAACAACAATTCCAGCCTGCCCGGCTTCGATGACAGCGCCATGGCCGCTCCCCAGGCAGCTGCCGCGCCGGCAGCACCCATCGGCTCAACTGGCCGGGTGCGTGCCGCCGACAAGCGCATCATCAACGGCACCACAGACGTCAACCAACTGGTGCCGTTCAAATACAAATGGGCTTGGGAAAAATATCTGGCGACCTGCGCCAATCACTGGATGCCGCAGGAAATCAACATGTCGCGCGACATTGCCTTGTGGAAGAACCCCACGGGGCTGACCGAAGACGAGCGCCGCATCGTCAAGCGCAATCTCGGCTTTTTCGTGACGGCCGATTCGCTGGCCGCCAACAACATCGTGCTCGGCACCTATCGCCACATCACTGCGCCGGAAGCACGCCAGTTCCTGCTGCGCCAGGCTTTCGAGGAAGCCATCCACACGCATGCATACCAATACATTGTCGAGAGCCTTGATCTCGATGAGGCCGAGATCTTCAACGCGTACAACGAGATCCCTTCGATCCGCGCAAAAGACGAGTTCCTGATCCCATTCATCGATGTGATCGCCGATCCCGACTTCAAGACGGGAACCACTGAAGCCGATCAAACCTTGCTGCGTTCACTGATTGTTTTCGCATGCCTGATGGAAGGTTTGTTCTTTTATGTTGGTTTTACGCAAATACTTGCGCTGGGCCGGCAGAACAAGATGACGGGCGCCGCCGAGCAGTACATGTACATTCTTCGCGACGAATCCATGCACTGCAATTTCGGCATCGACCTGATCAACACCATCAAACTTGAGAACCCGCATTTGTGGACGGCGGAGTTCCGCGAAGAGATTCGAGAACTCTTCAAAACGGCTGTAGACCTTGAATATGCTTACGCTGAGGACACCATGCCGCGTGGCGTGCTTGGCCTGAACGCATCGATGTTCAAGTCTTATCTGCGCTTCATCGCCAATCGCCGCTGCCAGCAAATCGGCATTGAGCCGCTGTTCGGCCAGGAAGAAAACCCCTTCCCATGGATGGCCGAGATGATCGATCTGAAGAAAGAACGCAACTTTTTTGAGACACGCGTCATCGAATATCAGACCGGCGGAGCCCTCAACTGGGAATAATGCTTGGTTGACAAGCGAAGCTACGTTAGACTCTAGGCGTGCAATGTACTTGGTACATTGCACGCTTGCGCCATTTGAGATGGGTCGCATCCTTTAAGTGGGGGCCATATCAAATGGGTGGACGTTCTCTTCGACTCGATCTCAAGGAGCATTACTATGGCAACAGCCAAGAAGGCCGCCAAGAAAGCGGCAACCAAAAAAGCTGCAACCGCCAAGAAAGCAACACCCGC
>Ga0182749_1000873_pt1 | contig 25358 bp, 24 predicted proteins | sample eDN3rd37CKraftMG_FD_128875 | JGI IMG/M metagenome (GOLD analysis project Ga0182749, IMG submission 128875) | Enriched Miracle-Growth compost microbial communities from Emeryville, California, USA - eDNA 3rd pass 37_C Kraft MG (version 2) (version 2) ...
ATCGCGTGCGCTATTTCTGCCATCCCGACTGGACGAGCGATCCCTCCAGGGCGCCCCCGCCGTCGCTCTGGCGTCCCGAGGAGCCGACCCCCGCCGCGCTCGCGCGCACCGCCGCCTGGTATCGCGCCGAGGGCTGGTTGTAGCCGCCACGGCCCGCCGCAATGCCGGTGATTATCCTGACCTTAACCTTATGAACCGAATGCTGGCTGCCGAGGCGGCGTTGCGATTTGGGGGAAGCGGGACAATGGGCAGTCTGGCGGTTCTCGCGATGGCGATGGCGCTCGTCCTCGCGCCTTCCCTCGCCTCCGCCCGGATCGCCGGGACGAACGGCGAGACGACGATCCCGACGGGCGATCTCGGCACGAGCGGCGCCGGCCTGGCCCAGCTCGGCGCGCTGCGCGGCATGTCCGCCGTCGTGCTCTTCTCGACCGAGCCGGGCAATGTCGCGCTCAACGGCAAGCCGGGGGAGGGCAGCCCCTCCGCGCGCATCGCGGCGACGGAGCTGGCGCGCCGGCAATCGCTCAACGCCGCCTTCCTCACGGCCATGCACCATTTCCCGGTGCCATGAACGGGCCCGCCATGCGACCTTCCGGTCCCCGGATGCACCAAGGCTCCCGACGCGGCGCCGGGGGGCTTTTTGCGCCGGTCCGACCCCGTTCGCGACGGGCCGTGGCACAATCCGGACGTGGCGAGCATCCAGCCCGCGCCTTCACGGGAACGCCGCCCCGCCGGGCATTGATGGCCGCGCGATCGGGCGATAGGCTCGAATCATGACGATCATGGAGACGGAGACCGTCCGTCAGGCCGCGGGCGCAATGGGGGGCATTGCTGAAAACCGGGAAGCAGATGTGATGGAGAGCGGCCCGGCCCTGTCGCGCCGGGGCGCCTGCATCGCCGCGCTGGCGGCCTGCGCCGGGCTGGCGCTGCCGGGCGCGGGCGCGTTCGCCGCGCCCTCGCTCCAGGACGGTGCGATCGCCGAGACGGTGCGCAAGATGAAGCCCGGCGAATATCTCTGGGCGCCCGATGTCGCGCCGGACGGGCCGGTGCTCGTCATCGTCAGCCTCGATACCCAGCGCGCCTATGTCTATCGCAACGGCCTGCCGATCGGCATCTCCACCGTGTCGACCGGCAAGAGCGGGCATGAGACGCCGACCGGCATTTTCACCGTCCTCCAGAAGGCGGTCGACCATAAATCGAACCTCTATAATTCCGCGCCGATGCCCTTCATGCAGCGGCTGACGTGGGACGGCATCGCGATGCACGCGGGCAACCTGCCGGGCTATCCGGCCTCGCACGGCTGCATCCGCCTGCCCACCGAGTTCGCCAGGCTGCTCTACGGCGTCACCCGCCTCGGCCTCACCGTCGTCATCACCGACGAGGCGGACGTGCCGCGCGTCGCCCCGACGCCCGCGCTGTTCCTGAGCGCGCGGGGCAAGGACAGGGATGCGCCCGATCCGACGCCGGCGGGAGACAGGCTGTGGGCGCCAGAACGATCGCCGAGCGGCCCCATATCGATCGTCATCAGTGCTGCGGACCGGCGCCTCATCGTGCTGCGCAACGGCATCACGATCGGCTCGACGCCCGTTTCGATCAAGGGCGAGGTGACGGGGCCCGCCGCCTATACGCTGCGCGCCGTGGATGCGGGGGGCTTTCACTGGATGCGCCTCACGCTGCCCGGCCAGAAGCTGGAGGGCGATCCCGCCGTCTCGCCCGAGGAGCGCGACCGCCTGCGCCTGCCCGAGGATTTCCGCCGCGCGCTCGCCGCGATCCTGACGCCGGGGACGACGGTGGTGGTGACGCCCGACACGCTGCAAGGCGGCGGAACGGGCACGAAGCTGACGGTGATGACCGGAGACGAGGAAGAGGATTCCAGATGAATATCCGTCACAAGCGGCTGCGCCATGGCGGCGCCCATGACGGCCGGGGCGGCCACCCGCCGCATGCGCATTCCCTTCATGCGCCGCTTTCGCGACGACAGCTTCTGGGTGCCGCGGGAATGGCGGCCGGCGGGCTGGTCGCCGCCGGCATGGCCTCGCCGGTGCTGGCGGCGGTGCCTCTCCCCACCCCGCTTCCCCAGGCGGCCGCGGCGCAGGTCGGGCCGAGGCTGCTCGGCCGCGCGATGCGGGCGCTGGACGTCCATGCGCGCCGCTTCGCTGCCCGCAATGTCTTCGGCGTCGTCGATTTCACGGCCGGGTCGAGCACGCCGCGCTTCCACCTCGTCGATCTGGCGGGCGGGGCGGTGACGACGGTGCTGGTCGCCCACGGGCGCGGCTCCGATCCCGATCATAGCGGCTGGGTCGAGCGTTTCTCGAACCAGCCGGGCTCGCTCGCCTCCTCCGCCGGGGCCTATGTGACCGGCGACATCTATGACGGCAAGCACGGCCGCTCGCGGCGGCTGATCGGCCTCGATCCCGGCAACAACAATGCCGAGGCGCGCGCGCTCGTCATCCATGCGGCCTGGTATGTCGGGCCGGACATGGTGCGCGAGCATGGCAAGCTGGGGCGCAGCGAAGGCTGCTTCGCGGTGGCGGAAACGGATCTCGACAGGGTGCTGGCGCGGCTGCCGGCGGGGACGATGCTCTACGCCGACAAGGTCTGACGCCGGCGCGCCGCCTCCGTTCCCATCCCGCGGGGCGGATCAGTCCTGATGGCGCTGGCGCGGATGGCCGGTGGCGACGCCCCCCGAAAGCCGCGCGACCCAGGGATAACGCTCCGCCACCTCCGGCGTGTAGCCCAGGTTGAACACCGTCGGGCTTTTCCGGCTGCGCTCCTGCCGTTCGTAGAAGGTGCCGAACAGCCGGTCCCAGAAATAGTTGGTGATCCCGAAATTGCCGGTCTCGTCATGGAAATGGTGCGCCATGTGGCGCGCCTTGATCGCCGCCAGGAAACGGTTGCGCGGCTTGTAGGCGAGATGCTGGATGCAGTGGCAGAATTCGTAGACGCAGGTGGTGACGAGCCCCGTCGCGAAGGCCGCCGCCGCGCCCCCGATCCCGCCGATCAGATAGCCGAGCGGCGCGGTGGCGATCGCGATCGTCGGCAGCGTGGTGTGCAGCGCGCCGAACAGCACCTCCAGATGATTGGGGTCCTGGTGATGATCGTAATGGATGCGCTTCCACGTGCCGGCGAGCAGCGGGTGCTTCCACATCCATTTGCTGTGCAGCACCCAGCGGTGGAGCGCATACCAGACGAGCGGATAGACCAGCACCGCGATCAGGACCGAGGCGAGCGTCTGGACGACGGGCGCGGGCCGCCAGGCGTAGACGCCGACGGCGGCCACGGCCGAGCCGAGATAGCCGACGATCGCCGGATACTGGAAATAGGCGACGACCAGTTCCCTGAACGTCATCCGGTCCAGATGGTGCGACTGGCGCCAGAAGGCGCGGCGCGACTGCGTGCTCTTCACCGTTTGATCCTCATGAGCCTGGCCGTTCCCCACAAGGCGAACATCATATGGGAGCCAGCGGCCGATACCGCCAGAGCCCTGACGGCGCAATGCGGCGGATTTGGGACATATTGTGGCGGCTTGTGGCGTCGGCGCCGCAGGGAGGGCGCCGGGCGCCGGATCATTCCTCGGTGCGGATCAGCACGGCCTCGCCGATCAGCAGGAACAGGAAAGGGGGCGCCCAGGCGGCGAGCAGGGGCGGATAGACGCCCAGATTGCCCATCGCCAGCGTGAAATTGTCCGCCACGAAATAGGCGAAGCCCAGGAACATGCCGATCACCGCGCGGACGAAAAGGAAGCCGGACCGTGCGAGCCCGAACGCCGCGACGCCCGCCAGCAGCGGCATGAGGATCGCGGACAGCGGGCTCGACACCTTGTGCCACATTCCCGCTTCCAGCGATCCGGTCGGCCTGCCCGCCGCCTTCAGGTCAACGATCGCGGCGCGCAGCGATCCGAAGCTGCGCTCGTCGGCGTCGACGTTGGAAAGCGTGAAGCGATCGGGCGTCACGCCCCTGCCGATCACCATGTCGGGCATCGCCGACATGGTGCCGCTCGCCACGTCGAAGCGGGTGACGCCCTCCAGCCGCCAGCCGCCCTCCGCCTGCCGCGCCTCGCGGCCGCGGATGATGGCGAGGAGCGCCGTGCCCTCCCGGTCGTAATCGGTGACGCCGCTCAGCACGACATTGGCGCCGCGGCCGCTCGCCGTAACGGCGTGGATCAGGTCGTCCCCGTCGCGGACCCAGACATTGGAGACGACGCCGCGCGTATTCGGGATGGGGCCATATTGCACGTTCTGCCACGCATCGAGCGTGGCCGTGGCGCGCGTGACCACCCTGTCGTTGAACCAGAAGGAAAGGGCGGCGACCGCGATGCTGGCGACGATCAGCGGCGCCAGTATCTGGTGCGCGGAGACGCCCGCCGCCTTCATCGCGATGATCTCGCTGTTCTGGTTCAGCGTCGCGAGCGTGATGATCGCGCCCAGCAGCGCGGCGAACGGCAGGAAGCGCGATATGATCTGCGGCGCGCGCAGGCTGACATAGTGCCACAGCTCCGCATCGCCATTGCCGTGATAGGCCAGGATGTCGCCCGATTCGCCCAGGAGGTCGAGCGTCATCAGCACCAGCACCAGCCCCGCCAGCACCGAGAAGGTGGTGATGAGGAACTTGCGCGCCATGTACCAGGTGATCGTCCTGGACGCGAAAAATTCGACGTTGAGCTTCATGCCGCCTCCGTGCGGCGGCCGAAGGGCAGCCAGCGCCTGATCGCCTGGCTCGCCTTCGCCGCGCCGCGCTCCAGCGCCCCGATCGGCTGGCCGCCGGGGACGAAGGCGATGGTGCGGTACATCCACCACACCAGGGCCGCGAAGAACAGGAAGGGCACCCACAGCGCGATCACCGGATCGATCCGGCCGAGCCCGCCCATGCCTTCGGCATATTCGTTGATCTTGTGATAGGTCACGATCATCACGATCGACAGGAACACGCCGAGCGCCGAGGTCGATCGCTTGGGCGGCACCGCCAGCGCCAGCGCCAGCAGCGGCAGCAGGAACATCGTCGCCACCTCGACGAGGCGGAAGTGGAAATTGGCGCGCAACTCGTTGCGCGTTTTTTCCGGCGTCGCCTTCAGGTGCGCCACGCGGACCAGCTCGGGCATGGTGAGCTCGCTGTTGCGGTCGCCGCGCCGGCGGAAGGCGCCTTCCTGGGGAAGGTCGATCGGCAGGTCGTGGCCGACGAAGCTCAGCACGCGCGGCGTCTTGAAGCCGGGCGCGTTGTGGACCAGCGTGCCGTTGGCAAGCCGCAGGATGATCGTGTTGGGATCGTCGGTCGCCATGAAGGTGCCGCGCTGGGCGACGACGGCCAGCGACTTGCCGTCGACATTCTCCGCCATCACGAAGATGCCGCGCAGGTCGCGGCCCGAATCGCGGCTCTGCTCGACCCGGAGCGTCATCTGGCGGCCCAGCTTGGTGAACTCGCCCACCTTGATCGACGCGCCGAGCGCGCCGGTCCGCAACTCGAATCGCAGCCCTTCATAGGCGTAGCGCGAATAAGGCTGCACGAAGCCGACGATTGCCAGGTTGAGGGCGGCGAGCCCGGCGGCGAAGAGATAGGGCACGCGCAGCAGCCGGCCGTAGCTCAGGCCGACGGCGCGCAGCACGTCCAGCTCCGACGACAGGGCCAGCTTGCGGAAGGCGAGCAGGATGCCCAGCATCAGCCCGATCGGGATGCCCAGCGACATATATTCGGGCATCAGGTTCGCCAGCATCCGCCAGACGACGTTCACCGGCCCGCCTTCCTGCGCGACGAAATCGAACAGGCGCAACATTTTGTCGAGCGTCAGCAACATCGCCGCGACGATCAGCGTGCTGAGCAGCGGCACGATGATGAGACGGGCGAGATAGCGGTCCGTGAGGCTCAGGAATCTCAAAATATCGACGCCTCGTCACCATGTTCTGGCCGCATTCGCAGCCGATCTAGACCCCAGGGGGCGCCAGACGGCCATGCGCGCGCGTGTGCGGCCTATAGCTTCCCGGAGTCGAGAGGTCATGTCGAAACTGTTGCGTCCGTTCCTGCTGGCATCGCTTGCCCTGACCGCCCCGGCCACCGCCGTGCGCGCGGCCGATGCGGCGCAGCCGGGCGCGTGCGCCAGCGCGTCGGGCGCGGCGCTGATGGTCGAGGTGCGGGGATTCAAGCGGATCGGGGGCGACCTGCGCGTCCAGGTCTATGGCGGCGATCCCGCCCAGTTCGTGAAGGGCGGCAAGCGAATCGCGCGAATCGACCTGCCCGTCCGCGCCGATCCGATGGGGGTATGCGTCCCGCTGCCCGCGCCCGGCCGCTATGCCGTCGCGGTTCGCCATGACGTCAATGGCGACGGCAAGAGCAGCCTCGCCGACGGCGGCGGCTTCTCGCGCAATCCGCGCATCTCGCTGAGCGACACGCTCGCGCGGCGGATGCCACCTTATGAGGACGTGGCGGTGACGGTGGGGCCGTCGACGCAGACGATGGATGTCGTGATGCAATATATGCAGGGGCTGTCGATCGGCCCGCTGAAGTCGGCGGCGCGCTGAGCGATGGCCCGCGTCGCCCTCCTGTCGAATCCCCGTTCGACCGGCAACCGGGCGATGCTGCCGCGCATCCGCAGCTTCTGCGCGCGGCAGAGCGACATATTCCATTATGAGGTCGAGACGATCGACCAGATCGGCGAGGCGCTGCGCACCATCGCGCGCGTCCAGCCGCGCGTGCTGGTCATCAACGGCGGCGACGGGACGGTGCAGGCCGCGCTGACCGAGCTGCACCAGGGGGGACATTTCGGCGATTCGCCGCCGCCCGTCGCGGTGCTGCCCAATGGCAAGACGAACCTGATCGCGCTCGACCTCGGCGCGTCGGGCGATCCGATCGCGTCGCTCGAACGGATCGTCGAGCTGGCGCGCCACGACCTCGACGAGCATATCGTCGGGCGCGAGCTGATCGCGCTGTCCGGCGGCCGGGCGGATCAGCGGCCGGTGCTGGGCATGTTCCTGGGGGGCGCGGGGCTCGCCGATTCGATCCTGTTCTGCCGCCACAAGATCTATCCGCTCGGGCTGCCCAACGGGCTGAGCCATGTGCTCACCTTCTTCGCGGTGCTCCTCTCGCTGATCTTCGGCATCCGCGCGGCCTTCCTGCCGCCCCGGCCGACGCCGCTCAAGGTGTCGCTGGTGCGCGAGGGCGAGATACAGGGCCGCTTCGTCCTGCTGATCGTGACGACGTTGCAGCGCCTGCTGCTCGGCACCAGCAATGCGTCGGCGCAGGGCGGCGCGCTCCAGCTCATGATGGTGGAGCAGCGGCCCACCGCGCTGCTGCGCGCGACCTTCGCGGGGCTGCTCGGCAAGCTCGGCCGCAGCGCGCTTTCGGGCGTGCATGTCGAGCGCGGCGACGAGATCCGGATCGAGGGCGACCATTCGAGCGTGATCCTCGATGGCGAGCTGTTCGAGGCGTCGGCCGGCCGGCCGATCGTGCTGCGCCATACCGCGCCGGTGCCCTTCCTCCGCATCGCGGCGTGAGCGGCCATGGCCGGCGATCCCGTCCGCCCGGCGCGCGCCGGAACGCCGGGCGACGGCGGGACGTTCATGTTTCCCATGTTCGCCACCACCGGATCGTCGTCCCCCGCCAGCCGGGAGGAACAGGAGGACGCGAGGGGCAATCCCCTCCTCCCCCTCGTCGCGGCGGAGCTTGCCGAGCCGGTCGATCCGCGCGTCGCGGCGCTGGCGGCGGGGGTGGCCGCGCGCCATGGCGCGGCGGCCTGCGCGGTGCTGTTCTACGGCTCCTGCCTGCGCGAGACGCGGCTCGACGGGCTGATGCTCGATTTCTACCTGATCGTCTCCGATTATGACCGCGCCTATCGCCGCCGCTGGCTGGCGGTCGCGAACCGGCTGATCCCGCCCAACGTCTTCCCGTTCGAGGCGGACGGCCTCGCCGCCAAATATGCGGTGCTGAGCGAGGCGGATTTCGCGCGGCTGGCCTCGGCGCGGACGCGCAACGTCTCGGTCTGGGCGCGCTTCGCCCAGCCCGCGCGGCTCGTCTGGGTGGCGAACGAGCTGGCGCGGCGGCGCGTGGTGGAGGCGGTGGCGGGGGCCGCGCCCGCTTTGCTCGCCGCGGCGCGGCCGATGGTGCCCGACATGCTCGACCGGCTGGACCTCTGGCGCCGTGCCTTCGCGCTCACCTATGCGGCCGAGCTGCGTGCGGAGCGGAGCACGCGCGCCGGTTCGGTCGTCGATGCCGATCCGGATCGGTACGCGGCCTTCACCCCGGCCACGCTTGGCGCGGCGGGGCTGGCGGCGAGCGTGCGGCGCGACGGGATGCTCCATTTCGCGCATGCGCCGAGCCCGGCCGAGCGCCGGGACGCCGAACGGCTGTGGGCGCGCCGCCGGCGCGAGGGCAAGGCGCTGACCCTGCTGCGCCTCGCCAAGGCCAGCGCGACCTTCGCGGGCGGGATCGACTATCTCGCCTGGAAGATAAACCGCCATGCCGGGACCGCGATCACCATCCGGCCATGGCAGCGCCGCTGGCCGCTGATCGGCGCGCTCGCCTTGCTGCCGCGCCTGTGGAGCAGGGGGGCGATACGGTGAGGCTGCCCGCGGGCGGCGCTTTCCTGCTCGCCCTCCTTCTTGCCACGCCGCTCGCGGCCCAGCAGGCGGAGCCCGAGGTCTTGGGGGACGGCCGCGTCGTCACCATCGACGGCGAGCGGCTGGCCGTCACCGCCTTCGGCGCCGGCGACGATGCGCTGTGGCGGCCCGGCCTGACGGCGGCGGTGAAACGGCGCGGCGGCCCGGCGCCCGGCGAATGCGGCGCGGCGATCATGATCCCGCAGGGCAGCGCCGCCGACGCATCGCGCAGCTTCGGCGCCTATTGCGCGCGGATGGGCGACGAGAAACGGCCCGTGAAGCTGTGCTGGGACGAGACGGCGGAGCATGGCGCGGGGGAGCATTATGCGGTCAGCACGCTCGTCGACCGCCCCGGCACGCCCCGCGCGCGCCGCGATCTGGCGGGGTTCATCCTCGGCAATTGCTGGGGCGTCTGATCGTCGACGCCGATACCGGCTGGCGGCGCGCTCAGGCGGCCTCGTCCGTCCTGCGCGGCGCGCGGGCCAGCGCGCCGGCCACCGCCTGCTCCAGCGCGGCGATGGTGAAGGGCTTGCGCAGCACGTCATGGTCGGTGAACTCCTGCGCGCTCCCCGCGTCGCCCGCATAGCCCGTGACGTAGAGCACCGCGAGGCGCGGATGGGTGGGCGCGATCCGCGCGACCATTTCCGGCCCCGTCATCCCGGGCATCACCACGTCGGTGACGATCAGGCGGACGTCGTCGCGCGCGGCGAGCAGCGCGATCGCCTCCTCTCCCCCGGCGCAGGGCAGGGGGGCATAGCCCAGCTCCTCCAGCGCGTTCACCGTCGAGACGCGCACGCGCGCATCGTCCTCCACCACCAGGACGACCGCGCCCGCCCTGTCCTCGATCGTGGCGGGCGCATGGGCGGCGGGGGACGAAGGCGGCCGTCCCGCCTCCATCGCGTGCGTGAAGCGGGGCAGATAGAGCGAGACGGTGGTGCCCTTGCCCGGTGCCGAGCGGATCGTCACCTCGCCCTCCGACTGGCGGGCGAAGCCGAAGATCTGGCTGAGCCCGAGGCCGGTTCCCTTGCCCACCGGCTTGGTGGTGAAGAAGGGCTCGAACGCGCGTTCGACGACGTTGGGCGTCATCCCGCAGCCATTGTCGGTCACAGCGATGCACACATAGTCGCCCGCCGGCGCCTCGCCGATCTGGCCGTCGGCCAGCAGGACGTTGCTCGTCGCGAAGCGCAGCGTGCCTTCGCCCTCCATCGCGTCGCGGGCGTTGACGGCGAGGTTGAGCAGCGCGTTCTCGAGCTGATGGGGATCGCACCAGACCTGCCAGGGCTGATCCTCGATGCGGGTCTCGACCGTTATGCGCTCGCCCAGCGTGCGGTCGAGCAGGTCGGACATGCCCGCGATCAGGGTGGCCGGATCGATGCCCTTGGGCATCAGCGGCTCGGCGCGCGCGAAGGAGAGCAGGCGCCGGGTGAGGGCTGCGGCGCGGTTGGCGCCCTCCATCGCATTGTCGATATGGCGGCCGATCTCCTGCGCCTCGTGCGACAGCCGCCGCCGCGCGAGATCGAGGCCGCCGACGACGACGGCCAGCATATTGTTGAAATCGTGCGCGATGCCGCCGGTGAGCTGGCCCACCGCCTCCATCTTCTGCACCTGGCGTAGCTGCGCCTCGGCGGCGGCGCGTTCGATCGCCTCCTGCCGCAGCCGCTCGTTCGCCTCGCTCAATTCGCGCGTGCGATCGGCCACCGCCTGTTCGAGCGCCCAGGCGCGCTCCGCCTCGGCATCGGCGTCGCGGCGCGCGAGCCGGCGTTCGGCGACGGCGCGGATCGTGGTCCAGCCCAGCACGCCCGCGCTCAGCACGAGGAGGATGCCGGTCGCCGACAGCAGGGCGGCGAGGAAGTTCGATCGCGCGGCCGAGGCGACGGCGGTATCCGATCGCTCGCCCAGGATCGCGCGCTCATTGGCGACGATGCGCTCCATCAGGGCCGCGATCCGCGCGCGCGTGGGCGTCTTGCCCGCGTCGTTGAAGGTGGAGAGCGCGGGCCAGCCCTGATGGAAATAAGCGCGCGTAGCGGGGGCGGCCAGCTCCTTGCCGCGCTGGATGTAGAGCTGGTTCAGCTCGTCGACCAGCGGCGCCTGCTCCGGATTGGGGCGGCTGATCCGGGTCAGCCGCTCGAGCAGCCGGCCCGCGCGGCGCCATTCGTCGTAATAAAGCGATCCGGTATCCTTGTTCCCATCGATGACGAATCGGCCGAGCGCCGCCTCCGAACGCGCCATCGATGCGTCGAGCGTGCGGGCGAGCACCATCACGTCATAGGAATGGCGCTCGCGCGTCAGCGCCGCATCGCGTTCGCGGTTGGACGCCGCGACCAGGATCACCAGCGCGATCAGCAGCACCGCCGCGGCGAGCGCGGCGACGCTCGCCAGCTGCCGACGCCAGGCTCCCATGTTCACCCCCTCACCGGCGGCGCCGATATGATCGTTCGCCATAGGTATGCCAATGGCTAGCAAATTCCGCAATTACGGTAAATTGCGGAAAGTGCGCCGCCGTGGCGGGGATCGCGTGAATCGTCAGGCGATGCAGCCGACGGCGCGCCCGGCGGCCGCGAACATGCCGAGGATGTCGTCCACCTGCCCGTCCGAATGCTCCGCGCAGAGCGAGCAGCGCAGCAGGAACGTGCCCGCCGGCGTCGCGGGCGGGCGGGCCATGTTGACGTAGAGGCCCAGCTCCAGCAGCGCCTGCCACATGCGCACCGTGGTCTCCATGTCGGGCAGCATCACCGCGATGATCGCCGATTGCGGCGTTTCGGTGCCCAGCGTGAAGCCCATTTCCCGAAGGCCGGTGTGGAGCCGGCGCGAATTCTTCCACAGATGCGCGCGCTTGTCGGCGGCGTGCATCAGCTTGCGGATCGAGGTGGCGGCGGTGGCGACCACGCTGGGCGGCAGCGAGGCGGTGAACACATAGGGCCGGCAGACGAGGCGCAGCACCTCGAACTTGGGATGGTTGGAGACGCAGAAGCCGCCGACCGTGCCCACCGATTTCGAGAAGGTGCCGACGACGAAATCCACGTCCGCCTCGACGCCCGCCTCCTCGAACACCCCGCGTCCGTTCGCGCCGAAGAAGCCCATGCCGTGCGCCTCGTCGACGAGGATCATCGCCCCGTGCTTCCCGGCGACCGCGACCATCTCCCTGAGCGGCGCGATATCGCCGAGCATCGAATAGACGCCTTCCAGCACCACCAGCTTGCCCGCCTCCGCCGGCAGGCGGCCGAGCCGCTTGTCGAGATCCTCGACCGAATTGTGGCGGAAGCGCACGATCTCCGCGTCGCCCAGCCAGCAGCCGTCATAGATGGAGGCGTGGCTGTCGGCGTCGAGGATGATGTAATCCCCCTTGCCCGCGATCGTCGAGATCATGCCGAGATTGGCCTGGTAGCCGGTCGAGAATACCATCGCCGACTTCGTGCCGTAGAATTCCTTCAGCGCCTCCTCGCATTCGCGATGGCCCTGATAGGTGCCGTTCAGCACGCGGCTGCCGGTGGTGCCCGCCCCGAATTCGTCCAGCGCCTTCTTGCCCGCGGCGATCACGTCGGGATCGAAGGTCATGCCCATGTAGTTGTAGGTGCCGAGGAGGATCGTCTCCTTGCCCTTGATGACGGCGAGCGTGGGCGATTTCACCTCGTCCATCACGATCGCGAAGGGATCGCGCACGCCGGTGGCGAGCAGCGCCTCGCGCTCGGCGATGAGGGGGTCGAACTTGGAGAAGAGGTCGGTCATCGGCGGCCCATGATCGGATTGTTCGGGGGAAGGGCGTTCAGCCCTTCAGCTTGGCGACCGTATCTACGAGCTGGCCGACCGTCTCGATCTCGGCCTGCATGTTCATCGTGATGGTGATGTCGAATTCGTCCTCGATCGCGGCGACGAAGTCCATCACCGTCAGGCTGTCCCATTCGAGGTCGCCCGCGAAGCCGGTCGTTTCGGTCAGCGCGACGCCCTTCTTGTTGAAGGGCTCGATCGCCTGCGCCACCTGGGCGAAGATCTGGTTACGGTCGCTCATGCGGCAAGGTCCTTAATCGTGTGGGCGGTCGCTTGCCAAGCGATTGCGGCGGGAAGGGGGCGGGCGCGGGGCGATGCTTGGCAACCGCCCCCGTCGCATGGCAGGCTTCCCGCATCCGCAAGTCGCTTGAGGGGGAGGGGACCGCGATGGCCGACGATGTGAAGGCCGCGAGGAAATGGGGGACGCCGGGCAACGCGATCAACCTGATGCGCACCACCCAGTCGATCCATTGTCAGCTTAGTCAGATGGCCGACCAGAAGGCGTCCATCCTGATGGGCGCCACCTTCGTCATCTTCACGATCACCATCGGCCAGGCAAGGGGCGGGGCCGGCGCGCCTTTGCCGCTGCTGATCCTGGGCGGCTTCGCCTTCTTCACCGCCGTGCTGGCGGTCCTCGCGATCCTGCCGGCGATCCATTATCGGCGGACGGGGCCGGTGAACCTGCTCTTCTTCGGATCGTTCAGCCGCTTCGGGGAGGAGGAATATGTCGACCTGCTGCTGGACAAGCTGGGCGACGACGAATCCATCTTCCGCGCCATGGCGACCGACATATACCAGAACGGCCGGGTGCTCGCGCACAAGAAATACCGGCTTCTGGGCTATGCCTATCGCGTCTTCCTCGTCGGGCTGACGGTGAGCTTCGCCACCTTCGCCGTCGAGCATGAGCTGCATCGCCCCGCTTCGTCCGCCCCGGCCGTCACGGCCCCGTCCCCGGCGAAGGGCTGAGCGCGGCGGCAGGCGCTATCCCTTCTCCTCCAGCGCCGCGAGCACGCTTTCGGGAGAGAGGGGCAGGCCGGTCAGCCGCCGCGCGGGGCCGATCGCCTTCTCCATGACGTCAGTGGTGAAGGCGGTGATCGAATCGGGAATGCTCTGCAACCGCTCGGCGGCGCCTGCGCGCGGTGACGTAGATCGTACCGGGACCGTCGGGCTTCGGCGGCGGTCCGCCTGTCCCGGGCCCGCCCGGCGTGGCCGGACGGGCCTGTCTCGAAAGCCGCTTCGCGGGGCTTCCGTCAGGAGGTGAAGAATTTCTGGGTGCCGTGCGCCTCGATCGCCTCGGCGAGCCGGCCGAGCGCGTGGACATAAGCGGCGCTGCGCACGGTGATGCCCCTGGTCGCGGACAGGTTCCAGATCGCGCGTCCCTCGGCGTCCATGATCGTCTTCAGCCGGTCATGGATCTCGCCGACGGTCCAGTAATAGCCCTGCCGGTTCTGCACCCACTCGAAATAGGATACGGTGACGCCGCCCGCATTGGCGAGGATGTCGGGAAGGATCACGACGCCCTTGCGCGCGAGGATCTCGTCGGCTTCCGGCGTCAGCGGGCCGTTGGCCAGCTCGACGATCACCTTCGCGCGCACGCCCTGCGCATTGTCGGCGTGGATGAGGTTCTCGAGCGCGGCGGGGACGAGGATGTCGCATTCCACCCCGATGATCGCGTCGGGATCGATCCGCGAGACGCCGTCGTTGCCGGCCAGCGCCGTCACCGCGCCCGCCTTCTTGGCGGCGAGCAGGCGATCGACGTCGATCCCGCCCGGCGCGTGGATGGCGCCGCGTGAATCCGAGACCGCGACGATCCGGTAGCCCGCATCGCCCAGCAGGCGCGCCATGTGGGTGCCGGCATTGCCGAAGCCCTGGATGGCGACGGTCGATCCAGGGCCGACGCCCAGCTCGCTCTCCAGATGGCGCACCAGATAGAAGCCGCCGCGCGCCGTCGCATCGTCGCGGCCGAGCGATCCGCCCAGCGCGATCGGCTTGCCGGTGATCACCGCCGGCGTGACGCGTCCGACGATCGAGGCATATTCGTCGGCCATCCAGCCCATGATCATCGCATTGGTGTAGACATCCGGCGCGGGGATATCGCGATCCGGCCCGATGATGCCGGAAAAGGCCTGCATATAGGCGCGCGACAGCCGCTCCAGCTCGGCCTTGGACAGCTTGTGCGGATCGACCTGCACCGCGCCCTTGCCGCCGCCATAAGGCAGGTTCATCACCGCGCACTTGAAGGTCATCCAGAAAGCGAGCGTCTCCACCTCGTCCATCGACGCGTCGGGGTGGAAGCGGATGCCGCCCTTCGTCGGCCCGCGCGTGTCGTCATAGCGGCAGCGCCAGGCCATGAAGGATTTGCGCGAGCCATCGTCCATGCGGATCATCAGCCGCGTCTTGGTCGTCTCTCGGGGATATTTGAGCTTCTCGAGGACGTCGGCGTCGAGGGCGAGATGACGCGCCGCGTCGTCGAGACGGGTCAGTGCCTGATCAAGCATGGATGATTGCATGGAATTTCCTTTTATTGTTAAAAGATTTCTCCGAACGGACGATGCGGCATCGGAAAGGCCGCGCGTCCGATGCCGTCGCGCCACGTTCGAGTCAAATCGGACGTCAGGCGACCGCGCCGCCGGGACCGTTTCCGTTCGCTCCCGATTTCCCTGTCGCCGCGTCGCTGGCGAGCCGGTCGGCGCGTTCGTTGTCGGGGTGTCCGGCATGGCCTTTCACCCATATCCATTCGATACGGTGCGGCCGGGCGGCGGCCAGAAGCTCCTGCCACAGATCGGCGTTCTTCACCGGCTTGCGGTCCGCCGTCTTCCAGCCGTTGCGCTGCCAGCCCCTGATCCACTTGGTGAGGCCGTCCATCACGTAGCGGCTGTCGGTGGAAAGCGTGACGCGGCACGGCTTCTTCAGCGCCTCCAGCGCGCGGATCGCGGCGGTCAGCTCCATGCGGTTGTTGGTGGAGGGGTTCTCGGCGCCCGAAAGCTCCTTCTCGCGGCTGCCCGAACGAATGATCGCGCCCCAGCCGCCCGGGCCGGGATTGCCCTTGCAGGCGCCGTCGGTGGCGATCTCGACCAGCGGAAGCTCGTCGCTCATGCGCCCGCCCTCCCGTCGGCATAAGCCTCCAGCCGGCGCAGGAAGGCGAGCGGGTCCTTGCGCGTCACCAGCGCGTCGGCGGGGGTGTTGAGCCAGTCCCACGCGCGCGTCAGCAGGAACCGCAGGCAGGCCCCGCGCGCCAGCACGGCAAAGGCGGCGCGCTCCTCCCCGCTCAGCCCGAAGCTCTCCTGATAGCCCGCGAGCAGCGCGGCGCCGAGATCGGGATGGAAGCCGGTGCCGTCATTCTCGAAGCACCAGGCGGCATGGGTGACGGCGACGTCCCACGCGCGGATGTCGCGGCAGGCGAAATAGAAATCGATCACCCCCGTCACCCTGTCGCCCAGCATCAGCACGTTGTCGGGGAAAAGATCGGCATGGATCACGCTGGTCGCGAGATGGGTGGGCCAATAAGCGGCGAGAAAGCCAAGCTCCTCGTCCACACGCGCCTTGAGCCCCGGCGCGATCGCGTCGAGATCGCCGCCGCAGCGCGCCGCCAGCGCGCGCCAGCCGTCGGGGCCCAGGCTGTTGGGCCGCTGTCCCTCGAAGTCCGCGAGCGCGGCATGCATCGTGCCGAGCGCGGCGCCGGCGGCATGCGCCTGGGCCGCGGTCGGATGGCTGACCGAGACGCCGGGCAGGAACTCGATCAGCGCCGCCGGCCGCCCCGCGACCGTCTGCACCTGCACGCCGCCGCTGTCCCTGAGCGCGCGCGGCACCGGCGCGCCGCGATCGGCGAGATGGTCGAGCAGCGCGAGGAAGAAGGGCAGATCCGCCGCGTCGACCCGCTTCTCGTAGAGCGTCAGGATGAAGCGGTCGCGGCTGGTGTCGACCAGATAGTTGCTGTTCTCCACCCCCTCGGCGATGCCCTTGGCGGAAACGAGCGTGCCGACATCATAGCGCGCGATCAGCGCGCCAAGCTCCTCGGCCGATACCTGTGTGTAGACCGCCAATGATGCCCCCCTCGACCCGATGTTCCGGCGTGCCCCCGCCGGCGCGCGCCGGAGCCCTGTCTTGCGTCAGGCCCGGCGGGTCAAGACGAAGCTGCGTCCCGACAGGGCGGGCGGAGGCGGGAGGGCGGTCAGAGGGCTTCCAGGCCGCGCGGCAGCTTGAACACCATATGGTCCTCCGACATCTGCTCGACCTCCTCCTCGGTGATGTCGAAGCTGCGCCCCAGCCGCTCGACCAGCTCGCGCACCAGCAGCTCGGGCGCCGACGCGCCGGCGGTGACGCCGAGCACGCGCACGCCCGCCAGCCAGTCCAGGTCCAGATCGTCCGCGCGCTGGATCAGCCGTGCCCTGACGCCCGCGCGTTCGGCGACCTCGACGAGGCGCAGCGAGTTGGAGGAATTGGGCGCCCCGATCACCAGCATCGCGTCGCAACGGTTCGCGATCGCCTTCGCCGCCGCCTGCCGGTTCGACGTGGCATAGCAGATATCCTCGCCACGCGGCCCCTGGATGGCCGGGAAGCGGCGTTTCAGGATCGCGACGATCCCGGCGGTGTCGTCGATCGACAGCGTGGTCTGGGTGAGGAAGGCGAGCCCGTCAGGATCGGCGGGCGCGATCGTCTCGGCGTCCCGCGCGGTCTCGATCAGCGTCATCGCGCCCTCGGGCACCTGGCCGAAAGTGCCGATCACCTCGGGATGGTCCTTGTGCCCGATGAAGAGGATGTGCCGCCCCGCCTCCACCAGCCGCTCGGCGCGGCGATGGACCTTGGAGACGAGCGGACAGGTCGCGTCGAGGTGGAAGAGGCCGCGCGCTTCGGCCTTGTGCGCCACCGCCTTGGGCACGCCATGCGCGGAAAAGACCACCGGCACGCCGTCGGGCACCTCGTCCAGCGTCTCGACGAAGACGGCTCCCTTCGCGCGCAGGCTGTCGACGACATAACGGTTGTGGACGATCTCGTGGCGGACATAGACCGGCGCGCCGAACTTGCCGATCGCCAGCTCGACGATGCGGATGGCCCGGTCGACGCCCGCGCAGAAGCCGCGCGGCGCCGCGATCACGAGTCGCAGGGGAGGGCGTCCCGCCATGTCCATCACGGCGACGCCTCTACGCGATTGCTTGCCTGCGCGAAAGGCGCTTCCTATGATCCGCGCGTTCTTCGGCGCCCGGCCTGCCCGGGGGCCCCATCGCGATAAGGATTACAGGTGCACAGTAGCAAGACGATCGCCGCCAGCCTCGCTCTGTTGGCGCTGGGCGCCTGCGCGAAGGATTCGCAGTTCGACGAGACAGGCGGGATCAAGATCAGCCGCTCCTCCTGCCCCGCGGTCGCGGTGCCGACCTATACGGGCAGCGTCACCCTCTTCAATCCGCCGCAGAGCCGCGACGCGAGCGCGATCGACGTCGTCGCCACGATCACCGACGTGCGCGGCACCTGCACCCAGGGCGTGGACCGGTTGGCGAGCGGCGCCACCTTCCAGGTGTTCGCGCGTCGGGCCAGCGCGGCGGGCGCGCGCGACGTGACGCTGCCCTATTTCGCCACCGTGATGCACGGCGGCACGATGGTCGAGGCGAAGCGGCTGAGCAGCATCACGCTCCATTTCGCCGACGGCCAGCTACGCGCGAGCGCGACCGGCTACGCCTCGGCCGACGTGTCGCGCGAGGCGGCGACCCTGCCCCAGGACGTGCTGACGCGCCTCACGCGCAAGCGCAAGCCGACCGACGCCGACGCCTCGATCGATCCCATGGCCGATCCCGCCGTGCGCGCGGCGGTCTCGAAGGCGAGCTTCGAACTGCTCGTCGGCTTCCAGCTCAGCAACGACCAGCTCGCCTATAACGCGACGCTCTGAGCGAGCGGCTTGAGAAAGCGCGCTTGCGCGCTTTCCAGGAGCGGGCCGGCACCGGCTTCCTCCAAACGTCGCCCGGCCGCATTCTTTGCGGTTGACTTCTCGCCCGCCCGATCCCATCCCAAGCGGGTTCTCGACGGGCAACCGTTGTATGGACGCGCGGGAGAGTATCCGGGGGCGACCCCGGATCGCCGAAGGAGCAACCGCCCCGGAATCTCTCAGGCACTGGGACCGCGCGGACAAGGGATACTCTGGAAAGCGGGCGCCGCCTCTGGCGAGGACGGCGCCCCACCGAAGGGGTAAGCACGGGCGGAGGCCCATGCGAAAGCTCTCAGGTTCCGTGACAGAGGGGGCAATGGCAGGAGCGGACCCGATCGGGGCTCCGCGGCGCCATTGACCGGATGTTGCGGGAGAGCCTTGATGAGCGATCACGATCACCAGCCTGACGGGCGCGAAGCCGGCGGCGACGAGCCGGACGATGCGCCCGTGCCGCTGCCGCTCGACGGCTGGCATCGCGCGCACGGCGCCCGCATGGTGCCCTTCGCCGGCCATGCCATGCCGCTCCAGTATGAAGGCATCATCGCCGAGCATCTGTGGACGCGCGAATCGGCCGGGCTGTTCGACGTCAGCCATATGGGCCAGCTCCTCCTGTCCGGCGAGGGCGTGGCGGAGGCGCTGGAGGCGCTGCTGCCGGGCGACATGGCGGGCCTCGGCGAGGGGCGGATGCGCTATTCTCTGCTCCTCGCGGAGGATGGCGGCATCCTCGACGACCTGATGGTGACGCGGCGCGGGAACGGCTTCCACGTCGTCGTCAACGGCGCCACCAAATATGACGATATCGCCCATCTCCACGAGCATCTGCCCGAGGGGGTGATGCTCAACCATATGGACGAGCAGGCGCTGATCGCCGTGCAGGGGCCGAAGGCGGTCAACGCGCTGGCGCGGCTGGCGCCGGGGGTGGAGGGGCTTTCCTTCATGACCGCCGGGGCCTTCCGGATCGACGGCGTCGATATCTGGGTCAGCCGGTCGGGCTATACCGGCGAGGACGGGTTCGAGAGTGCGCTGCCCGCCGCCGCCGCCACGCGGATCGCCAGCCTGCTCGCCGGCCAGCCGGAGGTGAAGCCCGCCGGCCTCGGCGCGCGCGATTCGCTGCGGCTGGAGGCGGGGCTGCCGCTCTACGGCCACGATCTCGATCCCGAAACCACGCCGCTGATGGCCGGCCTCGGCTTCGCCATCCCGAAGCGGCGGCGCGAGCAGGGCGGCTTTCCCGGCCATGCGCGCCTGATGCTGGAGCGCGAGGACGGCCCCGCCGTGCGGCGCGTCGGCGTCGGCGTCGACGGCCGCCAGCCGGTGCGCGAGGGCGCCGTCATCCTCGATGTCGAAGGCGCCGAGGTCGGCCGGATCACCAGCGGCGGCTTCTCGCCCACGCTCCAGCGGCCGATCGCGATGGGCTATGTCGCCGCCCCGCTCGCCGCCGCCGGCACGCCACTCACGCTCGGCCAGCGCGGCAAGCTCTTCACCGGCGCGGTCGAGCCGCTGCCGTTCGTCCCCCATCATTATGTCCGCAAGGGAGCCTGAACCGATGACGCTCTATTTCACCAGGGATCATGAGTGGATCTCGGTCGAGGGTGATCGCGCGACCGTCGGCATCACCGATTATGCGCAGGCGCAGCTCGGCGACATCGTGTTCGTCGAGGTGCCCCCCGCCGGCGCGACGCTGGACAAGGGCAAGGAGGCCGCCGTCGTCGAATCGGTCAAGGCCGCGTCGGACGTCTACGCCCCGGTCTCGGGCGAGGTGATCGAGGGCAATGGCGCGCTGGAAAGCGATCCGGCGCTGGTCAACACCTCGCCGGAGGAGGAGGGCTGGTTCTTTCGCCTGGCGCTCGCCGACCCCTCCGAGCTGGACGGCCTGATGGACGCGGATGCCTACAAGGCGTTCGTGGCGACGCTCTGATGCGCTATCTTCCGCTCCGCCCCGCCGACCGGCGGGCGATGCTCGACGTCATCGGCGCGGCATCGATCGACGATCTCTTCGCCGACGTGCCCGATGCGGCGCGCCTGTCCGGCCCGATCGCGGGGCTGCCGATGCACGCCTCCGAAATGGCGGTCGAGCGGCAACTGGGCGCGCTCGCGGCGCGCAACCATGCGGCGGGCGAGGGGCCCTTCTTCCTCGGCTGCGGCGCATATCGCCATCATGTGCCCGCCTCGGTCGATCATCTGATCCAGCGCGGCGAGTTCCTGACCAGCTACACACCCTATCAGCCCGAGATCGCGCAGGGCACGCTCCAGGCGCTGTTCGAGTTCCAGACCCAGGTGGCGCGGCTGACCGGCTGCGAGGTGGCCAACGCCTCGATGTATGACGGGTCGACCGCCTGCTGGGAGGCGATCGTGATGGCGCGGCGGATCACGCGGCGGGGCAGGGCGATCCTCTCGGCCGGGCTGCATCCGCATTATGTGTCGGTGGCCGAGACGATGGCGCGCTTCACCGGCGATGTGCTCGACACGGCGCTTCCCCGGCTCACCGATGGCGCGCCGGGCGACGATCTCGCCCGGCTGATCGATGCGGTGGATGGCGGGACGAGCTGCGTGGTCGTGCAGAATCCCAACATCTTCGGCCATGTCGCCGACCTGTCGGAGCTGGCCGCACGCTGCCATGCCAAGGGCGCGCTGCTCGTCGCGGTCGTCACCGAGCCGGTATCGCTGGGCGCGATCCGCTCGCCGGGCGAGATGGGCGCCGATATCGTCGTGGGCGAGGGGCAGGGGATCGGTGTCGGCCTCCAGTTCGGCGGGCCTTATGTGGGCCTGTTCGCGACGCGCGAGAAGTTCGTGCGCCAGATGCCGGGCCGGCTGGCCGGGGAGACGGTGGACGCCGAAGGCCGGCGAGGCTTCGTCCTCACTCTTTCCACGCGCGAGCAGCATATCAGGCGCGAGAAGGCGACGTCGAACATCTGCACCAATTCGGGGCTCTGCGCGCTCGCCTTCTCGATCCACATGACCCTGCTGGGCGAGGCGGGGCTGCGCGAACTGGCCGCGCTCAACCACGCCAACGCCGTCGCGGCGGCCGCGCGGCTGGCGCGGGTGCCGGGCGTCGAGCTGGCCAACGGCCCCTTCTTCAACGAATTCACCCTGCGGCTGAACCGCGAGGCGCGCCCCGTCGTGCGCGCGCTGGCGGAGGACGGCATCCTCGGCGGCGTCTCGGCCGGGCGGCTCTATCCCGACGGCGACGGGCGCGAGCGCGGGCTGATCGTCGCCGTCACCGAGACGGTGGCGCCCGAGGATGTCGACGAATTCGCCGATGCGCTGGAGGAGGCGCTGTCATGAGCATCAATGCGAGCGGCTGGCGCCCCACCGCGCCCGGAACCGGCGACGAGGACGCCGCCCCCGCCACCTTCACCGGCAACCGGGCGCTGATGCTGGAGGAGCCCCTGCTCTTCGAGATCGGATCGACCGACCGGACGGGCGTGGACCTGCCCGGGGCGCCCCGCGTGGCGGGCCGGCTGGGCGGGCTGGAGCGCACGGCGCCGATCGGCCTTCCCGGCCTGACCGAGCCCGAGACGGTGCGCCATTATACCCGCCTCAGCCGGCAGAATTACGCCATCGACCTCGGCCTCTTCCCGCTCGGCTCGTGCACGATGAAGCATAATCCGCGCCTCAACGAGAAGATGGCGCGGCTTCCCGGCTTCGCCGACATCCATCCGCTCCAGCCGATCGACACGGTGCAGGGCGCGCTGGCGCTGATCCATCTGGTCGGCGAATGGCTGACGACGCTGACCGGGATGCCGGCCGTCGCGATGAGCCCCAAGGCGGGCGCGCATGGCGAGCTTTGCGGCCTGCTCGCGATCCGCTCGGCGCTGGAGGCGCGCGGCGACCGGCGGCAGGTGGTGCTCGTCCCCGAAAGCGCGCACGGCACCAATCCGGCGACGGCGGCCTTCTGCGGCTATGCGGTGGAGAACATCCCGGCGACGCCCGAGGGACGCGTGGACCTCGCGGCGCTCAGGGCGCGGCTCGGCCCCGACGTCGCGGCGCTGATGATCACCAATCCCAATACCTGCGGCCTGTTCGAGCGCGACATGATCGCGATTTCCGGGGCTGTCCACGCGGCGGGCGCGTTCGTCTATTGCGACGGCGCCAATTTCAACGCGATCGTCGGGCGCGTGCGGCCGGGCGACCTCGGCGTCGATGCGATGCACATCAATCTGCACAAGACCTTCTCCACCCCGCATGGCGGCGGCGGGCCGGGGGCGGGGCCGGTGGTGTTTTCGGACGCGCTGGCGCCGTTCGCGCCCTTGCCCTTCGTCGAGAAAGCGGGCGACCATTATCGCCTCGTCGAGGAGGAGACGGTCGAGGAGCATCACAAGGCCAGCTTCGGCCGGATGGTCGCCTTCCATGGCCAGATGGGCATGTTCGTGCGTGCCGCCGCCTATATGCTGAGCCACGGCGCCGACGGGCTGCGGCAGGTCGCCGGGGATGCGGTGCTCAATGCCAATTATGTGCTGCGCAGCCTCGACGGCGTGCTCGACGCGCCGTTCGGGGCAAGCGGGCCGTGCATGCACGAGGCGCTCTTCTCCGACGAGGGTATGGCCGACGGCTTCACCACGCTCGACATCGCCAAGGGGCTGATCGACGAGGGTTTCCATCCGATGACGATGTATTTCCCGCTGGTCGTCCACGGCGCGATGCTGATCGAGCCGACCGAAACGGAAGGCAAGGCGGCGCTGGACCAGTTCATCGGCGCGCTGCGCAGCGTGGCGGAACGCGCGAAGGCGGGCGATCCGGCATTGAAGGCGGCGCCCCGCTTCGCCCCGCGTCGGCGGCTCGACGAGACGGCGGCGGCGCGCAAGCCCGTTCTGGTGTGGCGCGAGTCCGAGGCCGGGCAGGTGGCGCGCGCGGCGGAGTGAGCGCCGGCGCGCGCGCCGGAAGGATCAGCGCGGGCCGATCGGCTCCACGGCGATGACGGCGCTCATCGGCAGCGCGCCGTAGAGATGGGGGAAGAGCGCGCCACCGCGCGACTCTTCCCAGCGGATCGCGTCGCCGAGCGCGGCGAGGTCGACCGTCGCCAGCATCAGCCCCGACCGGCCGGCGAAATGCTTCTCCAGCGTGCCCTGCACCTGATCCGCCGCCGACAGGTAGATATAGCCGTCGGCGAGGTCGACGGGGGCGCCGGTGAACACCCCCGCCGCCTCGAACGCGGTCATCTGTTCGGCGGTCAGGATCTTGTAGGCGAGCGTTTCGCCGCTCACGCCTCCGCCGTTCCTTCGGTCTCCGCCCCGGTTTCCGTCTCGTCGCCGTCAGCGTCGTCCTCGCTCTCCTCGATCCGCGCGGCGGAGACGACATGCTCGTCCTGCGCGACGGCGAAGAGGCGGACACCCGCCGAATTGCGCCCGATGATCCGCGTGTCGGCGATGCTCATGCGGATCAGCTTCGCCTGATCGGTGACGAGCATGAGCTGCTCGCCGTCATGCGCGGCGAAGCTCGCGACCACCTCGCCGTTGCGGGCGAGATTGTCGATATTGGTGATGCCCTGCCCGCCGCGCCCGGTGCGGCGATATTCGTAGGCGGAGCTGCGCTTGCCGTAGCCGTTGGCGGTGACGGTCAGGATGAACTCCTCCGCCGCCGCGAATTCGGCCATGCGCTCGGGGGTCAGCGTGGGCTCCGCGCCATTCTCCTTCCAGGCCGCCGCGCGCAGATAGGCGTCGCGCTCCTCGGTCGTCGCGTCGAAGCCGCGCAGGATGGAAAGCGAGATCACCTCGTCGCCGTCCTTCAGCGTGATGCCGCGCACGCCGGTCGACGTGCGGCTCTGGAACTCGCGCACCGCCGTCGCCTCGAAGCGGATCGCCTTGCCGTGGCGCGTCGCGAGCAGGACGTCGTCCTCCTCGGTCAGCAGCGCGACGCCGATCAGCCGGTCCGACGCATCCTCGTCGAAGCGCATCGCGAACTTGCCGTTGGAGGGTACGTTGGCGAAGGCGTCCATGCTGTTGCGGCGCACCCCGCCATGCGCCGTCGCGAAGACGACGTGGAGCTTGCCCCATTCCGCCTCGTCCTCGGGCAGCGGCAGGACGGTGGAGATCGTCTCCCCCTCGGCCAGCGGAAGCAGGTTCACCATCGGCCGCCCGCGCGCCTGCGGCGCGCCCTCGGGCAGGCGCCACACCTTCATGCGGTAGACCTTGCCGTGGGTCGAGAAGAACAGGACGGGCGTGTGCGTCGAGGTGACGAACAGCTCCGTCACCGCGTCCTCGTCCTTGGTGCCCATGCCCGAACGGCCCTTGCCGCCACGCTTCTGCGCGCGGAAGGCGTCGAGCGGGGTGCGCTTGATATAGCCGCCCATCGTCACGGTGACGACCATGTCCTCGCGCTCGATCAGGTCCTCGTCGTCGATGTCGCTGGGGGCGGGGGCGATCAGCGTCTTGCGCGGGGTGGCGAACTCGGCGGCGATCGCGTCGAGTTCGCCCTCCAGCACCTCGTAGAGGCGCGCGCGGTTGGAGAGGATGTGCAGCAGCTCGCCGATCGACCGGGCCAGCTTCGCCAGCTCGTCGCCGATCTCGTCGCGTCCGAGCGCGGTCAGCCGGTGGAGCCTGAGGTCCAGGATCGCGCGCACCTGCGTGTCGGAGAGCGTGTAGGTATCGCCCTCCACCTCATGCTCGACCGCCTCGACCAGCGCGATATAGGGCGCGATCTCGGCCACCGGCCATTCGCGCTCCGCCAGCTTCTGGCGCGCCACGGCGGGACTGGAGGAGCCCCGGATGATCTTCACCACCTCGTCGAGGTTGGTGACGGCGATGACGAGGCCGAGCAATATGTGCGCGCGCTCGCGGGCCTTCAGCAGCTCGAACTTCGAGCGGCGGGTGATGACCTCCTCGCGGAACCTGACGAACGCCTCGATGATGTCGCGCAGCGTGAGCAGCTCGGGCCGCCCGCCCCGGATGGCAAGCATGTTCGCCGCGAAGCTCGTCTGCGCGGGCGTGTGGCGCCAGAGCTGGTTCAGCACCACATCGGCCGTCGCGTCGCGCTTCAGCTCGATGACGATGCGCACGCCCATCCGGTTCGATTCATCGCGGATGTCGGAAATGCCCTCGATCCGTTTTTCCTTGGCGGCCTCGGCGATCTTCTCGACCAGCCCGTTCTTGCCGACCTGATAG
>Ga0182749_1000875_pt1 | contig 25341 bp, 25 predicted proteins | sample eDN3rd37CKraftMG_FD_128875 | JGI IMG/M metagenome (GOLD analysis project Ga0182749, IMG submission 128875) | Enriched Miracle-Growth compost microbial communities from Emeryville, California, USA - eDNA 3rd pass 37_C Kraft MG (version 2) (version 2) ...
GACGAGGTCCATGGCGCGTCCGCGCACCTCTCCCCAGCCGGAAGTTCCCGGCCTTGCAGCCCGCAAAATCGCCGCCGACATCGTCGACGGCGTATTGCGGCGTCACGTCCCGTTGGACGAGCAGTTGTCCGGCCGCGGCGCGCATCCCGCGCTTGCCGCGCTCGCCGATCGCGACCGCGCGCTGATGCGGCGGCTGACTGCGACCGTGCTGCGCCGGCTCGGCACGCTCAGGCATGCGCTCGCGGGCTTCCTCGACAAGGGCTTTCCCGGCGACGCGCCGCGCGTCGAGACGATCCTGCTCGTCGGCGCCGCGCAGATCCTCTGGCTCGACGTGCCCGACCACGCCGCCGTCGACCTGTCGGTGCGGCTGGCGCAAGCCGATCGCCGCGCCGGGCGCTATGCCGGCCTCGTCAACGCCGTGCTGCGGCGCGTGGCGCAGAACCGCGACGCCGTTCTCGCCGAGCCGGCGACGCGCGACATGCCCGACTGGCTGCTCGCGCGCTGGGTCGCACACTACGGCGCGGACACCGCGCACGCCGTCGCCGAAGCCGATGGCCACGAGCCGGCGCTCGACATCAGCGTCAAGCAGGACGCGGCGCACTGGGCCGAGCGGCTGCGCGGCCGCGTGCTGCCGACCGGCACCGTGCGCACCATCGCGCATGGGGCCGTATCGCTCCTGCCAGGCTTCGCCGAAGGCGCCTGGTGGGTGCAGGATGCCGCCGCGTCGATCCCGGCGCTGCTCCTCGGCGATGTGCGCGGGCTCGCCGTCGCCGACCTCTGCGCCGCGCCGGGCGGCAAGACCGCGCAACTCGCCGCCGCCGGCGCGCAGGTGACGGCGATCGACCGTTCCCCGGCGCGCATGGGCCGCCTGAAGGAGAACATGGTGCGGCTCGGGCTCGCCGCCGACATGCAGGTCGCCGATGCGCTCGAGTGGCAGGGCGGCCCGTTCGATGCCGTGCTGCTCGACGCGCCGTGCTCGGCCACCGGCACGATCCGCCGCCATCCCGACGTGCCCTGGCTCAGGGGCGGCGCCTCCGACCTGTCCCAGCTCACTGCGCTGCAGCAGCGCCTGCTCGACCGCGCCGCGGCGCTGGTGAAACCGGGCGGCCGTATCGTCTACTGCGTCTGCTCGCTCGAGCCGGAAGAGGGCGAGGCGCAGATTGCGGCGCTGCTCGCCCGCAATCCGCAGATGGCGCGGGCGCCGCTCGCCGCCTCGGACGTCTTCGGCCACGCCGAGTTCCTGAACGCCGACGGCGATCTTCGCACGCTGCCGCCGATGCTGCCCGATCCCGATCCGCGCTGGGGCGGCATGGACGGCTTCTTCGCGGCGCGGCTCGTCCGTACCGCCTAAGTCTCGGCACAGCCCCGTGATTTGGACCTTCAACCCGCCTTCGCTATCGTGATTCCTCACGCGAATCAGGCCGCCGCGCGGGGAACGGACAATCTCATGATGCGGGTCACGGTGGCGGAGCGATTGGGGCTCTCCGCGCTGATCGCGCGCCGCGCCGTCCGCAGCCTGCTCGCCCGCATCGCCACCCATCCGCTGCTGCGCTGGCAATACGGGTCGGGCAAGACCGACCGTCTCCTGATCGCGCCGCAGGATCTGCGCACCGCCGACGCCACCCGCGCCAGCGAGATCTATGCCGGCCGCTTCGCCTTCGCCGGCAAGGTGGTGATCTGCGACCGCCGCTCGCCCTTCGAGATGACGCCGCCGTCGGACGAATGGGCGGTGACGCTGTTGAGCTTCTCGTGGCTGCGCCACCTGCGCGCGGCCGATTCGGCGATCACCCGCGCCAATGCCCGCGCGCTGATCGACGACTGGATCAGCGTGCAGGGCAAATGGCATCCGCTCGGCTGGCGCAACGACATCCTGTCGCGCCGCATTCTCTGCTGGCTGAGCCAGGCACCGTTCGTGCTGCAGGACGCCGACGCGCGCTTCTACCGCCGCTTCATCCGCAGCCTGTCGCGGCAGGTGCGCTATCTGCGCCGCACGCTCAAGCATTCGCGCGACGGCCTGCCGCGGCTGCAGGCGCTGATGGCGCTCAATTACGCCAGCCTGTGCATGCAGGGGCAGGCGGGCGCGCTGCGCGGCAATGCGCGCAAGCTGATCGAGGAATTGCGCGCGCAGATCCTGCCCGACGGCGGCCATATCAGCCGCAATCCCGGCACGCTCATCGAGATTCTCGCCGACCTTCTGCCGCTGCGGCAGTTGTTCTCCGCCCGCAACCTGCAGCCGCCGCAGGCGATCATCGGCGCCGTCGACCGCATGATGCCGATGCTGCGTTTCTTCCGCCACGCCGACGGCAACTTCGCGCAGTTCAACGGCATGGGTCCGACGCCGGTCGACCTGCTCGCCACCGTGCTCGCCTATGACGACGCGCGCGGCGCGCCTTTGTCGAATGCGCCGCATTCCGGCTACCAGCGCATGGAGGCGGGGCAGACCGCGCTGATCGTCGACACCGGCCGGCCGCCGCCGATGGCCGTGAGCCAGGAGGCGCATGCCGGCTGCCTGTCGTTCGAATTGTCCTGGAAGCAGCACCGGCTCGTGGTCAATTGCGGCCTGCCGGCGGTCAACCGCGAGACCTGGCGGCAGGTCGCGCGCGCGACGCCCGCGCATTCGACCGCGACCGTCAACGAACGCTCCTCCTGCCAGTTCCTCGAGAGCGCGCCGGTGCGCAAGCTGCTCGCCGGGGTGCCGATCGTCGCCGGGCCGCGCGATGTCCGCGTCGAGCGCGACGAGTATGAGGGCGTGCTGGCGCTGCGCGCCTCGCATGACGGCTACGCCGCCGATTATGGCCTGGTGCACACGCGGGCGCTGCGGCTGTCCGCCGACGGCCGGGTGGTGGACGGCGAGGACGGTTTCTTCGCCGCCGACGGCGGCGAGCCGACCGGCAGCGCGCCGGACGACTACGCGCTGCGCTTCCACCTGCACCCGGCGGTCAAGGCCAGCCGGCTGTCGGACGGCCGCGGCGTCATCCTGCTCCTGCCGGACAAGGAGGTGTGGACCTTCGCCACCCTCGCCGATGCCGTGCAGATCGAGGAGAGCGTCTATCTCTCGGCGAGTGAGGGACCGCGCCGCACCGTGCAGATCGTCGTCTACGGCAATGCGCGCGAGACGCAATCGGTGCGCTGGAGCTTCCGCCACACCCCGCCGGTGCAGGCCGGTGCCCGGCCCGACCGGGCCGACGAGCCGGAATTGCCGTTGTAAGCGCCTTCCGGGAGCCTTTGTCGTGCCCCGCGAAAGCGGGGCATCCAGTAAACACGGACGTGTGCGGGGTGACTGGATCGCCCGGTTGCGCGGGCGATGACAAGCCGAGCTTGTGGACGCGCCCGGCGGCCCATCATCCTGCGAATACCCACCCGCCCGTCACCTGTGCTAGCTCCTGCCGCATGACCAGCCATCCCCGCCGCATCACCCGCGCGCTGCTCTCCGTCTCCGACAAGAGCGGCCTCATCGAATTCGCCACGTCGCTCGCCGGCTTCGGCGTCGAACTCGTCTCGACCGGCGGCACCGCCAGGGCGCTGAAGGAGGCGGGGCTCGAGGTCGCCGACGTCTCCGACCTGACCGGCTTCCCGGAGATGATGGACGGCCGCGTCAAGACGCTGCATCCGAACGTGCACGGCGGCCTGCTCGCCATCCGCGACAACGCCGAGCACGCGGCGGCGATGCAGGCGCACGGCATCAAGCCGATCGATCTGCTGGTCGTGAACCTCTATCCGTTCGAGGCGACGGTCGCGAAGGGCGCCGCCTATGACGACTGCATCGAGAACATCGACATTGGCGGCCCGGCGATGATCCGTGCCGCGGCCAAGAACCATCACGACGTCACGGTCGTGGTCGAGCCGGCCGACTACGCCAAGGTGCTTGCCGAGCTGACCGCCCACGCCGGCATGACCTCGCTCGAATTGCGCAAGGCGCTCGCCGCCAAGGCCTATGCGCGTACCGCCGCTTACGACGCTGCGATCTCCAACTGGTTCGCCGACACACTGAAGACCGAGGCGCCGGACTATCGCGCCGTCGGCGGCCGGCTGATCCAGTCGCTGCGTTACGGCGAGAACCCGCACCAGAGCGCCGCCTTCTACCGCACGCCGGACGTGCGCGCCGGCGTGTCGAGCGCGCGGCAGCTCCAGGGCAAGGAGCTCTCCTACAACAACATCAACGACACCGACGCCGCCTATGAATGCGTCGCCGAGTTCGACCCGCGCCGCACCGCCGCCTGCGTCATCGTCAAGCACGCCAATCCGTGCGGCGTGGCGGAAGGCGCGAGCCTCCTCGACGCCTACCGCAAGGCGCTTGCCTGCGACTCGACCTCGGCCTTCGGCGGCATCGTCGCGCTCAACCGCACGCTCGACGGCGAAGCGGCGCGCGCCATCACCGAGATCTTCACCGAGGTGATCATCGCTCCGGACGCCACCGACGAGGCGGTCCGCATCGTCGCCGCCAAGAAGAACCTGCGACTGCTGCTCGCCGGCGGCCTGCCCGATCCGCGCGCGCGCGGGCTCACCGCAAAGACGGTGGCCGGCGGCCTGCTCGTGCAGTCACGCGACAATGCGGTGGTCGACGACATGACGCTCAAGACCGTCACCAAGCGTGCGCCGACCGCGGCCGAACTCAACGACCTGCGCTTCGCCTTCCGTGTCGCCAAGCACGTGAAGTCGAACACGATCGTCTATGCGAAGGACCTCGCCACCGTCGGCATCGGCGCCGGGCAGATGAGCCGCGTCGATTCCGCGCGCATCGCCGCGCGCAAGGCGGAGGACGCCGCGCGCGAGTTGAAGCTCGAGGCGCCGCTCACGAAGGGCTCGGTGGTGGCGTCGGACGCGTTCTTCCCGTTCGCCGACGGCTTGTTGGTGGCGATCGAAGCCGGCGCCACGGCGGTGATCCAGCCCGGCGGCTCGATGCGCGATCAGGAAGTGATCGATGCCGCCGACGCCCACGGCATCGCCATGGTGTTCACCGGGACGCGGCATTTCCGGCATTAGCGGGGCCGCCGTCGCCCGCGCAAGCGGGCGATCCAGTGCGTCGCAGTGTTTCAGAGTTTACTGGATGCCCCGCTTTCGCGGGGCATGACAGTAGAGCGGGGCATGAAAGCAGACGCACGGCCGACTGCCCGCACGTCCTACTCCCGCGCCAGATCGCCAAGCAAACTCGCCGCCACGCTGAGCTTCGACAGCGTCAGGCCCGAGCCGGCGATCTCGTGGATGGCGGCGCGGATGCGTTCGACCTCGACCTGCCGCGGCTTGACCCATTCCTCGACCGCGCCGGCGCCGGCCGCGCCGTTGAGCACCATCGCAGCGGTCAGCCGCCGTTCGGCATCGCCGATCGAATCGAGCGCGCGGTCGAGCGCGAGCCGGTCGAAGTAATCGGCGACGGCGATGCCCGACACCGCGCCGGCGACGCGGTCGAGCTGGAAGAAGGCCTCGGTGGCGAAATAGGTGGCGGTGACCTCGGCGACCGGCTTTTGCGCGCGGTCGGCGACCTGCACGATGTCTGGCGCCGCCTTGAGCTCGACGAAGTCGGCGATCCGCTGCGCCAGCGCTTCCGGCACGCCGTTGCGGACGTATTCGGCCGCGCGCGCGTCGCGCGCCGCCTGCGCCGGCTTCGACAGCGCGGTCGCGAGCGCCGCCTCCACCTGCGCGATGCCGCTGCGATAATGCGCGACCACCTTGTCGAGGCCCTGGTGCAGGTCGACATTGCGCAGGAACCAGACGATGCGCTCGAGCAGCAGGTTCTGCACCGCGGCGTAGAGCGAGAGCTGCACCTCGCCCTTGACCTTGTTGTCGAGCGCGTCGATCTCGGAATTCAGCGCCACCATCTCGTAGCTCTGCCGCACGGCGGCGAAGGCCGCCGCGATCGCCGCCGCCGTGGCGCCGGTCTGGTCGGCGATGCGCACGATCAGCGTCGCGCCGCCGCGGTTGATCATCGAATTGGTGAGCTGCGTGGCGATGATCTCGCGGCGCAGCCGATGCGACTGCAGCGCGTCGGGATAGCGCTCCGTCATCTCCTTCGGGAAATAGCGGTTGAGCTCGCGGCCGAGATAGGGGTCGTCGGGAACATCGGAGTCGAGCAGCTCGCCGTAGAGCGAGAGCTTGGCATAAGCGAGCAGCACCGCGAGCTCCGGCCGTGTCAGCGGCGAATTGCGCTTGCGCCGTTCGGCGAGCGCCAAGTCGTCCGGCAGGTTCTCGACCGCGCGGTCGAGCTCGCCGCGCTGCTCGAGGATGTGCATCAAGCGTTGCTGGAAGCCGAAGTCCTCCATGCCGCGCCGCTGCGCCAGCGACAGCGCGAGCGTCTGCTGGTAGTTGTTGCGTAGCACGAGGCGGGCGACCTCGTCGGTCATCTCGGCGAGCAGCGCGTTGCGGTTCTCGATCGTGAGCGCGCCGGCGCGCACCGGCGTCGACAGCGCGACCTTGATGTTGACCTCGACGTCGGAGGTGTTGACGCCGGCGGAATTGTCGATGGCGTCGGTGTTCAGGCGGATGCCGCGCAGCGCCGCCTCGATGCGGCCGCGCTGGGTCATGCCGAGATTGGCGCCTTCGCCGACGACCTTGCAGTTGAGTTCGGCGCCGGTGACGCGGATCGGATCGTTGGCGCGGTCGCCGACCGCCTCGTCGGTCTCGGTCGAGGCGCGCACATAGGTGCCGATGCCGCCGAAGAAAAGCAGGTCGACCTTGGCCGTCAGGATCGCCTTCATCAGTTGCTGCGGCGTCACGCTCGCCGGGAGGTCGAGGAGCGTCTGCGCCTCCGTCGAGAGGTGGATCTCCTTCGACGCGCGCGGATAGACGCCGCCGCCCTTCGAGATCAGGGCCTTGTCGTAGTCCTGCCAGCTCGAGCGCGGCAGCTCGAACAGCCGCCGCCGCTCGGCGAAGGCCGCCTTCGGTTCCGGATCGGGATCGATGAAGATGTCGCGGTGGTCGAAGGCGGCGACGAGCCTGGTCGTGTCCTCGCGCAGCATGCCGTTGCCGAACACGTCGCCCGACATGTCGCCGACGCCGACCGCGGTGAAGGGCGTCTCGTGGATGTTGACGTCGATCTCGCGGAAATGCCGCTTGACCGATTCCCAGGCGCCGCGGGCGGTGATGCCCATGCCCTTGTGGTCGTAGCCGGCCGAGCCGCCGGACGCGAAGGCGTCGCCGAGCCAGAATTCATGACCGATGGCCAGGTTGTTGGCGATGTCGGAGAAGGTCGCCGTCCCCTTGTCGGCGGCGACCACGAGATAGGGATCGTCGCCCTCGTGCCGCACGACGTTCTCGGGCCGGATCAACGTGCCGTCCGGCGCGATGTTGTCGGTGATGTCGAGCATCGTCGAGATGAACAGCTTGTAGGTGGCGACGCCTTCCGCCTGGAACTGCTCGCGCGACGGATTCTTCGGCATCAGCTTGGGCACGAAGCCGCCTTTGGCGCCGACCGGCACGATCACCGCATTCTTGACCTGCTGCGCCTTGACGAGGCCGAGCACCTCGGTGCGGAAATCCTGCGGCCGATCCGACCAGCGGATGCCGCCACGCGCCACCTTGCCGAAGCGCAGGTGCACGCCTTCCACGCGCGGCGAATAGACGAAGATCTCGTAGAGCGGCCGCGGCAGCGGCAGGTCGGTGAGCTTGCGGCTCTCGAACTTGACCGCGATCTCGGCCTTCGGCTGGCCGTCCTTGCCGACCTGGTAGAAATTGGTGCGGATCGCCGACTGCACCGCGTTGACGAACAGGCGCAGGATGCGGTCCTCGTCGAGGCTCTCGACGGCCTCGAGCTTCTGCTCGATGCGCGCCACGATCTCGGCCTGCCGCGCGTCGCGGCCGTCTTCGCCACGCGGATCGAAGCGCGCCTGGAAGAGCGCGACGATGTCGGCGGCGACCGGCGCATGCTTCACCAAAGTCGCCCACATGTAGTCCTGCGAATAGGGCACGCGCGCCTGACGCAGGAAGCGCGAGAACGTGCGGATCAGCGCCACGTCGCGCCACCCGAGGCCGCCGATCAAGGTCAGCGCATTGTAGCCATCGTTCTCGGCCTGCCCGCGCATCACCATCAGGAAGGCGGCTTCCAGCCGCGCCTTGCCGGCATCGAGCTCGATCGCGTCGCCGTCGCGCCGCTCGAGCAACATGTCGTGGAACCAGGCGCCTGCATGGCCCTCCGGCTGGATGTGGTAGGTGCGCTCGTCGACGACGCGGAAGCCCATGTTCTCCAGCACCGGCACGCGGTCGGACAGCGGCACCGGATCGGCGTAGCTCCACACTTTCAGGCCGACCGTGCGCTGCTCTTCCTCGAGGCGATGATGGAAATCGACGCCGAGCGGGCGCTCTTCGGTGAGGCCTTCCAGCACCCGGATGTCGCCGGCGGCGACGGTCGGCGCATAGAGGTCGCGGAAGCCGGCCGAGAAGGCATCGCGGTAACGCGCGTAGAGCTCGCGCGACTTCTCCGGCGGATGCACCAGCGTCAGCGCGTCGGCAAGCCCGTCCGTCCAGGTGCGGACGATGTCGGCCACTTCGCTTTCCAGCTTGGCGCGCGGGATCTCGACCGGCGCGCCGCCGGAGCGGCCGATGATGTAGTGCACGCGCACCAGCGGCCCTTCCGGGAAGAAGGGATAGTAGGCCGATACGCGGCCGACGAAGATCGAGGCGAGATAGTCGCCGATCCTGGCGCGCACGTCGCTGTCGTAGCGCTCGCGCGGCACGTAGACGAGCACCGAGACGAAGCGGTCGAAGCGGTCGCGCCGCGGCAGCACGCGCACGCGCGGCCGCTCGTCGAGCTGCAGAATGGCGATGGCGTTGTGGTAGAGCGTGCTCTCGTCGATCTGGAACAATTCGTCGCGCGGATAGTGCTCGAGCACGTTGGCGAGCGCCTTGCCGGAATGGCTGCCGGGGTCGAAACCGGCGCGCGCCTCGACGGCGGCGAGCTTGCGGCGCAGATAGGGAATGCCGTGCGCGGCGCGCGTATAGGCGGTCGAGGTGAACAGGCCGACGATGCGCTGTTCGCCAATGAGGTTGCCGGCGGCGTCGAAATGCTTGACGCCGATATAGTCGAGATAGACGCGCCGGTGCACGCGCGCGTGGATGTTGGCCTTGGCGATGATCAGCGGCCGCGGCTCCTTCAGGAACGCCATGATCTCCGGCGTCATCTCCAGGAGCTCGGTGCCGCGCCGCAGCACGCGTAGGTCGCGCTGGCGCATGATGCCGAGGGCGTTGTCGAAGTCCGGCTTGAGCTCGTCGTTCTCGAGCGTGTAGTTGCGCACGCCGAGGAAGGTGAAATTGTCCGCGAGCAGCCATTGCAGGAATTGCACCGCCTCGGCGAGCTCGTCGACCGGCAAGGGCGGCGGATTGTCCTTCATCTCGGCGACGATGCCTTTGACGCGGTCGAGCATCGGCCGCCAGTCGGTGACCGCGAGCCGCACCTCCGCGAGAATGGCCTCGAGCGCCCGGGTCAGGTCGGCGCAGCCGGCCTCGTCGACGAGCCCGTCGACGTGCAACTGGATGAAGCTCTCGCGCGCGCCGGCGCCGGGGCCGCCGATGGCGACGAGCCGCGCGCCGCTGCGCTCGACGTCGAACACCGGATGCGCGACGAGGCGAACCGCGAGCCGCCGCTCGGCGATCTCGCCCATGACCGAATCGAGCAGGAACGGCATGTCGTCGTTGACGATCTCGACGACGCCGATGGAGGTCCGGTCGCCCGATTCCGTTAGGTCCACCGTCGCGCAGCGGATCTTCGGCGCTCCCGGCGTCCGCTCCCCGAAGAAGGTGTAGGCCCGCGCCGCCAGCGTGGCGAGATCGCCGGGCCCGTAAGACAGGAGGTCCTCAGGCACCGTGCGGCTGTAGAGCAGGCCGGCGAAGGAAGGCGGCGCCTGCGGGTCGATCCGTGTCAGCGCCGCGCCTGCGTCGTGCAGGAGGACCTGGGCGGCGGTGTCGTCGTCGCCTGCCGGGGTGTCGGTTGTCATGGGAGACCTCGCGCTGTGACGCCGGGAATCGGATCGAGGCGCATTGGGAGTTTTCACAATCTGCAGGCGGTCGTCGAGAGCAAGTCACGCGACCTTGGCCGTGTGATGACCGGCGCTGCGAAACGTGCGCACCTCGCAAACTCTTGATGGCGCGAGCCTAATCGCCGCGGCCGGTGCGATTTACGGGACGCGCGAAAGATGTACACTTTGTCGCTGCGACGAAAACAGCGGGCAGAGACATGGCCAAGGGCACGGCGGCACTCAAGAAGAACAGCGAGACGAAGCAGGAGCCGGCCAAATCCGCTCCCGCCAAATCCGTTCCGGCGGAGCCGGTCGCGGCCGACGATGCGCCGGTGATCGCGCTCGATCTCGGGCCGGCGAACCTGTCGCCTGCGATGCAGGCCTATTTTCAAAAATGTCAGGACAAGCTCGGCTTCGTGCCGAACGTGCTCGTCGCCTATGCCTTCGATTCGGCGAAGCTCGAAGCCTTCGCCGCGATGTACAACGACCTGATGCTGGCGCCGAGCGGTCTGTCGAAACTCGAACGCGAGATGATCGCGGTCGCCGTGTCGTCGCAGAATAGCTGCTATTACTGCCTGACCGCGCACGGCCAGGCCGTGCGGCAATATTCCGGCGATCCGCTCCTGGGCGAGCACATGGTGATGAATTATCGCGTCGCGCGATTGTCGAAGCGCCAGCGCGCGATGCTCGACTTCGCCGTGAAGCTCACCAACGAGCCGTGGGCGGTCGAGGAAGACGACCGCGCGCTGTTGCGCAAGGCCGGATTCTCCGACCGCGACATCTGGGACATCGCCGCAGTCACCGGCTTCTTCAATATGTCGAACCGCATCGCCTCCGCCACCGACATGCGGCCGAATACCGTCTATCACGGGATGTCGCGGTGAGAATGATCGCCGTCATCCCGGCCGAGCGAAGCGCGAGTCGGGATCCGGTACTCCGCGGGATCTCGATAGGCCGCGGCATACCGGATTCCCGCTTCCGCGGGGACGACCGATGATGGTGACCCGCTTCCTTTCTATTGCCGCCGCCTTCCTCTTCACCGCCTTCGCCTGGGCGCAGTCGCAGCCGCAACTCGCCTCGACGCTGCCGGACATCCGGCCGGTCGCCGGCATCGTCGCGCAGCACGGCATGGTCGTGGCGCAGGAACAGCGGGCGGCGCGCATTGGCATCGAGATCCTCGACCGCGGCGGCAATGCCGTGGACGCGGCGGTGGCGGTCGGCTTCGCCATGGCGGTGACCTATCCGCGCGCCGGCAATCTCGGCGGCGGCGGCTTCATGGTCATCCATCTGGCCAAGGGCGACAACGACACCGCCATCGACTATCGCGAAACAGCGCCGGCGGCGGCGACGTCGACCATGTTCCTCGATGCGCAGGGCAATGCCGATCCGAAGAAGTCGCGCGATTCCGGGCTCGCCGTCGGCGTGCCGGGCACGGTCGCTGGGCTGGCGATGGCCGCGCGGAAATACGGTTCCGGCAAGTTCATGCTTGCCGACCTGATCGCGCCGGCGATCCAGCTCGCCCAGGAAGGGTTCCCGATCGAAGACGACCTCGCCGATTCGCTGAAGCCGGCGCGTGAGCGGCTCGGCCGCTGGCCGTCGACGAAGGATATCTTCTTCAACGGCGATCAACCGATGGAGGAGGGCGACCGGCTGATCCAGGCCGATCTCGCCGACACGCTGCGCGCCATTGCCAAAGATGGACCGGGCGCCTTCTACAAGGGCGACATCGCCGACCGCATCGCGACCGCGGTCAGGGGCGCCGGCGGCGTCATGACCGCCGACGATCTCGCCGGCTATCGCGCGGTGGAGCGCCCGGTCGTGCGCGGCACCTATCGCGGCTATGACATCGTCTCGATGCCGCCGCCGTCCTCGGGCGGCGTGCATCTCATCGAGATGCTCAACATCCTCGAAGGCTACGACCTCGGCAAGCTGCCGCGCGAGGAGGCGTTGCATTACGAGATCGAGGCGATGAAGCGCGCCTATGCCGACCGCGCCGTCTACATGGGCGATCCGGATTCGGTGAAGATGCCGATCGCCGGCCTCATCGCCAAACCCTACGCCGCGAGTTTGCGTGCCAGCATCGGCGCGCAGGCCACCCCCGCGGCGGACATTCACGCCGGCAAGCCGCCGGCGGTCGAGGGCCGCAACACCACGCATTTCTCCGTCATCGATAAGGACGGCAATGCGGTGTCGAACACCTACACGCTGAATTTCAGCTATGGGCTCGGCCTCGTCGCCGACGGCACCGGCGTAATGCTCAACAACGAGCTCGACGATTTCACCGCCAAGCCCGGCGCGGCCAACGCCTATGGCCTTGTCGGATTCGCCGCCAATTTGCCGGGTCCGGGCAAGCGGCCGCTGTCGTCGATGACGCCGACCATCGTGCTCAAGGACGGCAAGCCGTTCCTCATCACCGGCTCGCCGGGCGGCAGCCGCATCATCACCGCCGTGCTGCAGGTGATCGTCAACGTCATCGACTTCCATATGCCGATCGACAAGGCGGTCGAGGCGCCGCGCCTGCATAACCAGTGGCAGCCGGATCAGACTTATGTCGAGCCGGGCTTTGCGCCCGACGTGCTCGCCGCGCTTAGCGCGCGCGGGCATCGTCTGGTGCCGACGGCGCCGCACACGTCGGCCAATTCCATCGAAGTCACCCCGCAGGGCTATGTCGGCGCAGCCGACAGCCGCACCCGCGGCGCCATGGCCGCGGGTTATTGAAGGACAAGCCAATGAGCGATTCGGTCGAACGCGTGCGCGCGGCGCTGACCGCTGCCGGACATCCCGACACGATCGACGTCTTTCCCGACGGCACGCGCACGGCGGAGGACGCGGCCGCCGCCGTCGGCTGCGCCGTGGCGCAGATCGCCAAGTCGATCGTGCTGCGCGCCGGCGAGCAGGTGGTGCTGGTCATCGCCTCGGGCGCCAACCGCGTCGACACCGGGAAGATCGAGGCGAGGCTCGGCCAGCCGGTGAAGCCGGCCGACGGACGCTGGGTGCGCGACGTCACCGGCTTCGCCATCGGCGGCGTCGCGCCGGTCGGCCACGCCCAGCCGCCCTGTATCTTCATCGACCAAGACCTGATGGCGCTCGACCCTGTCTGGGCCGCGGCCGGCTCGCCGCGGCACGTGTTCCGCACCAGTGCGGCGGAACTCGCCCGCATGACCGGCGGCCAAGTGGCCGACGTGAAGGAGGGGTGAACCCCTGCCGCCGGAGGGCTACCGGCGCGGCGCGGGCTGGTCTAAGAGAACGGCGGTCCTTGGTTCCGCTGACGAGAGGAGACATCGAAGTGAGCTCAATCAGGAACGATGTGGCGTCTGCCGCCCGATCTCATTGGTCGATCCGCGCGGCCGGCGTGCTCGCAGCGGTCGTTATCGGGTCCGTCCTGCTGGCGGCCTCCGCCCGGACGCAGATCCCGTTCTGGCCCGTGCCCATGACCATGCAGACGCTCGCCGTCATCGTGATCGGCATGACGCTCGGCGCCCGGCTCGGCTTCGTGGTCGTCACTGCCTATGTGCTGGAGGGCCTGATGGGCCTGCCGGTCTTCGCGAACACCCCGGAGCGCGGCGCCGGGCTTGCCTATTTCATGGGTCCGACCGGCGGTTATCTGGTCGGCTTCTGCATCGCCGCCTATGTGAGCGGCTGGCTGGCCGAGCGCGGCTTCGGCGGCAGCGTGCTGCGCGCCGGTTTCGTCAATCTGGTCGGCACGCTGATCATCCTCGCCTGCGGCAGCGCCTGGCTCGCGCACCTGATCGGCTTCGGCAAGGCCTATGCGCTGGGTATCAGCCCGTTCCTGCTGTCGTCGCTGGTCAAGATCGCGCTCGGCGGCGTGCTGGTGGTGATGATCGGCCGCACACCGCTCAAGCGCCTGACGTCCGACCGCTAAGGTCCGAGACAGGGTTCACGACGGACGGGCCGGGACGGGATGTTCCGGCCCGTTTTCATTGTGCGGCCGTGTTCGTCCGCGCTTGGCGGCTGGACGTCAGGCGGCCGCCGGCGCGCCGACATCGAGGCGCCGCCTAAACTGCTGAATTGTTTGAGAGTTACTGGAGCGGGCGAAGGGATTCGAACCCTCGACCCCGACCTTGGCAAGGTCGTGCTCTACCCCTGAGCTACACCCGCATCCGGTAGTCATCTGGCCGGCAAAGCCGGCCGCCAAGGCCGTTCCTATAGCCATAACCGGCCTGCCTTGGCAACAACCCTTTGGCCCGGAAGGTCAATGCTTTCGATGCCGGCGGCGGTGTTCCCGCGGCGGCGCTCCTTCGTAACGCGGATTCGGATTGCAGAAGCCGCGGGTGCCCGCAAGGATATAGGGCACACAGGCCTCCAGGGTCGGATACCGGCAGTCCCACACGGTGTCGCCCCAGCCCCAGGAAAAGACCGCGCACCACGGGGCCTGAGGCCGTTCCCGCCAGGTCGCCGCGCCGGCCGGCGAGGGCGCCAGCGCCGCCAGTCCAAGCACCGTCAGTCCAAGCACCGCTGCCGCGATCAGACGCATCCCAACACCTCCCGTTTGCGCGGCGTCCGATACGCGCGCGCTCCGCAGCGATAACGGCTTCGCGCAAACCGGGCCAGACCTGCTAGGAAATGCCCGTCCCGCCATAACGTTGCCCGTCCCCGATGTCCGACACCTCCGCGCCCAAGACACCCGACGACCTTTTTGCCGCGCTCGACTCGCTCGGGATCGAGCATTCCACCATCAAGCATCCGCCGCTGTTCACGGTCGAGCAGGCGCGCGAATTGCGCGGCCAGATTCCCGGCGGTCACACCAAGAACCTGTTCTTGCGCGACAAGAAGGGTGCGCTGTTCCTCGTCGTGGCGCTGGAGGATGCGGTCATCGATCTCAAGGGCCTACACCGGCTGCTGGGCGCCTCCGGGCGCTTCTCGTTCGGTTCGGCCGACTTGCTGCGCGAGGTCTGGGGGGTGGCGCCCGGCTCGGTGACGCCGTTCGGTGCCATCAACGACACTTGCCACCGCGTGACGGTCATTCTCGACGCCCCCATGCTGGAACACGCGCTCCTGAATTACCATCCGCTGGTCAACACCATGACCACGTCGATCGCGCGCGACGATCTGGTCCGGTTCCTCGAGTGGAGCGGCCATCCGCCGCGGGTCGAGCGTGTCTCCGGGCTGCTGCCGGAGGCCGACTGACCCCGATTGCATTCGCCCAGCGAATGACCCATTTAAGCCGCACGGAACCGGGAATTATTGCTTCCAGTCGGCATTTCTGAAGGGCGAGCACAGATGTTCGATAATGGCGGGACGGTCGCGGCGGCAGCCGATGTGGTCAAGGACACGACCACGCAGACCTTCATGAAGGACGTGATCGAGGAGTCCAAACGCCAGCCGGTGCTGGTCGACTTCTGGGCGCCCTGGTGCGGTCCCTGCAAGCAGCTCACGCCGGTGCTGGAGAAGGCGGTCAAGGCCGCCAAAGGCAAGGTCAAGCTCGTCAAGATGAACATCGACGAGCATCCGGCCATCCCCGGCCAGATGGGCATCCAGTCGATTCCTGCGGTCATCGCCTTCGTCAACGGACAGCCGGCCGACGGCTTCATGGGCGCGCTGCCGGAGAGCCAGGTGGTCGCGTTCCTCGAGCGCCTGACCAAGGGCAAGATCGGCGGCGAGGAGCAGGATCTCCTCAAGGCTGCCGACCAGGCGCTGATCGATGGCGATGCGGCAACCGCCGCGGAGATCTACGCGCAGCTTCTGCAGGAGGACGGCGCCAACGTGCACGCGCTCGCGGGGCTCGCCCGCTGCTATGTCGAGACCGGCGCGCTGGAGCAGGCCAAGCAGACGCTCGCCATGGTGCCGGAGGCCAAGCGCAATGAGGCGCCGGTCGCGGCCGCGCGCGCCGCGCTCGAGGTGGCCGAGCAGGCGAAATCGCTCGGGCCCTTCGCCGAACTGGAAGAGAAGGTGCTCGCAAATCCGCTCGACCATCAGGCGCGTTTCGATCTCGCCCTCGCGCTCAATGCGCAGGGCAAGCGCGAGGAGGCGGCGCAGCAGCTCCTCGAGATCGTCAGGCGCGACCGCAAGTGGAACGATGACGGCGCGCGCAAACAGCTCGTCCAGTTCTTCGAAGCCTGGGGCTTTGCCGATCCGGCGGCGGTCGAAGGCCGCAAGAGACTGTCTTCGATTCTGTTTGCATGATCCTGGTGTCATCGTCCGCGCGAGAGCGGACGATCCAGTGGTCCCGACCGGCGTGATAAGCTTGACGGATACTCGCTGAAGCTTCGGGGTACTGGATGCCCCACTTGCGCGGGGCATGACAGCGGCGGAGTAGGCGATGCCGATGAACGCCCAGTACCGGGGGCCGATCGATCTGCCCGAAGTGATTCCGGTGTTTCCGCTGCCGGGCGCGCTCTTGTTGCCGCGCGGGCAGATGCCGCTCAACATTTTCGAGCCGCGCTATCTGGCAATGGTCGACGATGCGCTGCGCGACGGTCATCGGCTGATCGGCATGATCCAGCCCGATCCGACACAGCCGGCGGACGCCGATAGGCCGAAGCTGTTCCGCTTCGGCTGCGTCGGCCGCATCACCCAGCTCGCCGAAAGCGGCGACGGCCGCTATCTCATCGAGCTCACCGGTGTGGCGCGCTTCCAGGTGCTCGAGGAGCTTGCGGTCGCGACGCTCTACCGCCAGTGCCGCGTCACCTACGCGCCCTTTGCCGACGACTTCGTGCCGCGCAAGGGCGAGCAGGAGGTCGATCGCGGCGCGCTGCTCGCCGCGCTCAGCGACTTCCTCAAGGCCAACAATCTCAAGGCCGACTGGGAGGGCATCGAGAAGGCGCCGAACGAGGCGCTGGTCAATGCGCTGTCGATGATGTCACCCTACGGCACCGCCGAGAAACAGGCGCTGCTCGAGGCGCCGGACCTGAAAACGCGCGCCGAGATCCTCGTCGCCATCACAGAGATCGAGCTCGCCAAAAAGAACACCGACGGCGAGCCGCCGCTGCAGTAATTCCGCCGCGTGCTATAGTCGCCGCCACCTTCCGGAGTACTTCCGATGCCGACCCCCACGCCTGACCGGCCCGCTGCCGGCGCTATCGATCCCAAGCTCCTGGAGATCCTCGTCTGCCCGCTGACCAAGGGGCCGCTCGAATTTGACGCCGAAAAACAGGAGCTCATCTCCCCCCGCGCCAAGCTCGCTTATCCGATCCGCGACGGCATTCCGATCATGCTGCCGGAAGAGGCGCGACGGCTGGAGTGAACCATTCCAGGCTCGTCGCACGCCTAAGCGGAGAATCCAGCGCCGACACTCGGCGCAACCTTATCGATAACAGAACGCATGGTGCCCGCAGTTGCGGGCATAACAGCGAACAAGGAAAGGAAACGACACATGATCAAGATCTGGGGGCGCAACACCTCGTCGAACGTGCAGAAGGCGATGTGGGCCGTCGGCGAACTTGGCCTCGCGCACACGCGCATCGACGTCGGCGGTGCCTTCGGCAAGAATCATGAGCCGGCTTACCTCGCGATGAATCCGAACGGCCTTGTGCCGACGCTCGAGGAGGAAGACGGCTTCCTGCTGTGGGAGTCGAACTCGATCGTGCGCTATCTCGCCGGCAAGCACGACAAGGCGGGTGCGCTCGAGCCGAAGGATGCCAAGCAGCGCGCGCTGGCGAGCCAGTGGATGGATTGGCAGCTATCGGTGATAGGACCGGCGATCACGCCGGTGTTCTGGGGCCTGATCCGCACGCCGCCGGAGAAGCGCGACATGGCGGCGATCAAGACCGGGCAGGAGAAGACCGTCGCAGCGATGCAGATCCTCGACAGCCGGCTCGCCAAGGCGCCGTTCGTCGCCGGCGATGCATTCTCCTACGGCGACATTCCGGTCGGCGTCATGTGCTACCGCTATCGCCAGCTCGTTCCGGATCGTCCGGCGACGCCGCATCTCGATCGCTGGTACGCGGCGATCGCGGCGCGCAAGGCGTTCCACGATCACGTCGGCAGCGTTCCGCTGTCTTGAGGCTCGTCGAGCGCCAATGACTCGTCATGGCCGGGCTTGTCCCGGCCATCCACGTCTTACGAGTTGGATTGCTGCAAAGACGTGGATGCCCGGCACAAGGCCGGGCATGACGCGGAGATGCTTTGAGTCTCCGGCTTGACGAAAGCCTACGCCCAGGGCCGCGCGTCCTGGGCCTTCTGCTCGTAGCTGACGATCTTGCTCTGCTTCTGCTGCGTCAGGCCGATATCGTCGAGTCCGTTGAGCAGGCAGTGCTTGCGGAAGGGGTCGATGTCGAACTTGACCACGCCGCCGTCCGGTCCGCGGATTTCCTGTTTCTCGAGATCGACAGTCAGCGTCGAGTTGGCGCCGCGCTCGGCGTCGTCGAACAGCTTCTCCAGATCCTCCGGCGAGACGCGGATCGGCAGCAGGCCGTTCTTGAAGCAGTTGTTGTAGAAGATGTCGCCGAACGAGGTCGAGATCACGCAGCGGACGCCGAAGTCGGCGAGCGCCCAGGGCGCGTGCTCGCGCGAGGAGCCGCAGCCGAAATTGTCGCCGGCGACGATGATCCGGGCGTTGCGGTAGGCCGGCTTGTTGAGCACGAAGTCGGGGTTCTCGGAGCCGTCGTCCTTGTAGCGCTGCTCGGAGAACAGGCCCTTGCCGAGCCCGGTGCGCTTGATCGTCTTGAGGTATTGCTTCGGGATGATCATGTCGGTGTCGACGTTGATCACGCGCATGGGCGCCGCGACGCCCTCGAGGACTGTGAACTTATCCATGAATCTCGTACTCCGGCCGGCCAGTCTGGCCCGGTCTTTTGTCAGGCCGGGCGGGTCGCGGTCAATACCGCGGGCTTCGGCCCTGCCATGCGGAATGGCCCGGAAACGGCCTCAATCCCGCTGGAAGCGGGCCTCCCGCTTCACCTCGCAGACCTGAACGCTATAGGCTTCGTAATAGCGCTCACGGCCGAGCTTCTGCGCCTCGCGATGTTCGGGATGCATGCGCCAGGCTCGCAGCGCCTCCTCGCTCTCGAACTCGACCACGGTTACGCGCTCGCCGTCGTCGGCAAAGAAGCCCTTGTGCGAGATGTAGCCCGGCATGGTGCGGGCGATCTCGTTCATGCGGTTGGCGAGGGCGACATACTCCTCGCGCAGGTTGGGCCGCAGGCGCGAGCGGAACACGGTGACGATCATGGCGGTCTCTCCCCGGTTGCAGCCGCCATGCTGGCGTGCCGGTGCTGCCGCCGCAAATGCAACGTCGCGATGTCCGGCATTTGCGTTGCTGATGATCGGCGCAGGGCGCGGTCAGGCCCCGGCTTCGATCGCTTCCATGTCCTCGTCGGAGAAGCCGAAATGGTGCCCGATCTCGTGCACCAGGACGTGGGTGACGATGGCCGAGAGGCTGTCCTCGTGCTCGGCCCAGTAGTCGAGGATCGGCCGGCGATAGAGCCAGATCATGTTCGGCATGTGCGTCGGGGCCATCTCCGACTGGAACGGCAGCCCAACCCCCTGAAACAGCCCGAGCAGGTCGAACTCACTGTCGAGATGCATAGATTTGACCACCTCTTCGGTGGGGAAGTCCTCGACCCGGATGACCAGGTCCTGGCACATCGCCCGGAACTGCTCCGGAAGCCTGGCATAGGCCTCGCGCGCCAGCGCCTCGATATCGGCAAGGGAGGGTGGGGCGGCGGCACGCCAGCGGTCGGAAAAACCGGTCATAGCCCCTTTCTAGGCGCTGCGCGGCCCGGAACCAAGCGGTTGACGGAACTCCGGAAATAGGCGACCGTTAACCATTGTGGCAAAGGAGGCTGCGATGTCGCATGCCCGTCTGTCCGCCGCCCTCGCGACCGTGGCCGTCTGTGGGCTGGTCCTGCCGCTTGCCGGTGCATCGTCCGCGCGCGCCGAGTTCTTCGGCTGCAACGACCGGCCCGGTCAGGTGCTCTACGACAGCAATTGGAGCCACGGCGGCGCCCGCACCTCGCGCTCCGCCCGCTACACGCACGAATACTCGGCGCAACCGCGCCGCGCGACCGCCGCGCGCGTGACGATGTCCGGCGCCCGGCGCTATTATTCCGACAGTCGTTACCGCTAGGAGTTCCAAAATGCCGCGCGTGCGGGCCCGATTGATCCTCGGCGCGATGGTGCTCGTTTTCGGCGCCGCGGCGCCGGCAGCGGCCCAGCCGACCAATGACGGCGAGGGGCTGACGCGGCAGGGCCGCACGCGCATCGTCATCCACCCGCGCCACCTCGAGCCCGGCCCCAATGCCCGGCGTTACTGCCGGGCATGGCTGGCGATCGAGAACCGGCCGAGCGGGCAGGTGATCACGCCGCAGCGCGAGTGCTGGTGGCAGTAACAAACTTCCAAAAAGCGCGGGTTTCAACCGAACCTTCCCGTTGAATCGGGAAACGCATTCGTCTGTCGCTCGTTAATGGGGCGAGTGGGGCGCTTGTGGAGGTGTAGGCATGTCCAGGTCTCTGAAGCTTCTGGCCGGTGCGATCCTCGCGTCCGGCATTTTGGCGATGGCGCCGCAAGCCGCCCAGGCTCAGCATCATCGCATCGGCGGCGGCGGCCACTACTATCACGGTGGTGGCCACTATCACGGCGGCGGTCACTATCGAGGCGGCGGCTGGGGCTGGGGTCCCGGCTTTGCGCTCGGCTTCGGTCTCGGCGCCGCTCCGTATTATGCCGCGCCGTATTACTACGGCGGCAATTGCGGCTGGGTGCGTGAGCGCTTCTGGCGCTACGGCTATTGGCACGTCCGCCGCGTCTGGCGCTGCTGGTAAGAACTCCCAGAAATTGAGAAGGCCCGCCGGATGGCGGGTCTTTTCAATTGGCCCGGCACTCAATCGTACCTCGGGCGCGATCGGGTGCGTTCTTGCGCTGGATCAATCCGGGCCCTGACGGTTCGACGATGATGCACGCTGTCGGGGACTCTGGAGAGGTGTGACCATGTCCAGGTTCTGCAAGCTTCTCGCCGCCGCCCTTGTCATCGGCGGCATGGCGGCCGCGGCGCCGCACGCCGCGCTGGCCCAGCATCATGTCATCGGTGGCGGTTCCTACCACGGCGGCGGTTCCTATCACGGTGGTGGCGGTTACTACCGCGGCGGTGGCGGCTACTATCACGGCGGTGGCCGCTATTACGGCGGTGGCTACTATCGTGGTGGCGGCTGGGGTTGGGGCTGGGGCCCTGGCTTCGCGCTCGGTTTGGGTCTCGGCTACGGTGCGCCGTACTACTACGGCGGGCCGTACTCTTACGGCGGCTGCGGCTGGGTGCGTCAGCGCTACTGGTACCGCGGCTACTGGCACGTGCGCCGAGTCTGGCGCTGCTGGTGACGCAAATTTAAAAGGCCCGCCATGTGGCGGGCCTTTTGCTTTGACGGGTATGTGAGCCGCGCTCAGCGCCAGTCGCGCACGTCGACGAAGTGGCCGGCGATTGCCGCCGCCGCCGCCATCGCCGGCGACACGAGATGCGTGCGGCCCTTGTAGCCCTGGCGGCCCTCGAAATTGCGGTTCGAGGTCGAGGCGCAGCGCTCGCCCGGCGCCAGCTTGTCCGGGTTCATGGCAAGGCACATCGAGCAGCCCGGCTCGCGCCATTCGAAACCCGCGGCCCTGAAGATCTTGTCGAGACCTTCCGCTTCCGCCTGCTCCTTCACCAGCCCCGAGCCCGGCACGATCATGGCGTTGACGTTGCCGTTGACGGTCTTGCCGTCGACGACGCGCGCCACCTCGCGCAAGTCCTCGATGCGCGCATTGGTGCACGAGCCGATGAAGACGCGGTCGAGCTTGATGTCGGTGATCTTCTCGCCGCCCTTCAGCCCCATGTAGCCGAGCGAGCGTTCGGCTGCGACGCGCTTGTTGTCGTCGGCGATCTCGCTCGGCACCGGCACGCGGCCGGTGATCGAGACGACCTGCTCCGGGCTCGTGCCCCAGGTGACGATCGGTGGCAGCTTCGCCGCATCAAGCCGGATTTCGCGGTCGAAATGAGCGCCGTCGTCGGAGTGCAACGTCTCCCAATAGCGCATCGCCTGATCCCACAGCGCGCCCTTCGGCGCCATCGGCCGGCCCTTCAGGTACGCGTAGGTCTTCTCGTCCGGCGCGATGAACCCGGCCTTGGCGCCGCCTTCGACCGACATGTTGCAGACGGTCATGCGTCCTTCCATCGACAGGCCGCGGATCGCCTCGCCGGCATATTCGAGCGCATAGCCGGTGCCGCCGGCGGTGCCGATCTCGCCGATGATGGCGAGGATGATGTCCTTGGCGGTGACGCCGGCCGGCAACGTGCCGTCGACGATCGCACGCATGTTCTTCGACTTCTTCTGGATCAGCGTTTGCGTGGCGAGCACGTGCTCGACCTCCGACGTGCCGATGCCGTAGGCGAGCGCGCCGAAGGCGCCGTGCGTCGCGGTGTGGCTGTCGCCGCAGACGATCGTCGTGCCGGGCAGGGTGAAGCCCTGCTCGGGGCCGATGATGTGGACGATGCCCTGCCGCTTGTCGAACTCGTTGAAATAGGTGACGCCGAAGTCCTTGGCATTCTGCGCGAGCGCGGCGATCTGCTCGGCGCTCTCCGCGTCGGGGTTTGGCTTGGAGCGGTCGGTGGTCGGCACGTTATGGTCGACGACGGCAAGCGTCTTCTCCGGCGCATGCACTTTGCGCCCCGAGTTGCGCAGGCCTTCGAAGGCCTGCGGGCTCGTCACCTCGTGCACGAGATGGCGGTCGATGTAGATGAGGCAGGTGCCGTCGGGCTGTTCGTCGACGACGTGGTCGTCCCAGATCTTGTCGTAGAGAGTGCGGGCGGTCATGGCGGAAACCTTGGCTCTGTGGAATTGAAAACGTGGCGGACAGGCTCGACCCGGCGTCACGCCGGGGAGCGCATCAAAGGCCGCCTAGCATGGTGGCGGTCAGGCGGCCGAAGAAACGCCACGGCAAGCGGGCGTGGTCGGCAAGCACGATGCGGTGCGCTTTGGTGATCATGCGGCTTATATAGCCGCTCGCATTCGCCGCGACAACGAATAGCCGGTATCCGCGCGCGTTGCGGCGCAAAAGCAACGAGCCCGGATTCCTGCCGTGCAGGAACCCGGGCTCGCAAGCAGTCCCGCAAAAAGGGCGAGCTTACTCGTTCGCGGCCGCAGCCTCGGCGGCAGCGGCGGTCGTGCCGGTCGCCTCGACGATGCGCGCCTTCTTGCCGCGCAGGCCACGCAGATAATAGAGCTTGGCGCGGCGCACCTTGCCGCGGCGCACGACCTTGATCGAGTCGATCATCGGCGAATACAGCGGAAACACGCGCTCGACGCCTTCGCCGTAGGAAATCTTCCGGACGGTGAAGCTCTGGTGCAGGCCGCCGCCGGCACGGGCGATGCACACGCCCTCATAGGCCTGCACGCGGCTCTTGTCGCCTTCGACGACCTTCACGTTCACGAGCACGGTGTCGCCGGGCCCGAAGTCCGGGATGTCCTTGCCGGCGGAGAGCTTCTCGATCTGCTCTTTCTCCAGCGTCTGGATGATGTTCATGGGTCAACTCCGTCGGCAGCGCCAGCAACCGGCGCGCGGTTCTAGGGCGTCAAATTCTGAATGGGTCGGCCGGGCTTTTAGACCAATTGGGGCGGCTTGTCACGCGCCGATCACGTCCTGGAAGGGCTGTTTTTGGGCGGTTTTCGGGCAACGTAGGCGGCCCAGAGGTCGGGACGGCGCGCGCGGGTCAGCCGCTCGGCCTCCGCCCGGCGCCAGGCGGCCACCTTGGCGTGGTCGCCGGAGGTCAGGATTTCCGGGATCGGCTCGCCCTCGAACACCGGGGGGCGGGTATATTGCGGGTACTCGAGCAATCCGTCGGCAAAGCTCTCCTCGACCGCCGAGGCCTCCTTGCCCATGACGCCGGCGAGCAGCCGGACGCAGGCATCCAGCAGGGCCAGCGCCGGGATTTCGCCGCCGGACAGCACGAAATCGCCGATCGACACCTCCTCCAGGCCGCGGGCGGCGATCAGCCGCTCGTCCACGCCCTCGAAGCGGGCGCAGAGGACCACCACGCCCTTGCCGTGGGCGAGTTCGGAGACCCGCCGCTGGGTCAATGGCCGACCGCGCGGGCTCATCAGCAGGCGCGGCCGCGTGTCGCGCGGAACGGCATCGAGCGCCCGGGCCAACACATCCGCCTTCATGACCATGCCGGGACCGCCACCGGCCGGGGTGTCGTCGACCGTGCGGTGGCGATCGGTGGCATGAGCGCGGATGTCGAGCGCCTCCAGCGACCACAGACCGGCGGCGAGCGCCTTGCCGGCGAGGCTCGTGCCCAGGGGCCCGGGGAACATCTCGGGGAAGATGGTCAGAACGGATGCGCGCCACATGGGTCATCTCCAGGACCAGTTCGTCCCCGCGAAAGCGGGGACCCAGGGCCAAGTTTGCACGCGCTTCGACTACGACTCTGGGTTCCCGCTTTCGCGGGGCCGAACGGAGACTTTGTCCTCACCCACGCGGGCCTCGATCTCCTCCGGCAGCACCACGACCATGCGCCGGGCCTTGATGTCCACCTCGGGAACGACAGCCTCTGTGAACGGCAGCAGCAGCGTCTTGCCGCCTCCCGCCGGCGCGATCTCGACGATGTCGCCGGCGCCGAAATTGTGGACCGCCGCGACGGTGCCGAGGCTCGCGCCGTCCGGCGCCACCGCGGCGAGCCCGACGAGGTCGGCGTAGTACCAGGTGTCGTCCTCGTCGATCGCCGGCAGCCGCTCGCGCGGCAAATAGAGTTCGACGTTGCGCAAGGCTTCCGCGGCATTGCGGTCGGCAACGCCCTCGACGCGCGCGATGAGGAAATCCTTGGCCGGGCGCAAGGCGGCGATGACGAACTGCCGCGTGCCGTCCTTGCTCTCGAGCGGGCCGTAGTCGGTGACGGCGAGCGGGTCCTCGGTGAACGACCACAGCTTCACCTCGCCGCGCACACCATGCGCGGCGCCGAAGCGTGCGACGAGCACTTTTGATCCTTCGTCGCTCGTCGGAGCAGCGGCGACGTGCTCTTCCGCCCTCATGGTGAGGAGCGTCGCGAAGCGACGCGTCTCGAACCATGGGGGCGAAACTCTGCGCGGCGTTTCGATAGTTCCGCAAGGCGCGCGAAATCGCCGGCCATCAAAGCCTCCTTCTTCGCACGCGACCAGCCCTTGATTTTCCGTTCGGCAGTGATCGCATCCACAATCTGGTCGAAGTATTCGCTGTAAACCAGGACCACGGGGCGCCGCTTTTCCGTAAAACCGGGGTAGTGGCCGTGCTGATGTTCGGCGACACGCTGCTCGAGTTCGGCGCGTGTCGTTCCGGTGTAATAGGACCCGTCAGAACAACGCAGAATGTAGAGCCACGCTCCCATGCGTCGCCTCGTCCTTCGAGACGGCCGGCTTTGCCGGCCTCCTCAGGACGAGGCTAACACAAGCGCGAGGGCGCAACAGCAGCTTACGCCGCGGGTGCGGCCGGAGCCTTGGCGGC
>Ga0182749_1000877_pt1 | contig 25288 bp, 20 predicted proteins | sample eDN3rd37CKraftMG_FD_128875 | JGI IMG/M metagenome (GOLD analysis project Ga0182749, IMG submission 128875) | Enriched Miracle-Growth compost microbial communities from Emeryville, California, USA - eDNA 3rd pass 37_C Kraft MG (version 2) (version 2) ...
CGCGCCAGGCGATCGACCCGCCACCGGTGCCGACCTCGACCACGTCGATCATCGGCACCATCACGGGATGGCCGCTGGCATAGCCGCCGACATAATAGCCGGGCGCCATGGTCGGCTCGCCGTCGCGGATCAGGCTCGCTTTTGCGGTCGTGCCGCCCATGTCGAACGAGATGACGTTGCCGTAGCCGAGCTTCTCGCCCACGCGCGCCGAGGCGATGATGCCGCCGACCGGACCGGACTCCATCATGGCGACCGGCCGCTCCTGCGCGACCTCCGGCGTCATAACGCCGCCGTTCGAGCGCATGATCGAGAGGTCGCCCTTGAACCCGACCTCGCCGAGATTTTGCTTCAGACTTTTGACGTAGCCGCCGACCTTCGGGCCGATATAGGCGTTCACGACCGTCGTCGAGGTCCGCTCGAATTCGCGGTATTCGCGCAGGATGTCGTGGGACAGCGACAGATAGGCATCTGGTAGAATCTTGCGGACGATGGCGCCGGCCTCTCTCTCGTGCTCGGGGTTCGTATAGGAGTGCAGGAAGCAGACGGCGACGGCCTCGACGCCTTCAGCCTTGAGAGCCTGTGCCGCCGCCTCAACGCCGGCGCGGTCAAGCGGCCGATGGACATCACCCGACGCCAGCAGCCGTTCCGCGACTTCCCGCGTGAGATGACGCGGCACCAACGGCCGATGACGGTGAAACAGCAGGTTATACGCTTCGGGCCGATTGCCGCGGCCAATGATGTAGACGTCGCGCGTGCCATGCGTGACGATGAGACCGGTCTTCGCTCCCTTTCGCTCGATCAGCGTGTTGATCGCGATCGTCGAGCCATGGATCAGATCGTCGATCTTGCCGGCCTGCAGGCCGCTCTTGCGGATGCAGTCGATGATGCCCTGAACGAGGTTCTTCGGCGTCGTGAGGCTCTTGGCCTCAACGAAACGTCCCGCGCGGTCGTCGAATCCGATCAGATCCGTAAATGTCCCGCCGATGTCGATCGCGACGACGATCACGCGCCACTCCCTGCTTTCCACCCGGCAGCCTGGTGAGGCTGCGTTCTTTTATTTCCGACCCGCGCAAGACGGGATCGGCTCCTTGCGCTCAGGGTGCGAACAAGGCCCTAGCCAAGCAACGGGACAGGGGGCTACATTCTTATAGTCTAAAGGCTACAAGCCGGCGCCGGGGTGGCGGAGTTCGCCGGTGGTGATGGGACGGTCAGTGACAGCGGCGGATGTAAAACAGCAAGCCCACATGCAGCACGGGAGGCAGCCTTGATCACGGCCAGCCCGCGTCGCCTCGCTGTTTTCAAATCGGTCGTCGATTGCGGCGGCTTCAATCTCGCAGCCATGGAGCTTGGCATCGCCCAGCCCTCGGTCGGCGCCCATATCAAGGCGCTGGAAAGACAGGTCGGGCAGCCTTTGTTTCATCGAAAGCGGGGGAGCCGTCCTGTTCTGACCAAGGCCGGCAAGGCGCTCTATGATTTCGCCATCGATACCCTTCGGCGCTCGGCGGAAGCATCGAGCGTCCTGACCGACCTGCGCATGCGCGACGCGTCCGAGGTCTCGCTCGCATTGCACCGCGATCTGGCGCCGCTATTTCTCGCAGCGCATCTTTCGCGCTTCGCGGCCCGCTTCCCCAAAATCCGCATGATCACGCGCACCGGCACCATCGAGGACCTGCTGGCGCTGGTTCGCGAGCGTGTCGTCAATCTTGCCTGCGTGCTTGCGTCCGGACCATTGCCGGGACTGACCTCGGAAGTGCTGACGCATATGCCGGTCTTTCTCGTCGTCGCTCCCGATCACCCGCTGGCGCGGCGCAGGCGCGTCTCACCGGCCGACGTGATGCAGTTTCCGTTTTTTACCGGCCTTCGCAATTCGCGCTACATGGCGATGATCACCGACTCGTTGGCCAAAATCGGTATCGACCGGCTGGATGTCGCGATGGAGCTGCAGGACGCCGTCTCCATCATGGAGATGGTACGATTGCGGGGTGGAATTGCCGCGATCACCGCTTGCGCGGCCGAACAGGAGATCGAACGCGGCAACCTGGTCTGCTTGCGCCTTGAAAAGCAACTGCCCGATCTCGAGGTACGCTGCGCCTACCTGTCCCCACTCTCGCCGAGCAGCCAAAACTGTCTCGAATTTCTACGCGCAACGCCCGACTGAACGAGACTTCGATAGTCGTCCGACATCGATTTACGACTTCGACGCGATTTACCTTGCAGAGTCCTGCCCGGAACGCTGTAATTAAGCGATAACGCCAGTGCGACGCTACCTCAATGGAGCCGAGATGGTCTCCTAACTTGAGGATACGCCACCAGCGCTTGCCATACATAACGAGATTGCATGCCCGTTAAGCCGTCAAAAAAAACGTTAAAGGCAAGGAAAGGCCGAACCAGACAAAGCGACAGCATCGATCTTGGCTGGCTTCAGGAATTGATCGGTTTCAATCTGAGAATTGCCTACGAAGCGTCCGCCAGAGCTTATTTGCAAAGCGTAGCCAGCACCGCTCCCCACTTCGCGATGCTGGCCCTCATTTACCTCAATCCGGGCCTCACCCAGGTTGCCCTCTCCCGCGCGGTGTCTCGTGACAGCTCGAGTTTGACGGCCGTTCTGGACGACCTATGCAAGCGACGGCTCGTGACGCGGACGCGCCCGGATCACGACCGAAGAAGTTATGAGTTGAGGATAACGCCCGCCGGCGTCAAGGCGATGGAGAAGCTGAAGCAGAAAGTCGACGCTCATGAGCGAGAACTGAACGAGCTTTTTACGCGACAGGAAAAGATATCGCTCGTGAACATGCTTCAAAAAATCGTCCAGGGTTTATCCGGCTAACTCGTATTCAAGACCGCCAGGGTGCAGGATGGTTGTCTCGAATAACATCCCCAATGTCTCGCGCAAGCATGAGAATCGGCACGGCCCTGAATTTTAAAGCTTTGCCTTCTTGAGGATTGGTATCACTTCCTCGCCGAACAACCGGTGCGCGGCCTTGACCTCGTCGAGTCCGGCACCCCAGTGCAGCACTGCCAGAAAGTTTCGTGCGCCGGAGCGCCCGCACTGGTCGATGATACGTTCCGACACCTGCGCCGGAGTTCCCGAAATGAACTCGTCGTCGCTCACCGAAAATCCGCCCCCTCCGCCCTTTTGGGGAGAGTCGGGGACATGAGAGAATTTCATTCGCGAGTCGTTGGCAACAAAGGCCTTGTAACGATCGGCGGCGGACTTCGCGAGTTCGCTCGCCTCCAGTTCCGATTTGGAAACAATGATGCGCCTGCGGAGGCCCAGGGAATCACCGTCGGCCTTGTACCCTAGGCCGTCCATTTCGGTGAGGTAGGCGTCGAAGACGCCGCGGACCTGTTCGGTGCTGGTGAAACCCGTGCAGATCTTGCTGTTGCGGCGGGCAGCCCGTTGCGCCGTATCCGCGTTGACGACGGTCGACCATTTCGGAGGATGCGGACGTTGCACCGGCCGCGGCAGAAGTCTCAGATTGTCGTAATGGAAATATTTCCCATGATGGTTTGCGATACCGGTTTCAAGCGTCGCGTCCAGTATTTCCACGATCTCGTTATAGATCTCGCGGGCCTGTTCGATGGTGAGGCCAAGTTTCTGAAGCTCCTGCGGCACACCAACTGCCGTCCCGATCTCCAGTCGTCCGCCGGAAAGCTGATCGAGCAGCCCTATTTCCTCCACCACGCGCGCCGCCGTGTAATAGGGAACGACGACACCCATGACGCCGAGACGGATTGTTTTTGTTCTCGCGGCAGTTGCCGCGATCAGAAGGTTCGGCGACGAGCTGAACGACCCTCCGAAATGGTGCTCGCTGAAGAAAATCCCGTCGAAGCCGAGCGCCTCGTCCCGCTCCCAGAGCGACAGGTACTCGCCGATGTATTGCGGGATGGTTTGACGCGATGCGGCCGCGGCCTCCTCGGTTAGCTCCGGCAAGAACTCGAAAACCCAGGTCCGTAGCATGCGATTTCTCTCATCATTGACAGCGGGAAAAGCTCAAGCAACCCACCATTCCTCATAAATCCCAAATCCGATTTTTATCCCTAGATTGTTTGCCGTCAAATAGATTGGTACCAAACTATCTAACTTTTTTATTTTGATATTCTGGCACCTGGCGGCGCTCGCCGCCAAGACGCGCGGGCAGAATGCCGGAAATTACGAATGCGGCATTCTTTAAAATTTTCGCCTACGCATTCCGCCTCGGAAGTCCGATGATCTCCCGCGCCTCGGCCGGCGTTGCAGGCTCAAGCCCAAGATCGCGAATAATCCGCACGATCCGCTCCACCTGCTCGATATTCTTCGCAAGACGGCCTCGCGAATAATACAGATTGTCTTCGAGACCGACGCGAACATGGCCGCCGAGCAGGATCGACTGAACGCCGGCATTGAGTTGGGACGGACCGATGGCGCTGACATTGAACACGGCATCCTTCGGCATGATGTCGACCATCTGTTGAAGAATTTTCGGGGTGTACGGCATCGCCCCCTGAAAGGCGCGGACTCCGAGCACGAAATTGATGAAATACGGTGGTTCATCAAGTCCCGCGTCGATGCAAGCTTGAACGTCGGTGAGGAGGTCGGCGGGATTAAAGACCTCCCATTCCGGCTTGATGCCTCGTTCCTTCATTAAAGTGGCGAGCTTTACGCAACGTTCGGGCGACGTCTGCACGAGAATCTCGCGGCCGGAGAAACTCGCCACCACGGTTTGAGCATCCAGAGTGCACATCTCCGCACCGGCTTCGACGCCTTTGATGCGCTCATCGAACATCAGCTCATATCGGCCATCAGGCTGCCGCCGAACCATGTCGCCGTTGATGCCGCCACCTGTCGAATTGTTGATGACGATGTCGCATTTTGCGCGGATCAAGCTATTGATTTTACGATATATTTCAGGATTGCAGGTCGCCTCGTCATCGGGTCGCCGCGCGTGCACCGCGACGACGCTCGCGCCCGCGTTGTAACAACGATAGACGTCCTCCGCGATCTCCTCGGGCTGCGTCGGGAGGTTGGGATTCTGCGCCTTGCTCGCCATTCCTCCCGTCGGCGCGATGGTGACGATGACTTTGTTGTTTCCCTTCGCCATTGCTTCTCTCCTATGCCGGTTTGCGCCGGCGTGATGCCGAGTGATGCCCGTGCCTTTGCCGTCCTACACACGCCAGTGCAGCAGCCGCCGTTCGATCAACGACAGCGCGGTCCCGCTGACATAACCAATCAGTCCGAGCAGGATCACGCCGGCATAGAGGTCGGCGGACTGAAACGATCGCGCGGCGAGAAGGATCGCCTGGCCGAGGCCGGGGCGGCTCGCCAGCATCTCGCCGACCACTGCCAGAATCAGCGCGATGGTGAGACCGACGCGCATGCCCGACAGAATGTCCGGCATCGCGCTCGGCAGGGCGATCTTCCAGATCACCTCGGTGCGCGACAGGGCGAGCGCGCGGCTGACCTGATAGAGCCGTGGCTCGACCGCCGCAAAGCCATGCACCGTGGCAAGCAGCATCGGCCATAGCGCCCCAAAAGCGATCACCGCCAGAACCATCAGATCGGTCAGGCCGAGCAAGGCGATCGCAACCGGCATCATGGCCGAGGCGGGCAACGGCCGCAGGAACTCCAGCGTCGGCTCGACATAGGCGCGCGTCCTGTCCGACACGCCAATCATCGCGCCGACCACGATTCCGACCAGCGAGGCGAGCAGCCAGCCGTAAATCATGCGTTCCACCGTGGCGGCGGTTTTCGCGAGCAGCTCGCCTTCGCTCAGTCCATAGACCAGCGCATCCCAGGCGCGTTCCGGACCGGGGAGAAACACCGGCGAGACCAGCCGCGCTTGCACAACCGCGTACCAGAGCAAAATCAAAAGAAGCCCGACTCCGATACTGACGAGCTGCCATCCGGCGCGGCTGACCTGCGGCAGCATCCGTAGGCCGAGCTGCGACAGCGCGGTCATCGCTGCAGCCCCGTCATCGCCGCGGGGCCGAAGAGATATCGCTGCGACCACAGCAACAGATGGTTGAACGTCCATCCAACGACACCGAGCCAGACCAGCAGCGCCAGCATCAGTTCCGGCCGCAAGGTCTGCTGCGCGAGGATCATGTTGTAGCCGAGCCCCAAGGGGTTGGCGGCGATCTCGACCGTCACCGCGACGATGAGCGCGATGCCGGCGGACAACCTGAACGCCACAAAAATGCGTGGCAGCGCCGCCGGCAGGACGATCTTCCAGATGCGCGCGAACACGCCGAAGCCGAGCGCACGCGCGACCTGGAGCAACCGCGTCTCGACGCCGGCGACCGCCGCGCGCGCAAGAATCAGGATCGGCCAGAATGCCGCGAAGGCGACGATCGAGATTTCCATACGAAAGCCGAAGCCGAACACCAGCAAGGCGATCGGAATGAGAGCGACCGCCGGAATCGGCCGGAATGCCTCGATGGAGAATTCCATCAGTCGGTCGGCCGTTCGCGAAAGCCCGAGCAGAATGCCGATCAGCAGGCCAAAGATGGATCCGATCGCGAGCCCGGCCAGCGAGGTTGCAAGCGTCGCTGCCGTCGCCCGCAACACCGTGCCGTCCGCGAGCGCCGTCCAGAATGCCACGACGACATCGGACGGCGGCGCCAGCATGCTGCTTTCCCATCCCGTGGCGCGGGCAGCGACTTCCGCGGCGACAACGAAGCCGACGGGAATGACGAGCCCGCGCCAATCAAAGCGCTTCGTCTCCGCGCTCAATGCTCGACCTCCTTGATGACGTCGAACAACTCCCGCCGCATTCGCAGGAATTCGGGCCGCTCGCGGGTGGTGAGCTGATCGCGCGGGCGCGGCAGGTCGATCTCGAACGACAGCTCGAACCGGCCCGGATTGGGCCGCATCGCGACGATGCGATCACCGAGATAGATCGCCTCTTCCAGATCATGGGTGATAAAAAGCACGGTCGCGCCGGTGCGCGCCGCGATCGCCAGCACTTCGTCCTGCAACGCCTGCCGCGTCATGGCGTCGAGTGCGCCGAAGGGTTCGTCCATCAGCAGCACGGCGGGATCCTGCGCGAGGCAGCGGGCGATCTGCAGCCGCTGCTGCATGCCACCGGACAACTGGCTGGGGAATTTGTCGGCGTGCTGGGACAGGCCGATCAGCGCCAGCAGTTCGGCAATGCGTGCCGGGCGTTTCTCTTTCGGATAATTCATCGCCTCGAGTGCGAGCGCGATGTTGCCGGACGCCGTCCGCCATGGCAGCAGCGCCTTGCCGTAATCCTGGAACACAATGGCAATATCCTGCCGCGGCCCCGTCACCGGCTTCCCGGCATAGGAGACGCGACCCGCGCTCGGCGCCAGAAACCCCGCCACGAGATTGAGCAGCGAGGTCTTGCCGCAGCCGGACGGACCGACCACCGACAGAAACTCGCCCTTGCGGATCGACAGATCGATGCCGGTCAGGATCGGCCGGCCACCCAGCGTGAGGCTGACGTCTTCAAAAGCGATCAGCGCCTTGCTCTGCTGAGACACGGTTATACGCTGCTCACGATGGATCCCGTGATGCCCCGGCATAGGTGTCGAGAATGCGGTGCACCAGATCGGGCTTTCGCGCCCGCGCGATGCCGCACTCCGTCGCAATGCCGAATTGCGGGACGAATTCGCAGGCGGTCTCGATCCGCTTCAGCACGCCTTCGACGCCATCGGCGACGTGCACGAGGCCGAGATAGATTTCAGTGTTGGGGTCGAGCTTGAGGCCTTTGAAAGGCGCGAAATAATCACGGTCGACGCGCCCGACAGGCACCGGGAAATGGATATAGCTGATCGGACGCGCGATCGCCACCGCCATGCCGTTCGCGACATCGACCATCCGGCTCGCATCCTTCGGTTCGATGAAGTGCTTGGCGCCGAAATCGCCGTAACAGATGTGGATACCGAGCTCGACGTCCGCCGGCACCGCGGCGCAAATGCGCTGCATGCGCGCCATGATCTCGGCCTGTGACGAGCCCTGCGGCGGAAACCAGTCCTGCGGCTGGCCGTCGAGCGCGATCATCTCGTGGCAGAAGTCCCACTGGATGGACAAATGCTCATGCGGGATCGCGTCGCAGAGCGCCTTCACCTCGGCGATCATCGCCTTTTCATAGGCGCGCTCGATCTCCTGCACGTCCTTTGGCGCGCCGAACGCATAGATGATGCCGTAAGGCGTCGGCATGCAGACCTGCAGGCGCACGTGTTCGGGAAAATCGCCGCGTCTTTTGGCGGCTTGCAGATCGAGATAGGACGCCCGCGCCTCGCGCGCATAGCCGAGTTCGCCGAAGCTGATCTCGTCGGCGCTCACGCCTTCCGCCAGCGTCAGCAACGGAAATTTCGAGGTGGCGCGCACGGCGCCGGATGGATCCGGCCGCAGGAACGGGCTCGAGCGCAGCAAGGGATATTGGAAGCTCGCCCACAGGCGACGCGGGCCGACCTCGCCGTCCGGCACGCGCTTCAGCCGGCGTCCGAGCTTCCCGCCGACGGTGCGGAAGATTTCGTCGACGCTGTCAAGACCGATACTGCCGACGAGATAGGCGCGGTCGGGACGCTTGACTGCTGCGCTCACGGCGTTCCTCGCTGCATGGCTTTCTGAGAAGAAAAACGGCGGCCCGGGTTTGCCGGACCGCCCGTGTCAATCAGGGCACGATGATGGTCTTCAGGTTCACGTCGCCGCGAATCATGCCCTGGGATTTCATGATCGAAATCCACGGCGCGAGGCTCTTGTCGCTCAGCTTGGAGCCGAACTGCGGGATTTGCACCGCGGCCACTGCCGGCGCCGGCAGCTTCAGGAAATTCGCGACGATCGTGCGCGCCTCGTCGGGATGCGCCACGGCATAAACCGCCCCTTCGTCGAAGGCCGCGCGGAAGCCCTTGATCGCATCCTTGTTCTTGTCGGCCCAGCTCTTCTTGCTGGCGAAGACGGTGATGCTCATGCCGGCCGGCATATCGCGAATGAAGTGCGACATGAGGGTGCCCGTTTTGGTGTTGAGGATTCGGGCCATAAACGGCTGGATTGCGACCACGGCGTCGACCGAGCCGGACTTCAGGATGCCCTCCATCAGCGGGAACTGGGTTTCGACGAACTCGACCTTCTTCCAGTCGACACCCTTCATGGTGAGCCATTCGCGGAACATGACATGAAGGAACGCATTCAGGCCGGGAACGCCGACTTTCTTGCCGACGAAATCGGCCGGCGCCTTGATGCCAGAGTCCGGACGCACCACGATTCCGAAATTGCTGTCGGTCTTCACCGTCTCCGAGAAGCCGGAGACCGCGACGAGATCGAGGCCGCCATTCACGGCCTGCAGGAACACCGACGCTGTCGGCATCGCGATATCGACCTCGCCGCTCTCCAGCGCGGCCGGATTTTGCGAATTCAGCGGAATGGGCTTCAGCGCGACCTCAAGGCCGTGCTTGGCAAAGAAGCCCTTCTGCTGCGCCAGCAGGACCGGCGCGAGATCGAAGACCTGCTGGTGGCCGAAGGTTACCTTCTTCTGCGCCAAAGCAGGATGAGCGGCGAGCATAACCACTAAGCTCGCAACGGCGGATATCAGCAGCTTTTTCATTCTCACCTCCCCTGAAACCCGGGCGCAGGTTGATCCCGCGTCCCAAAATCTATCGCGGATGGCCGGACCTCACGTCATACGCCTACAGCCTTCTTGCGGTCGGAACTTCGCGCCGCTGCGGCGGCGAGCCCCTCGAAGGCCCCGACCAGAAATGGCAGCGCGTAGCCGTAAGAGCGCTCGAAATCGCGGCTGGAGTAAGCGCGTTTCGACACCACGCTGAGCAGATCATTGGTCGCGAACATGCCGACCATCACCGACACCATGTGGACGTAGCCGCGCGCCGCGGCTTCTTTCGTGAGGCGCGGTTCGGCCTTTGCGAGCGCGACCAGAATAAGATCCTGGGTATCCTGAAAGCGCCGCGTGATCAGCCGGGTCCAGCGCTCGGCCTGCGCGGTCTGCGCCAGCAGACGGCCATAAGCGCGCCAGCCGGGCCCGCCATTCATCATCAACTCCAGATAAGGTCGGAAGAATACATCGAGCACCTGACGCAGATTTGGCGTCCCCTCGATCAGGGCAAATGCTTCGCGGCGGCGGAGATTCAGTTCATCCGATCGACGCGTGATGATCGCCTCGAACAGCTTTTCTTTGCTTTGAAAATGATAATTGATCAGGCCGAGCGGTACGTTCGCTTTGGCGGCGACGTCGCGCATCGAAACAATGTCAAAGCTCGCCGCGGCAAACAGATTTTCCGCCGCATCGAGGATTGCCGTTCTGGTGGCTTCGCCGTTGCGCGCGCTCTTCACGTTTCAAAGCCCATTGACAGGTGACTTGTACAGTTGTTCAATTTGTAACCCAAGCGCGTTTCCGATGCGAGCGAAAACTTGCGTCGCGCGGGCGCGAAAGAACGAAGAATTTGGCAGCGCAGCGAACTGCGCGGCAGGGGGAAAACGTTGGGCTTTTTCATAGGAACGGATGTCGGAGGCACGTTCACCGACTTGTGGGTCTCGGCCGATGACGGGCAGACGCGCGTGTTCAAGTCGCCCACGACAGCCGACGTCCTGGGCGGCGTCATCGACGCGATCGCCCTCGCCGCGAAGTCTTATGAGCTGAGCTTCGAGCAGTTCTGCGGAAAGATCGAACGCTTCGGCCACGGCACGACCGTCGGCTTGAACGCGCTGCTGACCGGCAACGCCGCGCGGACGGCCGTGCTGACCACCAAAGGCTTTGCCGACACCCTGGAGATCGGCCGCCTGAAGCGCCAGACCTCAGGCATGAACGAGCTGGAGCGCACCGATGCATATCTGCGCAATCGAATCCCGCCTCTGGTGCCGCGCGATCTCGTGATCGAGATCGACGAACGCATCGACGTGAAGGGCAACGTTATCAAGGAACTGGACGAAGCGCAGGCTCGTGCCGATATCCGCAAGCTGAAGGATCGCAACGTCGAAGCCGTCGCCATCTGCACGCTGTGGTCGACCCACAACTCCTCGCACGAGCGACGGCTGCGCGAGATTGTGCTGGAGGAAATGCCAGGCGTCTTCGTGAGCTGCTCGCATGAAATCTCGCCGGGCGTCGGCGAATATGCGCGCATGTCGACCACCGCGGGGAATGCCGCGCTCGGCCCGCTTGCCGGCCGCTATCTTTCAAGTCTGGAAGCAAAGCTGCAGAAGGCCGGCATGAAGGTGCCGGTCCTCATGATGACCTGCGCGGGCGGCGTGCTGCCGACAGCCGTGCTCAATGACCGGCCGGCCTATGCACTGTTCTCCGGACCGGCCGGCGGCGTCATGGGCTCACGCGCGACGGGCGCACAGGCCGGCTTCGACAACATCGTGACGATGGACATCGGCGGCACCAGCTTCGATGTCGGGGTAATCGTGGCGGGTAAGCCGGTCATGCGCTCGGAGATTTCGGTGGCCGGCGCCGATATCCGCGTGCATTCGATCGACGTGGAATCGATCGGGGCCGGCGGCGGCTCCCTCGCCTATGTGGAATTCGGCGAGCTGCGCGTCGGTCCGCGAAGCGCCGGCGCCAATCCGGGCCCGGCCTGCTACGGCCGCGGCGGCACGCGGCCGACGGCGACCGACGCCGATCTCGTGCTTGGCGTGCTCGACCCGGACAACTTCATCGGCGGCCGCATGCGCCTCGACGTCGAAGCCGCACGCCGTGCCATTGACGAGCACGTCGCCAAACCGCTCGGCATGAGCGTCATGGAAGCGGCATGGAGCATCCGACAGATCCTCGACAGCAAGATGGCCGATCTGCTCCGCCGCATGACCATCGAACGCGGTTACGACCCGCGTGATTTCACGCTGCTCGCCAATGGTGGCGCCGGGCCGTCCCATGCCTGGGTTCTGGGCGAAGAGCTTGGCCTCGATGGCTTCATCGTGCCGGCCGCGGCGACGGCTGAATCCGCTTACGGTACCGGCAATTCCGACCTCGGCTTCACGGCCGAGCGACCCGCTTATGCGCGGGTTTCACCCGGCGCCGTGACCACGAGCGAACAGCTCGCCCATGTCACGGCGGCGCTGCAGGCGGCAACCGGCGAGGTACGAAAGAACCTCGCGCTCGCAGGTCTCACAGGCGAGGTTGGAATCGAACGCTTTATCGCCATCAAGTTCCGCGGCCAGACCAATCACCTCGATATCCCCTTCGCCGGCGATATCTTTACGCTCGATACGTTTCGCGCCGTGACCGCCACCTTCGAGCAACAATACGAGGTGCTGTTCGGCCGCGGCGCAGCCTTCTCCAATGCCGGCTACGAGCTGATCTCCGTCCGCGTCACCGGCACGGGGGTACTGCCGCCGCCCGCGCTTGCAACCAAAGGCGAGGCATTCGAGCCGCGCGGCAAGCGTCCCGTCGTATTCCGCGACGCCAAGAGCGCGATCGACACCGCGATCTATCGCACGTCGTTCCCCAACGAGGGCACCTCCGCGCAGGGTCCCGCGATCATCGAATTTCCCGGCCAGAGCGTCGTGGTGCCGCCCGGCGCCAGCGCCAGGGCCGACAAATTCGGCAACATTCATGTGAGACTCGCGCCATGAGCAGCGACATTGAGAGCAGCGACATCAACGCCGTTACCTTCGAGGTCATCCGCAACCGGCTGATCGCGATTTCCGAGGAAATGCGGATCGCGCTGCAGGCCGTGTCCGGTTCGCCGACCGTCACTGAAGCGTCGGACTTTTTCACCGGCCTGTTCCTGCCGAACGGCTCGGTTGTATCGATGGGCTTCCAGGTCTCGTTCCAGGCCCCCGTCTGCGGCGAGGTGATCCGCCACATCAACGGCAAGCCCCAGCTCAAGGTGAAAGACGGCGACATCTTCATCGGCAACGACCCTTATATCGGCGCGTTGCACCAGAACGACGTGCAGATGATCGGCCCGATCTATGCCGGCGATGAGATCATCGCCTGGGCCGGCGTCGAAGCGCACGAAACCGACGTCGGCGGCATGGATTTCGCAAGCTGGTGCCCGAAAGCGCGCGAGGTCTGGCAGGAAGGCATCCGCATTCCCTGCGTGAAGCTGATCGACCAAGGCGAGATGCGCGAGGACGTTCTGGAGATGATCGTGACGGCCTCGCGCCTGCCCGATCAGCTCGGCCTCGATATCCGCGCCTTCATCGCGACCGTCAATGTCGCACGCCGGCGCGTCACCGAGCTTGTCGAGCGCTATGGCGCCAAGACCATCACCGAAGTCATGCGCCGGATGATCGCATCGTCGGAAGCGCGTTTGCGGGCGCGCTTGCGCGAGCTACCGGACGGCGTCGCGCAGGCCGCCGACTTCATCGAGCACGACGGACATCAGAACGTCCTCTACAAGATCGATTGCAAGGCGACCAAAAAAGGCGACACGCTGACGCTCGACTTCTCCGGCTCAAGCAGACAGGCACCGGGCTTCATCAATGCGACGCGATCGGGCCTCGTCGGCGGCTGCGCCGGCGGCATCCTGACGACGCTCGGATTCGACATTCAGTGGAACCAGGGCGTGCTCGACCCGGTGAAGATCGTGGCCCCCGACGGCCTGATCTGCACCGCGCAGTTTCCCGCGCCTGTCGGCTCGGCGACCGTCGAGACCATCTGGTCGGTCAGCAACGCGGTGATGGCGGCGCTGAACAAGCTCCTCGCCACCTCGCCGAAATACCGCCATCGCGCGCAATGTATCAGCGACGGCTGCATGGCGACGTTCAATCTCGGCGGCGTCAATCAGTATGGAGAGCCGTTCGGCCTGCACCTGATGGACCCGCTCGCCGCGGGCTCGGGCGCCTTTGCGACCAAAGACGGCATCGACGCCGGCGGCCCGATCACCTCGCCGGTGTCCTGCATCGCCGATGTCGAGCGCAATGAGCAGGCGGTGCCGCTGTTCTATCTGCATCGCAAGCTGACGCCCGACACCGGCGGCGCCGGGAAATATCGCGGCGGCCTCTCCGCCGAAGTCGCCCTGACGCTCGGCGGCATCGAAAAGGCGATGGCACTGGTCATGACGCATGGCGCGGAAGTCCCGAACACCGCAGGCCTCGCCGGCGGCTGGCCCGGCTCGACCGTCGTGCAATCGATGGGCCGCAATGCGATTCAAAACGGCGTGCCGGCAGGCGGCACCTGGGAGCGCTTTGGTCCGAAGCCCGGCCTGATGCCGATGACCAACCGCGACGTCTTCTCCGTGATCTGGCAGGGCGGCGGCGGCTGGGGCGATCCGCTGGACCGCGAGATCGACGCGGTGGCGCGCGACGTCGCCTCCAGCGCCGTCACCATCGAGACGGCGCGCGAGATCTATGGCGTCGTCATCAACAATGACAGGGTCGATCGCGCCGCCACGGACCAACAACGCAAAATGCTCAGAGAGGCTCGCGTCGGCCAGTTCGACACCGACCCGGCAAGACGATCGACCGCGACCCCGATCGCCTCGCTCAGCGAAAACCTGTTCGTCGTGCAGGATGAACGCGGCACGCACATCGTTTCGCGTGCCGGTTACATTCTGGCGACCGATAGCACCGCGTGGCGCAAGGGCGCGAAGTCGGTCACCCTGGAAAAGCTGCCTTCGCATTACCGCATCGACATGCACGCCGATCTGCGCTGCACGATGCACTATTGTCCCGCGAGCGGCTCCCTGCTGGTGGTGGATTTCCATCGCAGAGACGAGCAGCCGAAGGACGATCTCGTGCTCGACATCGCGTCCATTCCGAGACTTGCGGCATGAGCGCGACGGATCGTTATCTTGCCGATTTTGAGCCCGGCATGGTGTTCGAGTTCGGCGATTATCTGATGAGCGAAGAGGAGATTATCGGCTTCGCGCAAAAATACGATCCGCAGCCGTTCCACACCGAACGCCGGCCGCCAGCCGATTCCGCTCACCCGATGCTGATTGCGAGCGGCTGGCACACCGGCGCCGCGACCATGCGAATGATGGTCGATCATTTCATCTCATGGCGAACATTTTTGCCCTCGCCGGGCAACGAGGCGATGCGCTTCGTGCGGCCGGTCCATCCAGGCGACCGGTTGCGCGTCCGCGTGACGGTGACCTCCGTCAGAGCGTCGGCGAGCAAGCCCGATCGCGGCATCGTGCTCAGCCGCCTCGAAACCCTGAATCAGAATGCGGAAGTCGTGCTCCACATCACCATGCCGTTTTTCGTGCTGCGGCAACGGCAATGAAAGCGCCGGCAGACGATCTCACGCGCGACATCGCGTCCATTCCGGGACTGGCGATATGACCAAGGTACCGAACTCCTTCCTCACCGCAACCGGCGACGAGCTGCCGACGCAATATGATCGTCCGGTGGATTATGAGGGCTTCGTCGAGGAGCGCGACATCCGCGTGCGCATGCGCGACGGCGTGCACCTCTCGGTCGACGTCTATCGGCCGGACACGACGGACAAGCTCCCCGCCCTGCTTGCCTTTGCGATCTACAACAAGGATCTGCAAGGGCCCGACATCGCCGACGCGCTGACGCCGCAGCCTGCCTGGTCGCCCTTATGGACCGGTTGGCTGGAGGCCGGCGACACGCGTTTTCTCACCTCGCGAGGCTATGTGCACGTCATCGGCGCGCCGCGCGCCATCGGCAAATCCGAAGGCGGCGGCTCGCGCGAGTTCGACAGCTACGATCTGATCGAATGGATCGCGCAGCAGCCCTGGTGCGACGGCAAGGTCGGCATGATCGGCATTTCCGGCTTCGGCGCCGAGCAGTTCAACGTAGCCAAGCAACAGCCGCCGTCGCTCAAGGCGATTTTCCCCTTCGACCCGCGCGGCGCCTATGGGACGCTCGGCAGCTTCCGCGAAGAGTATCATGGCGGCGTGCTGCACCTCTTCCGCTATCTGCTGTCGAACAATCTCGTCGCGCACCAGAACAAGGGGCAGCCGGGCGAACTGTCGCCGGAACGCGAGGCGCTCTGGCGTGAGGCGATGGCCAATCCCGACTTCAAAATGTACCCCCATGTCTACAATGTCCTGACGCAGAAGGGGCAGCATCTGCCGGCGGTCTTCGATGTCCTGATTCATCCTTATGACAGGGAAGACGCGGTCGAGAAGGCCGAGGCCGACTTCGAAAAGATCAAAGTCCCCGCCTATACCGGCTCGGGCTGGTACGCCTACGGATACAAAACCCACCTCAATGGCGCGCAGAACTGGTTTCGCAACATCGCTTCACCCAAGAAGCTCACCCTCGGCGGCCCGGCCCATCTCGAGCGGCCCTTTCACTCGTTTCATCGGGAAATTTTGCGTTGGCACGATCACTGGCTGAAGGGACTCGACACCGGCATCATGGATGAACCGCCAGTCAAATACTGGGTGATGGGCGCCAATGAATGGCGCTATGGCGACGACTGGCCGCTGCCGGAAACGCAATGGACCAAGCTCTATCTGTCGAGCTGGGGGCGGTTGCGACCGGAGCCGTTCCTGCCATCGAGCAATGAGGGGCGGCTCGCTCCGGATTCGTTCGTGCAAATGCCGCTCACGCAAACCAGCGAGATCCAGCGGCTGCGCTATGTGAGCGAACCCCTGCCGCAGGACACGCTCATTGCCGGCCCGATGGTACTGAACCTATTCGCGTCGATCGACCAGGACGACACCAACTGGATGATCGCCGTCAGCGACCTCGGACCGGACGTCTCCGTCCGAACCGGACGCGACGGCGAACGCAATGTGCCGTCCGGCCTGCCGGAGCGCGAGATCACCCGCGGCTGGCTGAAAGCGTCGCAACGCTCGCTCGATCCGCAACGCTCCAAGCCTTGGAAACCCTGGCATAAGCTCACCCGGGCCGCGAAGCAGCCGATCGTCCCCGGCGAGGTCAACGACTACGCGATCGAACTGATGGCCTCGGCCAATTTGTTCAAGGCTGGCCATCGAATCTGCGTCGACATCACATCAATGGATGTGCCGACCGGCGTCGGCGGCGCAACCAATGTGGAGTACATGCCCTACCACATCTGTTCGAGCCGTACCGTGCTCCATCGAATCTATCACGACGAGCAGCATCCTTCGCATCTGCTATTGCCGCTCATTCCGCGAACCACTCCCGACAGATGCTAGCTCAATATTTCGACGGCCATTCAGATCCGTGCCTCATTGAGAGCCCGCATAACCTTTTTAAACAACCGCCCATGATGAGGCGACGTAAAAGCTAAGATAAATCTCCGTAAAGACTCTAAGCAGCGCGATAGACAAGCTGTCGTTGTGGACGCTGGCCCTTCAATTAATGTCGCGCGCTGTCTCCCGCAAGGCGTCGATAAACCGTTCCTCGAGCGGCGACAATTTTCCAGCCTCGAGACGCATCAGCCGACAGTTCGATATGCCTTCACATTGCGCAGCTTAATGCCGTGCAAAACACCGCAACTCGCCTCTAATTCAATGGAATGGCAAGGCATAATGCCAATACAGTTCGTATGTTGAATCATGCTCTTCATCGACATCATCGAGCTGCAGATCCAGTGGCTCTCCTGGAATCCAACACCGGCGTTTAGAAAGATCGCCGCAACGTGCTGCCGGTAGATGCTGTTAGGCGGCGGAAACACCCACTGCTCGAGAACAAGCTGGTCGAGCGAAGCCGTTCAGCTCAGATAAATGGTTCGCGGTGCTCACCACCGCTTCCATAGGAAGTTGCAGCAAAGGATCCTGTACAATTCCGTGATACTTAGCGCTTGATCCGCTGGCGCTAATCATCAGATCAATTTCACCTGCATGCAGTTTGTCGATGATTGCTTCATCGTCCCCTTCAAGCACTGAAATCGCGATCCGGTTCCGGCCCGCGGCCAGCCTGCCGATCGCCATCGGCATCGAGAACTTCCAGATTATAAGTGGTGATGGCTTCGAGCGACCGCCTCTACTTCACCTTGCGATTCGGAGAAGTGGTCCGATCTGATTCGTCATATAGTCGAATTTGTCGGCTTCACTTACCTGACGACGGGATACGTGAGGTCGCGAAACCGTCGTCGCGCAGTGGCGACCAACCCAGGACCTACGAACTGAGCGCCATTACTCTTTGAGCACCAATGTAAGTCCGCACAGCCCGAACTGGTCTTTCAACAAGAGCAATAGGAACTTCAGGAGACGCTCCTCATTTTATGGCTTGGCTATGCTGAGGGTAGACGGCGTTAGAAACAATCAAGACTAAATAGCCATAACAGCGCATTGAAATTATTGGTGGTCTCCAGAGGCGTGCCAGGCACGCAGACATCTTGAACCGGTCTCAGAGATTCAGTTCGCGATTGTGAATTGCTCTAGCTCGTAAGACTCGAACCAATCTCTCATCGATGGTAGCAAAAATTCCGGGAAACCGCTTTTCGCCGGTCGGAGACTGCGCACCAAATTCGCGCTTCAGACTCGTCCTCTTGCGCGCAGAGACAGTCTCCGGTCTGAAAAGAGGCCCAATTGTGCGGAGAAATTGGCAGAGATCGGGAAACGCATTTATATTTTTGAATGCGTGGCGACGCACATAGGCGACCTCGCACCTGTCTCTATATGCGATTGTATCAGTAACAGGGAATTCTACAGGGATTTTCGCCATTTTCGGCATCTCGCGGTCGATCGGATTGGCGAGAAAGGCCCGCCTTTCGGATACATCTGATCAAAAATCGCGTCAGAAAGAACAGCGATTTTTTTCGTCTGATGCACGGATCGAACGGCGGATTTTGCAGGGAAAAGCAGCGATTTTCAGAACCGCGGACGCGGTATTTTCGACGCCTTCAAATTGCGCACAATAGCAGCCTCCTCGATTCAAAGCCCCGACTAGTAAAGGAGGCTGCAATGACCTTCACCCTGACGCGACAGCAGCTTTACGACCTCGTTTGGTCCGAGCCGATGCAGCGCCTGGGAAAGCAGATCGGCATTTCGGATGTGGCCATTGCCAAGCATTGCCGTAAGCTCGGCATTCCTGTACCGGAACGCGGCTACTGGAATAAACTCCAGGCGGGGAAGCCGACCACAAAAGTTGCCCTTCCCCAACGTGACCTTGTCACACTCAATCGCGTCACGATTTCCGGGACCTTGACGCCCGAGCTCCGCAGCCGGATCGATGGAGAGCCGGGCGTCGCGGCAGGAAACGAAAGCGTTGAAGCGCTGGCCGAGCGTCTGCGTCAACGGCTTGGACAGGTGTCCGTCCCACGCAACTTCCAGCGGGTCTACCCGGCGATAGCCGCTCTGCTTCAGAAAGATGAGAGGCTGCGGCAGGAATACGTCAGTCGGCCCTATTCCTGGAACCGGCCGCGTTTTGAAGCGCCCTTTGAGCGCCGGCGGCTTCTCTTTCTCAATGGTCTCTTTCTGGGGTTCGCAAAAGTCGGCGGACAGGGATGGATACGAGGAGCCGACGCACGTGAGCTTGGCATCCACATGGGAGAGCGAAGCGTCACCTTCCACCTCGACAGCCCCTCCCCAGGACGAGCAGGAGCGCGGAATTCGGATGCCAGTCCGACCGCCCGCGACCCGCTATGCCTCACGATTGAGAGCGGCCGGTATGTATTGCCGGATGTCACCTTGTCCTGGCGCGACGAGGACGGTCGTAAGCTGGAACAACAGGTCACCGAGATTATCGTCGGCATGGCCATCGCGGGCGAGCATCTGAACCGACAACGGCAGGAACAACTCGTCGCCTGGGAACGAAAGAAGCGCGAGGAAGAGGAACGAGAAGCGCAGCGACGCAAGGCAGAGGAAGAACGGCGCGAGCGGGAGCGGCAAGCGGCCATCGCCAAAGCCAAACGTGACACCCTGCGTCAGGACGCTATCGCCTGGCGAGAGGCCGCCAACATACGCACTTACGTCGATGCCGTTCGCCAGGCATCTGCGCCATCTGATCAGTTACAGCGCTGGGTGGACTGGGCTTTGCTGGAGGCCAATGAGCTCGATCCCATCACCGCTGGCCGCGCAATGGTAAGCATCACGGAGGACCAGACCGATGATGACGATAACGGCGACAACCACGGCGGGCACTGACACCGCAGAAAAGAAGCCGGCACGACGGAAAAAGCGTCGCCGTGTCCGGCCACGCAACGATCCGGTTTCTTATATCGTGGAAGTCACGGAATGGGACTGGAGCTTCATGTTCGGGGCGGGCGCGAGCCGCTTGACGGAGGGAACCTATTCCGATTATCGGCACCTCAACCTCCGCGGCAATCTCATTCAACCCGATCAGGTCAAGGCCAGCGAGGTCGAGATTACTGTCCTGCCGGATCGGCGCCTCAATGAAGGCGACAACCACAATGGCGGCGGGAAGCCCTACTGCGGATCGCTCAACCTGCACCGTGGGCATTTTCAAGCCCTGTTACCGATGCCGCTTGATGTCTTGCCTTGTGTTCTTCAAATGGCGGTGGCCGATCGGCTTCGCTACGTGGTTATCACCGGCGACAAGCTGCGCTACGGACGTGGGTCCGTGCACATATACCGCCTGCAGCGGACGATCGACGAAGACGATCTGGCCGCCGACTAGATGCCTCCCGGCCGCGAATTTTTTGCTATGATGAGTGGGAGAGGTATCGATGCCGGAAACCCGCATCATCTCGGACCCTGAGGATTCATCGCCGCGACCGGCGACGCGGACGCTCGTCGACGCGCTGGAGAAATTGCGCGATCGGAAAGAGATTTCCGAGGCAACCCAGCTGCGGCTCCTGACGTGTCCGTCGAACGACCGCTTTGCATGGTTTTCTGCGCTTTCATTCAAGTCGACGAAAGGCGACGATGTATTCTTTGCTCTCCCGATTTCCCAAGGCTGCCGGGCCTATGACACGCTTGGCAATCCCGTCTATTTGACGCTTGACCGTCTCGATGATTCCGAGGTCGACAGCGACGGTAATATTCTGTTGCGCGACGGCACCCATATCCACGCGGTCGCATTCGACACCCTGTCGCTGCATTTTGAGCTGCCGGAGCTGGAAGAGACGGTCGTCTATTTGACGATCCGGTATCTTGGCGCGGAGCAACGTTGTTTTCGTCGCGACGACTGCTTCGTTGGCATTGACTATGCTGCCTTAAGGCAACTTTGCGTCCCCAGCGTCAAATCGCTGGCCCGATACGTCAATGCCAAGATAGGTGAGATCGAACGTCGAGATGGCGCGCTGCCATTTCAGAATGTTAGTCTCGCTACCGTGCAGCGAGCGCTCGATTTGGCTGGAATCGGAAAGGTGCGCGGGCGGCTGAAACGCGGAAATTGGCCTGCCACGGTTCAGCCGCAATCGAACCGCGAATCTAAAAGCCGTTGATCGGCACCTGCGCTCCTAGACGCAGGTGACTTGAGAGACTTTGTTAAGGCTTCTCTATCGGAGGAGCCCGCATGAAACGCAGCCGCGTTCTCGAGCACCGGAAAATTTCCGCCCTCAAGCCGCACCCGCGCAATGTCCGGACCCATCCCGGCAAACAAATTGAAGCGCTCGCGCGAAGTATCGAGCAGTTCGGATTCACCGCACCGGCTTTGATTGACGAGTTTGACACAACCCTTGCCGGCGCTGCTCGGGTCATCGCAGCGAAAAAAGCTGGCCTTGACGAGGTTCCGGTCGTCGTTCTCCGCGGTCTGTCAGAGGCCAAAAAACGCGCATATGTCTTGGCCGACAACAAAATCTCGCAGCTCGCCGGTTACGATCGTCCCGGTCTTGCCAACGAACTGCAGGATCTCGCATCCCTCCTCGCCGCTGAAGGCCTCGACCTCGAGCTGACCGGCTTCGAGCCGGCGGAGATTGATGCGTTATTTGCCGATTTGGTCGATCCGGCCGGCGAGTTTGAGGAAACACTATCGCCGTTGCCGGAAGAGGCGGTCACGCGCCGCGGCGACCTCTGGGTCTTCAAGGGCCAACATCGCCTTCTTTGCGACGACGCACGTCACGCTGATTATCGCCGGCTAATGCAGGGCGAACAAGCGCAGATGATTTTCGCGGACGCGCCGTACAACGTCGACATTCGAAAAGTCGTCGGACGAGGCCGCACAAAGCATCGGAATTTCGCGATGGCCCGCGGCGAGCTGACGCGCGCCCAGTACACGGAATTTCTGACTGAGACGTTCGGCCCAGCGGTTGAAAATTCCGCTGACGGCGCACTCTCTTATCTTTGCGTCGATTGGCGCCATCAACGAGAAATGCTCGACGCAGGCGACGCCGTATTCGGTGACGACCCGAAAACACTGATCGTCTGGGCAAAGTCAACGCCGGCTCAAGGCTCGCCATATCGCTCTGCGCATGAACTGATTTACCTATACAAGCACGGAAAGGGCCCGCATCTCGACAATGTCGAACTCGGCAAACACGGCCGCAACCGATCAAATGTGTGGACCTACGCCGGCGTGAACACGTTCCGCGCCGGCCGCATGGACGAGTTGTCGGCGCATCCGACGGTGAAGCCGATTCCTCTTGTCGCAGACGCGATTCGGGACTGCACGCGGCGCGGCGGCATCGTGCTCGACCCTTTCTTAGGCTCCGGCACGACGATCCTGGCGGCCGAGAAGGTCGGACGTCGTGGCTACGGCATCGAGATCGACCCGGCCTATGTCGACGTCGCGATCCGCCGATGGATGAAGGCAACGCGCAGCGACGTCATCCTCGAGAGCACCGGCAAGACCTTCGACGAGGTCGCCGCGGAACGCGCCAATGGAGGTGCAGCGTGAAGCGCGTCAGACCCTCCCCTCGAACCGCCTCACCCGCACGAACTGACCGCGCGAAGACAGGTCGTCATGGCGCGCAGGAAGGAGCCGATGCTGACGAAGCTCCGGAAAATGAGAGCGCGTCCGACCGAGACGACGACCGTGACGCGGTCGGCTACCAACGCCCTCCCCGTCAACATCGATGGCAAAAAGGCCACTCCGGCAATCCGTCCGGCCGCAAGAAAGGTAGCAGAAACAAGACAACCATCATTATTCACCTGATGGAACAAAAGCTCGGCCGCAGAATCGACGATCTGTCGAAGCTGACACGTTACGAGGCGATGCTGCTCAAGGGGATTCAGAAGGCACTTACCGGCGACACCAAAGCGATGGCCTTCATCCTGCGCCGCTATGACGACGCAGCTGGAGCAAGTACGGCGCCGGCGCATATAACAAGCGAGCAGGACGAGATTGTTTACGCAGCATTGGTCGACAAAATCAGGCGCGAGCTAGAGGACGGTCAATGACCCCTGCCGTTCTACGCGGGCTCGATGCAGCATTGCGTAGTCGCTTCGATATCTTTCTGGCGATGTGTCACCACACCGTCAATCCGGGCGTCCCCTATCTCGACAGCTGGCACATCGACGCCATGGTCTGTCAGGCCGAAGCGGTAATCCGGGGTGACGTCAAGCGCCTGATGGTGAACGTGCCGCCACGCCACCTCAAAACCCTGACGTTCAATATTGCGCTGACCGCATTCATGCTCGGCCACGATCCAAGCCTGCGGATTTTCTGTATCAGCTACGGCGAGCGGTTGGCCGAAGATCACGGCACGCAGTTTCGCGCCATTATCGAATCGGATTGGTACAAGCGCATCTTTCCAAGGATGCGCATCAGGCGGGCGGTCAACCACGAGTTCTTCACCACCGAGCGAGGTTTCCGCCGCTGGACATCTATCTCAGGAGCGCTCACCGGGATGGGTGGCGACATCTTCATCATCGATGATCCGCTCAAGCCGGAGGACGTCTTCTCGGAAGCAAGGCGCGAGGCCGTGAACCATTGGTCTGCCAGTACGCTGCAGTCGCGACTCGACGACAAAAACGAGGGCGTGATTATCGTCCTGATGCAGCGGCTTCATCAGGACGATCTGTGCGGTTATCTGCTTCGGGAGACGACCGGCTGGATCCAGCTTGAATTGCCTGCAATCGCGATCGTTCCCCAGGATGTTCCGATCGGGCGTGGACGGCATCATCATCGTGATGTTGGCGATGTGCTGCATCCCGAGCGCGAGAGCGAAGCTGCCCTGCAAACGCTCCGTGCCTCCATGGGCCCAGTGCAGTTCTCTGCGCAGTATCTTCAACGGCCGGTTCCGATCGAAGGCGCGCTCATGGATCCTGCCTGGTTCTGCTTCTACGACGTGCTGCCAGAACGCGACGAGCGATTTTATATTTTGCAGAGCTGGGACACCGCCTCGAAGGACGGTTTGGCTAACTCCTACAACACCTGCACGACTTGGCTCGTTCAGCAGGGCTGCTACTACCTCATCGACGTCTTCCGGATGAAGCTGACGTTTCCGGCTTTGCGGCAATTCGCCTTCGAATTATCGAAGCGGCACGGCCCACGCTTTGTTCTGATCGAAGACGCCTCGACCGGTCCCGCACTCGCCGCCGAGCTCAAATTCAAGCAAGAAGCATTCATCGAGCTCATCAAAGCCGATCAAGACAAGCGCGTTCGGCTATTCATCCAGCAGGAAAAGTTTGCATCGGGTCAGGTGTGGTTTCCGAAGCAAGCACCGTGGCTGCGGGTATTTCTTGATGAACTGCTGAGCTTTCCCGACGGCAAATATTCCGATCAGGTCGACAGCCTGAGCCAAGCCCTTGCCTTCGGTAAGGGACGTTACGACCGATCGCTCAGCTGGCTCTGACGGCGCCCCTTAGAGCGCCGTCTAATCGCACCATAAAAGCCGCGCCGAGGCCGCGAGACCCCGGCGCGGTTCGTTGCTTACTTTACGCGACCTCCAGCGCCCTCACCCGTGGGGCGAAGACGCGATGGAGTTCGTTGAGACGCTGGGCGAGCCAGTCGTGCTGGCGCGGCCAGTCGTGCTGGTTCTCTGGATCGACATCGTCCAGATAGACCGCGATCCGGCAGTCCTGCTGGTCGGGCAGTTCCTCCCAGTGCAAGGGGTAGCCGAGTTCCTGCTCGATCATTGGCCGGTCGTGCTGCAACAGGCGGAACAGATGCTTGGCCTCCTCCCCGGTAATGTGGAGTCCAGCCCGGATCCGGTGGTCCAGCCGGAACATGGTCGCGACCAGCCGAAAGTCCTGGCGCCCGATCGGGAACCGGGCCCTCGCCTTGGGCTGCGGCATGCGGTTGCCGGCGACCGGCCCGCCGGCCTGGTCCAAGACCTCATTGAGACCGGCCCAATAATCGTGCTGCAGCAGCCGGGTGTCGGAGAGATCGGCCCTGTCGATCGCCCGGGCGGCGTCCCTGACCGCATGCGACCAGTGATTGGGCTTGGCGACCACATTGAACTTCGGGGCGGCCTGTGAGCTGCCGATCCGCCACAGCTCGACCTCGACCCCGAAGAACCGGAAGCGCTCATCCGTGATGCGGTTGAGCCAATCGAGCGTTGACCGGTGCTCCTCGGTAAAGCGGGCAGCGACCCAGACGATGGTCACCGCCTCCAGTCCCGAGGCATAGGTCAGAAGCTGGCCCAGATGGGAGTGGTCGGTCCGCTCCAGCTGGTTCTCGATCAGCACCCAG